>Ga0207952_1000040_pt1 | contig 167262 bp, 137 predicted proteins | sample SubbioR12Aug_8Ca_FD_184831 | JGI IMG/M metagenome (GOLD analysis project Ga0207952, IMG submission 184831) | Serpentinite rock and fluid subsurface biosphere microbial communities from McLaughlin Reserve, California, USA - CR12Aug_8Ca (SPAdes) | ecosystem: Environmental > Terrestrial > Deep...
CAAAGAATTTCACGATATGTGCGGAGAACATTATCGTTTTCAAAGACAGACTATATGCACTATGGAGTAACAAAGTTGTTTATCATTAATTACAACAATGAAATGTCAACTCGTATTTGACACTACCAAATCTTTTAGTTTTCTTGTAATACTCCCAACTCTAATATATTCTTCATGTAGAAAACTAACTGGCTCATTTTTTACTGAAGGAACTTCGAACAATGAAATTTGTTTTTCATCAAAAAAGAATTCAAATATTCTGAAATCAATTCTTGGACTTAATCTTTGTGCCAACCAATTCTCTAATTCTTCGTTTCCTTTTTTATCAGATTTTGGCTTAAACGTTGTTCCGACAATTTTATGTGATTCGTTTTCTACACCAAATACTAAATATCCAAATGGCTGATTATGCAAACATGCGCTATTCGACAAAGCTGAAATAAGTTCGCCAATTTCTTCAATTGAAACATAATTTGTTTTAAATTCTACCCATTCGTTTTCCTTTGGTAAATTAATTAAGGATTCAAGCAGTTTTTTGAGTTCGTTTTGATTCATAAAATCACATAGCCATCACATAAAAAATTGTAAATTTTCGCAAATTTTAAGAGAATTTCAGAAGAAATCGTCTTAGCAATCACACAGCCATCACATAAGATTTTCATTCCACTTTCCTCTTCAACTCCGCCAACTTATTCAACGCATCAATCGGTGTGAGTTTTTCGATTTCGATGTTGCGTAATTCTTCGCGGAGTTTGTCGTCTTTCATTTCAAATAATGTCATTTGCATTTCGGGAGCGATCTTTCTCTTTGCTCCACGCTCCACGCTCTCTGCTTGTTCGTGCACATTCAATTCCGAACTTTCTAAATTTTTCAAAATTCTTTTTGCGCGTTCCGTAACTTCGGTTGGTAATCCCGCCATTTGCGCAACTTGAATTCCGTACGAATGGTCGGCGAAACCGGAAATAACTTTGTGCAGAAAAATAACTTTGTCGCTGTACTCGCGCACATCCACTTTGAAATTTTTTATGCGCGGATACAATTCTGCAAGTTCGTTAAGTTCGTGATAGTGCGTTGCAAAAAGAGTTTTCGCTTTTACTTTTTCGTGCAGATATTCCGTGAGCGCCCACGCAATCGAAATGCCGTCAAACGTTGAAGTTCCTCTTCCAACTTCATCGAGCAAAATCAAACTGCGTTCCGTTGCTGTGTTTGCAATGTGCGCCGCTTCGTGCATCTCCACAAGAAACGTGCTTTCACCGCTTGCAATATTATCCGATGCGCCAACGCGTGTAAAAATTTTATCCACAAGTCCGAGCGTTGCTTTCGTTGCGGGAACAAAACTTCCGATATGCGCAAGCAACGTAATCAAACCGACTTGCCGCAAGAAACTCGATTTGCCGCTCATATTCGGTCCCGTGATAATGAGAATTTGCTGCGTTTCGTTATTGAGAACAACATCGTTTGCAGTGTATCGTTCGCCGGGAGGAAGCAGTTGTTCAATGACGGGATGACGACCGTTTTCAATGTGGAGCATTGTCGAATCATTTATTTCGGGACAAACATATTCATTTGCAACAGCGACTTCAGCGAATGAAATCAAGCAATCAAGAAGCGCGATAAGTTTTGCGTTGCGTTGAATCGTTTCCGCGAACTTTGAAATTTCCAAGCGCACATCGTTGAAGAGTTTTGTTTCGAGTGCGAGAATTTTTTCTTCTGCGTGTAAAATTTTTTCTTCGTATTCTTTCAATTCGGGAGTGATAAAACGTTCCGCATTCGTCATCGTTTGTTTGCGAATGTAATCGCTCGGAGTTTTATCTTTGTGCGTGTGCGTAATTTCGATGTAGTAACCGAACACATTATTGAAACCGACTTTCAGCGAATTGATTCCCGTGCGTTCGCGTTCTTTCGTTTGCATATTCGCAATCCATTCTTTTCCGGAAAACGTGAGCGAGCGATGTTCATCAAGTTCGTTATTGAATCCGGCGCGAATAACATTTCCATCAACGAGTGAAAGCGGCGGTTCATCGGCAATTGCGGAAGAAATAAGTTGCGAAACATTTTCCAGCGATTGCAATTGTTCGTTGAGTTTAAAAAGCGTTTCGGATTTTAGATTTTTCGTTTCGTCTTTTAAGTTGCGAACAAAATCCAAAACAGTTTTCAATACAAATACATCGCGCGGTGTTGCTCTTCCCGTACAAATTTTGGAAATCAATCTTTCAACATCGCCAATGTTGGAAAGAATAGTTACAAGTTTTTTTCGTGAAGATTTTTCTCCCGAAGGGATGCCTTTGGCATTTACCAGTTCATCAACTGCTTTCAATCGCTGTTGAATTGTTTCCAATTTTTTCAACGGACGAATAATCCATTGTTTCAAAAGTCGCCCCCCCATCGGCGTTTGCGTTTTATCGAGAACGGAAAGAAGCGTTGTATCTTCGGAATCGTGAGAAAGCGGCGTTACAAGTTCGAGATTGCGAATTGTTGAATAGGGAAGGGCAATCGTATCGTCAATATTGAGCGGAACAACTTTGCGAAGATGCGAGAGATTTCCTTTTTGTGTTTCATTCAAGTAATGCATAATTGCGCCGCTTGCAATTATTCCATTACTGAAATTTTCAATTCCAAATCCCTTCAGCGTTTGCGTTTGAAATTGTGTTGTGAGTAGTTCGTACGCGTAATCGTAATTGAAAATCCAATCATCCGTTTTTGTGAGAATAGATTTTACTTTCACTTCCAATAGTTTTTCAATCGCTTCTCTATTTAATTTCTGCACAAGAATTTCCGATGGGGAAAAAAGTTGCAATTGTTCAACGAGGTTTCGTAAGGGAAATTCCGAACAAGAAAATTCGGCAGTGGAAATATCAATAAATGCAACGCCAATCATATCATTTCCCGTAACAAGTGGCGAAGGAAAATAAATTGCGGCGAGAAAATTGTTGCGTTTGTTTTCCAAAACTTTATCCGAAAACGCAACGCCGGGAGAAAGAACTTCAACAACATCGCGTTTCACAATTCCTTTTGTGCCAAAGGCATCCCTTCGGGACAATTTCGGGTCTTCGGTTTGTTCGCACACAGCAACGCGATAACCGGCTTTCAACAATTTCGGCAAATACGAATCGAGCGCGTGATGAGGAAAACCGGCGAGAGGAATTTCTCCTGCAGCGCCATTTTTTCCGCGTTTCGTGAGTGTAATTCCTAAAACTTTTGATGTAAGAACCGCATCGTCTTCAAACGTTTCATAAAAATCTCCCATTCGGAAAAGCAAAATCGTGTCGGGATATTTTGCTTTCACCTGCGCGTACTGCTTCATCAACGGAGTTGATTCCGTTGGTTTGGGGTTTGAGGTTTGAGGTTTGAGGGAATTCAAGGGTGTAAAAATATTTGTCACGCTGAGCGAAGTCGAAGCGTCAAAGTGGGGCAAATATACAAAAGGTTTTTTCTGAAAAATTTAAAATAAAAAACGCTGCTCGATTTCTCAAGCAGCGCTTTCGGGAAATAGAAATCAATTCTTGCTTATTTTACTTTATACGGAACACCCCAAAATGACGAACCATACTTCGCGCTATCATTATCATAAAGCGAATTATTGCTCATCGCCTCAAATATTGCACCAAACCGACCTGCGCGGTGATGAATATCGTACGTGGTAGCATAGGCGCGAAGTTTTCCCCCAGAAGGATGGTCAATTTCTGAGACGAGCGGAATCTCTTTTCTTTTCTTATCACTGTTCTCTTTCTTTCTTGCTTTGCCATGATGAAGAAAAACTTTTTCCGGTTTACTCGCCCAACTGTGCAACACCATCCGAACATTGACATCGTCATTGCGATTTAACATTGGAATTTTTTTTCCCATACCGAAAAGAAGCCATGTTTCGAGTGGTGAGGTTATCACCAACATTGTATCGGGAGTGGTGATGACGAGCGAATCAATTGCAAATGAATCCGCTTGCATCGGCGTTGTTCCGGCGCCAACGGTTACGGCATACGGGCGCCAATTTTTTCGTGGGTCATCGGTGCGCGCTTTTCGGTGAAATTCAAATTTGCGTTGAACGGTTTGCACAAACGGCTTTACAACACGCGTTGTTTCGCCGGTGCCGGTGATGATTCCACGAACAATAAGTTTTCCGTTGAGTTTTTTTGTGATGGAAACAATTCGGACGGTATCGGACAGATTTTGCACATCGTACGTTCGCGAAATCAAGCCCGTTATTTTTTTCCCAAATCGAATCGGCGTAATCGAATCGAGCGTTCCATCGAACAGTTTTGAAAATCCGCTCGTGGTGTCGTCCTCACTGCCATCATCATCCATTGCAGCAAAGTCGCCGTACTCTGAGTCGGAGGTAATAAAATCGGTGAAGTAATCACGTTCTGTCGGTGGCTCGGTTGTAGAATCTTTCCGGCAGCCGATAAACGTAATCACCACCATCAAAAGAAGAGAAAAAGTGTGTTTCATAGTATTTGCCTTTCGAAAAAAATTATTTTGTGTGTTTGACACGATATAAAAAGTTATGGTTTAAGAGAAAATGAAAAATTTATCGTCGAATGATTTCCGCGCTTTTCGGAATGGTAAAGGAACAGAGGACGAAGACGTTGAGTTCCACATCGCTGTACGAAATTGTAATCATTCTGTTTTCTTTCGGAAACGAAGAGCGAATCCAATAGGGAAAACGTTTTTCGTTGATGGAAGAAAAGCGTTTCAATTTTTTTTCAAACATCGGTTCATTTGACGGATTCAATTTTTGGTAGCGCTCAATGGTTTGTTCTTCAGTGTTGAACCAAAATTTCTCAGTTCCATTGTTCATACGTGAAGCAAGAAATATTTCATCGTTCTCGTTTGATAGTTCGATGTTCTTCGATGTGACTTCATTTAAATTTTCATCAAAAAATATTTTCTGGATTGTTGAAAAGTCAGCAGAAAAATGCAGAAGTGTTTCAAATGCTTTATCGTGAAGCGATGCGATGATGAGTCTGTTGTCAATTGCGTTAAAGAGTTGAAACGAATCGCGCGTGAGTTGTAGAATGCCTGCCGAAATTCCAAATGGTCCATATAATCGAAGAAGGAGCGAGTCGTCGTTTTTATATTCCAGTTCAAACGAGAGGTTAAATGATTCTTCTTCGTTTTCCACGGTCATTGTTCCCTTTGCCCTCATCGTGGAAATCGAAGGAGCATTTTCCTGAACGGAAGAAATTATTTCTTCGCGTGAAAAGTTTTTTGTGATTTCCTTCGTCGTTCTGCAAGAAAATAACAGCGAGGCGCAAAGAACAATAAAAAGTAATTTTTCGGAACGGAAAAAATTACCAATTGCACATTGCAAATTTTTACATTCCCCCTTTGCGAAGTTTTTCTTTAGCCGATTCGCGTTTTCCATCTTTCTCCACCGCCTTCCTCCAATACTCCATCGCGTTTTGTACTTCATTGAGTTTGTAAAACACATCGCCCATGTGTTCATTTACCTCTGCGCTCGCGTCGCCGCCCTCAATCGCCTGTTGAATAAAGTTTTTCGCATCGCTATAATTACCCAACTTAAAATGCACCCATCCCATTGTATCGAGATAGGAAGTATTTTTCGGTTGTTTCGCTAATGCTTTTTCCGCCATTTCCTTCGCGCGGGGAAGTTGTTCGCCACGCGCACTCAACGAATAGCCGTAATTGTTCAGTATCAAATGATTCTCAGGATCTACTCTCAGCGCTTCTTCATACAATCGGTCACTCTCGGCATAACGCTTGAGTGCGTCATAGACTAATGCGAGCGTTGATAAGGTGTTGAAATCATTCGGTCGTTGTTGTAACGTTCGCTCCAGCGGGTCAACGGATTCTGTTAATTTTCCGTCGCGGTAATACGCAATGCCAAGAAAGAAGTTGATGCGTACATCGTTCGGTATAATTTTTCGTGCGCGTTCCAGCACCGTTGCCATTTCTGTAAACTGTTTTTGTTCCGAATACATCGTTGCGAGGTTCACCCATCCTTCAATGTTAGTTTCATCGAGTTCAATTATTTTTTCGTACTGCGTAATCGCTTCAGCATATTTCTCTTCCGAAGCGGCGATTGCCGCTAAAAACCAATACGGGCGCCAATCATTCGGCTCTTCGTCTTTCAGTTTCAGAAAAAACGAACGAACATATTCTCCAAGCGTACTGTCCCGTTGTAAAGCGTCAACGTACGCTTCCCCGACTTTTATTTTTGTTTCAAACGCTGCGGAATCTCCGTCAACGAGGGCGCCAATTATTTTTTCCGCTTCGTCAAATTTATGTTGCAAAAGAAAAAGACGCGCAGCAGCAATTTTTGTATCAATGTTATCGGTCTCGTTCGCAACTTTTTGGTAATGGAGCAGAGCAAGACTGTCTTTTCCCGTAAGTTCGTACATTGCTGCGAGAGCCATTTCCACCTGTACGTTCGAAGGTTCCAGAAGCAACATTTCATTATACGCAGATGCCGCTTCTTCAAATTGCTTTGTTTGAAGTGAAAGTTGCGCAATCTGTTCCCACGCATCCAGATTTGAGCCGAATCGGCTTATCAATGCTTTATACAGTGCTATGGCGGCGGATGGCGATTTGTATTGTGTTGCGTGCGCTACATCGAACCACGCTTTTATGTAATCGGAGTCATTGCGGATTATTTCATTGAACTGCACGACGGCTGAATCAATGTGAAACTGCATTAGATGAATTGTCGCCAGATTTTCACGAAAATCACGGTTGGTTGTATCATTATAGACTGCCTCGCGCGCAAATTGTTCTGCCAAATCAAGTTTATTCAACTGAATATAATCGCGGGAAAGTGCGTAGAATATTGCCGGGTCGTCATCAAAACGGAGCGCTTCCTGATACTCCAGCGCGGCGCGGGCATAATCATTTTTTGCATCATACGTTGAACCCGCGATAAAATGTTTTAATGCGGCTTCCTTGTTTCGCTCACGCGCTATCGTTTTCTTTTCCTGTTGATTCGGCTGCGCGGGTTGTTGCATGGGTGGCTGCGAAGTTCCACAACCAATGAGGAAAAGAAAAATAAAAAAGTAAAGACCGTGTATAATGCGTTTCATTTGTAAGAAAATTATTTTTTTGGCGGGAAAATATACTATTTGTCCAACGAGGAAAAAAGTTTCGCTTGAAAACCATTTCCCGCAAATATTTTTTCCATCTCCTCTTGTCTGAATTGCAAATTTTCGATATATATGTCCCCACAATTTTATTCACAGACAAAGTATTTTCGTATGAAGTCGCTACGATATAGTTTCAAAATGATAACGAAGAAAACAACCGCAAAACCAAAACTACGACTCAGCAGCAACCTTGTTGAAGAAATTCTTTTGCATACCAGCCCTCCTGCTTCTGCAGATTTAGTACAACACTTCGTACAAAAACTCCATTCAGACGGAAAACTGCCCGTAAAACAACCGGCAACCGTCGTTTCCAAGAATTTAAAATCGGCTTCACCCCGTTCCCGAAAATAACCCGTTACCTGTTTTTTTCATCCGGGGTTTTGCTGTGTCGGCTTTCGCGTTCACTTCTTCGGGTTTCAATTGCTCCAAAAATTTTCTACCGTTCTATAGCGAACGCTCTGTACTTGTAAAATGAGTCTCCCTTCCGCCGAACAATCAAACGACATCAGCGAATCAATGCCTGTACTTATCCCTGAACGCGACCCGCTTCTCCACCCGGGACGGATTGTTCTCCACTCGCTGTTGTTTGTAATCACTTTCTTTACTACGACCATCGCAGGAGTTCAGTGGCTTAACCGAAACCCGTTTGATTTAAGTAATTTTCCGCTTGGTCTTCCGTATTCGCTTTCCCTGCTTGCAATTCTTACCGCGCACGAATTCGGTCATTACTTTGCTGCGCGATATCACGGCGTAAAGACAACTCTCCCCTTTTTTATTCCCGTCCCTCCGTTTCTTTTTAATCCTTTTGGAACGATGGGCGCCGTTATCCGAATCCGGTCGCAAATGTCAACGCGAAAAATTCTTTTCGATGTCGGAATTGCAGGACCGTTAGCGGGGTTGGCGGTAACGCTCCTTGTTTTAATCTATGGAGTTGCAACACTTCCCGGAAAAGAATTTTTGTATTCCATTCATCCCGATTACGCAATTACACGAACAATACCGACGGGGGGACTCGCTTTCGGAGATTCAATTTTTTCCTGGTTATTTTTTCAGGCGGTTTCTTCGTTCACATTTTTCCCGCCGATGAACGAAATTTATCATTATCCTTTCCTTAACGCAGCGTGGTTCGGTTTGTTTGTTACCGCTCTCAATCTTATTCCGGTCGGACAATTAGACGGCGGACATATTCTCTATTCGCTGTTAGGAAAAAAGCAGGGTGTTTTCGCGCGAATATTTTTAGTGATTCTCGTGGGAATCGGGTTAAGCGGCTTACTTCCTCTTTTTACCGATGGCGGGGAAACAAGCGCAACAAGTTGGCTCATCTGGGCGGCGATTTTATTTTTCTTTGTACGCCCCGACCATCCGCCCGTTCATGTCGAGGAACCTTTGGATGAGCGACGTCGTTATCTTGGCTGGTTTGTTTTTGCTGTATTTCTTTTCACCTTTATTCCCATCCCGTTTTCCGGTTTATCGCCGCAATGAAGAAAGCAAGAAGTCAGATGTCAGACGTTAGAAGTCAGAAGGAAAATAAAAAATTCCTTCTCTTGCTATTACTCATTGCTCATTATTCGTTATTCATGTTCTTCATCGGTTGCGAAAAAACACCGACGGAAAGAATAGACGACAATTCAAAACCACCCTTTCTTCTCTCGGCGACCACAGACGCTGATTCTATAAACGTTGATTTCGATACACTGTACACCGTGTCGCCTGACTCGGGAAAAACATTTACGCTTTCGCTTCCCGTGGTTGCAATTGCTCGCGATTCGCAGGGAGGGGGTTCAATTTCATCACTTCATTTTACAATTTTCAAACCACGTTCGTCATCGGTTGTGAAATCCGGCGTTTTGCATCGTGACTCGACTAACTTTGATTCTGCGTGGTTTTCGTCCGTTGTTACTTTTCGGATGAAACGCACCGAGCCCGGCATCTATCGTTTTGAATTTTATGCTGAAGATAACGCGCGGTGGAAAAGCAATGCTGTTTCTGTTCCGCTCTTGATTACGAGAAAGAACAGTCCACCAATCCTCGGTTTACCAACTTTACAACGACACACACCAATTGGCTCTGATTCTTCATTTATTACTATTTCACTTTCCGTTACCGATTCAAATGGAATTGAAAATGTGCAAAACGTTTTAGTTCGCCCGCAAAACGCTGTTGATTCATCATTTCAATTGATGTATGATGATGGCTTATACGAGCATCGTGATATTTTTCCCGGTGATGGAATTTTTTCGACCGTCTTTTGGATTACTCCTGTTGACTCAATAAACAAAGTCGTGTTGAAATTTTTTGCCATCGATTTCACGGGAGATACAAGCAATATTGTCCATCGTTCGCTTCAGAATCAATTGCCGGCAATTCTGTTTGCCAATATCTTTCCTGATAGCGCAAGAATTCCGACGAGCGGCTCTATTCCTATTTTATTTTCTGCTACGGTTTCGGATTCCGATGGACTCGGAGATATTGATGAAGTCTATTTCCGCAGAATTTATTCACCCGATACAAGCTATTTCCATTTTCCGCTATTTGACGACGGAGAAATTGCCAGCGGCGATTCCGTTGCGAATGATGGAACGTATTCAATCATCCTTCCGCTGTCGAGTTCGGCAACCGTAGGAAGTAAGCAATACCGCTTCTTTGTTCGCGATAAGTTTGGAGCCATCGACTCGTCTGGAACGCGATTTCTTTATTTACACAATTGAATGAGTTTTAAAATTTTTGTAGCAACAGTTACATGCTTTGCAATTTTCTTTTCGGAAACATTTTCTCAAAAATGGTTTCAGGAATCGTATCGTTTGCAATCAGCAGCCACGTCGTTGTCGCGACCGCCGAGCAATAGCGTTTCGCAACTCCGCTTTCGTGATTCGGCGGGAACCGGAATTCTCTGGATTGGAACTTCGAAAGGACTTGCTTCCACAGTCAATGGTGCAATATCGTTTACGTCGTACCGTGCGTTTCCTGCATTCGTAAAAGATGGAATTTTTTCGCTCTCTGTTCATAACGATACAATCTGGACTTCGCTGGGATACACGAAAGATTTTCAGGATGGCGAAGTGCAAACAGGTGCGGGGTACGCCTATTCCCTCAACAACGGCTTTTCTTGGAGCCACAAATCGCAAACACTTGATGGACGTTACGACGATACTATTCAGTACGGAAATAATTTTCTTCGCATTCTTCCCGTTATTGTATCAGAACAAAATGTTACGTACGACCTTTCGATTGCGCCGAATGGAACTGTGTGGATTGCTAGTTGGGCGAGTGGTTTGCGGCGTTTAACTAATTACGCTGCTCCAAAATGGGAACGCATTCTTCTACCCCCCGATTTTCTTTCTAAACTTCATCCCGATTCGACGTACAATTTTAACTATGACCCGCGACCATATCATAACATCAAAGGATTCTCCGTGTTCGCTTCGGATGATTCCACTGTCTGGTGCGGAACAGCGGGCGGTATCAATCTTTCAAAAAACGCGAATGATTCCTTCCCGAGTTGGACAAAATTTTCCCATCAAAACCAAGCCGCGCCGATTTTGGGTAATTGGGTAATCGCCATTGACGGACAAACATTTTACCGCAACACCAATATCATCTCGCGTATCTGGTGCACAAACTGGCGCGCCGAAAGTTCGGACGAAGAGTTTGGCGTCAGTTATACGGAAGACGAGGGGCGGAGTTGGAAAAATTTTCTTCACGGCATCAAAGCGTTCGATTTTGCTTTTAAAGATTCGATTGCGTACATAACAACGGTTGAAGGATTATACCGAACAAGCGACGGCGGTGTTTCGTTTGTAAAGAATGGCGATATTCGCGACGAGCGGGGAAACATTCTTGCCTATCCTTCGTTTTATACAGTTGAGGTTATCGGCGATACTCTCTTTTGTGGAACTGCCGATGGTCTCTTGAAAACGATAGACAACAGCAGTCATCCGTTTGGCGAGCGTTGGGAAATTCTCCGCACCTATCAACCCATTGGCAAGCAAAATACAACGTACGCTTATCCCAATCCTTTTTCGCCGCGGTTTGAAATTACCCGAATTCATTTTTCCACAAAAGGAAAAACGGAAAAGACGACGATTGAAGTATTCGATTTTGGAATGAACCGTGTTCGTACGTTAATTCGAGACGCAGAGCGTATTGGAAGCGTTGAACACGATGAAATCTGGAACGGAACTGACGACAACAACGATGCTGTTTCCAATGGCGTTTATTTCTACCGCGTTACAATTGGAAGCGATGAACCAATTTGGGGAAAGGTTCTGGTGTTGCAATGAAATTTCGGAATTATAAATTACGAATTACGAATTACGAATTACAAAGCGTAGATTCATTACTACGCAAAACGATTTTTTTCTTTCTTGTCTCTTTGCTCTTCGCTTCATTCTCATTCTCCCAAATAGGCGGCTCTGCGGGTTCGTTTGCCAGAATGGGTTTCGGCGCGCGGGGGATGGGGATGGGAAACGCTCTTTCTGCCGCAACAACAGGCGAGGCTGCTACGTACTACAATCCGGCGGTATCTCCCTTTGTTGAAGGAAGAACAATTTCCGCAACATCCTCGTTTCTTTCACTCGACCGGCGTTTGAATTTTCTCAACTACACACAGAGTGTTGCGCCGACTGCCGGATTCTCGCTCGGCATCATCAATCAAAGCGTCTCGGAAATTGACGGGCGTGATGCAGACGGAATTCACACCAAAAATTATTCAACTACCGAAAACCAGTTTTACTTTTCTTTTGCCAACAGATTATCGAGAAAGATTTCTCTCGGCATTAACGCAAAATTATATTACGCAAAACTTTTTGAGAAATTGAGCTCCACAACGGTTGGCTTCGATGCCGGTGTTCTTATTAAACCAAACGATGTTCTCTCTTTTGCCGCCGTCATTCAGGATTTCAACTCGAAATACCGGTGGAACACAAAAGATTTATACCAAGAAAACGGCGGCGAAACGGTTGATACGTTTCCAACGTTGTATAAATTCGGCGCGCAATATTTTATTCCCTCGGCTCGAAGCATTGTTTCTTTGGAAATTGAAACCTCGGGCAAAAACAAATTGTTGATGCGCGGCGGAATTGAAATTACTCTCAACGAATACTTTACGCTTCGCTCCGGTATTGACCGTTATGACCTTGAAGATGAATTTGTCGGCGTGAAACCGACGTTCGGGTTTTCCGTTCAACCGCTTTCGGATTTGAAAACGTTCGTTCATTATGCTTATATTTTCGAGCCATTTTCGCCGCGCGATGCGCATATTCTTTCTGTAAGTTTTTCATTTTGATTTCAATGAAATTTTTCTTTGCTCTTCTCGTCTCTTTTTTCTTTTTATTTCCTTCACCGGTTTTTTCCGGCGACGGGAGCGCGGGAATGCAATTTTTAAAATTAGGAATTCACCCGCGTATGAATGCATTGGGCGATGCTTCGGTTGTATTAGGCAGTGATGCCGCTTCCGCATACACGAATCCAGCATTACTTTCTCTCTCTGCAAATTCCTCTGTACAACTTTCGCATAAAACGTGGCTGGCGGGAACCACCACCGATTTCATCGGGGCGAAAACATCGCTCAACGATTTCTCGTTTTCCGTTTTCCTCAACACAACAAACATTCCCGGCTTTGAAGTACGTACGCGACCCGGTCCTCTTGAAGGAATGTTCGACGTTCATTATTTTGCAACAGGACTTTCTTCTGCGTACGCTCTTTCAGAAACATTCTCTTTCGGCGTGAATGCGAAAATTCTTTACGAAAAAATTTTTGTTGACGATGCAACGGGGTTCGCGGCAGATTTTGGCGCGTCGCATCTGGTGAATGATGTTTTGTTGTTAGGCGCGTCTGTGAACAATATCGGTTCTATGTCGTCGTTACGTTCCTCTGCAACAACACTGCCAACAAGCGCGCGTATCGGGGGAAGTTATACGTTTATTTTTCCTGCGCTTAATGCCGATATGCTTGTTACGACAGATGGTATTTCTTTCTTTGCGGAAAAATCAAATCACCTCGTTGGCGGCGTGGAATTTACGTATGACAGGATGCTTGCTCTTCGCGCAGGATGGCAAACAGGTTTTGAGGCGAGAAATTTTTTCTCCGCAGGTTTGGGAATTACATACAATAGTCTTATTTTCGACTACGCTTTTGTACCGGCGAAGTACAGTTTCGACTCGGGACACACAATCGCGGTTGGATATATTTTCCACTAAACAATAATTTTTTCCGTAGTATTTTTCTTCTATACAAACACAATGAGGTTATCTATGAGACTTTACGTAATGTTGACGCTGGTTTTCCTGTTCTCCGGTTTTGCTTTCGCACAAAAAGGAGAATGGACAAATTTCAATGACGGCTTGGAAACTGCCGCGAAATCAAAGAAAAAAGTTTTGGTGGATGTTTTCACCGATTGGTGCGCGTGGTGTAAACGCATGGACAAAGACGTCTATGAACAACCCGACGTAAAAGCGTACCTCGCTAAAAATTTTATTCTTGTGAAAATGGATGCCGAATCCAACAACGAAGTTACCTACAACGGACAAAGTTTATCCGAAACACAATTGGCGCAGGATTTGGGAATTGACGGATATCCCTCCACCGTTTTCTTTTTACCGAATGGCGAAGTAATTACCGCCGTTCCCGGTTACGTTCCTCCCGAAAAGTTTCTCCTCATTCTCAAATACATCGCCGAAGACCATTACAACACAATGGAATGGGAAGATTTTGAAACGAAACAGGCAAGCGCAGAGTAAAAGAAAAGGTCGAGCAAATGATGCCCGACCTTGTTCTTCATCATCTCACATCACTTCATTGGAAAAAGTGATGCACATCGCAAGTTAAATCAAACAGACAACTCGCACTTCATCCGACCAGTTTCCGATTTCCACATCTCCATCGAGATAGCGTATCCGGTAATACCGTGCTTCCGGTACGTTTGGTGCGAGGTTTTTTCGCTTATCTTCATACGGAGGCTGCGTGTCTTTATCTAAGGTTGCGTTCTCCGTTTCGGCTCCGCGGCGCGATTGAATAACCACTCCGCTGTATCTATCCTTCGTCCAATCAATTCGTATGCCATCAGTGAGTACCGTTGCGACGAATTCAGGTTTTATTTCATCATCGCCTTTTGCAAGCGGGGGCTTCGGCGGTATAATTCCCAGGTCCTCTCCGATTGCATCGGTAAATGCTTCGCTGCGTTTTGACAAGATGCCGATATCGCGCGCATGTTTCCGCGCTTTTCTGAACACCTCGTTTTTTATTTGTGTTAACGATTGAAGCGTTGCTTTCAATCCGTTCAGTTCATTCAGTTTTGCGGTAGATTCCTGCAAGTCGTTTTGCAGTTGGGTAATCTGGTCATTCGTAATACCTAATGTTGCCGCGTGATTCGGAACTTTATTTACTACGTTATTTAACCAGACCACGAATTCTGCATTCGTGCGAGGAATATAATCAGTGTTTGTCATGGTATTTCTCCAGTCGAGTTAATTGATATGTATTCGTAGCGAGGGTATCGCTATGGTGAAGGACTTTCCTTCATCTATGTGTTTTAACAAGTCATTGAATATTTTAGTTTCAGGAGAAATGAGCCCTGTGTTGCGCGTCACACAGGGGCTTGATTGCAACATGCACAAGTAAAATGAAAACCTTCATTTTGATTTTTGAAATTACTGCGGATGTTACGCAAGTTTGATTTATTGAAAAATATAATAACCCCAAACTTCAGTTTTGGGGTTGACGAACAATTTCCACCCCATGGGCTTTAGCCAAGTCCTGTGTGGCTAAAGCCACGTGAAGAAGATGAACGTTCCTCTCTCCCCACGATAAATCGTGGGGTTATGGCAACAGCCTAATACTCTTTTACGTAACATCAATTCCCAAAATTGAATTGAAGAATCCGAGTTATCTATTGAAGAACCCCAATCACTTTGTGGAGAACTCCAATATAAAAACGGATAACTGTAAATCCAATTTGGAGAACCGCAAATGGAAATTGGAGAGTTGCAAAATGAAATTGAAGAATCCAAGTTCCTTGTTGAAGAAACCCAAATACTTTTTTGAGAACTCCAAAACCAAAATGGGGAAACGCAAAACCAATTTGCAGAGCCGCAAATGGGAATTGGAGTTCTCCAAAATTGAAATGCGGGGAATATTTACAATTGCAGGGCTGCAAATCGTATTTGGGGAGTTACAATTTGCTTTTGCAGAACCCCAATCGCATTTTGGAGAACCGAGATTTACTTCTGGGGCAACGAACATTTTTTTTCCTTTCCCCGATTGGTGTTTGTAGGGCTGCAAAAGGGAATTGCAGGGTTGCAATTAGGTTTTGCAATTTCCCAATTGGTGATTGCAGAAATGCACCACCCCCTAATAATCTTCCCGTGAAAAATGGGAATTTGCATTCAACAAAGAGAAAAAAATTGTAGAAAAATATTTTTGAAATTTTTTGAAAAAACTTTTTTTTCTCGCCCCCCCCCCCCCCCTATATTCTTGCCAGATTTTTTTGAGCAACAAAAAATATGGCACAAAGCAAAAAGCATTCTCGTTCAAACTACGGACGAGTTCCTATTAAGGGAACGAAAAAGTTATGCGGAAAAAAAACAGAAATGCGCGTGTAACACAACTTCTTCGCTCTCTTTCTCCTTTTCTTCTCCTCTGCAAGTTTAATTTTTACTTGTCCACGTACGGGGTGTGTACGTTTTTCTCTTACCACATTTTTCAATCTTTACAAACCCCTGCTATGAAATTCATTTCCCTATTTTCAATTTGCGTTTTATGTTTTACGTTGCGCATTCCTCTCTTTGCGCAAGAGCAAATGAAAGAAGAGCAAGAAGAACTATTACACAAAGGAATAACTACACACTATCTCAACGACACCACAATTGCGATAGAGCAAGCGTGGAGTGGATTTAAACGTGCTAAAACATTAAGCGAACCTCCAGAGGAAACTATACGCGCGTGGGCAACACAGAACAACGTACCCGTGCTTGAAATTGACCCGACGACAATTGATACGAGCATTTACACAGGACGATATACATATTGGGCAACGGTGCCGATTTCAAATACTATTGGGGGACCATTGCTCGTCGGTGACATTAATAAGAACGGTAAACCGGAAATTTATGGTGGATATAAAGATTATACAACAGATTTTATGTCGCACGTATATGAAATTGATACGAATGGAAACTATACATTGCTCTATAATTATGTTCCTCGCCGAGGCTCATCTATTCAGTTTGTAGATACGGATAACGATTCGCTGAATGAAGTTGTCTTTAATTACGGTGATAGCTGTTTTAATTATGAACAAACCTCGCCGACATCTTTACCAACACGACGGAATTTTAACTACGGAATGTGGCAATATCAAGGTACAAGCATTTGGACTCGGTACAAGATGGTTAATCTTGATAACGACTCACTTATTGATTTTATCTACCGTGGCAGTGAACCCGATAGTGTTGATAGTGTGAACTTATTTCAAAACTTTACTTATGTTGCAGAGTTTAGTCCCTCCATCAATAACTTTCAGCGCGTCTGGAAAACACAATTACTCCCCCCCCCTTGGAATGAGAGTGGGCTTGGCGGATATGATGTAGGCGATTATGATAGTGATGGAAAGATGGAATTTTTAGCTTCTGAAATAAATGGAAGTATATGGGTTGTTGAAAATAACGGAGATAATAATTATCACGTCAGTTGGGTGGATACTGTTCCGTTTATTAATCTCTTTTACCAAATCTCCGGTGATGTGGATAATGACGGGAAGCGTGAGTTCTTTGTTGGGGCAACAATGTTCAATGGTAACTGGACGACGGTGTTTGAGGTAGATAGCGATGATCACTACTCACCAAAATTTCTCTTTCATTTGTTATCGGGAGGATCATTAGATGAGCCGATATATCTTACAAACGATGTAGATAACGATGGAAAATTAGAATTGGTAATTTTCAGTGGAGCGGATTTATATGTATTCAAATCAGATGGTGACAATTCATACTATTTGTGGTATTACCAAAGGGAGAATGCAAAAGAGGGTGTGCAGTTTTATGATTTTAACAGTGATGGAAGGAAAGATTTTATTATAAGTAAATCACAGGTTGATTCACTTGGTCGAGGAAGATTGTATGCAGATATTTATAAAGCAAGCCCTCCTGCAGGCGTTAACGATGATGATTATCGTTCACCGAAAGAAATAGAACTCTTCCAAAATTACCCTAACCCGTTCAATCTAACAACCACAATTCGTTTTGAAATCCCCCTTAATAAAGGGGGACAAAGGGGGATGTTTGTGTCATTGAAGATTTATAATATCCTCGGTGAAACAGTAGAAATACTAATCACCAACCAGAACGTAGAAAGTGGCGAACATAGGGTAAATTTTACTACTTCAAACTTACAAAGTGGAATTTATATCTATCGTCTTACTACTAATCAATTTACTATTTCTAAAAAAATGTTATTACTTAAATGAAAGGAGGTATGCGCGGCAAAAAAGTAGAATTAAACAAACACTGAACGGCAGTGGTATCAGCACTACCGTTCAGTATTAAGCAAATACATTGGGCAATTTTTCAATAACAATATGCGATTTACTCAACATATACTATCAATAATAATCTTTTTTCTTCTTTTCCTTGGCGGTGGAACAAGAGAACATAAACAACTTCAGCGTGAGATTGACGACCTCCACCGTAAAGGAATAACCACACACTTCCTCAACGACACCACAATTGCGATAGAGCAAGCGTGGAGTGGATTTAAACGTGCTAAAACATTAAGCGAACCCACAGAGGGAACAATACGCACATGGGCTACACAACACAACGTACCTGTATTAGAGATTGACCCAACATTAATTGACACCAATTTGTATTCGGGTAGATATACATACTGGACAACAGTACCAATTTCCAACACAATTGGCGGACCATTGCTTGTTGGTGATCTCAATAGGAACGGAAAGTCGGAAATTTATGGTCTCTCAAAAGAATATCTCACCGATTATATGTCGCACGTATATGAAATTGATACAAACGGAAACTATACATTACTTTATAACTATGTTCCCCGCCGCGGTTCTTCTATGCAGTTTGTTGATACGGATACTGATTCGCTGAAAGAAGTAGTATTGAATTACGGTGATAGTTGTTTTAATTACGAACAAACCACACCAACCTCGTTACCAACACGCCGCAATTTTAATTACGGAATGTGGCAATTCCAGGGAACGGCTATATGGACATTCTATAAAATGACCAACTTAGATAATGATTCACACATTGATTTTATCTATCGCGGCAGTGAACCCGATAGCGTTGATAGTGTGAATTTATTTCATAATTACACGTATGTTGCTGAGTTTAATCCCTCAATCAATAATTTTCAGCGAGTATGGAAAACGCAGTTACTCCACCCCCCTTGGAATGAGAGTGGAATTGGAGGATATGATGTAGGCGATTATGATAGTGATGGAAAGATGGAATTTTTGGCTTCTGAAATAAATGGAACTGTATGGGTTGTAGAAAATAACGGTGATAATAGTTATCATATAAGTTGGGCAGATACACTTCCGTTTATAAACCTTTTTTACCAAACTTCCGGTGATGTTGATAACGATGGAAAGCGTGAGTTTTTTGTCGGAGCGACAACAGGAAGCGGCAACTGGACAACCGTGTTTGAAGCGGATAGCGATAATCACTATTCACCGAAATTTCTTTTTCATCTGTTATCAGGGGGGTCATTAGATGAGCCGATATATCTTACAAACGATGTAGATAACGATGGAAAATTAGAATTAGTAATTTTCAGCGGCGCTGATTTATATGTGTTTAAGTCAGATGGTGATAATTCATATTATCTATGGTATTATTATCATGCGAATGCAAAAGAAGGTGTGCAATTTTATGATTTTAATGGTGACGGAAGAAAAGATTTTATTATTAGTAAGAGTATGCAAAACGGTAACTTGCAATTACGGCTTTATGCAGACGTATATAAATCAAACGGTACATTAGGGGTTGGCAACGAGCCACATACTTTACCAAACGCTATAACGTTTAATCAAAATTATCCCAACCCTTTTAACAACATGACCATTTTAGAGTTTACGGTTAATCGCCTTGGGTTTTACAAACTAACATTGTACGACATTAATGGAAAAAATATAGGGATACTTTTAAACAATGGGTTACAACCCGGAACGTATAAAATACAATGGGATGGTAATAATTTTTCTTCCGGAATTTATTTTTGCCAATTATCAACTAATAATTATTCTGTAGTTCGTAAAATGATTTTATTAAAATAAAAAGGAGGTAAACACGGCTAAAAAGAAAAATCAACATAAACACTGAACGGCAGCGTTAACGGCGCCACCGTTCAGTTTAAAGCAAACAAATCAGCGAGTGTGTGTTTTCCCTTCCGTAATTAGCGGAAGTGCCACTGCTTTTTTATTTGCAAAGTAAATATCCAAAATTCCGTATGTAATTTCTAACGCAGTGTGTTGATGTTTTTGAAAGAAGAACGTATCGTCGTTGCGAATCCCGATTTATCGGGTGAAGCAATCTTTTTGGTGAAACAAAAAAAAGATTGCTTCGTCATCACGCTCAAAGCGGGAATCCTCGCAATGACAATATGGATGATTTTTTAGAAGAAGAAAAGCGAAACCTTTTGTAGTCAATGCACAGCGTATATTCAAACTTTTTTAACAAACTTTATTTTTAAACAATTATTTATAGAAAGAATCATATTATGAAAACCTCATATTTATTATTAATCGTATTGTTCTTTGTAACAATAAGCAAATCACAAGTTCCCGATTGGGAATCTGTAACAACACTGGGAACACCGGGAGCAACAAGCGTTGCAACCGATGGTTATGGTCAGCATTTGGTCGGCGTGTACAGCAGTGCAGTAAAACATTACCTTGTTGGTAATAATAACGTTGTTATTTATAACAACCTTAGTGTTACCTCCGGTGAATATCCATCAGTTTCTACGTACAACGGAAAAGTTCGTGTAACATTGAAGTTAGGTGATTACATCAAGGTGTACGAAAGCACTGATGGCGGAGCGACTTGGCCCAATGTATATCAACAAAATTTTAGCGTTACCATAAAAAACATTCAAACATATTGGGATGGATATGGCACACATATCGTTTGGGAAAATAACAATGACCCTTATGATTCAGATGAATCATACTATGTGCGATGTGAAAACTCAAATGGTAACTTTGTTGGGTTTAAGAATGTAACAGATTTATCTTCTCCCTCAACGGGACGAGCGCCAAGAGTAATTACGGTAGGAAGCAAAGCTGCCGTTGGGTTCTTGGATGGAAGGATACATTCCCGCGACCTTGATATTACAACTGATACATGGGATAATGCCTATAAATCAACTACCGCTCATGGTAATCTTACGATGAGTTTAGGGGTGGTTGGAACCGATATATATTCGGTAATGGTAGAAGATATACTCCTCGGTGGTGGTTGCACGCAACATCTAAGGTACGCTCAACGAAATATCAACGGGAGCTGGGGCGACGTGAACGAAATTGTTTGTACAAATTTTCTTCAACCGGATCCTCACAAAACACAAAATGCTATAAGCTATAATGGCCTTTTTCATGCAATGAATTACACTACTTCACGAATGTCGTATCTATACTATAACCCCTCAACACAGTTGTGGAGTACGCCCGTTGATATTGAAGTAGCTTCTGATATAGAAAGAGAAAATGCTATGATGAGCGCAGGGGTTCATGGTCTTTATGCATTTTGGAATGGCTCAAGTTCTTCACTCCACCAACACTTCCGCCGTAAACCGTACGGTATAAGCGGTGCTATTGTGAGCAATACGTTTTTTACTGGCAACGATTGGCTCATAGATAATGCCACCATGGGAAGTGGTGTAACAGCTACTTTTAAATCAGGATGCTCTACAACTTTTTCAGCAGGAAAAACATTAACTGTTAATAGCGGCGGTATACTCGTTTATGAAGCTGGCACATCGGGAATATCTTTTGGGGTTGGTTCGGGAATAGTGGTTTCCGGCGGTACGTTTCAGATTGCAAGCGGTGCTACATTCGTCGTGAATAGTAGTAACAACCTTCAATTCGGCTCGAACTCGACATTACGTATTTCGGGTACACTCAAACTCCCCGCAAATTATACGTTGACTATCCCCTCTACCTCTCAATTGAAAATGGACCCGGGTTCTCGTTGTGAATTAGGAAGCGGGGCTCAAATTGTTTGTAATGGAAAAATTGTTGCCAACGGGAGTTCTTCTAATAGAATTACGATAACTTCCAGCAATGCCTCTCCTTCGGCAGGTGCGTGGAACGGTATAGTATGCAGCGGCGGTGGACCGGATACACTTAAATATACTGATATACTCTATGCTACAACAGGACTTTCTATCAGCAATACCAGCGGGGTTTCACTCGTTGATAATTCAACAGTTACCTATTGTAGTGCAGATGGAATTGCGGTTACTTATACATCATCGGTGATATTGAAAGCGCTCATTCAGTATTCTACAATAATGAATAACAATAAAGGTCTAAATGTAACGAGTGCCCTTGTTCATCTAAAACAAACAAGGATTGCCAACAATACTACCGACGGCGTCTATCTCGGTTCTTCTAAGTTGTATATGTGGGACTCGAGGATAGACAATAATTCCGGCTATGGTATGTATATAAGCGGAAGCACGGCGTATGCGTGGTTAAAGCAATCCGGAGACATTACTTATTCCGGTCGTAACACTCTTAATCAAAATACTTTAGGAGAATTATATGTAACCAATAGCGGAGGTGCATTTCTCGGTGAGCGAGTCACGTATGTCTATTGCGATTGCGGTGTTTCTAATAATAAAAACGGTATTGGCGGAAGTATTTTTTCTGAAGGATGTGATCCCGAATGTGAAGCAATTGATATCACCGAAGATCACGGCGGGTATAATAATGTGTACAATTCATACTCGTTTAACGGACGATTGGTCTATAATTCTTCCTCACTCATAAAAGCGCATATGAATTATTGGGGAAGTTGTCCTCCACCTTCTTCGGCATTTATAGGGAGTATTGATTACTCATACTGCTTATCGAATCCAGTCTATACACCGGCAAAATTCCTTTCTTCTGTTTTAGCAGATGATGAAAATGAAGGAATGACAAAAGGAAATGGAAACGGTATTACATCACTCACCGATGAAGAAAAGTTGCGTGCGTGGGTACATCACTTACGAAAAACGATTTCTGAAAATCCTGATAATGCCATTGATGCTTTCCGTTCTCTTGAAGATCTTGTCGGTGTTGGCGGGAAACATCAAAGGGAATTAGAAATTCCTTGGGAATTATTTATCGAGTTATTGGAATTGTCTTCATCATCGTCCACGTTAAAGCCGGTAGTAAAAGCATATCGCCTTCAAGCAAAGATGGATGCTGAGAAATTTGAGGATGCAATCGGTTTAGCAAATCAAATCCTAAGTAAGAAGACAAATGATGCGCTATGGTTACACTGTAACGTTCAGAAAGTAATTGCCTATACCGCATTGGGAGATTATGCAAATGCGCAAGCAACGTATCAAGCGATGGAGAACCGCGCACGAACACTTGATGGAACAATGGTGGATAATTTGCACAAATTACTTTTTGCAACACCAACGGGTAAAAATCAAACGGTAAGCAATAGCCACGCTCTTTCAAAACAAATCGGTTCACAAACACAATCAGAAAAACCAAAAGAGTTTGCGTTAGAACAAAACTACCCCAATCCCTTCAACCCGGTTACAGTAATTCGTTACCAACTTCCTGAAGATGTTTTCGTAACGTTGAAAATTTACGACGTTCTCGGGAAAGAAGTAGCAGTATTAGTAAACGGTTACGAAGTAGGGGGATATAAATCGGTAGAATTTGATGCGAGTAAACTTTCGAGCGGAATATTTTTCTACAAACTTGTTGCGGGGAATTATATTGCTACAAAAAAACTTGCGGTAATGAAATAGTTTATTCGTTTGTTTGTTAGTCCGTTGGTTCGTATTATAGGCAACAAACTAACGGGCGAACCAACAAACCAGTAAACGAATAACCAAACTTTAAAAGTGCAAAGGTCATCTGGAAACTTCAGATGACCTTTTGTATTTCTGCAAACAGAAGACGTAAGAATGCAACGAGGAAGCGGGGAAATGGATAATGGTTTTGGGGTGGTCTATTATTGGATTGTAGGTTTAAAGAAACATGCGAGTTTTTTGGTTACCAACGACTGCTTATCTCTACTCTTTTTTCATTCCACTCGCACCTCTGTAAACGGTTCCGCGTGCACCAACACCGTCTCCACGTTACTCACCTGCTGATAAATTTTGTTTTCGATTCTTGAAACAATGGCATGAACAATTTCGAGCGATTGATGTGCGGTTACCGCGCAATTGAGTGCAATTTTTAGTTTTCCGTTTTCCAGTTGATACACGACGATATCATCGCACTTCGTTACCTCTTGCTCGGAGTGTGCGATAGCGCGTATCGTTTCGATAATTTCTTCCGAGCGTGCAGTAATATTGACTGTTGTGCGCGGGGCGACAAGTTCTTCGATATGAATACGCACATCTTTTATTCCGGAAAACCGTTCACGGATTTTTTTCTCCAACGCTTCCGAAATTGTATGCGCTTCTACAAAATTAAAGGTGCGGGGATACTCGATATGTAAATCCACAATTCGTTCTTCTCCTGCCTGATACACGCGAATATGGTGCGGGAACATTCCTTCCGAAGCAACGGTCATCCGGATTTGTTCCTCGAGCGTTTCCGCGTGCGATTCCACCGGCTCGGCATGGATAACACTATCCGCGTTCGGCAAAACACCGAGTATCCGTTGTTCAATGTCGGAAATGATGCGATGTGCAATTTCAAACGGGAGCGTTCGTCGCACGGCAACCGTCATATCGAGAAATATTTTTGGTCCCCCCTGTCGCATCCGGAGCGAGAGAATATCTTCTACTCCTTCCACGCCACGCACTGCAGAAAGAACGTTATCATACACCCCTTCGGGAATTTTATCCATCAGCGCATCTATCGTTCGTTTTCCCAACTTATAACTGACGAACATTACAATAATTGCGACCGATATTGCAGCAATTGCATCAGCGGCAAACACGTGAAACGACGCAAACACCAGTCCGAGTATGACCACCGCCGAACTCCATATATCCGTACTGAAATGAAGTGCGTCTGCTTCTAATGCTTGGTTGTTGTATTTTTTTGCTACCCGGTACAGCGCGCGGGAACGACTGTAATCAATCACGATGGAAATTCCCATCACCAAATATGCCCATACGCTCACTTCTATTTCGAGCCGCTGCGTGATTAATCGTTCGACTGCTTCGTTAATTATCCATATACACGTTGCAAGGAGAAGAAGCGTTTCAACGAGCGCGGCGAAGTTTTCTGCTTTTCCGTGTCCGTAGAGATGCTCTTTATCGGCAGGTTTATCGGCAAACTTCACCGCAAAGAATGTTACGCCTGCGGCAAGAAAATCGAGCGCGGAGTGTGCCGCTTCGGCAAGAATTCCCAAACTTCCCGTCGCGAAACCGACAACGAGTTTCAACGCGGTGATAAATACTGCGCCATACAGCGAAGATTTTGCAACGCTGGTTTTTTCGTTTGTTGCGTCTGAGGGGTGGTGCATTGTTGAATTGGCACAATATAACAAATGGCTTGTTTGTTTTCCAAGAAAACTTTTGGGAACTCCGCTTTGTTTTATGAGCAGGTTCTCAAGCCGAAACGTATCCTTTCATTTTCGCTTGGGCAAACCTTTTTTATATTTTACCAACAATTTTTTTTCATTTATTTTTATGGAACAGATACCTGACATTAAAGAAACCATTAAACAAAGATACGGCGCGATTGCAACGACAGACGAAATTCCATCAAGTTGCTGCTCTTCTTCCTGCGGTGAAAGCCCCTTGCTCAACATCGTTATGGCGGAAGATTACCATAAGGAGGATGTTGCTGGTGTAGAAATTGCCAACCTCAATCTCGGCTGCGGAACACCGACCGATTATGCAGATCTCCGCGAAGGAATGACCGTTCTCGACCTCGGTTCGGGCGCGGGAATAGATGTGTTTATCGCTTCAAAATATGTCGGCGCTACGGGAAATGTTATCGGCGTTGATATGACGGAAGCAATGATAGCGCGCGCAAAGAAAAACGCAATCCAATTGGGAATACCGAATGTGGATTTTCGTTTTGGAGAAATTGAACAGATGCCCGTTGATTCCAATTCCGTGGATAGAATTATCAGCAATTGCGTTTTGAACCTCGTTCCCAACAAACAGCGTGCGTTTTCCGAAATGTATCGCGTGCTGAAACCGGGGGGCGCATTTGCTGTTTCCGATATTGTTGTTACCGGTTCTATGCCGGAAAATGTTCAGCGCGATGCGGAACTCTGGGCGGGATGTATTGCCGGCGCAATTAAAAAAGAAGAGTATCTCTCGTTGTTGCGCGAAACCGGTTTTCGAAACGTTTCCGTTCTGAAAGAAAAGAAATACGCTGAAGTTTCCTCGAACGAGTATGCGCTGTTAAGCATTACGGTAAAGGGGGAAAAATAGTTTGGCGCACCTTTGTTGTTGAACTGAGTGAATACGAGCGTTATCTCTTCCGCTAACGGTTGCGTGTATGAATCGTTGGAGATTGCGGGCTTCGCACCTACCCGCCGACACGACCGCCGATGCGAGGCAGAACGCTTGATTTACCACTTAAACCCCAATGTTTAATACACGATGTTAGCTCACTTTTTTTATTGATTCTCATATCTAATATTTTGATTCTTACGGTTCTAATAGTAAATCCAGTAGCCTTTAAATTGTCCTTTTGAATTATATTCTAAGGTAGGAAAAGGTAATTTTATAAATGTCATTCCTTTTAATAAAACTTTTAGAAATCTTGAATTGGTTTTTATTCTAGTCCAGTCAATGTCCAGCGAAAGGAGGTATTGACGGTATCGTTTCGTTTCGGGAAAGGCAACACCATTGTAACTTGTAATATTTTCGAATTCGCCATACATCCCATTAGCTCCATAACCAACTGCAATATTAAGCCATGGTGGCAGGGATTGTTTTAAACCAAGATTGTTTAAAGGCATTGAAAACCAATAGGTGTGACCGTTATAATCTTTGAGCAGTCGGTTCATGGTGGTTTTGCCATAGTAGTCGTTCGAGTTTTTCGAATAATTCGACTCCCAATAACTAAATTTATATTTTACCACCTGTTCCTTGAATAATAATTCCTGTCCAAACACCAATGCAGAGCCCATGGTATTGGCTGCAATATCACCCCATGAAAAGCCATAACCTTCGTGTAACCCATCCATTATCTCTATCGGAAATTGTAAAACAAATCCCAAAGTGGAGCCAAAAATAAGCGCTTCATTTCGGGTGGCATCAAGTGTTAATAACCCGAAATAACCGATGTAGCTGTATAAGTAACCACCATACATATGACCAAATTTATCAACCTGCAAATACCCCGCGTTATCGTTGTAAAAATGAAAGGGAGCTCTTTCCATGTCTTTATACCAAGTATTGTTCATAACGTAAATGGATGTTGCATAATACGCTCCAGTAAAAGCCAGCGCTTTGTATAAAGTACCTTTTTCAATCAGACTTGTATCTTTTTCTGATTCTGTTTCCTGTGATAAAAGTATTCTTGGGGAAAAAAATAAGATTGAAATAAATATCCAGAGAATGTGTTTATTCATTTTTTTCTATTTCTTTTTATTTCGGAAAGAAAGTTTTTAATTTCATAAAAATAAGCCCTTTTCTATATTCTTTGTTAATACACCAATAAACCTTGCCATTGAAGCGCCGTCAATAACATCATGGTCCATAAGAACGGTAACATTCATAATCTCTCTTACTTCTATTTTGTCATTAATTACTACAGGTTTTTTTATTATCGAGCCTATCCCAAAGCAAATTGGGTGAATTGATATGGGTATGAACCAACCATTTATTTTTCCATATATCCCAAGTGATGTAATAGCAACATTTCCCATTTTTGAGAACACAATTTTGGGATGCTTTAACAAGTATTTCCAAATTGCTCTTCGAATAAAACCTGGTAAAAAATAGTAGAATCGTTCTATGTGAGTCGTTCTTTTTTGAATAACTATTTGATTCTCTGATAAGGTTTCTTGTTTCGAGTCATTTATTTGTTTTGTAATTTTTTCAATATCATGCGTATTAGCTTTTTCAATTAGAACAGGTAGTGGAACTTTTTCCCCGTTTATTTCTTTTTCGATTAAGAATGAAACATTAATATCGTCGAAAATTATAGTTTTCTGTTTTCCATTTTTATAGGCAGTTATTGCACTATAACTACTTAAAGTATTGGCAATAACTTTTATCAGCCATGCTATAAATGATATTTTGCCAATATCCTTTTTATAAATTTTTACTTTTTCTCTAGCGATAGTAACATCAATTTCCAGAAAGACAACAACATGATGTTTTTTCTTTCCAATTTCACAAATATCAATGGTTGCAATTCTTGACTTTGGGAATATTTTAGTTTTATATTTCGACATTTAACTTAATTCTTTTGTTAACTCAAGGCTGTATCCTAAAATGGGGGCTAACGTTTCGGGGGGTTGCGATGGCGGGGTGTTTTAGCACTAAACTTCATTCGGAGAACTGAACCGCCAATTTATTATAGGTGCTGTTTGAGGCTGTGTTTATTTCATTTGTCATAGTTCAACTTTTAAAGGATTTTATTTTTCACATATTTCTTTTAATTTGTCAAGCGCCTTTGGGTAGGTCTGGTTCATATAATCTACAAAATCTTCTGTAGCATCTAAGTCAACTGTAACCTTAGTAATTCCGTTGTTTTCTTCGAGGATATAATTTTCTAATCCGCCTGCCCACTTTTCCACTTCAGGTCCTTCGGTGATTTCTACATTAGATTGTAAAAGCCCGTAATGACGAATTGAAACAAATCGGTTTGGAATGATGTCAAATATCTCTGAAACCATACCACCCTTTTCTCCCTTCTCATCAGTTCCTATGAATAGCATTTTGCTACCTTTATTCCAACTGCCATCATAGGTAGATGTCGGGTTGAACAAAGCAGTCCACTGCTCATACGTTGATTTGTTCCTAATGCCCAGCATTATATCATAGACTTTGTTTGCAGGTGCATTAATACTAATATTGAATTGTAATTTTTTCATAGCAATAATTTGGTTGGTTTGTTTAATAGTTAATTTCTTAAAATTTTTTCCATCTTTCTACCTTTCGCCAATTCGTCCACCAACTTGTCTAAATACCTTGCTTGTCTTGTTAATGGATTTTCAATTTCTTCTATCCGATAGCCGCAAATAAGTCCTGTAATGAGGTGAGCATTTGGGTTCAGGTTTGCTGTTTTAAAGAATGTTTCAAAAGTTACTTTTTTGTCAATGAGTTCTTGCAGTTTCTTATTGTCAAAACCAGTCAGCCACTTTATTACTTGATGCAATTCTTCCTTTGTCCTGCCCTTACGCTCAACTTTTGTAACGTAGTGCGGATAGACTGAAGCAAATGTCATTTTTGCTATTCGCTCATTGTGTTCGGGAGTTGTCGTCATATCTTTTGTTATATCTGTGCGCTACTGTTCGTTCAAGGCGCAACTGTTTGAGTCCGCGCTAATGAATGTTAGATGTTCGTTGTCGCGTCCTTGTTTCATTGCGGTTGCAACTCTGACATAATTATTTTTTCTTAGAAGGGGCTTTAAGCGCCGACTCATACATTTCAATCCAATCTTTCACCGTCATTTTGCTCATCAACTCACCCAATAATTTAAAGGGAATTTTTTCCAGCTTTTTAAAACGGATACAACTTTTACCCATATCCAATTTAGCATCGGTATGTTTCGGGTATTCCGTTACAAACCATTTCAACAGTTTGGGGTCGGCATAAATGCCCATGTGATAAAATGCAATAAAATGTTTCTGACTGGTAAAACCGGCAAACGGCAACGGGTCTGTTGGGTTGCAATGGTAACCATCGGGATAAAGTGAATGCGGAACAACATAGCCCATCATTCCATAACCCATTGTTTCCTTAAAACCTTTGGGAAGATTTTTTAATACTTCTTTACGCAATTTTGTTATGGCTTCTTTTCTCTCTGCCGGCAATTCAGCGAGATACTCATCCGGTGTTGTTGCTTTTGATTGCATAGATTATTGTTGTTGATGTATATCAGATACTCTCAAAATTGTTTGTCTGGCGCTTCCGTGTTTTGTTCGTTCATTTCTTGCAGTCTGTTTGAGTTTGCGCTGTCGGTGTCAAAGGTTGCCGGTAACGGTTCGGGGATTAGCGTAGGCGGGGATAAACCGCTACGAAATTACCCCACGCAGCGAAGATAATAGAAAGCAATGAACTATAAAATTTCTCGTCTGCCCCACTTACGCTAATCCCTTGTTGGCGGTAGTGGCTCTGTTGTTCATTACGCTGTCAAAAGGTCGTCTGGAAATGTAACATTGATGCCGTCTTTAAGTTTTTCGTAGTAAATTATTGGGACTTCAATTTTTTCGGTCAATAGGTCTTTCTTTGTTTTGTAAGTGTGCGGTTTAATGCTTACGGGATGTTTGCCGATGAAACCGTCAATGCCTTTTGCTTCTTCTTGAGGTGTTGCTAATCTGTGTTTTTGTTTTGCTGTCGAAGCAATTTTAAAAAGGATTGCTTCTTGAAATTTTAAGCCAACGAAAGTTTTTACAATTACTAAATCTTTTATCCACTTTTCAATTAATTCTCTGTCTATCTTGTTCATTACATCCTTGAAATTTTCAAGCATTTCCACAACTTTGTCTGTGGCGTTGCTAATGGCTTTAGGGTGTTTTTCCAGATACCAATTTTCCCATTCATTCAATTTTTTTCCTTCAAACTTTTGAATAAGGTCGCTTAATTGTCCGACAACTTTCGGTTTTGTCCCGCCAGCGGTTCTGTTTGCAAGATTTAAAACAAGAGTGGAGTATTTAGGGAAATCAACTTTTGTGTCGGAAAGAATATCTGAAAGTTCTTTGTTTTTAATTTTTATGCTTTTCATTTTGAAGAATTGTCCGAATAAAGTTTGAGAAACTTTTCTTTGTATTTAAAATCAAAATGGTTGTCCACTTTTACCAAGCCGTTTTTAATTAAGTGTGCATTGATGAAAGTTTTATTTTCAAGATACAGATAACAGAGCAGATTATTTTTGCTGTCGTATTTTTGGTTGTCAAACTTTATAAATACTTTTTTCCCCTTTGTTTTGTCAATTAAAAATTTTGTTGCTTCTCCGTTTATTATCGGGTCTTCTTTGATGCCGATAAGTTTAACAGTTAAATCGTTGCTTAATTTTATTTTTTCGGGACTAATCACTTCTTTCACTGAAAAAAGTTCTTCTCTTTTTATGCTTCCGTTTTTGTCAATTTTTGAACCGAATTGTAATTTCTTTGGGTCAATTTTTTTATCCAGCGTATGCGGGTCTTTGAAAATGTATGGAAGTTTTTCAATTTCTTTTTGAAAATCCGTCTTGGTAATTTGTTTTAAAAATTCAAAGGTTGTTCCGTCTTTTTGATTGCAGAGTTTCTGTCTGATAACGGGGATAAATTCAGAATTGATTTCGTAACCGATGGAATTTCTGTCAAGATTTTTTGAAGCAAGACAAGTTGTCCCGCTTCCCGCAAACGGGTCAAGCACTGTATCGCCAACGAATGCAAACATTTTTATTAATCGTCTCGGTAATTCTTCGGGAAACATTGCAATATGATTATCTTGCCTTGCTCCCGCAAAATTCCAGTGTCCCGCAAAAAATGTATTCCATTCTTCCGCTGTCATCTTAGAAAGTTCTTTTTGTTCTTTTGTCGGCTTTGGTGCTTCGCCAAGTTTTTTGAAAATCAAAATAAATTCATAGTCAATTTTTAAAATTCCATTTCTTGGATAGGGATACGAACCCATTTGAACTCCACCACCAGTCGTGTTTGATGTAGTTACTTTTTTCCAAATTACCGCTCCCATATAATCAAAGCCGACATTTTCGCAGAACTTGATTATTTCTTCTCGGATTGGAATAACTTTATAGCGTCCGTAATAAACTGCTCTTGCAAATTGGTCGCCAATGTTCACGCATAATCTGCAACCGTTGTGAAGAGTGCGGTAGCATTCTTTCCAAACTAAATTCAGATGGTTGATGTAATTTTCGTAACTGTCGTGGAAACCAATTTGGTTGTCTGTCCCGTAGTCCTTCAGTTGCCAATAAGGTGGTGAAGTGATAACCAAATGCACGGAGTTGTCCGCCAATTCGGTCATTTGTCTGCTGTCCCCGTTTATTATTTTATGATGTGTTTTCAATTTTTTTGTCAAAGTTAAATAAAATCAGTTGTCATTTTGATAAATGTTGTCAACTTATGCACTGTCGCTCCGCCATTACCGCCAACATCTATTATGCGCTACAAATATAATTTTTATAGCGCATATCCGCAACAACAGTGTGGGATTAGCGCAAGTTTTTGTTTTTGTTGAGTAGCGCATTTTTACAAGAGTTTATCAAGCGGTGATTGTATTTTACTCAAATGCTTCTTGCTTACGTGAGTGTATATGCATGTCGTTCTTAAACTAGTATGTCCTAAAAGTTCTTTTATACTTATGATATCCGTGCCGCCTTCCAACAAATGTGTCGCGAAAGAGTGTCGCAATGCATGGATACTTCCTTTCTTTTTAATGCCCGCTTTATGTTTGGCTTGTTGTATTACTTCCTGAACACTTCGGGTGCTGTATTGTCCTCCAAAGAGCCATTGCTTTGGTTAGAGTTCCTTAAAATATTCCCTGAGCAAGATGAGAAGTTTTTGGGGTTCGCTCAACGGTATTTTATTTTTGTCCATCGTGTTTGTCGTTATCATAGTAGTCCTGCACCCAAAGCAAGAGAAATAATTATTAGCATTATAGCAATCGTTACTTGTAAAAATCGTAGCGTTACTTTCTTTAAAAGTTTGTTGCCAATGTATACTCCGACAATTGCCGATAAAGTCGCACAAACCACCAAAGTCAAATTGTCGGTAAGACCGGCTTTGGTAAATCTTGTCGCGTAAACACTAAGTCGGGTAAAGTCAACAAAAGTGGAAGCTACTACTGCTGTCGCCACAAACTCCTCTTTAGAAAGTCCTGCTTTAATCAGAAATGCGCTTCGCAACGCTCCTTGGTTGCCAGAAAGTCCTCCGAAAAATCCGCTTAATGCTCCACCGATTGGAAGTTTGTCCTTACCGAATTGCAGTTTGTTGAAGTATGGAATTAAGTCAATGGTAGCAAAAATGATGAGCAGAATAGAGATGATAAATTTCACAGGAAACACTTCAAACGTCCGCCCATACATTTGATAGGCAAAAAGCGGTTTAAGGTCCGTGATGTTTAATAGCAACCAAGAGCCAACAATAGCCGCAATTACCGCTGGAATGCCAAAACGAATTAGCGCTTGTTTGTCCGCTTGTCGTCCAACTAACAGAAGTTTGAAAACGTTGTTGGAGAAATGAACAATACCTGTCAGCCCGATTGCTAAGTCAACGGGAAAGAAAATCATAAAGACAGGCGTCAGAATTGTCCCTAAGCCAAACCCCGAAAAAAAGGTCAGGATAGCAACGAGAAACGCTGTAACTGATATGATAACTATTTCCATTTTCTACTGTCGGTTGGTCAGAGTTGCCGCTAACTTCTAAATATGAGAAGTAAATCTAATAACGCCTTCGTCTTCGTCCTTTTTGATAATTCTTCCTTTGGTCTTATCCATCTTTTCTAAAAATTCATACGTACTCATATATGTGCTGGGGTTTAAATTTTTCGGCAAAAAAAATTACTAAAATCTGTTGGGTGAAATAAATTGCACTTTACGGAATTTTTACTTCCACAACCTGGTCGCCAACAAAGATATTGTTAACGACATCCATTCCTTTCGTAACTTTTCCGAAAATGGTGTAGCGTCCATCTAAATGCGGCGTGGGTAAATGCGTGATAAAAAATTGCGACCCCTCGGTATCTTTTCCCGCGCTCGCCATTCCTACCACTCCTTCGACATCGTACTTTTGCGTCGAAAACTCAGAACGAATTGCATAACCGGGTCCTCCCCATCCATCACCCCGCGGATCTCCTCCCTGAATTACAAACGAAGAAACGACACGGTGGAAAAATGTATTGTTGTAAAATCCTTTCTTCGCGAGTTTCAAAAAATTCATTACGGTAAACGGGGCATCGTCGCGGTATAACTCCAGGGTGATGCTTCCCTTCGATGTTACAATTTCTACCGTTGGTTTTTCGGGAAGCGAGAATAAAAATTCCCAATCCAAATCTGTGTGCGCCGGTTTTGTCGCTGAAGTAATTTTCTTCGAGTAATCTTTTTGGGTGATTGCTTTGAGCGCGTCTGCGGCTTTTTGTGCAACGGTGCGGTCGGTATGCTTCAACTTTTTTTCTAAAAACGGAATTGCTTTTTTACTTTTTATTTTTCCGAGCGTCGAAAGAATTTCCTGCTGCACTTCTATTCCGTCGGGATGTTGTTGCCGTTCAAAAACTATTATGAGCGGCTCGATTGATGTTTCGTTGACAAAAAGAGAATCGCCAAGCGCGGTTGCAATAGTCGTAAGCACGGAAAAATCATTGCTTGAAGAAAACGTTTCAAGTAGTTTTTCATACGCGCGGGAAATTCTTTCTTTCGCCGCTTTCGAATGTTTGGTGGATGATTGCACACCCTCAATTGCCGTCCGCGCAAACAACGGTTCATCCGAAGAAATGTAATCGAGAAGCGTTTGGAACGATTCTTCGCCCGCGATAAATGCCTGTGCTTCAATTATTTTTGCCGTCAGATTTTTTGCGGTCTTTGCGCGGATGGGGGTATGCTCGCTCGCTCTTGTTCCGAACAGTTTTGCAAGAACGACGATTGCTTCACCTTGTTGTCGTAAAGAAAATTTCGATTCTTTATTTTCTGCTACGAGTACAAGCGCATTCCACAACTCTTTGCTCATTTCCTCGCGCAGTGAATCACCGTTGGAAAATGTTTTCAACGCTTCGAGCGCGGCAAGCGAAACATGCTCGTTTGAATCGCTAATGAGCGGAAGAAGTGAAAATAACATTCCCTGATACAGTACGAGGTCAAATTTTCCGATTGCCCGCGTTGCGCCGACACGAACACGCCAATCCTTATCGCTTTCTGAAAGTGTTGCAAGAACGGGGAGTGTGCGCTGCGGTTCTCCGATTTTTGCAAGAAGCGAAACACCGTTTACTCGTAAAAATGCATCACTGTCTTTATCAAACATCAGAATTTTTTCGAGTGAGTCTTTTATCTCCTGAACGTTACCGATACGGAAAAGCGCAAACATCGCATTGCCGCAAATTTTTCTTTCGTTATGCCGATACCACCTAAGCGCGAGAAGTGTGGATTTCGAATGGGTAATATTTCTGTGCGCCGCGCGCGCTATTCCAAGCAATATCGCTTCTTTGTTTTCCTCGTTTTTTTCATTCGAAACGAATTCGGCAAATTGTTTCAATCCCTCTTGTGTACAAAATTTTCCAAACTCTTCAAACATTCGGGGAGTAGAAAATAATTTTTTGCCGAAGAATTGCTTTTCGATTTTCTTTCTCCCGGCATCGCTCATTTGAGAAACTGTTTGCCCCAGCGCTAACGATGATGCGTTTTTTACGTTCTCATTTTTATCGGAAAGCAATTTCAACAATTCTTCGACGTACGTGGTATCTTGCAGATTCCCGCAGGCAGCCGCAGCACGCTCACGAACAGCGGCATTGCCATCGCGTAAGAGTGTGAGGATGCGTTTATCTTTCTGCACGCGGGTATCCTGTAGTTCATAAATTGTTTTCAATTTTTCGCGCTGGTCAACGGAAAAGAGTTGGAGCGGGAGAAGGAAGAAGAGAAGAAGGAGAGTAATTTTCATAATCAATGTTTAAAAATAATTTCTGCGGCGAAACGTTGCGCCTATTTCCTGTTCAACAAATAGTTGCGCTTTTTCTGCATCCACCGATTCCAAATCCACGGTAGTCATTGTGGTGTTCAAACGGTGGGCAACACATTCTTTTGCAAAATGAATCATTCCGTGAAAATAGGAATCGTTCACCCGCATTAATTGGGTGTACTGTTTTTTGTCTGCACTGTTTAAACTAATGGAAACAGCATCAACAAGTCCCACGAATTCTGGAACAATGTTGCGATGATTGATGATGTTTCCGTGACCATCGGTGTTGAGGCGAACTTTTCCACCGTGTGATTTCACAAACTTTGAAATTTCTTTTATCGCGTCGAGACGGATGGTTGGTTCTCCGTAACCGCAAAAAACAATTTCATCGTACTTTGCGGGGTCTTGCATTTGGGAAAGAATTTCATCAACGGTCGGCTCGCGTTCTACTTTTAAGTTATGTCCTAAGATTACCGCTTCGCCACGCCTGTTACAAAACACGCAATCCGAATCGCAACGAAGCGTGATGTTGACGTAGAGGGAATTCCGAATTTTGTACACAATTTCCGGCGACGGATATGCGCCAATTCCAAAAAGTTGGTGTGCGCCAAATGAAGTTGCTCTTCCAACATCTTCAAGTGAATGGTGTTGGAGTTCCGCAATTTTTTTTGCTATGAGCGGGATGTGCGCAGGTTCGTTTCTTTTTCCGCGAAACGGTACGGGCGTTAAAAATGGCGCATCTGTTTCCAGCAAGATGTGGTCAAACGCGATGCGGGATGCAACATCTGCCATTGTGTTTGGTTTATTCGGTTTCTCCGGAAATGTAACAGGACCGGGAATTGAAATATAAAATCCCCAGTCTATTACTTTGCGTGCAGTTTGTGTATCTCCGGAAAAACAATGAAACACCCCTTTGTAATTTTTTTCGAATGAAGGAAGCGCGTGTTCAACAATCGAAATTATATCTTCGGAAGATTCTCTTTCGTGAATGATGATTGGCAAATTGCGGCGTTGAGCAATTTTTATTTGTTCGGTAAATACTTCTTTCTGTTTATCGCGGGGAGAAAAATCGTAATGGTAATCAAGTCCAATTTCTCCGATAGCAACCACTTTTTCGTGGAAACTTAAATTTTCTATTTTTCTTAGCGTATCGCCTTCTGCTTTTTTTGCATCGTGAGGATGAAACCCGACTGCCGCAAAAACACAATCAAATTTTTCTGCAAGGGCGATAGCTTTTTCACTTGTCTCCAAATCGGTTCCCGGAACGAGTATAAATTCCACACCTGCATCGTTTGCTTTTTTTATTACTTCCGTAATATCATTTTCAAACTCAGGAAAAAATAAATGACAATGGGTATCCACAAACATAGGGTGGTTATTATTATATAGTTTAAAAAATAATTTACTTAATTATTATAATAAGTGGTGTTGATAAGTTGATAAGTTGCAAAAACCTCTTGTAGAGGAAGAAAACGAAACAATTACGAAAAAAGCAATGTGTATAGAATGTTGGTTCGCCGGGGAATAGGAGTGCGCAAAGGGAAAACAAATATTTTTTTCTGAAAACTGCAAAGTAATCCCCAAACGATTCACAATGCTACCTCTTTTCGGAAAACTGCAATCGTGTTTTTATCTGATGGATAATTGAACGCGCCTGTTCATCTTTTTTGATGTAATCCTCAATGGTCTGGTATGCATGAATGACGGTGGTATGATCGCGCCCGCCAAAATGAAAACCAATCGTTTGAAATGTGGAGTTAGTTAATTCTTTTGCAAGATACATTGCTACCTGACGCGCCAGCACAATTTCCTGTTTACGTGTTTTTGCATGTAGTAAATCTTCCGGAATATTGTAGAAAGAACTTACGACTTTTTGAATATCCTGAATAGTAATGACAGATTTAATTCCACCGACGATAGTTCGCAGAACATCGGAAGCAGAATCGAGAGAAATTTTTTGATTCTCCAAAGAGGATTTTGCCATCAAACTGATAAGGCAACCCTCCAATTGCCGAATATTGGAAGTAATATTCTGGGCAAGGAGCTCTGCAACGTCCTGAGGAAGTGAAACGCCGAGCGATTCGCTTTTCTTATACAAAATGGCGATACGAGTTTCAAGGTCGGGAGGTTGCACGTCAGCGAGCAACCCCATTTGAAATCGTGAAATTAACCGTTCATCAATTCCTTTTAGTTCCTTCGGCGTTCGGTCGCTTGTAAGAACGATTTGCTTTCCAAGTTGATAAAGAGCATTAAATGTATGGAAGAAATAGTCTTGTGTTTTTTCTCCGGTGAGAAATTGGATATCGTCAACTATTAATAAGTCGAGCGTACGGTAAAAATTAGTAAACTCGCTCATCTTGTCTTTTTGAATTGATTCAACAAAGTTCCGTAAGAATTCTTCCGACGAAACATAGAGAACCCGATGCGCTTTTTTATGGGTAAGAACATAATTTCCAATCGCTTGAATGAGATGGGTTTTTCCCAAACCGACGCCCCCATAAATAACGAGGGGGTTAAACGATGACCCCGCTGGATTGTTTGCAACATTGGTTGCTGCCGCGTAAGCAAATTTGTTGCTATCTCCCTTTATAAAATTATCGAAGGTGAACTTCGGAAGTATGGTGTTGGGAACCGGGGGAAGAAAATGGTCGGCAGCGTATTGCGGAGTAGGATGAATAAACTCTCGTGGCTGTTGGATTGACGTAGTTCCAAACAAAGAATTTGGCTGTGGACGAAGAAGCGGGTCGGCGGCACTAGGAGATTCCTGCATGTCTTCTTTTTTAATTCTGTATTCAATGATAACTTCAGATTTTAAGAGGTCTGAAAGAGTTGCCGAAAGCAAAAGACCAAAGTGCGCCTCCACCCAATCGGAAAAAAATTGGCTATGAACCTGAAGGACGGCAACTTTGTCGTTTATTTCCAAAGGAATTATTTGTTCTATCCAGGAAGAAAAATCTCTTGGAGAAACTTTTTTTCGTAATCGTTCCAAACACTCACTCCAAACAGGAGAAAATATGAGAGATGTGGGGGAAAAATTTGCTGGCAGAGGAAAAGATGCTAATTCCATAAAAAAAATATATAATAAAGTAGTAGAAGAAAAAAATTACAGATACAAAAGTTATCCACAAAGAAATTCAGAAAACCAAAAAACGAGAAGAAGAGTCGAGGTCATTAGTTTCAGTAAAAAAATGGCTAAAAAGCCACAAAAAGCAAAATAAAAGCAGACAAATGCAAACAAAAAAAGAAAGGTTAAAATACGTAAAGACGTTATCCACAAAAAACCCACAACAAAAGGGATTTGAGTTCTTTTGTAAAGATAACAACTTCCTGCTGGTGTAACAAAACAAACAAGGAAAAAGAAAGGGATAGAAAAAAATATTCAAAAATGGATAGAAAAAAGTTTTTACTTAACAAATCCTTTCGTAAATTTTCTCCCCAAAATTTTTGACTTTTATAATTATTACGAGGAGAATAAAAATGTCTATAAGAATTGCTATAAATGGATTCGGAAGAATAGGGCGTTTGGTGTTTCGTCGGATGCAACAACTTGAAGGGTTTGAAGTTGTAGCCATCAACGACATCACGAACGCGAAAACACTTGCACATTTATTAAAGTACGACTCTGTTCACAGAAAATTTAATGGTACCGTTTTGTCGAAAGATGGAGCGGTGGTGGTGAATGGAAAAGAAATTCCCATTACTGCCGAGAAAGACCCCGCAAAACTTCGCTGGAAGGAATTTAGCGTAGATATTGTAATTGAAGGTACGGGGATTTTTACAAGTAGAGAGAAGATAATGAGTCACATAAACGCGGGAGCGAGAAAAGTGATATTAACAGCTCCGGCAAAAGACGAAATAGACGCGACAATAGTTATGGGGGTGAATGAAGACGTGCTCACCGGAAAAGAGCAAATAGTATCCAACGCATCGTGCACGACTAACTGCCTCGCGCCGATGGTAAAGGTGCTACATGATAATTTTAAACTGCGCAAGGGACTGATGACGACGGTTCATGCATATACAAACGATCAACGACTATTAGACCTGCCCCATAGCGATCTACGAAGGTCTCGCGCAGCACAGATGTCGATAATACCAACCACAACCGGTGCTGCACGGGCGGTAACAAAAGTAATTCCTGAGCTAAAAGGAAAGTTGGATGGGTTTGCCATGCGTGTTCCAGTATCGGACGGCTCGGTAACCGATTTTGTTGCAGAATTGGAGCGAGAGGTAACAAGGGAAGAAGTAAACAAAGCATTCAAAATGGCAAGCGAAAGTAGTTTAAAAGGAATTTTAGAATATTGTGAAGATGAAATTGTCTCTGCAGACATAATCGGGAACTCAAACTCGTGTATATTTGATTCGCCATCTACGTTGGTCATAGGCAATATGGTGAAAGTCATCGGATGGTATGATAATGAGTGGGGATATAGTTGTAGGGTGGTAGATTTAATTAAAAAAATTGCAAAGTAAAAAAGCAACGGAAAAATTTTTAAGAAAAAAAAGAAATTTACTTGACAATTAAAGAAATAGTTAGTATATTTGTAGCCCATTTGTAATGAATGGATGAATTAAACAAGTGTTCTTTGAAATAGTGTGTAAAACTCAAATAAATTTCGTAGAGTTCAACTAATTCAATTATTTAATGGATCAGCCTCGGAGTAGATTTTAATAATTTACAACGAAGAGTTTGATCCTGGCTCAGGACGAACGCTGGCGGCGTGCCTAACACATGCAAGTCAGGGAGAAAGTAATAGTAATATTGCGAGTAAACCGGCAAACGGGTGAGTAATACGTAGGCAACCTGCCATATGAACGGGAATAACTCCGAGAAATTGGGGCTAATGCCAGATAAAGTTTAGCTTTGACATCAAAGTAAAACCAAACGCTCCAAAAGGGCGTCATATGATGGGCTTACGTCCGATTAGCTAGTTGGTGAGGTAAAGGCTCACCAAGGCGACGATCGGTAGCTGGTCTGAGAGGATGGTCAGCCACACTGGGACTGAGACACGGCCCAGACTCCTACGGGAGGCAGCAGTGAGGAATATTGCTCAATGGGCGAAAGCCTGAAGCAGCGACGCCGCGTGAGGGACGAAATCCGTTAGGATGTAAACCTCTTTTTCAAAGGAAGAATATTTCAATTTATTGGAATTGACTGTACTTTGGGAATAAGCACCGGCTAACTACGTGCCAGCAGCCGCGGTAATACGTAGGGTGCGAGCGTTGTCCGGAATTACTGGGTGTAAAGGGTCTGCAGGCGGGTAAACAAGTCTGTGGTGAAATGTTGTGGCTCAACCATAACATTGCCATTGAAACTGTATATCTTGAGTGTGGAAGAGGAAGACGGAATTCATGGTGTAGCAGTGAAATGCGTAGATATCATGAAGAACACCGGTAGCGAAGGCGGTCTTCTGGTCCACAACTGACGCTCAAGGACGAAAGCGTGGGGAGCAAACAGGATTAGATACCCTGGTAGTCCACGCCCTAAACGATGGATACTCGATGTCGGTATCGTAAGATATCGGTGTCTTAGCAAACGCATTAAGTATCCCACCTGGGGAGTACGATCGCAAGGTTGAAACTCAAAGGAATTGACGGGGGCCCGCACAAGCAGTGGAGCATGTGGTTCAATTCGATGCAACGCGAAGAACCTTACCTGGGTTTGAAAGGCAAGTGACAGGCGATGAAAGTCGCCCTCGTAGCAATACGTACTTGTACAGGTGCTGCATGGCTGTCGTCAGCTCGTGCCGTGAGGTGTTAGGTTAAGTCCTGCAACGAGCGCAACCCCTGCACTTAGTTGCCATCAGGTAATGCTGGGCACTCTAGGTGGACTGCCTGCGCAAGCAGCGAGGAAGGTGGGGATGACGTCAAGTCCTCATGGCCCTTATACCCAGGGCCACACACGTGCTACAATGGCCGCAACAAAGGGTCGCCAAGGCGCAAGCCGGAGCCAATCCCAAAAAAGCGGCCTCAGTTCGGATTGGGGTCTGCAACTCGACCCCATGAAGCTGGAATTGCTAGTAATCGCGGATCAGCACGCCGCGGTGAATACGTTCCCGGGCCTTGTACACACCGCCCGTCAAGCCATGGAAGCTGGTGGCGCCTGAAGTCGTCTACTTAACCCGTAAGGGAGAGAGACGCCGAGGGTGAAACCAGTGACTGGGGCTAAGTCGTAACAAGGTAGCCGTACCGGAAGGTGCGGCTGGATCACCTCCTTTCTATGGAGCTTTTGTTGAAGTAATATTTAACAGAGCGCTTCGAGAAAATTTTACGAAATGTAGGCGAGTTTTCACACTATTTCTTTTTTTCACCGGGCCTGTAGCTCAGGTGGTTAGAGCGCACGCCTGATAAGCGTGAGGTCGGTAGTTCAACTCTACCCAGGCCCACTTTCCTTGGTGAGCGCATGACAATCTGCTACGGGGCTATAGCTCAATTGGGAGAGCGCATGGTTTGCAACCATGAGGTTAGCGGTTCGATCCCGCTTAGCTCCACGATAAAATATGATTAGTTACATATTTTTTGTTCTTTGAAAATTTGAGAAAAGTTTGTTCAAGAAGAGTAAGAGTAGTTTTCCAAAGAAAATTTGGAAGAATAAAATTGCTTGAAGGAACAACATAACATATCTTCAATTATCTTTTCTGTCAATTATATGCACCGATACTTTCTATTATTGAATAAGTAATAGATTTATCTACCAATCTTTCATTAATCAAAAATGAATCGAAACAAAGATTTTGGTTAAGTTATTAAGAGCATACGGTGGATGCCTTGGCACCAAAAGGCGACGAAGGACGTGATTACCTGCGATAAGCGCCGGATAGGTGGAAATAACCTGTGACCCGGCGATTTCCGAATGGGGCAACCCTATGAGAGTAATGTTTCGTAACACTGTGCCGAATTCATAAGCGCAGATGAGCCAACGCGGGGAAGTGAAATATCTCAGTACCCGTAGGAAGAAAAAGTAATTCAACGATTCCGTTAGTAGTGACGAGCGAACGCGGAATAGCCCAAACTTTCTGATACGTTAAAGCGTGCAAGCATTGTATCAGAGGTGTAGTGGGGCGCTTGCTGTCCGATTTGCACTCAGGACGGAGAGTAAAAAACCATATTGTTAGCTGAATCGCTTGGAAATGCGAACCACAGAGGGTGAAAGTCCCGTAAGCGAAAACTGTATGGCTCTCTTGCAGGCGTTCCCAAGTACCACGGAATAAGTGGAAGTCAGTGGGAATCCGGAGGAACCATCCTCTAAGGCTAAATACTCTTTGGTGACCGATAGTGAACAAGTACCGTGAGGGAAAGGTGAAAAGCACTCCTAACAGGAGGGTGAAATAGTACCTGAAACCGTATGCTTACAAACGGTCGGAGCAATGTAGCGATAGTAATATCGTTGCAAAGTGACGGCGTGCCTTTTGCTTAATGAGCCTACGACTTACTCGTACGTGGCAAGGCAAAGTCCCTCAGGGACGTAGCCGTAGCGAAAGCAAGTCTGAATAGGGCGATACAGTCACGTGCGGTAGACGCGAAATCCGGTGATCTAGCCATGGGCAGGATGAAGTGGGGCTAAAACCCCATGGAGGTCCGAACCAGTGTGGGTTGAAAACTACTTGGATGACCTGTGGATAGGAGTGAAAAGCTAATCGAACTGGGTGATAGCTCGCATTCCCCGAAATAGCTTTAGGGCTAGCCTCGGGTAATAATGTTTCGGAGGTAGAGCGCTGATTGGGCTAGGGCCGTCACAACGGTACCAAACCCAGACAAACTCCGAATTCCGATAACATGTTTCCCGGGAGTCAGGCAACGACGGATAAGCGCCGATGCCGAGAGGAGAACAATCCAGATCACCAGCTAAGGTCCCCAAATCGAAGTTAACAGAGAAAGGATGTTCAGTTGCTTAGACAACTAGGAGGTTGGCTTAGAAGCAGCCATTCCTTTAAAGAGTGCGTAATAGCTCACTAGTCAAGCGACTGAGCGCCGATAATTCTCGGGACTCAAACTTCGTACCGAAGCTGTGAACTGTAGCAATACAGTGGTAGGGGAACATTCTCATTGCGACTGCAGCGCATGCAGGGTCTTCGGACCGAAGGCGTGGCGCGAGCCATACTGGAGCAATGAGAAACGCAGATGTAGGCATAAGTAACGATAATCAAAATGAAAATTTTTGACACCGAAAATCTAAGGTTTCCTGAGCTACGTTCATCGTCTCAGGGTTAGTCGGTCCCTAAGCCGAGGCCGAAAGGCGTAGGTGATGGAAAACGGGTTTAATATTCCCGTACCTGGATACAATCGCTCGATTGTAAGGAGTGACGCAGGAGTGAACGATTGGCCGTCTGTTGGAATAGACGGTTTAACGCCGTAGGCGTGAGTTGCAGGCAAATCCGCAATTCAGTTATCGCCGAGAGCGGAATAGGGTCCCCGTATGGGGCACAACCAATCCTAATCATACTGTCAAGAAAAACTTCGTACAAGAGATTGTGTTCAGACCGTACCGTAAACCGACACAGGTAGATGAGATGAGTATTCTAAGGTGCTCGAGTGAGCCATGGTCAAGGAACTCGGCAAATTAGCCCCGTAACTTCGGGATAAGGGGTGCCCTGAGTACGTGAGGATGTACAATCCAAGCCGAAATGGGCCGCAGTGAAATGGGCCAAGCGACTGTTTAACAAAAACACATCACTCTGCTAACACGTCAAGTGGACGTATAGGGTGTGACACCTGCCCGGTGCTGGAAGGTTAAGGAAGGGGGTCAGCGTAAGCGAAGCTCTCGACCGAAGCCCCAGTAAACGGCGGCCGTAACTATAACGGTCCTAAGGTAGCGAAATTCCTTGTCGGGTAAGTTCCGACCCGCACGAATGGTGTAACGATTTGGTCACTGTCTCGACCATGGGCTCGGTGAACTTGTGGTACCGGTGAAGACGCCGGTTACCCGCATATGGACGGAAAGACCCCGTGAAGCTTTACTATACCCTAACATTGAGTTCGGGCAAAGCATGTGTAGGATAGGTGGGAGACTTTGAAGCCGGGGCGTTAGCTTCGGTGGAGTCAACGGTGAAATACCACCCTTGTTTTGTTTGAATTCTAACCTCTTACCGTGAATCCGGTAAAGGAACAGTGTTAGGCGGGTAGTTTGACTGGGGCGGTCGCCTCCTAAATTGTAACGGAGGCTCTCAATGGTTCCCTCAGCATGGTTGGTAATCATGCGGCGAGTGTAAAGGCACAAGGGAGCTTAACTGCGAGACCTACAAGTCGAGCAGATGCGAAAGCAGGACTTAGTGATCCGATGGTAGCGCGTGGAAGTGCCATCGCTCAAAGGATAAAAGCTACTCCGGGGATAACAGGCTGATCTCGCCCAAGAGTTCATATCGACGGCGGGGTTTGGCACCTCGATGTCGGCTCATCGCATCCTGGGGCTGGAGAAGGTCCCAAGGGTTTGGCTGTTCGCCAATTAAAGCGGTACGTGAGCTGGGTTCAGAACGTCGTGAGACAGTTCGGTCCCTATCCTATGTGGGCGAAAGATATTTGAGGGGAGTCGCTCCTAGTACGAGAGGACCAGAGTGACCGGACCGACGGTGTACCAGTTGTCATGCCAATGGCAAACGCTGGGTAGCCATGTCCGGACGGGATAAGCGCTGAAAGCATCTAAGTGCGAAACCCACCCCAAGATGAGATATCTCTTCCAGTAATGGAACTGAAGGACCGTAGAAGATGACTACGTTGATAGGCCACAGATGTAAGCGCAGTAATGCGCGAGTCAAGTGGTACTAATAGTCCGTGAGACTTAACCATAATTTTTGTTTTGGTTCATTTATGACGAAAGCAAATGGAAAGTGCAGATAACAGAAAAAAATCGGATGTGTTTTGGAAATTAAAATTCACTTTTCTCAAATTATTTTTTTATTCCCGCTAAACGCGAGGTAGAGTTTTTCTGGTGACGATGGCGAAGGGGAAACACCCGTTCCCATTCCGAACACGGCAGTTAAGCCCTTCAGCGCCGATGGTACTGCATGGGTGACTGTGTGGGAGAGTAGGACGTTGCCAGGAATTGTTTGTAGCCCAATACATTAAAATGTGTTGGGCTTTATTTTTTCTACACACCACCAAAAAAACAATCTCGCACATTACTTTGTAATCGCAGATAAAGTTGTTATTTTTGCGCCACAATTCAACCATATTTTTTAACCCCGAAGGTAATAACAATGATTCATTCAAAATTTTTTATTTCAATAACAATTCTCCTTTTTGTGTTTTCGTTTTCTTTCACAAAAGAAAATTCAAGCCATCGCAATTTTTCTGAAGCGCTAATTCAAATAGAGCTACAGCCAGAACATTTTCTCCGCGCAAAAAATCTTGCGAAGAAGCAAGGACTACCACTTCAAATATTGTTTCCGGACAGAACCCTGATGTACCCCGCTGTCGTAGAAAACGATGTTGTTATTTATGCGGTAATCACAAATTTTGCAAACCCGCTTGAAGGTGGTGCGCTTGCGACGTTTTCAGAAATAGAAAAAACGTACGACCTTACCAACGCCTCATTGTTCTATGGGAACGAAAAGAGTTTTCAACAGCAAGCCACGAGGAATTTATCATCTTATTCCTCTGATGTTGTGCTCGTAACCGACTGGACGAAAGACAGGGTTCTTGCTTTCGATGCAGAAACGGGCGACTTGGTGGATTCTATGTTTATTCCCACCGACAGCATTGCGCTCGCCTCACCGAAACAAGCGCGAAAAAGTCCTTTGGGAACCATCACTATTTCCGACCAAATAACGGACCTTGTGCAGGAATTTGATGCTGGCGTGTATCGAAGACCGTATGCGCCGGCGGGAGGAGTGAATACTTCTATTCTTGACAATATCCGCGGGCATAATTATCGTTCGAATGGAAATCTTGTTGTTACGGTTGCCAGCGGCGCAAACCAAAACAGCGTTGCTGAGTTTGATGGCGATGGAAATTATCTCGGGAATTTCATTGCGGCTGGCGCAGGGGGATTATCGAGCCCGTTCGATATTCTCTTTCGGAGGAATGATGTGCTGGTTACAGCAAGTTCCGGTTCGAAAGTTCTGCGATACGACCTCGACGGAAATTATCTCGACGTGTTTTCATCGCTTACAAGTTTTCCGCAGCAGATGCTCGAACTTTCCGATAGCAACGTCGCCGTCTGTTATTTTTCCACACCATCGGGTATTCGCATTTTTTCACCAACGGGCGAACTTCTCAAATATTATTCTGCGGTAACGGGAAACCGCGGTGTGTGGCAACTTGCAAGCGGAAACTTTCTCACAACAAACGCAAGCGGTATTCACGAAATAGATTCGAGTTCGGGAAATCTCATCCGCACGATTCATGCCTCTGCGAATTTGCAATACATTACGTTGTACCACCCCACGGAAGTAAGTGTCGGCGAAGGAAGAAAACTACCGAAAACTTTTTCTCTCTCACAAAACTATCCGAATCCGTTCAATCCCAAAACAGTAATTGGCTTTTCGTTATTGGCAACCGAGAATGTTACCCTGAAAATTTACGACATCTTTGGAAAAGAAGTTACCACGCTCATTCAGAACAAGCGATTGGGAAAAGGAGAACACGAAGCAGAATTTGATGGAAGCAAGTTAAACAGCGGCGTATATTTTTATCGTTTTAACGCGGGAAAATTTTCGGAAACCAAAAAATTGCTTCTCATTAAATAATTTTTTTTCAACAATGAACAAACGCCTCTTTCTTTTTGCAATTATTTTTTTCACGACAGCTTCTTTCGCGCAGAACTTTCGAGTTATCACCAGTTTGCCATCGTCACAATCGCTTACCGCTGAACGAACGGCATATATTTCCGTTGTATTCAACGAGCCGATTGATACGAATACCTTTAACAACACAACAGTAAAGGTGCGCGGAACGTGGTCGGGAATGAATCCCTGCTCGTTTCAATATTACGGTGCAAACAAAGGGGTGCGATTGACCCCGACAAAATTATTTTCTGCCGGCGAGTTAGTAACCGTCCTGCTTTCTAAAAAAATTAAAACCCCCGGTGGCGATTCGTTGCAAAAAGGGTTTTCGTGGATGTTCTGGATTAAATCGGCAAGCGGAACATTGAATTTGATTCCACTTGATACCATTCGTGTTCGGCAAACCGGCGAAGGGCACGTTCAAACCTATGGCGTAAATGCCGTTGATGTAAATGATGACGGCTGGACAGATGTTACGTGTCCGAACGAACTCTCCAACGATTTAAGAATTTTTCTCAACGACGGAACAGGAAATTACAACGACTCCTTTGCAATTTATCCGCTCGTCGGAGGAAATCGTCCCAGCACGAATGAAGGGGTGGACTTAAACGGCGACGGCGTGATTGATTTTGCTGTGGGAAATACACAAAACGATAAAGTGCATATTTTCATCGGCAACGGGAACGGCACGTTTCAACCATCGGTAAGTTATCAAGCGGCAAGCGGCGTGCGTGGATTGAGCGTGTTGGATTTAGAAAGCGACGGCGATTTCGATATTGTAACGGCGAATCGTGCCGGCAATAATATTTCCATTCTCAAAAACAACGGCGACGGAACCTTTGCACCTGCGAACAACATCGAAGCAAATGGAAACGGGGAAACCGCGTGTGCCGTTGGAGATGCTAATAACGACGGCGTTCTCGATGTATTCGTCGGCGCAATTGCGAGCAGTGAAATGATTTTACTCCTCGGCGATGGCAATGGAAATTTGGTGTACTCGGCAAAAATAAATGCGGGTGGCTCGCCTTGGAAAATTGCCTCAGGCGATGTTGATGGTGATGGCTTTGCAGATGTCGTTTCTGCAAACTCCAATAACGGAACGGTTGCTGTTATTCGTAGTAATGGAACCGGCGGATTACATCCTGCAACAACAAACACTGTCGGTAATTTCCCCCTCTCTGTTTCGCTTGGAGATATTGATGGCGATGGCGATTTGGATTTGGTGACGAGCAACTATGGCGGCGGAACGTGGAGTGTCTGTGTGAATAATGGAAGCGGCATGTTCACTACTGCCGTAACACTGAACGCAAGTCAGGCAGGTTCCTGCGCAACATTGCACGATAGAGATAACGACGGCGATTTGGATATGACCGGCATTGACGAAGAAGATGATTTGATATTTATTTTCGACAACAATCCGACGGTTGGCGTAAAAGAAAATTCTCTGTCTTCCGTCTCATTTTCTCTTTCTCAAAACTATCCCAATCCGTTTAATCCTGCCACAAAATTGTCATTTGTTCTTGGTCATTCGTCATTTGTAACATTGAAAATTTATAACATTCAGGGCAATGAAGTAGCGAAAGTAGTAAATGAAAATCTACCCTCAGGAACTTACGAGCGAGAATGGAATGCAACAAATTTTCCGAGCGGAATGTATTTTTATCGGCTCACTTCAGGGCAATTTTCGGAGACGAGGAAATTGCTTTTATTGAGATAGCGATTATGAAATTCAATAAGCAGGAACCCAAGATTTCATAAATCAGATTTCTATCAACAATTAATCAGAGGTAATGTTTTATGTGGAACTCAGCATCTCTCTTCACAATCTTTATTTTAGTGCTACAAACATCTCACTCACAACAAGTACAAAATTTTAACGGTGGCCTAAAAATTAATGGTACGGTATATGCAATGACCGTTTATGATGACAAACTCATCGTTGGAGGCGATTTCACAACGGCAGGCAATACATTCGCAAAAAACATTGCTTCATGGGATGGCACACGATGGAGCACCCTTGGTAGCATTAACAACGGGGTGGTTTATGCACTCAGAGTGTATAATAATAAATTATACGCCGCCGGGAGCTTTACCGTGGCAGATGAACGACCAATGAATTTCATTGCACGTTGGAGTGGCCGCAGCTGGATAAATGTTGAAGAAGGGGTGAATGAAACAGTTTTTTCTCTACTCGTTCATAAAAACAGTTTATATGTTGGAGGAAGTTTCGATTCAGCGAGCGGAATTCTAACAAATTCCATAGCGCGTTGGAACGATACAACATGGAGCGCATTACAAAACGGACTTACCGGTGCTGGTAATTCATCCGTCTATGCGTTAACATCAGACTCCAAAGACATTTACGCGACGGGGTATTTTACAAACGCGAGCGGTACAGATGCAGAAAAAATTGCTCGATGGGATGGTGTCAACTGGCACTCCATCGGCTCCATAATTGGAGGCGCGATGGTTTACCCAAAAGGATTTTCGCTATGTAATACTAAGGATGGTATAATCGTTGGAGGTAATTTCAAATTTGCCTGGGGAGTTTTTTATAATTACATCGGAAAATTTGATGGGCAACGCTGGATTTCATTATGGGACGGGATGAACAACCCAGTTCATTCATTAGTTACATACAAAGACACGGTTTATGCGGCAGGAGACTTTACTTTTGCGGGAAATATTTTTACAAACAAAATTGCAAAATGGGATGGCAGAAGATGGAATCGTCTAGGAAACGGAATTCGAGGAAACGGGTATATTCGCACAATGGAGGAGTATAATGGTAAATTATATGTCGGAGGAAATTTTGATTCGGCAGGTGGGGTAGATGCATTTTCAATTGCCGAATGGAATGGAATCACGTGGTCTCCCGTTGGAGCGGGCGTTGGAAAATACGGACAAGTGTTTTCCCTTCTTCACACACAAGACGGAATGTATGTTGGCGGTTCATTTAAATTTTCGAACGATGGACCGATGTACAATGTTGCTTTCTGGAACGGAACGCGCTGGTTCCCCCTTGGAAAGGGAACGAATAACACGGTGAGAACTCTCTGTTTATGGAGCAACACCTTATACGCGGGTGGAGATTTTACATATGCCGACGATATTAAAACGAACTATGTTGCAAAGTGGGAAAATCAAAGCTGGACATCGTTAGACACGGGGACGAACGGTGGAGTAAACACTCTAAAAATATTCGAGGATAAATTATTCGCCGGAGGCGTTTTTTCCAAGGCGGGAAATATTAACGCGCGCGCTCTTGCAAAATGGAATGGAATGGAATGGTCATCTCTTTTCTCAGAAACAAACGGAGTAATTTATTCGCTTCTGCCCTTTAATAACGAGCTTTATGTTGGCGGCCTTTTTTCTTCTGCGGGTGGAATCAGCATACGAAATATAGCGAAGTGGGATGGAGTTGAATGGTCTCCGTTGGGCACAGGAACTTCTGGTGCTGTGTATTCGCTATGCATGAAAAACGGAATTTTGTTTGCAGGCGGATTTTTCTCAAGTGCTGGCGACGTCCATTCAAGCGGAGTCGCTCGATGGGATGGTAATTCGTGGGATTCGCTGGGTGGCGGCGTAAACGGAAAGGTAAATACGCTTCAATTCAAAGACAATGAATTATATGCGGGTGGAACCTTTCTAACAGCCACTTCCGATTCAATCAAATATCTCGCAAAATGGAATAGCTCGAATTGGTCGTCGCTGTATGATGTAGATGGATATATCAGAGATGCGGTGGTTTTTGAAAACACATTAACGATCGCTGGACAATTTAATAATGTTAACGGTAACAGTGCGAATAGCATAGCCCAGTTCTCATTACCATTAGCAGAGCCAGATGTAAATATAACATCCGTCAAACAATTTTCTCTTTCTCAAAATTATCCCAATCCGTTTAATCCGGCTACAAAATTGTCATTTGTTCTTGGTCATTCGTCATTTGTAACATTGAAAATTTATAACATTCATGGCAAAGAAGTAGCGACAGTAGTAAATGAAAATCTACCATCTGGAACTTACGAGCGAGAATGGATTGCAACAAATTTTCCGAGCGGAATGTATTTTTATCGGCTATCGGCAGGAAAATTGTCTGAAACGAAGAAACTCTTGTTGATAAAATGAAAAAAATAGTTTTTCTACTCTTGATTATCGGCTCTGCTGAAATCGCTTTCCCCCAATGGATTCAGCCGAGTGTTGATACCTTGACGCACAATGCTCTCCGCGATGAAACGGTAACGCAATCGCTTGCCGTCAATGGAAATTCACTGCACGCAGTATGGAAACAATCATCGCCATGGGGCGGTTGGAGAATATTTTACACAAAAAAAGATTCTGCGCATTGGACTACTCCACGTATCGTCGGCGATTCTTCGATGCCAAACCTTTCTCCCGCCCTTGCCGTGAACAAAGCAACAAATGAAGTCGCAATTGCTTTCTCGTTTCCAATGGATGTTTCCGATGAAATTTTTCTTGCCGTGGATTCTGCAGATTCATTCCTGATAACACGCATCACAACAAACACCAAAGACGATATGTTTCCAGCTATCGCGATTGACGGCTACGGGAATATTCATCTCGCATGGGTTGGAAAAGACTCCCTCGAGAATTACAAAATTTTTTATGCAACAAATTATTTGGGTGAATGGAAAATACAAATGCTCGCCGAAAGTGAACTTGGTCCATTCGGTAGTGGCGCTTCTCCGTTTATTGCCGTGAATCTCTACGGCGTTGCGCACATCGTTTATCGTGGCGGAGATTTCGGAACGTATCAGATTCACCACGCATACAATTTGCTTCCCGGAGATACCGCGTGGCAGCACGAAAATATTTCCACGCCCAACGGGAACGATTTTTCCGCTCAACTTGTGGTGGATGATTTCAATACTCTACATTTGCTTGCAAGCGGTAATGATGGATTCGGTTTTCCGCCCCACGCGTATTATTTCAAAAAACCTGATGCGGGAAATTGGTCTTCCCCGGAACTTACAACCGGCAATGGCGCGGGGTGGGGAACGTCTCTGTTTATTGATAACCACGGCAACGCACATATTTTATGGGAAGAAACCAGCGGGAATATTTACACCGGAAATATTTTTTACGCTTCGAACAGAACGGGTGCATGGGTTTCGGATTCATTGTTCTGCGATGGAAAATCGTATGGAGGTAACCTTGTTCTCGACGAAAACGGATTTGGTCATGCTCTGTTATTTAACGGAAATACGTTTGATACAGAAGAAATTCTTGCACTCCACTCCCCCCAACCAATCACCGACGTAAAAAATGATGAAGAAAACCCGCCTCCTCAATTTTCTCTTTTACAAAATTATCCCAATCCGTTTAATCCAACAACGACAATCCGATTCACGCTTCCCGAATCACGATTCACCTCTCTTAAAATTTACGACATCTTCGGAAAAGAAGTAGCAACGCTCATGAATGAAATTCTTCCCGCAGGAAATTATGAGCGCAATTGGGACGCAACAAATTTTCCGAGCGGAATGTATTTCTATCGGTTGACATCAGGACAGTTTTCACAGACGAGGAAATTGCTGCTTTTGAAATAAGCAAAGTATAAAAAGTTAGTTTGCATTTTTTACCGAATGAAAATCAGTGGCTTCTCGTTTGTCCGGAATGGCGTAAAGTTCGATTATCCGTTTCGCGAATCTATTCTTTCCCTTCTTCCCATTGTTGATGAATTTGTTATTGCGGTGGGAAAATCAGAAGACGATACACTTGAACAGATTCGCGCAATTGATTCCGACAAAATAAAAATTATAGAAACCGTTTGGGATGATGCGTTACGCGACGGAGGAAAAATTCTCGCGCAGCAAACAAACATTGCGCTCGATGCCATAACGGGCGATTGGGGGTTTTATGTTCAGGCAGACGAAATTCTCCACGAAAAAGATTTGCCAATAATTGTTCAAGCGTGCGAAGAAAATATCAAGACCAAAAACGTAGAAGGGCTGTTACTTTCTTACAAACATTTTTACGGAAGTTACGACTACGTTGGCAATTCGCGCCGTTGGTACCGGAGAGAAATACGGATTGTGCGAAACAACATTGGTGTCCGTTCGTGGGGCGACGCGCAGGGATTTAGAATTGCAGAAAGAAAATTGCGCGTGAAAAGCATAGATGCAGAAATTTATCATTACGGCTGGGTGAAGTCGCCGTTTCATCAACAACAAAAACAAAAATCATTCAACAAACTTTGGCACAGCGACGAGTGGGTGAAACAGCGGGTGGGTGAAGCGGAAAAGTTTGATTATTCCGACAGTGGAAAACTTTTGCCGTTCACGGGAACGCATCCGGCGGTAATGAAAGAACGAGTTGCAGACCAGAATTGGAAATTTCAGTACAACCTTTCCGATGTTCACGAAACAACGAAAGAAAAATTTCTGAATTTCGTTGAGGAAAAAACCGGAAAGCGAATCGGCGAGTATCGTAATTATATTGAGGTATAGAATTCTTCGCGCGCGTATCAATCTGCCGTCAGTTTAAATCAAGAACCTCTCGTATTCTCTTGAGAAGAGCAATATGTTGATACGGTTTCAACACAATATCTTTTGCGCCGGCTTTGAGGAGTTCGGATTTGGTATTCACATCCAGATACCCGCTCGCAAAAATAGTTTTTATTTTTGGGTTGATTGCTTTCATTTTGAGGAAGGCTTCCGCGCCGGTAAGTTTCGGAAGCCCAAGATCGGAGAGTACTAACGAGATATTTTGATAATGGGATTGATACGTTCGCACCGCCTCTTCGCCATCTGCCGCATTCAGCACGGTGTACCCCACCTCTTTCAATAAACTGGATACTAATTCCATAAGCATTTCTTCGTCTTCCACGACGAGAATGGTTTCCGTGCCACCCTTTATTTCATCAGAAAGCGCCACATGAGAATCTTGTGTTTCGATGCTACGGGGTTGTGTTGGGAAGTAAATCAGGAATGTTGTTCCGTGTCCGACTTCGCTTTCCACATCTATAAATCCGTGATGACTTTTAACAATGCCGTACACCACAGCGAGACCTAACCCGGTTCCCCGCCCCCGTTCCTTCGTTGTAAAAAATGGTTCGAAGATTCGCGTTCGCGTCGCTTCATCCATTCCGGTTCCGGTATCGCTCAAACTCACGCGAACGTACGATGCATCAGTTGCGTCGAAGAAACGCTCGCGCAGTTTGCTTCCATCAAGTATTGATGTGGAAAGCGAAAGCGTTCCCCCTTTTGGCATTGCGTCCCGCGCATTCACGCATAAATTCAGAAACGCTTGATGTAACTGATTGGTATCACCCACGATGGAGGGTATTTGCTTTTCGAGATGTAAGACGCAGGTAATGGTTTTTGGAAACGTTTCCGCCGTCATTTTTTTCAATTCTTCAAAAATTGAATTAAGGTTGACTGATTCAAGAAGCGGTTCGTTCTTTCTCGCAAAGGTGAGGAGTTGTTTCACCAAACTTGCTCCGCGCGATACCGCCTTCGAAATTGAGTCAACACTTTGCGAGAACTTCGCCGGGTCGCTTTTTTGTCGTTCAAGCAGAGACGAGTACCCCATAATAATGCCGAGCAAATTATTGAAATCATGCGCGATACCACCGGCAAGCGTACCGATGCTTTCCATTTTTTGCGCCTGAAGAAGTTGCTGTTCCAATTTCTTTTGTTCGGTAATATCCCGGAGGATGCCGCGATAGGCAACAACGGCGCCTTTCTGATTGCGGACGGCGATAGATGTTTCGAGAACGGTGCGGCGCTGTCCATCTTTTCGTTTTATAGAAAACTCAAAATCCTTGACGAACCCCTGTTGTTCGAGTCGCTGTTTTACTTTTTCGCGGTCGGTTGAACTCGAATATAAATCTTTTGCAATGTTCACCTCGAGGAGTTCCTCTTTCGAGTCATAACCAAATAACTCAACGCCGGCAGGGTTTACATCCACAAGTTGACCTCCGGGGGTGCTAATAAAGATACCATCTTTCGATTCTTCAAACAGGTTGCGGTACCGCTCTTCCGAAATTTTTGTTTGTTCGAATAACAATGCATTGTGAATGGAGAGCGAAGCATGGCTCATAAATAATTTTATCCATTCAAATTCTTCTGCCGTAAATTCCGGGTCGGCGTTTCGAACAATATTGATGACCCCGAGATTTTTTTCTTTCGTCCGTACAGGAATACTAACCAAATGTTCGCAGGGAATTTTGGTTCCGGGAGGATAAATAGAACGCGGGTCGAGATGGGCATTGTTCACCAATTCGCTTTTCCCCGAACGTACGACATCGCTTAGGATTCCCTGTCCTAACGGAATAATCCACTCGGAAAATTTTTCGGTTATCCATTCTGCGCCAAGCGCGACCGATGGGCGAAGCACATTCTCTTCCTCGTCGAGCCAATAGAGTGCGCATACATCGAAATGTAAAGCCGTTTTCAGCGATTGAATGATACGGTCGAGCAGCTCTCCCAGCGAAAGAGTAGAAAGAAATGTTTCTGACGCTTCGAGCAATTGCTTCCGCTGGTCGGAAAGTTTGAGGAGCGTGAGTTCCGCTTTTTTCTGCTCCGTTATATCTTTTGCAATAATGATTCTCGCTTTTCGTCCCGCAAAATCAATAGGATGGGCTGATATCTCGACATCAATCACTGCGCCGCTTTTTGTCCGATGATGGAATTGACCAACGTTTAGTTTGTCGGGGAAAATTTGCCGGAGGTGCTCGGTTAATTTTGGAACCTCACCTTCGGGACGAATATCTTTGATGGTCATTGATAAAAATTCTTCACGTGTGTATCCGTAACGGAAAACCGCCGCATCATTTATTGCTAAAAATTTGAGGGTTTCAAAATCATACACCCACATCGGTTCGGGATTGGATTCGAAGAGAAGGCGATACCGCGACTCACTTTCTTTCAATTGCTCTTCCCACTGTTTCCGGAAGGTGATATCTACGTACAGCCGGTACGACTGCGAATGATTTTCTTCGATATTGATAGGAACGCCAAAAACGTGAACGTTGATAAGCGAGCCGTCTTTCCGTTTTCGCACCGATTCTTTATCAAATGTTTTACCTTCATTTGTTAAGCGAGAGAATAATTTTGCCTCCTCGGAAAAGTGTTCGGGTAAAATCATTGACTGAATGTTCTTACCGAGCATTTCTTCAAGCGTGTAGTGAAAAATCGTTTCAAAACTTTTGTTTGCGTGGAGTACGCGCTCATATTCGTCGAGCATTACGATTCCAATGGGAGAATTCTCGAACAACGTCCGAAACTTTTTCTCGGATGCTTGTTTTGTTTCTTCCGCCCGTTTGATGTCCGAAACATCGCGTGAGATTCCCATAAATCCCAACAGTTCTCCTTCCGCGTTGTGGAGTACGGATGCCGAAAGAAAGGTTGAAAACGTTTCTCCGTTTTTTTTACGGTTTACGATTTCTTCAACACAGCGTCCATTCGCAAGCGTGGTGGTGTACACTTTTTGCCCCTGGTCGGAATCTGCATACAGCATACTCACATGTTTTCCCAGCACCTCTTTGCGGGTGTATCCGAAGATTTCTTCGGCGGCGCGGTTGAACTCAACGATATGGCGATTTTTATCAACCGTAATAATCATATCGAGCGAACTCTCGAAAATGTTGCGCAGGTATTCTTCCGATAATCGCAGTGAATCTTTCACCTCCCGTTGCCCTAATACGCTTTTGATTGCCGGAACAATGCGGTTGATATGTCCTTTCGTAACATAGTCTGAAACGCCGGCTTTCATACACTCAACTGCCGTTTCTTCATTCATAGAACCGGTGAGAATGATAAACGGAACAGAGGGAACAAGTTCTTTTGCAAGGAGAAATGCCGCCATCCCGTCAAACGTAGGATTGCCGAGTTGAAAATCGGAAATTATTATATCGGGGGTAGAATCTTTAAGGGCTTGAACAAAATCACGTTTTGTTTTCACCAAGGTTGGGGTGAAAGAAATTTTTTCTTTCTGTAATGCCTGATAGAGGAGTTCAACATCTATCGGCGAGTCTTCGAGGACAATAAGTTGTAGCGGTTTCTTCATTCAGAGTGTTAGGGTACAATAAACATATTCCTCTCGCTTTTCTGAAAAATTGGAATGTAAAGTAGGAAAGATTTATCTAATAATGTATTGTTCGGACTTCTTTAAAAAAGAAATAATCTAACGGTAAGCCTGAATCAGTACCTGATGTTGGGTGATTGAGAAAATTCGGATTTAGGATGTATGCCTGATTGATTCCGACAAAAGATATGCGTAACAAGCAATGTTACTTCCCGATTTTATCTTTATACTCGTCGTAGGTTTTTTGATGCGATGGGTCATACGTATTGAGGCGGGCGTACACCGAGGGGTCGTTCATTTGCAGAAAGGTTTCGGCAATTTCCAGATACTTTGTATCAAAGAAAAGTTTGATCGCGTAACTGCGAGCATTGAGTTTGGTACGGAGTTTTGCCACCGCTTCCAACGCGGTGAGAATATTATTCAGCGCTTCGTTTTTCTTTTCGGCAAGAAGGTCGAGACCATTGTAATGGTAGTGAAACACCGCGTCGCGAAACGGGGTAAAAGAAGGACCGAGCAATTCATTGATAAGTTCGACACGATTATAATTTCCCCCGCCGGTCGCATCCCATCCCTTTGATGCAGAACCGGCGAAGACAGCAATACTTGTTGCTTTCTGATAATATTTTGTTCCCCCGCGTTTTGCATACGTATCGGCATCATAGCCAAGCACGAGGTACATATAGAAATCCAGAAAACTTGCCATCTCATCAAAACGGCTTTCATTATGGTCAATGCGTTGATTGCGGGCGAACGTAAATTCCCACTTATCGTCGGCAATGCGCACTTCGATGGAGTTTTTTTTCGATTTGTACACCGGACGCTGACTTCCGATAAAAATTTGGGCGCGATAACGGTTTTCTCCTTCGCCATTTAAGAAAACAATGTTCAAAGCGCATTTGATTTTATCGAAACCCCAATCTTCTCCGGTCCAGCGATAATCGTTGACGTATTGTTCAACACTTTGTTCGAAGTTCGCAACATTCTCGCGGAACCGGTCGGAGAGATTGGTAACGTCAACAGTAACGTCGCAATCAAATTCCTGCGCAGAAAGCGTTGAATAGAAAAAGAAAACAAGGAGGAGCGAGAGATAGTATTTCATACGTTTGCCAAATTGTTGGGGAGAATATATCGAAAACAGTAGTGTTGAGAAATAAAGTTTCAATTAAATGCTTTTCACACCATCGGCTAACGCGGTTAAAGCGGCAGAAACGGCATACACATTTTTTGCACCCGAAGCTTTCAGAGCGGAGGAGGCGGAAGAAACCGTTGCGCCGGTTGTAATAACGTCGTCAACAAGAAGAACCGTTTTGTTCGCTATTTCTTTTTGAAACTTGTTCTTCACGACAAAAACATCGTTCACATTTTCCCGCCTTTCCTGAAACTTGAGTTTCGTTTGCGATTGCGTGTATTTGGTGCGCGAAAGAAATTTTGTTGCAACGGAAATTTTCGTGACAGAAGAAATTCCTCGCGCGATAAAATCGCTTTGATTGTAACCGCGTTCTTTCAATTTCGTTTTGTGCAGCGGAATGGGAATGAGATAATCTGCAGAAACAAATTGTGGAAGCGATAGTAATTTTCCTCCAACGCGTTTTCCGAGTGCGATGCCGAACGAAGTTTTTTCTTCGTATTTCAATTGGTGAACGATGTCCTGTAACCGTTCATTCTTTTCAAAAAGAAAACACGCCGTAAAATCATCTACGTTCATTGAGTGAAGTTGTCCTCGCTTCTCACAAAGTTCTTCGGAAGCGTATTCGAGCATAGGAATTTCTGTCCAGCATTTGTTGCAAATGCGGAGTTGGTTCCCGTTCAAATTTTCTTTGCAGAGGAAACAGATGTTGGGAAAAACAAAATCGCGGAAGGCAACAAGAGTGGAGCGAAGCACGGTAAGCATAGAGCAAGGCGATATGCGTTTATTTTTTTCGGTGGAGAATATAAAAAATAGAGAATACAAAAGTAAATGCCAACCAAATTGTAAAAGAAGAAAACGTTTTGTATGTTTTGTCTAAGAAAAATGAACTGTAAAAAATGTAATTCAGTTTTACCGGAAAGAGTTTTGTTCTGCCCTCAATGTAATGAGGTCGTTAATAAATCGCTTGGTTCGCTCGCCCCGAGAACCGAAGAAAAACTCAAGAAAGAACCATTTAAATTAAAGCATCTACTACCAGAAGATGACGGTTCAATTGGTTGTTTATTTATAATCGTTTTGGCTCTCGTTTTGGTTCTCTTTGGCTTTATTTGGTTGTTTGTTCCTTGACAAAAGCAATTATTAGGATTACGTAAAGTCACTTCTTCTGTAAATTTTTCAACCTCTCAATCTCATCTCTCAATTGCGCCGCGCGTTCAAACTCTAAATCTTTTGCGGCGCGTTTCATTTCGGTTTCAAGCTCTTCCAGCAAATCTTTTTTCTGCTCGCTTGAAAGATAACGAACAACACTTTCGGCGACAATCGGCATTCGTTCTCTTCTGTCTTCTTTCGCTTGTCGAATATCTGCAACCGAAGTTGCGGACATAATTTCTTCCGTTGTTTTGTAAATTGTTTTCGGTTGAATGTTATTTGCTTCGTTGTACGCAATTTGTTTCGTTCTTCGCCGCGAAGTTTCGTTCATCATTCGCGACATTGAGCCGGTGTTTTTATCCGCGTACAAAATTACTTTTCCATTCACGTTGCGCGCTGTTCTTCCAGCAGTTTGAATGAGCGATTTTTCCGAACGCAAAAATCCTTCTTTGTCCGCATCCAAAATTGCAACGAGCGAAACTTCCGGCAAATCCAATCCTTCGCGCAATAAGTTCACGCCAATAAGCACATCAAAATTTCCTAAACGCAAATCGCGCAAAATTTCTACACGCTCCAACGAATCAATATCGCTGTGAATATATCGTACACGGATTTTTATGTTCGCAAGATATTCCGATAAATCTTCCGCCATTCGTTTCGTGAGCGTTGTAACGAGAATTCTTTCATTGCGTTTTGTCCGCTCGCGAATTTCTGCAATCAAATCATCAATCTGATTTTTAATCGGGCGAATAACAACTTCCGGGTCAACCAATCCCGTCGGACGAATTACTTGTTCAACAACAACGCCTTTGCATTTTTCAAGTTCGTAATTGCTCGGCGTTGCGGAAACAAAAATAAGTTGATGCGCGGAGCGTTCCCATTCATCAAACGTCAGCGGACGATTATCGAGCGCAGATGGCAAACGAAATCCCCATTCAACAAGCGTTGTTTTGCGCGAACGGTCGCCGTGATACATTCCTTGAATTTGCGGAACGCTCACATGCGACTCATCCATCACAAGCAAAAAATCTTTAGGAAAATAATCGAGCAAACAAAACGGACGTGAACCCGGAGGACGACCAGCGAGATGACGCGAATAATTTTCTATTCCCGAACAATAGCCGACTTCTTTCATCATCGTAATATCGAACATCGTGCGTTGTTCGAGCCGCTGCGCTTCAACGAGTTTATTTTCATCGCGAAGATATTTTAATCGCTCATCAAGTTCAATGACAATTCCTTCAATTGCATTTTCAATTGATGTTCGGGAAGTGATAAATTGTTTTGCGGGATAAATGACTGCGCTTTCAGTTTCTTGCAAAACTTTTCCCGTGAGTGCATTGATGGAAGAAATTCTATCAATCTCATCGCCGAAAAATTCTATACGAAACGCTTCTTCATTTTCGTACGACGGAACAATTTCCACCACATCACCGCGAACTCGAAACGTTCCGCGCGTAAATTCAAAATCATTTCTTACATAATGAATTTCCGAAAGTGCGCGAAGAAAATTATTGCGAGCAATGTTCTGATTTTTTTTTGCAACGACGATTGATTGTATCCATTCATCCGGCGCACCGATTCCGTAAATGCAACTTACCGAAGCAACAACGATAACATTTTTTTCTCCGCACAACAGCGAACTCGTCGCGCGTAAACGCAATCTATCAATTTCGGAATTGACGGAAGAATCTTTCGCGATGTATGTATCGGAAGAAGGAAGATACGCTTCGGGTTGGTAGTAATCGTAGTAGGAAATAAAAAACTCGACGTGGTCGCGCGGGAAAAACGTTTTGAACTCAGCGTAAAGTTGCGCGGCGAGTGTTTTGTTCGGCGACATTATCAGCGTTGGTTTTCCCACTTGCTGAATCACGTTGGAAATAGTAAATGTTTTTCCGCTTCCCGTAATGCCGAGAAGCGTTTGATATTTATCGCCGCGAAGTACGCCTTCGGTTAATTGCCGAATCGCTTCGGGTTGGTCGCCGGAGGGAGTTAAATCGGTGGTTAAATGGAAGGGCATCTCATTAAACACCAATGTCGCTAATTTCTACAATCTCTTCGCCCGATTGAATAAAAGAAATTGCGCGTTGAAATGTTTTTTCAAGAATTGATTTCAAATGGTCGTTTGATGTATTCCCGGAAGTTATCCAAATGATTTGAGGTGGAATGCCCAATCGTTCCACGAGTTCAATAAAATCATCATCTTTTGTAACGACAACAACATTTTCCTTTCTTGCGGCAAAGAAAATTTCTTTATCTGTCGCATCGCGTAATCCAAGTTCTTTTACGGCGATGGAACGAATTGAAAATTTTTCTTCAATCCATTTTGCAATTGACGGAGAAAGTTGGGCGTCAATCCATAACGTCATACTGCGAGAACGGGATGGTCAATGCGTATCCGAGCGTATTTCAAACACGCTTCCAAATCTGCCGATTCTAAGTCGGGAAGTTCCTCGAGGATTTGTTCTTTGCTTAATCCGGCAATAAACAAATCCAAAACATCGCTGACACGAATACGCATATTGCGAACACACGGTCTCCCGCCGCATTGTTCAGGATTGACTGTAATTCGGTTGAGTAAGTTGTTCATAAAAAATTTGAAATTTATTTATTATTTCACCTTCGAAAGTTCTTCCTTCAAATAATCAATAACTTCCACAGGTGTTGGGTTTACGTTATTGAGAATTGCGAGATAGAAACTCATCCAATCACCGAGATGAATGAGTGAGAACATTCGTGTGAGATTTGATTTTCCTTCGCTCCAACATTCTTCCACACCTGAGGCGTATTTGCCAACGATTTCTTTCATAATGTTCATTCGAAGTCCTACACGTTTGTGGTCTTTGCTATCGCGGAGGAAAATGACAGTCATATCTCTCATTTGATTTTTCAAAACTTTCCATCCAACGAGTTCATTGTGATTCATTTCGGGAATTACGTGACCGAAAGAAAGCGCTTTCGAGTTTTCGCATATTTGTCCGCGCCAGCGATAACCGACAACATCAAATCTATCCGCGCCGCTATACACAATCGGAAGTTTGCCATACAATTTTTCTGCAAGCGCCAGCGATGGATTTTGTTTTGCATCAAGCGAAGAATATTGCTCGCCTTTTTGTTTGAGCATTTGTAACGTCTCTTTGATTTCTCCGTCTTTCGATTTTATTAAACCAAGCCTCGCAAATAAAACAAGTGTTGGAAAAAATGAATATCCCAAAGCTGCGCGTGGTGGAAACCCGGGAGGAAGTTTCACAAACATCTGTCCGTTTTTCTTAGCGAGTTTTTCTGTTTCGCCGTTAGTGGAAAGACAAATCACCGTTGCTTTGCGTTTGATTGCGTCTTTGTGAGCAGCGATTGTTTCTTCCGTGTTGCCGGAATAACTTGAAATAATGACGAGTGAATCCTTATCAACATAATTCGGTAAAACGTAATGGCGACAAATTTGCATCGGAATACTGAGTTCGTCTGCAAGATACGTTCGCAGTAAATCACCGCCGATTGCAGAACCGCCAAGCCCAGCAACAACAATATTTTTCGGCTTCTTGAATTTTTTCAGAAGCGTTGCATTCTTTCCGATTTGCACTGCTTCGGTAACCTGTTGATGAAAATTTTGCAGCATCGCGCGCATATTTCTTGAGTCGAGTGTGAGAAATTGTAATTCGTTCATTTGAAATTCTCCAGAAAAGTTGTTAATAAAATGAAAATCGTGCGGTGAAAATACAGAATATTTGTGGAAATTACGAGAGTGCCGCTATCGTTTTTTCTCCCCGCGAATTTTTCAGTATCTTTTGCCCCGTGAATTTAGAAGAAGACAATAATCCACCGCAGGAGGCACCTTTCAGCGACGCCCCTTCCCCCTCGTTGTTTCCCATAGAATCAAAAACGGAATCAATTCGAGAAGGGAGCGCCGTATCTCAGGAAAATTCTGAACGGAGGACTGAGAATACAACTCAAAGAAACAATACCCAATTCACCCGAAACAATAAGCCGCGCACCAGCGAACAATCACAATCTGAACAAAAAATACGAATGCCACAAGACACTTTAAACGAAACGACAGGAACAACAACTCCTGAAACAGAAACACGCTCCGCAAATGCAGAAGACACTCAACGCCAACGCTTTGGAAAAGACCGCAGACGAGAACGCCCTTTTGATGACCGACGACAACAGCAACAACAACGCCCTCAAAGAAAAGACCAGCGCGACCAACGTGAAGCCCGTGATACGCGCGAGCCACGGGAACCCCGCGAACAAAAAGATTCCCGCGAAGATGCGCAGTCTGTTTCTATTGTCATTCCTCTGTATAACGAAGAAGAATCACTCCGCGAGTTATCCCAAAAGTTACGGGAAACACTTTCGCGGTATAATCGCTACGAAATAATTTTTGTTGACGATGGAAGCACGGATGATTCCGCTTCCGTCATTCGTCAACTCCGCACACGCGACCACCACATCAAGTATATTCGCTTTCGCCGCAACTATGGAAAATCGGCCGCACTCTCTGTCGGATTTCAACACGCCAAAGGCGACGTCATTATTACAATGGATTCGGATTTACAAGACGAGCCATCGGAAATACCAAAACTGCTTGCAAAAATGAAAGAAGGATACGATATGGTTTCGGGTTGGAAGAAAAAACGATACGACCCGGTTTCGAAAACAATACCCTCTCGCTTTTTTAATTTTATTACCTCCTTGATGTCCGGTGTTCACCTCCACGATTTTAATTGCGGATTGAAAGCATACAAACAAGAGGTCGCAAAGTCGTTGGAAATTTACGGCGAACTTCATCGGTATATTCCGGTTCTTGCATTTCGCAACGGATATAAAGTTACCGAAGAGATTGTCGTTCATCGCCCGCGAAAATTTGGCAAGTCAAAATTCGGAGCATCGCGGTTTTGGCGTGGATTCTTTGATTTACTCACCGTGTTATTTACGACGCGGTACTTTCGCCGACCGTTACATTTCTTTGGCGGAATCGGGGCAGTAACAACTTCTGTCGGATTTCTTATAAATGCAAAACTAACGTACGATTGGTTTTTTCATAACGAAACATTGAGTAATCGTCCGCTGCTCTTTGTGGGAATGTTGCTGATGATTGTCGGCGTACAGTTATTTTCTACGGGACTCATCGGTGATATGATTTCCAAAACACATTCCACAACAGTGCAGGAATATGCAATTCGTGAAAAGCATTTATAAAGAACAATAAACAAAGTCAAAGTGATTCTAAGCCGATTTCAGAAATGAAGTTGGCTTTTTCTTTTCTCCCCTCACAATTTTTCACTATTTTTTGCGCCATAAAAATTGATTTATAAAATATACTGATGCCATCACCCGACCGCATTACCGTCCAATCACTCAAAACCGACTGCCGTTTTTTTCGCGGCGATGTTCCGTGCAAGCCGCATAAACAATTTGACGTACATTGTTTTGACGAACAAGGAAAAGTTTGTTCACACTATCAACAAACAAAAGAAAACATACTCATCATCAAACTCGGTGCAATCGGCGATGTCATTCGCACAACCCCGCTCCTGCATTTATTCAAAAAGAAATTTCCCCGCGCAAAAATTTGGTGGCTCACACTCACACCCGAAGTTGTCCCTTCTTCTGTTGATGTTGTGTTGAAATGGAATCACGCGAGTTTGATTACTCTCCAGCAAATTCCGTTCGACAGAATTTATAATTACGATAAAGACAGGGAAGCATGCGCCCTTGCAAGTTCACTCACCTCAAAAAAGAAGTTCGGTTTTGTGTTGAAGAATGGTATTCCATCTCCCGCAAATAAACTCGCCGAAGCAAAATTTCTTACCGGCGTTTTCGATGATGCGAACAAAGCAAACACGAAGAGCTATCTCGAAGAACTATTTGAAATCGCGGGGGAAAAATTTAAAGGCGAAAAATACATACTCGATAATTTTGCCGGCGACGGTTACGCATGGAAACTTCCGAAAGGAAAAAAGATTATCGGCTTAAATTCGGGGTGTGGGGGAAGGTGGACGTCGCGTTTGTGGGCAGATGAAAACTGGATTTCGCTTGCGAAAAGATTGAAGAAGGCAGGATACGTTCCGCTGTTCCTCGGTGGTGAACAAGAGCACGAAAAAAATGTAATTCTTGCAAAAAAATCAGGCGCTTTATATTTCGGACATTTCCCACTCAAACAATTTATCAATCTTGTTGCTCAATGTTCGCTTGTCGTTACAGCAGTAACAATGGCGATGCACATTACATTGGCTCTCGACAAAAAGATAGTACTCTTCAACAACATTTTCAACAAGCACGAATTTGAATTGTACGGTCTTGGCGAAATTCTCGAGCCCGATTTCGATTGCGGGTGTTTTTTTTCCCCAACATGCCCGAACAATTGCATGCAATACCTTTCGGTAGAAACTGTCGTCGAATCGGTAGGTCGAATTCTAAAAAAATCCAAATGACAAAACCCAAATTCCAAATAAATTACAATTTTCAATCCTCCGACATCTTTTGGAAATTGATTTTTGTAAATTGGAAATTTTCTGTGTATGCCAAAACAAGATAAAAAGAAAACAACGCCATTGACTATTCGGAATGAAAACACCTTTTCATTTCTGAAAGATTGGCATTGCCTTGCGCTTCTTGGGTTGTTGCTCGTTATTTTTTTTCGGGAAATAATTTTTCAGAAAGCGTTTTTCTGGGAAGATTTTCTGTATTATTTCTATCCTGTTCGTAACTTTGCTACGGTTTCACTCGCCAACGGAGAAATTCCGCTGTGGAACCCGTACACGTTTGGTGGAATGCCATTTCTGGCGGATATACAAACAACGGTCTTTTATCTTCCCAACTTTCTTCTTATCCCTTTCGTTTCAAACGGGCGGTTAGATGCGTGGTATCACGAGATGTTTCTTGTTGCGCATTTCTTTCTTGCCGGCGTTACGATGTTTTATTGCGCCCGCGCTTTCGGGCTTTCTCGTATTGCTGCAACGTTCTGTGCGTTCGTGTATATGCTTTCGGGATTCGCGATTGTTCATACGATTCACCAGGTCGTCTTAGTGCAAGCCGCGTGGTTTCCGCTCATCGTTCTCTTGTTCAGAAAAACGATGGAAGAACTTTCCCTCCTCTCGATGTCTGTATGCTCGTTCGTCCTTTCGATGTCGGTCTTAGGGGGACATCCGCAATTCACGCTTTATATTTTCTTTTTTCTCTTCGTTTTTTTTCTGTACGAACAAATCCATTTCGTACGCGAGCAAAAAATTTCCGGAGACTCAATTTCCATCTTTCCGATACTCCGTCGTTCACTCCTTGCTGCGGGCGTTATACTCTTCGCGGTTGGTTTTTCGGCTATTCAACTTCTTCCAACATTTGAACTTGCAAATCTTTCCGTCCGTGAAGAAATTACCTTTGCAAAATCCTCTGAAGGACAATTATGGTGGCAGCAACTTATTACGTTTCTGGTCCCGAAATTTTATGGCAGTTCGAGCGCATTACAGGCGGAGAATCCGATTCGGTATTGGGGACCAGGAATGTACTGGAGTTTTTGGGAAACGTGTATTTATACCGGGGTTGCAGCGTTTTCCCTTGCAATTATTTCACTCTCGTTATGGAAGGAAAACCGCTTTGTTGTATTCTTCGGATGTTTTGGAGTGTTTGCGCTTTTGTATGCCCTGGGAGATAATTTTGTTCTTCATCCGTTTTTCTACAAGGTTGTTCCGGGATTCGATAAATTTCGTTCGATGGGACGGTGGGGATTTTTTGTAACATTTGCCGTTGCTTTGATGAGCGGGTTTGGGTTGCAGCAAATGCTTTCCAACGCAAAAGGAGAAAAGAAAAAGTTGTTTTCGCTCATCCTTTTAGTAATTTTTGGTATAACGTCAATACTGACGGTACTTGTTCATACCGGCGCGTTGAATGATTTCATTCATTGGCAGGCAAGCATTGGAGCGTTTAAGGTAGCACCCGCTGATTTGTTACATCCGCATTCTCTCAAAATAGTAAAATCGCAAACGCTGGCCTCCTTTTTCATCGTCGGGATAAGTTGCGGAATTCTCTATCTTTTTCTCAACAACACCATTAAACCAATCCTCGCCGTACTTCTCCTTTTCGCTGCGCAATTTATTGATATGCACGTTTTCGGGTTTGTTCAGAATAATGCGAAGGTGGACCCGGGAGCGTATTTTTCTGAGCGAAAAAATTATATTGAACAAATAAAAGGGGAGGAGAAAAACGGACTCTTTCGTGTGAATGCGAGAAATCGCGGAAGTATATTTCTTGACCGCAATCAGGGAATGTTGGATAAAATATTTTTGATGGAGGGATACACTCCGCTTGCTTTACAACGCGTGCTCCCCCCCGCGGCAACTCCCGAAAAAGGATATCAACTATTGAACACGAAATATCGTTTGAAAGTTGACACATTGCTCGTGCAGCGCCAAATGCGAACGCGAATGCGGTTTGAACTGGATTCGCTCTGTTTGCCGCGCGCGATGTTTGTTTATAACTACCGCGTGTTTGAAAACGAAAAAGCCGAAAGCACATTTCTTGCAGGAAAAGAGTTCAACCCGTGGGAAACAGTCGTGTTGGAAGAAAAGCCCCAGATAACTCTCGCCGATACAACACAAACATTAGATTGGAATTGGAGCATCGAGGAGTATCGAAATAACGCCATTCGGTTCAAAGGAGAAACACCCAAGACGGGTTTGTTTCTCGTGAGCGAAATTTTTTATCCCGGGTGGAACGCTTACGTTGATGGAAAACAAACGAAAATCTATCGCGCCGATTGGAGTTTGCGCGCAATTGTTGTTGATAAAGGCGAACACACAATCGAAATGAAATTTGAGCCTGAGCCGTATTATTCAGGAATGAAAATTTCACTCGCAACACTTTTTCTTTGTGTTGCTATCGGTGGATTCGATTTTTATAGAAAAAGGAAATCTCCTTCCAATCCAAAATCTGAAATCTAAAATTGAATATGATTTCCATCGTCATTCCACTTTACAACGAACAGGAAACAATTCCCGAACTTCATCGCCGATTAACCGACGCGATGAAAAAAGTCGGCGATGACTACGAAATTATTTTTGTGAACGACAACAGCAAAGATAATTCGTTTGAGGTCATGAAAAAGTTTTCGCAACAAGATTCACATTTGAAAGTGATTGACCTTGCAAGAAATTTCGGACATCAGGTTGCAATTTCGGCGGGAATTGATTCAGCAAATGGCGATGCGGTGATTTTAATGGATGGCGATTTGCAAGACCCGCCGGAACTTCTTCCCGAAATGATTGCAAAATGGAAAAGCGGTTTTGAGGTTGTGTACACAATGAAAAAAAGCCGCAAAGAAAATGCGCTCAAACGTTTTGCGTTTCATTCGTTCTATGAATTGATGCAGCGATTTTCTTCCATTCCCATTCCGATGGAAGCAGGAAATTTTTCGTTGATGGATAGAAAAGTAGTTTCTGTTCTTCAAACGATGCAGGAACGAAATCGCTATCTTGCCGGAATGCGCGCGTGGATTGGTTTTCGGCAAACAGGAATTTGGTTCGATAGAGAAGCGCGATTTGCCGGTAAACCGCAGATGACTATTTCGCGGCTCATCAATTTTGCGCTTGACGGACTTTTTTCTTTTTCCAATGCGCCGCTTCGCCTTGCAACATACGTCGGTTTTGGTTCTGCGTTCGTTGCGTTTCTCGGAATGTTGTATGTTCTCTACGCAAAACTTTTTACAAACACCGCGCTCATCGGCTGGGCTTCAACAATTCTTTCTATTTTATTTATCGGCGGAATGATTCTTCTCACTCTTGGAATCATCGGCGAATATGTAGGTCGAATTTATGACGAAGTAAAACAGCGGCCGTTGTATGTGGTTCGGGAAAAGATTGGATTTGAAAAAAGCAGAGAGCGTGTAGCAGGGAGCATAGAGTAGAAGCAGTGAGGCGAAACAATTTTTCATTTTTCATTTTTCATTTTTAATTGCTTGGAAGAATATCTTTATCCCCATTTCTATAAAATAGAAAACGAACATTGGTGGTTTGCAGCACGGCAGAAAATTTTATGGAATTTTATTTCTCAAAATTTATCGCTCACACAAAAATCAAAAGTACTTGATGTTGGCTGCGGAACCGGCGCAATTCTCGATACATTCACGAAACATTTTGAAGCGTACGGACAAGATGTTTCCGAACAAGCAGTGGATTTTTGTAAACAACGCGGATTGCAAAACGTGTTTCGCGGTTATTTAAATGAACTTCCTTCGCATTTAAATGAATTCGATTTGGTTACTGCGTTCGATGTTGTTGAACACATCGAAGATGATTTTGGCGTGTTGAAACAAATGCACTCTTTATTGAAAACGAACGGAAATGTTTTGATTACTGTTCCTGCGTTTCAAATGCTGTGGGGAGCGCACGATGTTGTAACGCATCACAAACGGCGATACGTGAAAGCAACGCTGCGAGCCGTAATGGAGAAAGCAGGATTTGAAATTGTGCGGATGTCGTATTTCAACTTTTTTCTTTTTCCCGTTGCTGTTGCGCGAAGAATTCAAGCGAAGATTACAAAAGTTGACGAAGCAAAAGATTTGGAAATGCCATCGCCAAGATTGAACGGGATTTTGAAATCTGTTTTTGAAATGGAAAAAAATATTTTACCAACAATCAATTTTCCCGTTGGGCTTTCGTTGATTGCAATTGGAAGAAAAAAATAACCACAGATTACCTGAATTGTATTTGCGAAAATCCGCGAAGCATCAGCGGAAATTCGCGGTTAAAATAAAATTCCAAAAATAAAGTGAATGTAATTATAATCGGAACAGCATATCCACTTCGCGGAGGAATTGCGCATTACGTTGCGTTACTTGCAAAATATTTTCAGAAAGCAAAACACCACGTCGAAATAATTTCCTTCAAACGACAGTACCCCAAGATTTTATTTCCCGGAAAAACACAAGAAGAAAGCGGCGAAGAATTATTTTCCATTAAAGCGGAAATGTTGATTGATTCGATTAATCCGTTCAATTGGATTTCGGTGGGAAATGAAATTCGCAAACGAAAACCTGATTTGATTGTGTTCAAATACTGGCTTCCGTTTTTCGGACCGAGTTACGGAACCATCGCTGCCATCGCAAAACACAATAAACACACCAAAGTGTTGATGATTTGTGACAACATCATTCCCCACGAAAAACGCCCCGGCGATTCACTCTTCACTAAATACATTTTCCATTTTGCCGATTCCGCAATCGTGCAATCCGATTCAGTCGAAAATGATTTACTCACACTTTTTCCCAAACTTCCGTACAGAAAAATTCCGCATCCCGTGTATGAAATTTTCGGAGAAAGCATTCCGCAAAGCGAAGCGAGGAAAAAAATCGGAATTACTGAAACCGAAAATGTGATTCTATTTTTTGGTTACGTTCGTGCATACAAGGGGCTTGATGTTCTTCTTCACACAATGAAAAATGTGGAAAACATAACCGCGCTTATCGTTGGCGAGTTTTACGATAATGAAAAGCAATATCGTTCACTCGCAAAAGAATTGAATGTCGAAAACAAAGTGCGTTTCTTTTCAGAATACATTGCGAATGATGAAGTGAAAAATTATTTCTCTGCATGCGACGCCGTTGTTCTTCCTTATAAAACTGCGACACAAAGTGGCATTGCGCAAATTGCTTTTAACTTTGACAAGCCGGTGATTACAACGAATGTTGGGGGTCTTGCAGAAATTGTCCCTGATGGGAAAGCGGGATTTGTCGTTGAGCCGAATAATCCGGAACAACTTGCAACCGCGATTTCAAAATTCTTTTCCGAAAACAAAAAAGAAGAATTTACCGAGCAAGTTAAAATAGAAAAGAAAAAATACTCGTGGGAAAATTTAGTAAAGGCGATGGAGGAACTCATGGTACGGTGAAAAAAATAACCAATAATTAAAACCTGCCCACTCACAAAAAATGTCGTTCACTCAGTCAAAACAGCATTTCACACTAAAAAACGTGCCTTTCACTCATTAGTACGATTTTCCTATTTGCATTGCAACGAAATTTTCTTAACTTCTCCCCGCAGATTTTTACTGCAGGGTATTTTTTTAACCATTTTCAGGAGTAAATACAATGAAAAAGATTCTTTTTGCATTAATCATTGGTGTAGTGTTTATTTTCCACCTAACATTTGCACAAGTAAACACAACACTTCCTTCCCAAAACGCGCTCAACATTCCCCGCGCAACAAATATCGAAGTTACATTTTCAAGCGATATCAATCCACAAACGCTGACGAATTCCTCTATTCGTATTCACGGTTCGCAAAGCGGATTGCATACGAGCAGTATGTCATACAACAGTTTAGAGCGCAAAGCAACAATAAATCCCAACGAAGATTTTACCGTTGGTGAAGTAGTAAGTGTTTCACTTACTTCAGGAATTACAATTGCATCAAGTGGGGTGCCGATAGTTCCATATAGTTGGAGTTTTACGATTCAATATAATGTAAGCGCAGGAACGTTTGCTACGAAAGTGGATTATGGAACAGGAAATTCTCCTCATTCTGTGTACATCTATGATTTAGATGGTGATGGCGATGGAGACATTATTACTGCTAATTGGAGTTCCAATACAGTTTCCGTTATAAAGAGTAATGGGGACGACACATACACAACAAAAGTGGATTATGTGACGGGAAATAATCCCTATTTTGCCTTCGTCAGCGATATTGACGATGATGGCGATGGCGATATTGCGGTTGCGAATAATGGTAGTAACACGGTTTCCATCCTGAAAAACAATGGGAATGGGGTTTACAGTACAAAAGTTGATTATGCAACCGGGGGTAATCCAATCGCTATCTTCATCAGCGACATAGATGGGGATGGGGATGGGGACATTGCCACAGCGAATTATGGTTCAGGCACAGTTACGATCCTGAAGAACAATGGTGACGGCACCTTTGCTTTGAAAGTGGATTATGCGACAGGAATTCGACCTTGGTCTGTTTATCTCAACGATGTGGATGGTGACGGTGATTACGACCTTGCTGTTGCGAATAGTAATTCAAACACGGTTTCCATTCTGAAGAACAATGGAGACGGCACATACATATCGAAGGTAGATTATGCGACAGGAAATAATCCTTATTCTGTTTTTGTCAACGATATAGATGCTGATGGCGATGGCGACCTTGTTACTGCGAATTATGGTTCCAACACGGTTTCCATTCTCAAAAATAATGGGAACGGCACTTACTCAACGAAAACGGACTATGCGGCGGGTGCCAATCCTGTACCTGTTTACATTAGCGATGTAGATGGCGATAGTGATGGTGACATTATTACCGCTAATTGGAGCTCCAATACGGTTTCCATCCTGAAAAACAATGGAAACGGGAGTTACTCAGCCAAAGTGGATTATGCAACGGGAAGTAATCCTCATTCTGTCATTATCGGCGATATAGATGCCGATGGCGATGGTGATCTTGTCGTTGCGAATCAAGGTTCCAACACGATATCTACTTTCAAAAATATCAATGGCACAAGTGCTTACACAATCACAGCAACTGCTGGAAGTAATGGCTCAATTTCTCCAAGTGGAAATGTTAGAGTAAACTCTGGAAGTAACGAACAATTCACAATTTCACCAAACACAGGTTATCACGTTGATAGTGTAATTGTTGACGGTGTTCTTGTGGATTCCATCAACAGTTACACTTTCTCAAATGTCAGTTCAAATCATACGATATCGGTGAAATTTACCGTTAATGAGGCTGCTATTGTAATCACACTCCCGGCAACTCAAATTGGCGGAACAAGCGCACGCCTCAACGGCTCAGTAAATCCCAATGGGATAAGCACCATAGTAACATTTCAATATGGTTTAACAACAAGTTACGGAAATACCATAGCCGCAACTCCCAGTCCCGTAACCGGTAATGATGCGGTCAGTGTAAGTGCGTTGCTTACAGGATTAACACAAAATACAGAATACCATTTCCGCGTTGTTGCTTCGAACGAATTTACTGCAACGGTATATGGCAACGACGAAACATTTACAACGACAAATTCAACGAACAATCCGCCAATGGCAATAGCAGGTTTCGATTCAGTGAAAATCAACACGTCAAAGTTACTCACACTGCAGGGAACCGACTCCGACGAGGGAGATAGTATTAGCGCATACGTTATCAAAACGTTTCCCGCACACGGATTTCTGCAAAGTTTTAACAGCGCCGCGGGAACGGTTGTGTACAGTCCCGAATTTTTTTATGCAGGAACGGATACCTTTACGTTCAGCGTGAAAGACGCGCAAAATATAGAAAGCACCCCCGCTCCGTTCATCGTTACCGTCTATCAATATATTGATTCAACGACATTCAGAACGTTTTCGCAGGAAGACTGGGTTACGCCGGCAGTAAAAATTCCTAAAAAAGGAAAACGCCCGATGCCAACCACGGGAAACGTTCTCGATACCATAATGACAAATGTTTATCCCAAACTCAAAGTTAAAACAAACCCGAATTTTCCCGGCGGTGTCATTCTCGGCATTAAACGAACCGACAGCGTAAAATCGTACGGATGGATTCGTCTTATCGGAAAAGGGAAAGATGTTCAAAAATTTTTACCGCATTCGGGAACTGCGCGCGGTTTCGATAAAATTCTCGGAAAAACTTTTTTGAAGGAAGTGAAAAACCCAAAAGTGGAAAGATACAACAACTCGTTGGTTGGAGAATTGCTTGCATTAAAGATGAATCTTGCAGCAAGCGCGGATAGCATTACCAACCCCGATTTTGTCAATCTTGTATTCGACGACCCATTACAGCCGAATCATCTTTTTGCGGGAAAAGCGTTGACAGAAATTGCGCGGTTTGCAGATACGACATTAACGTACTATAAACGGTACTATACGGGAGCGACTCCTCCTGCAATGTACAACACAATGGCAATTGCTTTGCGCAGTATCAACGAAGCATTTCACGGTAAAAACATTGATACTATTAGTGTGAAACCGTTGCGATTACGGGATTCCGTGCGAATAGACAGCGTTTCATTTTTGCGGAAAGGTGGCAATAAAGAAACGGCCGATTTCATTCTTTTAGAAAATAATTCGTCATTGCCCGAAGAAATATATCTGCAAAATTATCCCAATCCCTTTAATCCCACGACGGCAATTCGTTTTCATCTTCCTTCAATGAGCATTGTATCGCTGAAAGTATATGACGTGCTTGGAAGAGAAGTTGCTACGATGTTAAACAATGATGAATTAAACGAGGGAGAACACGAAACACGATTTGACGCAAGCCATTTGCCAAGTGGAATTTATTTCTACAAACTTACAACGCAAACATATTCGCATACGAATAAACTGTTATTGCTTCGGTAAATGTTAAGAATGGTGGAGGTTCAAGGTACGACGGAAAAATCTTCTTGTCGTACCTTTTTATTTTTAAACTGCACAATTCTCGGTTGATACAATAGTTTCATTCGTAATTCTAATTGTTATATTTATCCCGTTTTTATAGAATGAATTTGTAATGAACACAATAAAATGCGTCGTTTGCACATCTCAAAAACTTGGTGAAGTCCCTTTCGGATATATCTTTAAAGGAAAATGGCTGCAAGCAGTTGAATGTAAAAACTGTGGAATGATATTCATTCATCCTCAGCAAACATCGCAGGAACTTGTTGAATTATATTCTCGCGAATACTTTGAAGGGGGCGATTATCGTTGTGGACACGCGGAAAATTGTTTTGAGGAAGAAGGCGAAAGAATCGTTAGTCCAATCTTGGTACAAAAAATTCAATCGTTGCAACCGAGGGGAAAATTTCTTGACATTGGTTGTGCAGGTGGACAAATGCTCAACGCGATTCGGGAAAGAGGATACGAAACATACGGCGTAGAACTTTCCAGTGAGGCGGCTCAAAGCGCGCGGGATAAGTTTGGGCTGAACGTTATTACAGGTGATATTCTTTCGGCAAAGTATGAAAACAATTTTTTCGATGTTGTGTTTATGGGAGATGTTCTTGAACACGTTCCTAATCCGGTTGAGGTGATGAAAGAAATTCACCGTATTACAAAACCGAAGGCACTCGTCGTTATTTTATGTCCCACGCAAACAAACACACTCTTCTCACGATTCGGTTTTTCCGTTTATACCCTTTTAGGAAAAAACGCCACAGTTAATTTACCACCATATCATCTCTTGGAATTTCGTCCTGTGAGTATGAAGAATTTTATGCGTCAAGCAGGATTTTCTGTAATTGATGCACAGGGTACAACGATGAAGCCATCTGAAATAGCGCAACGGAGTTCTTTTCTGCAAAACATTGCAAAGAAAGTTTTTCAGTATCCGAATTATATACTTACCACCAGGTTCAATATTTTTGGTGATAGAATTGAACTATTCGCAAGAAAATCGGTGAAGTAATGTAATTTTCCCCGAAAAAGTGAGTCAGCCATAAAATGAAAAACGTATATAAAACAAAAGCCACCTCAATTCACTTTTGAAAACTATATTACTATTTGCAAAAAAACACAAAAAGAGTATATTCTCCACACAAAAAATAATTTACAATCAATTTTGGAGAAAACATGAAACAGATATTTAGAGCAATCGAAATGATGTGCGTAATATTTCTTTTCGTACAACTATTGTACGGGAACACTGGATCGTTACGTGACTTTTATGAAAAAACAGAATACGCAGTAGGTCAACATCCTTATGTTGTTGCTTCTGCCGATGTCGACTTAGATGGTGATGCAGATATAGTAGTTTCGAATTGGTATTCATTCTTTATCACGGTATTGTTTAATAACGGCGATGGAACATTCCCCCAAAAAGTAAATATTCCCACGCTTGGTCAAGCAACTCACGTGATTACAACGGATATAGATAATGATGGTGACGATGATTTAGTCGTTGCAAGCGCAAATTACCCAAGTGGTGGACAGGGCTCGATTACAATTATGATAAATAATGGTAATGGTACTTTTCAAAATCCCTATGGATATTATGTGAGTAGCGCAGCATCCACCGTTTGCGCAGGTGATTATGATAATGACGGGGATAAAGATTTAGCAGTTACAAATTGGTATGATGCCACGGTTACAATCTTTTTCAATACGGGTGGGGGCTTGTTTACAAGAGGGGGCGATTATCTCGTTGGTGCCTATCCCCATGAGTTGGTTGCTGCAGATTTTGATGGTGATGGGAACCGAGATATTGCAACGGCAAACACAAACTACGGTGGGGATAACGGATCTGTTACCATTCTAAAAAATACCGGACAAGGAATATTTGAGTTAATCGCAACCATAACCGTCGACGAACACCCACAGGCACTATCAGCTGCGGACATTGATAGCGATAATGATATAGATATCGTTATTGCCAATCGAAACTCCAACAATGTTTTTATATTGAAAAATGATGGCGGGGCATTTGAAATCTCATCCACGGTAGAGGTTGGTGTGTGGCCTACAGGAATTACCCCCGGAGATTTTAACCAGGACGGCTACGTGGACTTCGCCGTAACCAATTCTTATGCCTACACGGGGATTCTTGGCACTATCTCTTATTTAACAAACAACGGTAATGGCGAATTTTCTGAAGAATCGTTTGTTAATGTAAACAGCGGTCCACGTACGCTTGCAAGAGGCGACCTGAATGGCGATGGATTTATGGATCTGGCAGTAACAAGTTGGGATGAAAATTCAGTTACTGTCTTATTAAACGAAAACAGAAAATTTCGGACGCTGAAAGCAGACACCTCGCTCTCGAAGAAAGCGAAGAAAATTTCTATCGTAAACGCAACATTCCAAACATCACCCAATCACGGTACGGTCTTACAGGCGTTATTCAACAAAATAGGAAAAAGCGGTGCGCCATTATTAGGTATTCCTCAGAATGATAAAGCATTAGCAAAAAAATATGCATGGATTCACTATAAGAACGCACAAGAACTGAGTAAACTCTATTTAGGAGAACATAATGGTCCTGCATATCCACTTGACTATACAAGGAAGAACGATAAAATTCGAGGGAAATTGAAAGGGGCGCTAAAACCAACGAGTAAAAAGTACAACAACATTGCCATAGAACAGGGCGTTCTGTTCAAAGTCAACCTTCTTGCAAGCGCCTACGGAATAACTCCACGTGGATTAGGAAATGTCGTTTTTGATTCTGCATATATATTGGGTGGTAGAAATCTAAAAGGATATTCCCTTGCAGCAATTTCTCTTTACTTTGACAGTTTAATGACGTATTGGGAACTTTTCGGTATAAATAATCAAGCGGCATACGAGAATCTTGACAAATTTTCTCGGTATTTTCTTAAAGGAATTAATGAAGGATTCTCAACCGACTTAAATCCAAGCAGTTACACGCTTAACGCAAAATCGTACATAGACAATAAACCATACCCTTTGTTTTTGAAAGGAACCAAAGATGCCGTCCTATTAGGATTTCTTAGTAACGTAACGGGAAAAACAGATGAATCGAAATTGATAGGGAGCGAGATGCCCCGTGTTGAAATCCCTACAAAGATTGAGTTGAATCAAAATTATCCGAACCCATTCAACCCCACAACAACGATAGAGATTGGGGTTCCTGAAGAATTAGATGGAGTTGTGGCAACGATGAAAATTTTCAATACGCTTGGCCAAGAAGTGTTCTCTCCAATAGAGAATGAACAACTTGAATATGGAACGAGAAGCGTAATAATCAATGCCTCAACCCTCCCAAGCGGTACATATTTTTATCGTTTACAAACGTCAAACAAAAAGTTTGTATTGTCGAAAAAAATGTTGTTGCTAAAATAACACTCCGTTCTATCAATCACCGAGGGACAATTTTTATAGATTGTCCCTCTTTTTTTTCAAGCGTATGGAAAGTGTATGATTTCATTATATTTACCATCAAAAATTTATCAAACATAACAAAATTTTGCTTCCCCTTGTCTATATTATCGTTCTCAACTGGAATGGGAAAGACGACACCTTAGAGTGCTTACGCTCGTTACAAAACATAGACTATAAAAACTACAAAATTCTTGTTGTTGACAACGCTTCTGAAGATGGAAGCGTAGGCGCGATTCAGTCGGAGTTTCCTAACATCGAAATTCTTGTAAATGCAAATAATCTGCGTTTTGCCGGAGGAAATAATGTTGGTATAAAATATGGGTTACAACATGATGCGGATTATATTTTGTTATTAAATAATGACACTGCTGTTGATGGCAGATTTCTTTCTTCTCTGATTCATTGTATAAATGAGACTAAAGACGCTGGAATAGCAGGAGCCAAAATTTTTTATTTTTTTGATAAGCGAAGAATTTGGTACGCAGGCGGAAACTTGAATTTTGCTACTGGAAGTTTTAAGCACCGAGGAATTCGGCAACGCGAAAGTGAGCTATACAACGCCGTTGAAGAGGTTGATTACATTACGGGCTGTTGTATGTTAATAAAACGTGAAGTAATAGAACGAGTTGGCATGTTAGATGAATCATATTTTATTTATGGAGAAGACGCTGATTATTGTTTACGCGCAAAAAATGCTGGCTATAAACTGATGTACATCCCATCTGCAATTGTGTATCACAAGGTTTCTGTTAGTTCCGGAGGAAATTTTTCGTGGTTTAAGAATTGGAACAAATTGAAAAGTAATTTGCGTTTACTTTGGAGATATGCGAAATGGTATAATTGGATTGTCATTCCGTTTACGTTTCCTGTTGGAATCATTGTTGGTTATTACACGGCGAAACGTGAGTCGAAAGAAATCGGAAAGTAGCGCAAATGGAGTTTGGTAAGCATCTTAAGAAAGGGTTTTGGGGACTTGCAGATAAAAGTCTTCCATTGATTTATGGGCTTGGTTTTGTGCTGTTGGTCATTCGTGTTTTACCGAAAGAAGAATTTGGAACGTATATAATAATTCAAAATTTATATTTGCTTCTTGTCGCAGCGGGTTCAAGCTTTGCATTATTACCAATGGTAAAATTTGCGGCAGAAACAGAGGATATTGTGGCTATCACAAATACTGGAAATTGGCTATATGTATTCTTCGTAATCGTTATTGGCTTACCGATTGTCGCATTCAAAGAGGAGTTTGCAAAAATTTTTCATACGCCAGATTTTATAGAGTTAGCGTGGTTTCTTCCTTTGATGCTTGTCGTTTCCTCGCTTCGGCAAGTGACTCTGTATTTGCTACAGTCGAAAATTCAGATTCGACATATGTTTTTTTTGAATGCGGTATATTTTATAGGTTCGCTCATTCTCGTTATAATTGTTTTTCAAAATGTTGAAAACCAGACGGCGTTCACGATGCTCGTCATCAATACGGTTACACTCGCTTTTTCATCGGCGCTCGGTTTTCTCCTTCTACCTTCAGGAACAATAAGGAAAATGTTTCTTTGGAACGTTCAAAAAGTAGAGGTGAAAAAATTTTGGAATTATGGAAAATATTCGTTTGGTGCGTCTTCTTCCTATACATTGTATCTTCAAGCAGATAGTTTTGTAATTGCGAATTTGCTCGGCCCTGTTTCGGTTGCGGTCTATAATGCCGCAAAGGTATTTATCCGAATATTCGACGTCGTGCTACAGGTGATAATGATGTTTATAGTGCCGATTTCAGCACAATTGTCTTCAAAGAATAATGTCGAGGATCTCAGAATTTTAGCCGAGAAATCAATATTCGTCTTTACCGCAATTATTTTTCCTATGAGCATAGGTCTTTTTTTTTTCTCTCCGGAAATTATTTCTCTGTTTTATAATAATAAATATTCAGATACAACAATTCTTCTTCGATTACTTTCACTATCAGGAATTTTTATACCTACAATTGGAGTTGCGGCAAGTTTTTTATATGGCATTGGAAAAATGAAAGAAGTATTTCTCGTCAGCGCAATCAATGTCGTAACAGCAATATGTATAATGTATTTTGCCATTGTTTACGGCGGAATAGTTGGCGCAGCAGTTTCAATTATCTGTATTTCAATGATGATGATGTTCACGTATTACTTTGCTCTCGTGAAGTATTGTGGGATTTCTTTGCGGTTCAGTAATATTATTTTACGATATAAAGACGCACTTCTATTTGTTCAAAAGTTATTGAACAATAAAAGTAATTAGAGGAAATTGAGCACACACCAAGATATACGTGCGATACATCGTCTATATGAATGAGAGATGCTTTAATTGCGCGATATAGATTCTCGTGGTGTAATTTCAAATACCTATCGATCAATATAAAATTAGAATACGGAATTTTAGAATAAACGACACGGTGTAATTATTTTTACGTTCTAGAAAAACAGGGATATGCCCAAAAAAGAGGATGAATTTTAAATCGATCCCATTATTATGAATAATTCATACAGCATTATATTTCAAACATTCAGGTTTGCGCAAAAGCTTTTACGCGGTTCCGGTTTAGGAAAAATTAAAGCATTACGAACAATTCGAGATTTTATATTTCATCAACTACGCCCCCAAGAGCCGATGATTGTTCAAATAGAGAATATTAAAATGTACGTTGACCCCTCTTTTTCAGCTGTTGTTCCGGAGTTGTTACGCGATGATATCTATGAAGCAGATGAAACCAGACTCTTGCAAAGTATTTTACGGGAAGGAGATACCTTTGTTGATGTAGGAGCGAATATTGGATATTATTCATTGTTTGCGGGATTACTTGTGAAAGAAAAAGGGAGAGTAATTTCGTTCGAACCCGAACCCTTCAACTTTTCATATCTCCAGAAAAATGTTTCCTTAAACAACCTCACAAATGTTATAATGGAACAAAAGGCAATTTCTGATAGAAAAGGACAACTCCGTTTGTTTCTTGATAAAACAAATTCAGGAGCACATCACCTCTATAATCTTAATGATCAAGCAGAAGAGGTGATTGTAGAGGCAATCACGTTGGACGAATATTTTTCCCCCTCTTCACAAAGGGTTGATCTCATCAAAATGGATATTCAAGGATATGAACCTTTTGCGCTTAAAGGCATGGAAAATATCATACGACAAAATCCATCATTGAAAATAATAACTGAATATTGGCCACCAATGATTAAAAAAGCAGGGTTTAATCCAGAGGATTACCTCAAATCGCTCACGTCTTTAGGTTTTCATTTCACAATTATCAACGGTCAACATATTCAAAATGTAGAATTTGCAAGTTTTGAATCAATTGCTAAATCTTGTGAAGAGCACGAGTTTATCAACCTCCTGTGTGAAAAGGGGTGAACACGTTTTAATCAGGAATGGCAGCTATTATGGTGATTAAAATCAACGAGTTAGACGGTAGAACAATAGTTAGTATGAAAAAAATTCTTTTCTCTTTTTTTAGATTTTTCCAAAAAGTTCTCAGAGGAAGCGGTTTAGGAAAAATTCCTCTATTCAAAAAAATGCGCGATGCGATTTATGTATTGCTTCGGCCGAAATCCGTAACACAAATCGAAGTAGAAGGAATAAAACTGCTCGTTGACCCAGTTGACGAATCAATAGGAAAATTATTTCTTGTGCATACACGCTATGAACCGACAGAAACCGATTTAATAAAATCGATTCTCAAACCCGGAATGACCTTTGTGGATATCGGCGCAAACATAGGTTATTATTCGATACTTGCGTCCAAATGTGTTGGAGAAAATGGAAAAGTGTTTTGCTTTGAACCTGCGCCAAGCAATTTTTCTTTTCTACAAAAAAATATTGAAGCAAACAGCGCAAAAAATATAGTCGCAATTCAAAAAGCAGTTTCTGACCAAAAAGGAACCCTGCATCTTTTTATGGATGAACACCTTTCTGGTGGACATCAAATTTTTAATTCAGGAATTAAGTCGAAATCGGTTGAAGTTGAAACAATTTCCGTTGATGAGTTTTTTCAAAATGAAAACAGTAAAATTGACCTGTTGAAAATCGATATCGAAGGCGCGGAAATGTTTGCTCTGCAAGGAATGAAGCAAACGCTCGCCGCAAATCCCCAAATGAATTTCATCACCGAATTTTATCCAAAAATGATTGAGCGAGGTGGCTTTTCTCCTCAGCAATACTTGAATGAACTTCGCGCTCTCGGTTTTTCTCTTTCAATTATTGATGAAGAAAAGAAAATAATCTTTCACGCCGTTGACGAAGAAATATTTTCCATTGCTCAAATTGATGGAACGACGAACCTTTTCTGTGAAAGATGAATCTTGCAATTTTTACTCCATATTTGACTTCAATGGGCGGGGGTGAGAAGTATGTTTTAGTGCTTGCAGAAGCCATCGCGAAACTTCCTGAAACTTCGGTAACGCTCCTTGTGTATGATATCGATTTTGAGAAGTCGCGATATCAGCAGTTTTTCAACGTATCCCTGACAAATGTAAAAACCACTATTTTAAAAAACGGGACACGGGACATAAAAAAAGTAACCGAAGGATTTGATACATTTATTAATCTTTCGAACTTTCAATTGTTTGTTTCGAATGCTCATCAGACGATTCAACTCTTACAAGTACCATACGGAGAGCTATCGGCCTCTTTCATTGTAGAAAAAATTTTAGCCGGAGAAATTAAAGACGCGGCTAAAGATATTTTTCGATTACGCCTTATTTCAGAATGCAGAAACAAAAAGAGGATAACGGTCACAAATTCCCAATTTGTCCACGATACACTTCTCCGTCACCATAACGTCGAAAGTTTTATCCTCGCGCCGCCGATAGATGATTTTTTTGTCGAGGGAATACAAAAGGAAAAAATAATTTTGAGCGTTGGAAGAATTTTTGCCGGGCTATACAATCAAAAACGGTACGATATTACCACAAAAGTTTTTCGGGAACTTGCAAAAAAAGAATTGAGCAGTTGGGAATATCATATTGTCGGCAGTGTTGCCAACGACGAAACAACAATGACCATGCTGCAACAATTGCAAAGAGAAAATTCAGGCTTTCCCGTTTTTTTTCATCTCAATGAACCGTATGCCAAGCTGAAAGAATGGTACAATCGCGCTTCTTTGTTTTGGCATGCAGCCGGCTATGAAGTTGACGAAGAAAAATTTCCTGAACGGACAGAACATTTCGGAATGTCCACTGTTGAGGCAATGTCTGCATACGCCGTTCCTTTGGTAGTAAACAAAGGAGGGCAGAAAGAAATAGTCGAGCAAGGAATGAATGGCTTTGTGTGGAACGCTCTGGATGAACTCAAACAACAAACGATTCTGTTGGCGAAGGATGAGCAAACGAGAAAAAGGATGGCAAATAATGCGCGGGAACGCTTTTTCTTTTATAGCCGAAACCGCTTTTCCGAAGAGGCGCAAAAATTAATTCAAAAAATTTCTTCCAATACGTTGGCTTAGAACCCCGTCAACTTCATTTTGTAATACTCCGCTTTTTCCGTATCACCTTTTTGCTCATAAAGTTTAACTAACCGCTCCAAAAGAACGTTGGGTTTGTCCACGTACGCTAATCCGTCCAAAAGGAATGCAATAAGTTCATCAATCGCAGGAAGGTTTACCACCGGGTCATAACAATCGCAAATGGCAAGGTATGGCGCAACCTCTGATGGATTCACTATTGCTGATTTACGATAATATCGCAACGCAAGTTCATAATTATCTTTTTGAGCGTAAGTCGTTTCGAAGATTGCTGCGAGCAAGAAATAGGTTTGATAGGAGAGGGAAGGAAATTCTACGACAAGTTTTTCCGCGAACAAACAGAGTTCGTCGGGGAGGAGTGAACCATTCCAAAAAAGGGCGCGGTATAATTCAAAATCATCCAGTCGTTGACGAATCGCTTCTTCAAACGCATCGAAGAGTTCGTTGAAATTTTTCGTTTCAAGAAAACATTCGCGAATTTGTTGTTGACTGAATGTTGCCATAAAAAATAATTTCGCCGTGAAAATATGAAAAGCATTTTCGTTCTCCAACAGAATAAAATGTAGAAAAATTACCACCGACCCCGCTTCAGAAAAAACGAGTCAAGGCAACATTGAACAACATCTTTCCACTTTCTTTTTACCATTCCCGAACTTGAAGTATATTTTCCCCAGTTTTATAAACAGTATGCACAGCACAATCGTTAAGACCGATGCCCTCGTTCTCAAATCGTTGAAATATGGCGACACAAGTAAAATTGTTACGTTCTACACGAAGGAATTCGGTAAACTCACGGCAATGGCAAAAGGGGTACGTAAAACATCTGCAAAATATGGAACCGCATTGGAACCTCTTTCGGTTGTTTCGCTGGTGTTGTACCATAAAAATTCACGCGAGATTCAACTCGTTTCGGAATGTTCAACAATGCGCCGGTTTACTGCCCTCACGGAACAATTTGATGTGCTTACCGCCGCACTGACACTGGTTGAGCTCGTGTACAAAACTTCTCACGAAGAAAAAAATGAAACGTTATTTCACCTTCTTCTTGGCATTCTGGAGAAATTGAATTCTCATCCAAACAGCTCACCAACACTGCTGCTTTGGTTTCATTTTCAACTTGCAGAACAACTCGGATTTGGTTTTCAACTGGAAACGTGCCCGCTCTGTCGCCGTCCGATTCAAGAATCATCGTATCGTTCTCACAATCCGTTCGTTGAACTTGCCCGCGGCGGAATTCTGTGCGCCACATGCTCTTCCGTGGATAGACCTCTTCAACAGTTGAACCGTGAAACTCTTTCTTTATTGCGTGCGTTATTAGAAAGCGACGTTCATTCGGCAACCGCGATTTCCATTTCTGCTTCCGAACACAAGGAATTGAAAATACTTCTGCATAATTATTTTCGATTTCATATCGAGGGATGGAAGCCGTTGAAGAGCGAACGCATATTTTCGGCAATGGCTCAATAATGTTACACGAAAAATTTTATCAATCTTATTAAGAAAATACCTATGTCAAAAAAATCATTACTTGCAACCGTTCTTTTATTTTGTGTCAGCGTTCTTTTCGGCGCCGTCGTAGTTTCAGGTTTTAAATCGGAAACGACCGCGCTCCCGATTCCGGACGAAACCGTTAATATCGGTGCGCCGACTCCAATTACTACCGCCGGTTTTAACGCTCAAGACTTAAGCAAAGCATTTACCGAAGTAGCAAAAGTTGCAAAGCCTTTCGTGGTGAGTATTACGGTTACCACCAGAAGTAAAGAAAGCCCAACCGGAAAATTTCACGACTTCTTTCAATTCTTCGGACCTGATTTCAACCAACGCGAACAACAACCGCAACCACAAGTCGGCGCGGGCTCAGGCGTAATTTTAACGAACGATGGTTATATCGTTACGAATAATCACGTTGTGGAAGATGCCGATAACGACGGAATTGAAGTTGTGCTCGACGATAAGCGTCGTTTCAAAGCAAAACACGTTGGCACAGATCCTTCAACGGATTTAGCCGTAATAAAAATTGATAGTAAAGATTTGCCTGTTGCCTCCTTTGGAAATTCCGATTCCGTTGAGGTGGGCGAATGGGTGCTTGCCATCGGAAATCCGCTCGGTTTGACTTCAACCGTTACCGCGGGGATTATCAGCGCAATTGGGCGCGGAAATCTTGGAGTAATTCGTGATGCGGGAGGGTATGCAATTGAAAATTTTATTCAAACGGATGCCGCAATTAATCCCGGCAACAGCGGCGGCGCATTGGTAAACTTACGCGGCGAAGTGATAGGAATAAACGCGGCGATTGCAACAACAAACGCGCGTTATCAGGGATATGGGTTTGCTATTCCGTCGAATTTGATGAAGTCGGTAACGGAAGATGTTATTCGTCACGGAAAGGTTTTACGCGGGTATATCGGTGTGCAAATTCAAACGATGGACGAAACGTACGCGAAAGCGGTTGGTTTGGATAAAGTACGCGGCGTTCTTATTCAATCGGTAAACGAAGGAAGCGCGGGCGACGATGCAGAACTCAAACAAGGCGACGTCATTCTTTCGGTGAACGGGGTAGAGGTGAATGCGGCAAACGAATTACAAACGCAAATTGCAAGTCATCATCCGGGAGACATCGTTACGTTGAAAATTTTCCGCAACAAAAAAGAAATGGAGAAAAAAGTAAAACTCAAATCACGTCCGAGTGAATCGTTGAGTTCCGATGATTCAAAATCGAAGGAAGAAAAGCGTCCGGAAGAAGATTCTCCCTCGACGGCAACGTTTGATAAGTTGGGCTTGACGGTGAAAGGGCTCACCGCAAAAGAAAAGCGCGACCTCGATATTGAAAAGGGAGTAAAAATAACAGGGATTGACCCAATGAGCGAAGCATCGAAACGCGCATTGGAACGGGAAGATGTTATCTTGGAAGCGGATGGTCAGGAAATTTATTCTCCTTCGGACCTCGAGAACGTTCTCTCGAAAAGAAAAGGAGATTCGATACTGCTCCGCGTAAAAAAGAAATCTTCCGACCAGGTAAATTTAGTAGCAATAGAGATTCCCAGTTAGAAGTTTTGTGAAGCGCGTTTGTTCCTTCAACGGATGTGGAAATTTATTCTGCATCCGTTTTTTATTTCAGAAAGCAATTGCGAATAATGAGCAAGGAACTCAAACAACTCTTTGGAATACGAAGGACGAAACTGCGCGTAGAGATGGGATTGGGTGGAGAAGAGAGATTTCACCGACACGCTCTATACTGTTATTTTTGTTTCGGTAAACCCGAAGGTTTTCAACGCATTGTATTCTACAGTTACTGAAATTTCTTTTTCCTCTCTCCATAGACTCGCAATTATTCGTTGATTATCAAGGAAGCCACAAGCCACGTTATCTTTACGAAGTATTTTTATAATAGAAGACTCTATTCTTTCTAAAATTCTTTTTTCTTGTTCGACTGGGGCAATTAATAGTTTGAACGTTTTTAATAGAGGAAAAATTATTTGAGATAACGGTAAATTATTATTTAGAAAATCTCTAACACGTCCACTTGGACAATAGATACGTTCCTTAATCCCGTTTTGGAATTTCTCTGGATCATAGATTGTATATCGTCCTGATAAATAATGTACAATATGCGTTTCAAGTCTATCTAGAATAGATGTTGCACTTATTCCAACGTAATTTACTAAATAGGAATCATTATAAGGTATAGTCCACAAGTACAACCCTGGTGATTTTAACTTATCAGAAGAAAATATTGATTCGCAATCCTGATTTTCAAATAAAGAAAAAGGTCCTTCCCACTTTATGTTTAGCGAAGACTCGGGGTTATTCATAATAAGTAATTTTTCAACCTAATATTTTTTTTCACTCCCAACCCACTTCCTTCCCTTTATTCTGTTCCTTCAAATAATCCATAATCGGAGAAAAATATTCGAGCATTGCTTTGGAGGAAACCGGTTCGCCGGTTTTTTCTTTTATCACTTCACGCCAATCACGCGTTGCACCGAGTTTTAAAATACTCATCAGCCATTCGCCGACTTGTTTGTTGCCGTAGTAATTGCAGTTGTGCGGGTCTTCGTGCAATATATTTTTCGCAATGTACATATGCAACTGATATTTGATGATGAACGCCATCGCATAATCGTAATACTGCGCGGGGTCATCGTTGATATGCGTTTTTGTCGCCGCATCGCAAAATTCTTCTCCGCGTTTTTCCGGTGCTTCCACTCCCTGAAATTCGCCAACGTAATTCCACCAACGCTCGTTGAGTTTATCTGCGGGCAATTTCGTTTCGTAAAAATCGTGTTCCCAATGCGTCATCACTCCCGCGCTCCACGGAATAAACACCACCGCATTATCAAGCGCTTCATTCAGTAAATATTGTGTTTGGTCAATTGTTGCATCATTCGCCATCACACCGATTTCTTTTAAATATTTTGGTTGACGCGCGGCAATGCCAATCAAATCGCCAATCGCTTCGTGAAACGCGCGGTTCGCTCCTTCGCGTAACGGAATCGGAACTTCGGGAGTTGAATACGCGATGTAATAATAAATATGTCCGAGTTCGTGATGCGTTGTTTCAAACCAATCGTAATCCGGTTTCACGCTCATCAGCGAGCGCACATCGTTTTGCAAATCAATATGCCAAGCCGATGCGTGCGTGTTTTTCTTTCGCTTTGCATCGGCGGGAAGTTCATACAAATCGGATTTTTCCCAAAATGTTTTTGGCAGAGATTGCATTCCAATCGAAGTATAAAATTTTTCTGCTTGCTGAATAAACCATTCCGGCTTTTTGTCCTTGAACATTGCATTCAAATCAACACCTTCCACAATGCCGGGCCACGCTTGACTCCAACGATTTCCCAACCAATGCGCGGGAATTTTTTTCGGAACCGGCTGATGATATTTTTCTGCAAGTTTATTTTTTGTCCAGCAATGAAGTTGTTCGTAGAGCGGTTTCAATTCACGGTTAAATTGTTTCATCGTTGTCATCATTTCGGGAACGGACATTTCATAACCGCTGACTTGCAAATCGAAAAAAGATTTGTAACCCATCTCCGTTGCAACACGATTGCGAATTGTTTGCAATGTGAGAAGTCCCGGTTTCAACGCTGCGCCGGTTTGTTTGGAAACTTCCCACGCGTGTTTTCGCATATTCAAATCCGTGGACGAAGAAAGAATATCATCGAGTTGATTCGGCGTTACAATTTTTACCGGTTCATTTTTTTGTTCGAAATGAAATTCAAAACTGTTCAGCACTGCGCTTTGCTTTGACTCCGCTTCAACACGCGCCGCAACAACATCAGGAATTGTTCCGGGATAACTTGCCGCGCTGCGTAAAATTGTTTCGAGTTGTTTGCGCGTGATTGCATCGAGTTTATCTTTGTCTTTTAAAAACTGTTTGCATTTGTTAATCACGTATTCGCTTCCTTGAAAAGCGGCAAGCACACCGTTTGCGCCGACTTGCTGTCCCGTGTGTTCATCCGTAACATCTGTTGACGCTTTCCAATCCGATTCGGAAGAAATTGCGTAGAGTTTCGGATACATCGTGTTATACATATTCAAAAATTCTGCGATGTCTTTATTTACTTTTTGTTCTTTACTGTCTACGCCGTTTATACCAAGATAAACAAGCGAGAACATTGTAACGGGGAGCGCGAAGATGAGAAAGAGTTTCATAGTGAGTATTTGAGTTTGTGAGTAGAAAGTAGTTGAGAAAAATTGTGGCGATTAATTATTGTTCCAGAATCATTGGGAGGTTTTTATTTAACCTGTTTGGTTTTCTATATAGATTGTTTGAATATTTATTTTTCACGCAAAGCCGCAAAGACCACAAAGGAATTTATTGCGACTTCGCGTCTTTGCGAGAAATTAGGTTTTGTTGTTGAACCACTCCCCAACATCTCCCAAACCCTCTTCCGAAATCTGATGTTCCATTTATATAAAATTATTGGTAATGGTTATTCACATCAAGTATTTCAATCGCTTCCTTATTTCTGAAAATAAAGATCGCGCGGAATTTTTTGTCAACACGAAAACTCCAAATCCTCATTTCCTTTGGTTCAAGTAATTCCGTGTGAAGACTTGGATGAAACGGATTTTGTTCAAACAGCGAACTTTGTTTCTCAAATTTTTCTTTGAGATTGTGCAGAGTAATATACCGTTGAATTTCCGGATGAAGTGGAAGTATTTTCATTCAGCAAAATAAGAAGAACGGGATAATCCTTTTTTCAAACTATTCAGAAATTTTTTATTGTATTTCTTCGTCTTGCTCAACGCGGAAACAATTTCGTCAACATATTTTGTCGGCGGGGGAGAAAAAATATCTCCTTCCATAATTTGTCGAAGATATTCATATCGAAGTTTTGCCTCAACCAAAACTTCGTATTCTTTTTTAGGAATCGTTACTGTCATCATAGTGTTTTTCTTTATTGTGTTTGAAATATATTAACTTTGCTTACGCTTCACGAAATAACATTTGTTTCTTCAACCAATTCGCAACGTCTCCCAAACTCTCTTCCGAAATCTGATGTTCCATCGGATATTCTTTGTATTCGAGTTTAGCATTGTATTGTTCGAGAAGTTGTTTTGCTCGTCTTCCAAATGAAACGGGAAGAACCGGGTCATATAATCCGTGTGTTACAAAAAATGATGGAGAATTATCGTTTGATATTTTTTCCCATTCATAATTCAAATGCGTTCCTTCGGCAATGTAACCGCTGTTTGCAATTACGCCGGCAATTTCATTCGGTCGTGTTAATGCAAGCGAATACGCCATCACCGTTCCCATCGAAAATCCGAGTAAGAAAATTTTCTTTTCATCAATCGGAAATTCTTTTATCTCCGCAAGGAGTCCTTTGGACATTTCATCAAAGAAATCGGAAAGCGCGTTACAACTTTCGGGAAACATTTTATCATCGGGTTTTCCTGCTTCGAGAATATCGTACCATGTGAATCCGCCATATTCAAACCTAAATGGCGCGCGGACGGAAATATATAATGGCGAAGCCATCCCTTTGGGAAAACTCTCGTCAAAATATTCCGAAAGTCCGAGCAAATCATTTTCATCCGCACCTCTTCCGTGGAGAAAAAGAATGGTTGGGTGTTTTTCTGCTTTCGAGTTTTTCGGAAGAACGACTTTGTAAACTAATTTTGAATTCATTTGAAATGGGTTGGAGGTTTGTCCAAAGGACTCCTTTCGGAGGGGTTAGGGGTTTGAGTAAACATAAATTTCTCAAACCGCAAACCACTAACCTCAAACCTCTACGACGCTGTGTCCGGTTTCACAAACACCGCAATCACAAGCCCCGCAAGAAACATCGCGAGAATATTATCCGCGATCATTACGACAGAATAATCGGTCGGATATGCCATCCAATTCCAATTCGTGATGTGCTGAAAAAATGCGGTGAAGATTCCCAACATTCCAACAAACGTAACGCGTGAGAAATACGATTCCGCAAATGCTGTGCTGCGCGAAAGAAACCACGCCGCAAGCCACGCAAATAAAATATTGGTGAGCAAACCAATCACCATTTGCGAAGGCATTGCTGGGTTTTGTCCTTCTGCCTGATAAATAACGGTTGCAATGGGTCCCTCTTGATATTTTTTCATTGTTGCTTCGCTTCCATCCATCGTTTTCGGAATGATATACACGCTCGACTGAGGAAAGTTCGATTTCATAAATGCACGAACTTCATCTTCGTTGGAAAGTCCGCGCATTGTTCCGCCGTGTAAATCCAACACTGCCCACGATAAAAATCCCCAGATAAATAATGTTACACCGCCAAGCACGGCGGCAAGAATAGTTTTTTTCATAAATGTAAAAAAAAGATTAGTGAATGAAATTATTTCGGCGTGAATATATTCCTTCTTCCTGAAAACAAAAACAGCGATTGAGTTTTTTCAATCGCTGTTTTATCAATAAGAGAATTTCTACTCACTCGCCGCAAACTTCAAGAATATTTTCAATCACAAAATCGGATGCTCGAAAATTCGTTTGTTGTAATTCTTCAAGTACGGGTTTTATCTTTTTGATAAATCCTTTCTCTTTTGCTTTTACAAGAACTCCCAATGTTCCCGTTATTTGTAAATTCATACTCTTTGCAATTTTTCTCGCTCGTAAATCGTCGAGAATCAGTAACGGTTTTTCTTTTTCAAATGCTAATGCAATCGCGCTTGATTCTCCTTTGCCTAACATTTGTTCGAGAACTTTTTGAAGCGTTGCATCTTTTGGTTGCTCTACAACTATCCAAGATGGTAATTGTTCTTTAAACTCACGAGCAATTTCTTCTGTGATAATAATTTCCTCATAACATTGTCGTAACAATTCTAACCTTCCGATTTTCCTCAAAACAATTAAACAACTTGTATCGGAAATTACGACTTCACGCATTCTCGATATCTGATTTCAAATCGTCAAGTGATTTACTGAAAATGGAAAAACCATATTTGCCGACGATTTCGATGAACGCACGTTTGCTTAAACCAGCCAATTCTGCGGCTTGTCCTAAACTAAGTTTTTCGCGTTCGTAAAGTTCTCCGGCTAAAATGATTTTTATTTCTGATTCGGTGAGGTCAGAAACGGTTGGAAGTGATACGTTGAGAGTCATAATATTATAATTTTTCTTGCGAGAAAATACCAACTCTACATTGAAACAAAAAACGGCGACCGAGTTTATTTCAATCGCCGTTTTTATTTTTTTCCCATGGTGCTCAAATTGACAAATACAAAAAGTTTTCTATTGGAATTTTCTTGATATCAGTTTCTTTACTACTATCTGTCTCGTTTGGGACAATGTAATTTTTCAAATTTGGAAGAAAACTATCAAACTGTTGGATGTTATCTGAGACAAGACAATCAATTAAATTTAACGTTAACGGTTCGTTCCCAACGCGGAGACTGTTAGAATATGTAACACTCTCATTGGCAGTATCTATCCCGAAACTTCCAACCCCTCGGTTAAAATTTTCAATACAGAGCAATTCAGAAAGTTCACGGTATTTTTCTTTCAGTACCCTTCCCCCGGTAACCGAGTACAAACTTACTTCTCTCTCTGATTCGTCTGTAATAAACAAAAACATAAAATCGCCGTTTACACCTTCAATTATGAACGCGAATTCATCATTTTTCTCGCTGAGGTTGTTCACCCATTTTTTCTTACCAAAATATTCTTTTACTGATTCATATATAGTTTTCTTCTGTGCGATTTCATTCGATTTTATTTCTAAACCATTGATAGAAATACTTGTCGGAAAGATTCTGATTGTTAGCAAAAAAATTACAATGGTACTAACAAAGCCAACGAAAATATATTTCCAATTCAGCAATAATTTTTCTTTCATTTTCAAAAATCCTTTGTAGACTATTTAATTTGACTTTTAAAGAAAACAGCGATACAAGTTTTGCATCGCTGTTTTCTTTTGGCTTTTTGTTCGTTATGGTTTTGGTGGAATACCAAAAATATCACGAGCCTTTTCAATGCAATGATTTTTCATAGTGTGTAAAATAGTTGTAATTAATTAAATTTCCGCAGAGGCAACATATCGCGGCATATTTTTTTGCGCGTTATGTTGCCCCGCGGATTTCTTGTTTTCAATACGGGTCTTTTCTTCCCGGTCTTCCAGTTTTGCGCTTGTAATCTTCTTTGGACAACCAGTTTCCTGTTTGTTTTTTCTCGATGCACCAATCGTGTTTGTATGCACCGTGAGCGCGGCTGTTATAATCTGACAAATGTTCTCCTTTCTGACGTTGACCGCCAGCAAGGATTTTACCAAACGATTTTAGTATTCCCATAATTGTAATTCAGTTAAAGTTGATAAAATTTCCGCAGAGGCAACATATCGCCACATTTTTTGCACGTTATGTTGCCTCGCGGGTTTTTAGATTTCAAGTTTCAATCATAGTAATCTTCAAGTTCGTACCATAAGTAATTCACAGCTGCGGCAATAATTGCAGCATCGTCAGTATATCCTATAAACGGTATAACATCAGGAATTGCGTCAACCGGACTAATTAAATAGGTAAGCGCACCAACGGCAATTGCTTTTCTTGCCCAGAAAACATCCGGATCTTTCATATAGCGGTAAAGCGCAACGGCATCACCATATAAACGACTTGGAGTTTCTTTCATCTTTTGCCAAAAGTTATTTTTGACAGACTGCACTTTAGTCCTCGTGCCTTTGATAAGTTTGCTTTTCATATTATTCTCCTATATTTATTCGTTTGGCCAAAGCAATATTGCTTCGATGTTTTTAGTAAGCACGACATCACATATTTCTTCACCCTCATCGTTTGCCTGTGAGTAAATGAATTCACCGTCTTCGGATAAAAACATATACTCATCGCTATCAAAAGTATAAGGGTCATCAGAACCTTCAAAATAAATTTGCAACGCAGGTTCTTCTTCATCCTTTACTAACTTGTTAAAGCGTTCGAGGATTGTTTGGATTGTTTCAAGAAGTTTTTTATTCATTTAGTTTATCGAAATTAGTTTAACATATAAATTTGCAAAAGAATGCGTGCGAAATATATTTACTATTTCCGCGAACATGAATTTACAATTGGTTAGAAAAAAATTTTGGTTTGTTGAACACCAGATATAGAATAATCCTCATGAATGCTTTATAGTTTGTCATTTCCTTAGCCTTATTATTCTTCTTGCCCATTCACCATTAAATAATTTGATGTTGTTACATCTACTAGGTAACTTCCCGTTGTTTTTAAAACTTTTTTCCGTTCCTGAACCCTTCTTGTCGCGAGATGATGGAAACGGAAGAATAATGTTTACTTTTGGAAAACGTGTTTTGTGCTCCTCTATAATTGCCTCAAAATATAAAATACAAAACGCGATATGGTGTTGAATAAACTTTGTATACTTTTGGCGTTGAGTCTTTTTGGATAGTAGTTCACCATAGATCTTCAAGAAATAATTTATTCGTTGAAAATTATCTTTGAGTTCTTGCTCTCTTTGCTTTATTCTCCTTATGGCATCTACAACTCTTTCTCTTTTGTCAACTTGTTTTTCAAAAAGTAGACCTATCGTTTCTAAAATATCGACTCGCTCATTTTCTAAAAATTGTATTTCGTTTACTGCGTTTTCCATTCTTTTTTTACGAGGCAATTTTGAGAGGAGAGTTAAACTTTTCTCTAAATCATCTTGTAAATCTTTAACTGCTGTAATCGAACCGTTATTTGAAATTTCTAATAACAAACAAAGAATAGCGCTAGTTATAGTTTCATATATGAATCCTTCCTCTTTGAAGTCGATTATATTTAAGTGATTTTCCTTCAACTCATTTTCATAGTGTTTCAAAATCTTATAAAGTTTATTATCCGTATTCTCTGGAAGTGTTTTATCTGCGTCTTCACTTATTTTTTTTCTGAATCCTGCTTTGTAGACCTCTGGTGGTAAAGTCGGACACGCAATATTTTTCGACACTCTTTCTATTTCATTACCCTCCTCGTCATTAAACAACTTTGTTAAAAATTCTCGAATTGAAAAGTCATCCATATATTTTCCTTCGTATTTTTATTTCTCGTATAATAATTGTTCTTATAACACAACAAAAAAACGGCAACACATTTCTGAATTGCCGTTTTCGTTTTCTACTCACTCGCCATTTTCCATTCACTCGGAGAACGCCAAAGTGAGGAAAGAATCAACTCGCGCATAAAAATAAATTCTTTCGGAAGTTTGTCGTAAAGTTTTGAAAAGAGTTCTTCTTGTAGAAGTAATTCATTTTTCCACGCTTCTGTATTCACTGACATTACTTTGTCAAATTTCTCTTTCGGGAAATCTAAACCATCCCAATTGATGTCTTCGTATTTCGGCATCCAACCAAGCGGACTTTCAATCGCGAATCCTCTTCCGTGAACGCGGTCAACAATCCATTTCAACACGCGCATATTTTCTCCGTACCCGGGCCACACAAATTTTCCGTTTTCATCTTTGCGGAACCAGTTCACGGAAAAAATTCGCGGGGGATTCGGAAGATTTCTTCCAAACTGTAACCAATGATTGAAATAATCCGCCATATGATATCCGCAAAATGGAAGCATTGCAAACGGATCGCGACGCACTTGTCCGATTGTTCCCGCGGCGGCTGCAGTCATTTCCGAACCCATCGTCGCCGCCATATACACGCCGAAATTCCAATTCACCGATTGACACACAAGCGGAACCGTTGAACTTCTTCTTCCGCCAAAAATAAAAGCAGAAATCGGTACACCTTTCGGATTTTCCCACTCAGAATCTATAATCGGATTTTGATTTGCGGGCGTCGTGAATCTTGCATTTGCGTGCGATGCAACTCTTCCGCAATCGGGAGTCCATTCTTTTCCTTGCCAATCAATAAGTTTTGACGGAGGTTCGTCAGTCATCCCCTCCCACCACACATCGCCGTCGGGAGTGAGTCCTACGTTTGTAAAAATTGTATTTGCCTTTATGCACTCCATCGCATTGGGATTTGATTTATATGATGTTCCCGGAGCAACGCCAAAATATCCCGCTTCGGGATTGATTGCGTACAACTTTCCATCCGCGCCCGGTTTTATCCACGCAATATCATCGCCGACTGTTGTAACTTTCCAATTGCCAAATTCTTTCGGAGGAATAATCATTGCGAAATTTGTTTTTCCGCAGGCGCTTGGAAATGCAGCCGCGATATACGTTTTTTCTTTTTCCGGAGATTCAACGCCAAGAATCAACATATGTTCTGCAAGCCAACCTTCATCCCGCGCCATTGTTGATGCGATACGAAGCGCAAAACATTTTTTTCCGAGAAGCGCATTTCCGCCATAGCCGCTTCCATACGACCAAATCGAACGCTCTTCGGGAAAGTGAACAATGTATTTATTTTCTTTATTGCAAGGCCACGAAACATCTTTTTGTCCAGCATTCAAAGGCATTCCAACCGAATGAAGACAATGCACAAACTCGCCGTTGCCGAGAACATCGAGAACTTTTTTTCCCATGCGCGTCATTATTTTCATGCTGACGACAACATACGGCGAATCGGTAAGTTGCACGCCGATGTGCGAAATGTTCGAGCCGAGCGGTCCCATACTGAACGGAATAACGTAGAGCGTTCGCCCTTTCATACATCCATCGAAAAGTTTTGAAAGCGTTTCTTTCATTTCTTTCGGATGCATCCAATTGTTCGTGGGTCCCGCGTCTTGTTTACGAACAGAACAAATGAACGTTCTGTCTTCTACTCTCGCAACATCGCCGACATCCGAACGGGCGAGAAAACTATTCGGGCGTATTTTTTCGTTCAGTTTGATAAATGTTCCGGATGCTACAAGTTGCTCGCAGAGCGAATTATATTCCTCATTGGAGCCATCGCACCAATGAATGTTTTCCGGTTTACAAAGTTGTTTTGCTTCCTCGACAAAACGAAGAAGTTCTGTGTTTTTGATTGATTGAGGATTAATCATATTTGCCTCCAAAAGTGGATGTTAAAAAATAGTTTGAAATAAAAAGATATTGAGGTAACAGTTCGTTATTTCGAAAAAAACATTTTCCGTGTTTCGATAAAATTTTCTGCACGGAAAGTGTATAAATATACGCCGCTTGATAATTCGTCGGCGTGAAAATCAATTCTATATTCCCCTGCCTCCTTAAATCCCTCAACAAGTGTAGCAATTTCTGTGCCACGAACATCATAAACCTTCAACGAAATGTTGCTGTTATCCAATAGGGAATATCGAATAACGGTTGCCGGATTAAATGGATTAGGAAAATTCTGTGCAAGTTCAAACCGGAGAGGTTTTCCCGTATTATTTTCTTCAATACTGGTAAGGGAAACAACAGTGAGAGTTTTATTGGGAGCCCAATTCCACTGGTCGCCGCTATTGTTTCCGTTCCCGTTCACGCTGTTGCCGGTTGCGTATAATGTTTGTGTTCCCGGAGTAGAGGGAGCGGTGTAGGAAAATTCAAACGAGAGCGCACCCATGGAAAAATTAGTTGCAGAACGATGAGTGAGTTCCGTGCCGACTTTTTTCAGGGAGGAGGAAACAGCCGATAATGTACCATTCGAAGCGGCGATATCTGTCCCGCCTTTGATTCCCGGTCCGCCTGAAATTGTTACTCTGTACGTTGCTGTTTGATTAGCGAAGAGCGTATCGGGACCGAGGATTGTAACAGCAACGCCGGTCGTGGGAGACATTCCATGGCAACTGCAACCCTCGGTCGAGGTTTTTCTTGTTCGCCCCGTTACGCCGCTTGCGCTCGAGTAAACATATACCGAGAGTGCAAAAAAAGAAAAGAGAAAAAAGGAATTTCTGAAAAGAAATTTTTTTGAAGAGAGAGCATTAAAAAGGTTCATAGTATTTGATTAATGAGTTTGAGAATTAATAAGTATCGTTAAACACTCCTCGATTGTTTTTGGGGCACAAATATACTTTGTAATCGTTCCATCATCAAAAAATGCAGGAGAATTTTTGAACAAGTCAATGACCGGCATCCAGAAATTTCCCAAAACGACAATTGGTTTTTCTTTCATTAATTGTTTGTGAACAAATTCCCACACGGCGGCGAATTCGAGCAGTGTTCCCGTTCCGCCGGGGAGGACAATGTACGCGTCAGCCAATTCAATGAGTTTCATCATTCGCTCAATCAAATTTGTCTTTACGATTATTTCGTCGAGAAACGGGTTTGGTTCGCGGGAGAAAACGGACGTAACAACGCCGATAGTTTTTCCACGGCTTTCTTTCGCGCCTTTTGCTGATGCTTCCATTATTCCACCGTAACCGCCGTTGCAAATTGTGAAGTTGTTTTTCGCAAGTTCTTTTCCAAGTTGAAATGCGGTTTCGTATTCTTCAGAATTTGGAATGCAGCGCGCGTTGCCGAAAATGGTAATCGTCATTGGTAATTATTCATTTGTCATTAGTGTGATATGCGAAATGGAATTCAAGCGTAGCAAGAATTAGAATTTTCAAATCAAAAATCTTCAATCTAAAATCAAAAATTAGTTCAGAAACTCCCACGTAACTCCCAAGCGCAAATTTCTATCGGGCATCGGGTAAAACGGAACAACGTAATATTTCGTGTTCAAAATATTTTCAATCGTAAAATGCACAACCGCATCGCCAAGATTTGCGAAGAAGAGAAAGTTGTATGAGCCAATTAAACTCCTCGTTTCAAAAATTTTATTAAAACTAAAATAATTTCCTTGAATTCCTAGCTTCATGGGAAGATGGTCGCCAAAAAATAATGAGTTATAGAATACGCTACTGCTTCCAAAGACAGGAGGAACTATTCCTAAATAATAATATTCCGAAATTGTATTAAGTGATGTTTCAAGCGTAAACTTATCAAACGAATAAGAACAGTGGGAAACAAATACGCTAAATCGATTCCCCCAATAACGCCGATGGTGTTCTGGCATTTGAAAATTATGCATCAGAAGAGAAATGTGTAATCGTTGATTCAGATGCAAATTAACTCCAGCTCCGAATTGATGGTTAGATAAATTACTTGGGTTTATGTTTCCAGATGAAAATGAAATCAGGTTGGATAGGTAATAACTTTTTGAAAAATATGCATTGAATTCTAACTCCGAAACCGGTTTGTAAATTACCTCACCACTATATGCAAAATTATTGATGATTGAATAGTCTTCAAATTTTGCACAAATGTTCAATGAAATTTCTTTTACAGGTTTCGCTTCAATATTTCCGTATAAACTTGCATATACTTTTTCAACAGCAAAAGGACGAAGCCAACTACGTGTTCTATATGACTGTTTTTTTTCAATATCGCTACCAATTGTAAACACTACATCTTGAATATTTAACTTTTGTAAAACCGACACACCACTCCAAATAGAATTGTAATGAGAATTGAATGGTGTGTCAATGTATTCAAAATTCAAATTAGATGCATAGAAAGAAATAGAACTTGTTTGAATTGAATCGCCTAAAAAATTTCCCACTCCATTTAATTGCCAGCTCCATTGAGTATTATAATATTTCGAGTATAATTGTTCTACGACAGCAAAGTTTGGGTCATAAATATCAAGGGAACGAATTCCACCGAACCATCCAACTTTCTGTTTGTTGTATAATTGTGAAAGTTGCAACTGAAATTTTTCCGACACATTCCATCGCAGTTTTGAACGAACACCCCATTCGTCATCAAAGGAATTCTCATATCGTCCATCGGTAGTTCTTCGCTGAACGCCAACACTCAAATTCATATTCTGCGAAAGGTTGTGCGCGATGATTCCATCGAACAAACCCTCTTCGTACGCTCCTTCGGTGTACTTAATACGCGAATACGGAAGGTTGGAATTGAACGATTTTGTAACAATATTAATTGCAACTGCGTTGGAATTCATTCCGTACAAAAACGAGCGGGGCGCAGGAATAATTTCAATGCGTTCAATCATTTCCGTTGGAATAAAATTCAAATCAGCAATTCCCGTAAGCGGTTCGTTCATCGGTCGTCCGTCAATAAATACACCAATGTTATTCGCACTCATTCCGCGATAGGTTAATCGACTCGGTTGTCCAACGCTTCCTAAATCATTGTAAAAAAATCCGGGTAGTGTGGCAAGAATATCTCCGAGCGAACGGTAATCCATCCAAGGGAGTTCTTGCGATGTGATGACAATCGTTGAAGAATCGTTTTCAAGTGAGCCGAGTTCGAGAGGAGCGAATGTTATGGTTGAATCTTGTGGTTTGGTAGAGTCGGAAGGAGAAAGCATCAACGCAAACGCAGCGCACGGCAGTTCGAGAAAGAGGCAAACGATAAAAAAAAGTCGCGTATGATTCACAGGAAATATTTTTGGCGGGAAAATATACTTATTTGCAATGCAGTATCACAGTAGTAAATTACAAATAGCAAAATCCAAATAACAAACAAAACTCAAAAACAAAATTCAAAACGTATCTCTTGTAATTTAGAATTTATTTGTCATTTGAAATTTGTTATTTGGATTTATTCAAAGTGGGCATTAATTCACTTTTTGCAAAACCAACGTTATTCCCTCTCTCATCGAGGATGGAACTATGCTTTGCACAATGCCGTACACTTTTTCGATTGGATATAAGCGGTTGAAATAATTTTTACTTTCGCATTTTACAACACGGAGACCGCACGATTGACCGATTGCGCAAAGTTCTTTTGTTGTGTACTCGCGAAAATGTCCCGGGTTTTCTGCGTTCTCGCGGAGCATTTCGTACGGATTTCTTCCAAAAAGTAACAACAACCGTTTCAACGTTGATGTTGCGTTGGGAGTTTGAATGATAAGAAAGCCATTTTCACTGAGGAGCGAGTGTAAAAATTTCAAAACCAATGTTGGCGCAACGTGCAAATGCTCGATGACTTCTGCAAGAATAATTATTTCGCACGGAGGAATTGTGAGCCACTTTTGGCGGTGTTGAGTTTCATTCAAATCGAAGTGAACAAAATTATTTTTGTCGAAACGAACATCGTCGAGCAAATGTCCACCCCTGCTTTGTTTGTGCTCGTAACCGATGGAGAGGATTGTGTCGCTTGGAAAATTTTCTGAAAGAAGTTCGGTAAAGAATGAAGGACCCACATCGCAGAGACGGATTGATTTCTGCGGAAAGTTTGTTCGCAACTCTTTTATCGTGTTGAGCAGATACAAAAACCGTTTTGAATGTCGCCGTAAATAAATTTTTGCATCATCGGTAAGATTTCTCGGAAGGAAAAACTTTTCTATTTCGGATTGAAAGTGCAATGTGGTTACGCGGGCAAGGAATTATTTTTTTTTGTTGGTTTCTTTGCGTCGCGAGGAGATTCAAATGCGGCGATTTCGATTTGCAGATTATCTATCGCTTCTTGTTCCGTCTGTCCGCGCGCCTTACATCCCAAACCAGGACAGTATGCAAGAAAACCATAGCGATGCTGTTCGACGTACACGATGAATTGTTTGGGCTTCATTTTGAATTTGACATTTGGTAATGTGGATTACCTCCTCTAATTTTTCGTAATCAGAGTTTGGTCAGAGAATATTGCGGGTGGCAAATATCCGACACAGGTGAGCGAAAATTCGATTTTATAGAAAAGAAAAAGATTTTCGGGCTTTCATTTATAAAGAAATTACCTCATCAATACCATTTTCTTTACGGCGATATACGTTCTTTCATCATCAATAGAGGCGGCAGTAATACGATAGTAATAAACCCCGCTTGGAAGAATTGAAGCGTCAAATTCAACTTCGTGCTCGCCTTCCTCCAACTCACTTTTGTTGAGAAGTGTTGCAACATCTTGTCCGAGAATGTTATAAATTTTCAGCGTTACAATACTCGTAGCCGAAATCTGAAAACGAATAGTCGTCATCGGATTAAATGGATTCGGAAAGTTTTGGCGCAGCATAAAGGTTGGGGGATGCGTTGCGTTTTGTTCGCCGCTTGTTCTTCGGGTCGAAGTGGTGGTTGCGGGACGGAGATAGGGAATCTCTGCTAATCCACGAGTTCCCTTAATGCGAAGGGTTTTGGAAAAACTATTGGTATCTATTGGTCCTTCAAAGGCGTTGTTTATGTTATCAATCGTAGAGTCCAAATTTTTGAAAACAGAAGAGTCGGCAAAAAAATGCTTTCGGGTTCCGCTTGCAACGTCAAGAGCGTAGTACCCCATCATCATTGTGTCGGCGAGCGATGCAATCTTCCGAATAGTTTTTCCGTTAACGAGCGGGTTATCTGTTCCGTCGTTGTAAGTAAGTTCGCCAAAATCTACAGGAGTTATTCCTAAATCACTTGCGGCAATGTTGAGTTTTAATGCCATCATATTTGTGAGCAGACGGTTGTTTTGCAATCTTCGGAGGATAACATTTTTTTCTCCGACAAGCGGGGCTTTCTTTCCGGGATCCATACGGTCAAATCCGCGGGGGGAACCATTATGGATTTTATCGAGACTTTTTCCTAACGTAATAAGCGCTTGCTTTTTATCGCGGAAAAGCGCCCAGCCATAGTGGGAAGAACTGTCCGTTCGTTTCACGCCAACCAGCAACCCTTCCGGACTATCGAATCCTTTTTTCAAAAAAACTTCGGTTAGTACATTAATTCTATTGGGAAGAGGTAAACCGAGAATATTCGTTTTTGGTGGCTGCGTAATTCTTTTTCCCGCAACTTCTGCGGATGCCTTCCTCCAACTATGTTTTTTAATCTTTGCCACTCCCGCTTTTCGCGCCCAAGCAGTGATGGTTACAGTTGCCCCGGAGTCAAGCGGAGAATCGAAAATGACAGTCCATTTCGAAGTAATTTTTTTTGAAGTATCTCTTAAAGAAACCTGAGATGGGGGAAAAGTAAAAGGTTTCGTATATCTTGCGGTATCGAGAAACAGAGTGAAGTCAATGTTGAGAACTGCTGCCTGCGGTAAGATATTGACAATCTCATACGTAAACTTTGCTCTATCCGGTTTCGGCAGAACAGCCCGCCCCGCAGCCCCCTTGTTATCCTTATCTAAAGCCAGGAGATTCGCATCGAATGAACGGTAACGAAGAGTATCAATAGTAAATCCCACAAGCAAAACGGTATCGGCGCTGGTTAATGCATTATGGAAAAAAATGAGTTCAGTACTGTCTGCGCCTGTTGTTGTGGGCGTTAGTGTGATGGTAAAAGTTTTCGTGTCGTTTGGATAGAGCGAATCACTTCCGGTTGTCGCAATAGAAAAATCATCGTGTATTACGTAAACCGATTCGAGAATAAGCAGCGACCCGCCTGTGTTGGTAACAGTAAAAGATTTTGTTTTACTTGTCCGATAAGGAAGCGTATCAAAATTGAGGATGGAGGTATTCGCGGTGAAAACGGGGTTCAGAACTCTGCCGCGTACGTTTAAATAAACCTGTCCGGAAAATGTATTATTATAAAAAGTAATAATTGCACTTTTTTCTCCTGCAGGTAATTGAGGAACAAAGTCAATATAAAACACTTTTTGGGTTTGTGGTGGGAGTGTGTAATTTAAAGGTAGAACGGTGAACAACGGGCTATTACTTGTAACCGTAGTTATCTTGAGCGTATCCAAACTGGGATTCGAGACAACGACACTATCAAAATCGGACATCCACAAATATGTTTCGCCCATCTCAAGCGTATCAGCGCTTAACGATATTTGCGGGTCAATGGCAGTACCGCATACCATAATGGAATCGGGAGAGCCGGTTGCGTTGTGTGTGAACCGAATGAACGCAGTATCTGTTCCCCGGACAACCGGCGAGTAGGCAATTGTTATCTTAAGATTTTGGAAGGCGGGAATGGTAATATCTTCCGATGGTGCAACCGCAAAGTTCGGTTTCGAGGAAGTTATAGCATAAACATCGAGCGAGAAATTACCGGTGTTCGAGACAACGAGACTATCGGTTTTGCTATTTCCGGCATAGAGAGTGCCGAAGGAAAGTGATTGCGGAGAAACAGAAAATTGTGGTTGCGCGTTTATCCCGGAGAGAGCAAAGAAAACGCAAATCATCACCATTAAAAAGCGAGGGAAGGGTATCATGTAAATTGTAATTTTGTTTGGTACGCGAAATAATAATGTTTGCACGAATTGTGCCGACACCTAAATTCTTTTTATAAAGTTTGGATACGTTCGTTCCAAAAACTGATAAACCGGTCAAACAGCCAAACAAACACCCTTCCTTTAGCATTTATGAGGCATGATTTTTTTTCTTTGACCGACGTTTCCCAATCCATTCAGTGAGATGATGTGAATATTTTGTGAATGTTTGGCGGTGCAAATTAAAAATTCCATTTTCTAATTTTCGCGTGTAATAAAAGACATTTTCCGATGAATTGCAACTTGCCCTAAAACAAAGTACTCAATTTGAAATTTCTCCAATATTTTCCTATATAAATCCACAATTTTTTAACGGTGTGTATTCTTGTATGAGCGAATAATTTTTTCAACAATAAATTTTTCCGAAAGGGTACAACAATGAAAAACTATTTTTCTTTTATTGCGATTTGCTTTGTTGCAATGATGTTATTCACGCTTTCATCATTTGCGGGAAAATCGTCTCACCCGCTTATTCCCCGCGAGCCAAAACCGGAACGCATCGAACCGACGCAAACATCGGAGATTTCTCAAGCACATCTTCCGAGAAAACCAAGTCCGCACTCCGATTCTCCGAAAGATTTGCAATGGGTGCTGATGGATAGTATGCCCAACGCATACGGACCCGCGCACGCAAATATTAATCCTTTGGCGTACGACCCGTGGAATAATCACATTGCAATGATTTATCGCGGCGCATTAAACTACCAACCGCCAAATCTAACGACGGGCTCATTATGGTACGGTTCTTCACATGACGAATTTACAACGTGGGCGCGTGTAGGAAAACTTAATGCGGATATTGACCAATACGGGCGTTACCCGAGTTGTGCAATCTCAAATCCGAATCATAGTTCTACTCCTGCCGATGCGATTTTTATGTATTCGTTTCCTCATTTATGTTCTGGTTCTGCATTTGGCTGTATCGGATTTGGGCTAGAACCGTTTCTTCAAAATACTCCATTCAATGTGATGTCTCTTGATAATTCGTATGGTAGCAGTACATACATCTGGACTTCAGATAACCACCCAAGCGCATATTTTCTTGTTCCGAAATCGGACTCTCTTTGTTTTTGGGGAACAGTAAACCAAGGAGAAACTTGGAACGAAAATGCTTGCTGGCTTGATTGGACAGATATATATGGTGAACGCGGACAAAGCAAGGGAGACACAACGTATGTTGAAGCAGTAGTCGAAGATACGTCGGTTGCCGATTACATTTTTTTCAAAATCAATAAATCAACAAACAATGGAACAACGTGGTCAGGTTGGGAAAACGTTTTGTGGAAAACCATTCCTCAACTGTCGGAGTATGATAATTTAGGTTCACTTGATTTTTCCATTGCGCACGATTTTGTGGTGGATGCATACGGCTACGAACACATTTTCTTCAATGTTGTTGATACCAATGTTGCTCCGAACAGACTCCATATTGTTGAAGCGTATCGCACAGTAAATGGTTGGAGCGGGAATATAGTTGCACAAAGAACACTTTCATTTATTCCTGGGTTTGCGGCGCTCTCACAAATGGATAACGAGTTACAAGCCGCAATCAGCGAAGACCGCAGAACAATTGTCGTTAAATGGGTTGATGCGCCGGTTGAAGGAGAAACCGATGGAGATATTTTTGCAACGGGAAAAAGAATCGGATGGGGGGATTGGACGTTCAGTAGTAACTTAACGCAAACCTCGGGTTCAGATGGAAGAGAAATGTTCACACATCTTGCACCACGATTTGAGAATTCACCGCTTGGGTTTGAGGTTACCGTTTACTTAACCAAAACTGAACAACTTGCAATTGTTCCTGATCCAATGCTGGATGATACGCAACCGTGCGCATTATGGGGAGCGAAAGCGTGTGTGCCGTTTATTATTGATTTGTATGTAACCGAGCGTGAACCAGGGAAGCCACCGAAATTTAAACTCTATTCCAATTATCCCAATCCTTTTAACGCGCAAACAATCATCCCGTATGATATTCCAACTGCGTCTGTTGTTTCGTTGAAAGTGTTTGATGTGAACGGAAGAGAAGTTGTCAATTTATACCACGGATATCAGGAGGCGGGGCAATACAAAGCGACATACAACGCTTCACATCTTGCAAGCGGTGTGTACTTTTATCGTTTGAATGTGCAACAATCGAACAACGTAATTTTTTCAGCGAGCGAGAAAATGGTGGTAACAAAGTGAGGTAGGAATTTTACCGCGGCAATTTTATTCGAAACGTTGTTCCTTTTCCCGGTTTGCTTTCGTGGAGTTCTAACTTTCCTTTGTGATATGTTTCCACGATGCGTTTACAAAGCGAGAGCCCCAATCCCCAGCCACGTTCTTTTGTGCTGTAGCCCGGGCGGAAAACTTCTTTTTTGAATTGCGCATCAATTCCTTTTCCCGTATCACTCACGTCAACATACAGCGCGTTCGATTTTCCGATAATGTTGAAGGAAATACTGCCGGCGTGCGATTCAATGGCATCAAGCGCATTCTTCACTAAATTTTCAAACACCCATTCGAGCAGTTCACGATTAACTGCCGCCGTTGTTTCACCGCGATGAAGCACATTGAATAAAATTTTCTTCCCGTCGCCAAAACGCTTTGTTGTTGAAAGCCGCTTTTGAAAATAGGCAACGGTCTTTTCAATCACCTCGAGCACATTTTCTTCTTTTAAATTCGGCTTTGAACCGATTTTGGAAAATCGTTCCGCAACTTTATGTAACCGTTGAATATCATTTTCCATTTCGGAAAGTGTTTCCGTTGCTTGCGGCGTTGTTTCTTCCGATTGCATTTGTGTTTTCAGAAGTTCCATCCATCCCATAATGCTCGAAAGCGGCGTGCCGAGTTGATGCGCAGTTTCTTTCGACATTCCTACCCAAATACTGCTTTGTTCGTTCCGCTTTATATAACTGAAACCGACATACGCGAGCAGAATAAACATTGCGCCCAAACTCAATTCGATGTACGGAAGTTGCTGCAGTTGCGTTATCATCGCGCGGAGATTCACAATTACTTTCGATTCGCTGAAATGGATGTTGCTGAGAACAATAGTTTTCTGATACGTAACTTTTATCGGCGTGTTGTGTGTATCCATTTCGCGCACCATTTCCCGCAAAAACATTGTTCGTTGGGATTCTGTCCAGAGGGAATCGAGCGTAATGTTCCGGTACGCTTTGATGAGCGTATCCGAAGCATCGGTTTCGATGATGGGGAAATCAATGGTGGGAATTATTTTATCGAAGAAAAATTCAAAATCGGTAGTGGGCGATTCGCTGTTGGCAACGTGTTCAATCGTTGTAGCATACAAGAGCGCAACTTTTTTCTCGTCCTCTAATAGTTTGTACACAATCGCTTTCAATTCATCAACGATGGATTGTGTGTAGAAGAGCGTTGCCACAACGAGGAGAAACGCTGCGGTGAGCAATGCAATTTTTATTTTGGCAGAACGAAATCCGCGCATAGAATATTAGAATTTAGAATTCAGATTTTAGATTTCGTTGAAAGGGTTCGTAGAGATTTCCTTACCTCTATCAATCGAAAATCTAAAATCTGCAATCTAAAATTTTTAGCGTTAGTCAATTTCTACGACGAGAAATTTTGAACTTTTCCAAAATTCGAGTTCGTCAAGAATACGCAGCAGGCATTTTTTCTCTTCCCCTTTTTCCAGCGAGAAGGAACCTTGCGGATGCGTGGAGAGAAGAGTGATATCATCAATGTCCTCCGCATCAATGGAAATTTCTTTCAACGCCGTAATGTCAATTTCCTGAAATCCGATTCGTTCCAGATTTCCGGTAAGCACGGTTACGCTTCGGATGCCGAGTATCCCACCTTTGGTTTCGATAATTTTTTTCTGCTCCAATTCTTTTTTCGTTCCGACGATATAAAATGCGGTGTTGATGATTTTATTTTTCTCGACCAATTGTTCTCGGAGCGATGCAATCGTATCTTGCTGCTGTTGGATAAGCGTGTTTGCCGCCGCCAACTGCATTCGGAGATTATCGTTTTCATCGCGTAAATCTTCATTCGCCGCCAATAACGAATCGAAACTATTCAACAGGGAGTTATACTTTCGCTGAATATTTTTGATGACCTTTTCGAGACTATCAACTTTTTTGGATGAACGGCGAATCAAATTGGTTTGCACGTCGAGTTCGTTGGCAATTACCTGAAGTTTTTCCTGAAACGTTGCCTGCGTTTCGCCGTGCTCGGGACGGAGTTGGAGCATAATGTTCCGTTTCCGTAAAAGCGCGTCGAGGTTTTCATTCATATCGTTAATTTCAAACAATGCCTGTTGGTATGCGCTATCGGAAGAACTTCGTTCCACGAGCACCGAGTCAATTTCTGTGCGTGTGTTTTCGACTGCTTCTTTATTTTCATTCGAACAGGAGTTTAAGAGCAAAAGAATTGCCACGAGTAATGGGGATAATGTTTTCATATTTGTATAGGATAAATTATTTAGGTGGAACAGAAATATTTTTTTGAGTAGAATCTTTAGGAATTGTTAATTGAATGAAAATTTTCAGAGAATCGAGTTCGTGTCGCAAGGCGCTGTTTTGTTCTTTGAGAAAATTTTCCATTTCAGTAAAAGTTGCGCGAAGCGTTTCAATGGTTTTGCGGTGTTCTTCAACGGCTTCCGTTTGTTTTTGCGTCCAGTCATCTTTTTGCTTGGATAATGTTACTACATCTCGGAAACGGATTCCGTAATTCATGGTATCGGCGCACAGCTGCTCTATGGTATCACGTTTCATCTGAAGGAACGTGAGCAACGTGAGTATATGATTTTCTTTTGCATCGAGCGTGTCGTAGCGAATTTGAATTTCATTTTCTAATGAATCCTCCAATTGGTCTTTGCTTGCCGTCAACGATTTCAACGATTCTTTTAATCGCTTCACCTCTTTGGTGAGTTTGGTTTTGTCTCCTTTTAATTGCTTGATAAGGCGTTGACTCAAAGAAACTTCTTCGCGTAAATTTTTTAAGAGAACGGAATCTCTCGTTTGTTTTTGCGGGTCGGCAAATAGTGACGCAGAGAAGTACACCGTGAACAACAGGAACGCCGGTATAAGTTTCAGTTTCATTCTTTGTGAATATTTTTTAAAACTAAAAAGTCGTGAGTAATTTACGACTCACGACTTAGAATTTAAAGACAAAAAGCAAATCTGAAATTTACTTAACGAGTTCTGCCGATTTGTGTGTTTTGTATGCAGACGCTTCAGAAGTGGCAGAGGATGTTTTACGGATAGTGTATTCAAGAACGACTGCGCTTGCAATATAAATGGATGAATACGTTCCGGTGATAATACCAATCGTGAGCGCAAAGGCAAACCCCCGGTTCACTTCGCCGCCGAAGAGAAACAGCACTACCGCGACAAGGAAGATAGTTCCTGAAGTAATAATTGTTCGGCTGAGGGTTTCGTTCAAACTTTTATTCATCACCTCGAAAAGTCCCATTGTGCGATGAATCTTTTGATTTTCCCGAATACGGTCGAAGATAACCACCGTGTCGTTTACGGAAAGACCAACGAGTGTGAGTAATGCCGCTATCATATTCTGGTCAATTTCAAATTCGGTGAAGGGGGTGAGTCCATCGAGCAACGAGAGAATGCCGAGTGTTACCAGCACGTCGTGGAATAAGGCGGCCACGGCGCCTATTCCATATATGAACTTAAACCGAACACCGACATAGATCATAATAGCAATCAGCGATGCAATAATTGCATACACCGCATTCCGTCGAAGTTCAGCGCCGATTTTGGGACCGATTTTTTGTTCTTCCTCCACGCTTGGTGAATTTTGTGGAAACACAGTTTTCAATTCTGTGATGATGCGGTCGCCGATAATCGTTCCCTGCGCCTGCTCGGGAGTGCGGATGAGAATTCGGTTTCCCGCCCCATACTCTTTAATTTCAGCGCGCGTAAATCCTGCACTGCCCATTGCCGTTCGGATTTGCCCGATATCCGGGGTTTCTGGAAATTGCACAACAACTTCTGTTCCCCCTTCAAAATCTATTCCTAACCCGATGCCCAGGGCTCCGGGTTTGAAAATCATCGAGAGGAAACCGATGGCGATAACGGAAAGCGAAATGGTAAACCACCGTTTTCGTTTCCCCATAAAATCTATATTTGTTTTCTGAAAAAGTCTCATAAAAATTCGTTTGTTCCTGATTATCCGAAATTCACCGTTTTACCGCTCGTCAGCATCGCGTTGAAAATAATGTGTGTTGCCCAAATTGCGGTTATCATACTCACGACGATACCAATCATCAGCGTTAATGCAAATCCCTGTATCGGACCTGAGCCAAATTGATAGAGAATAATACCGGTGATAAATGTTGTAATGTTTGAATCGAAAATAGCGGTAAATGCTTTTTTATACCCGGCATCAACGGCGGCGCGAGTTGTTTTTCCCGATGCTAACTCTTCGTGAATGCGTTCGTTGATGAGGACGTTCGCATCTACGGCAACAGCCATACTCAAAATGATACCTGCAATACCTGGAAGTGTAAGCGTTCCCTGAAATCCGGCAAGTATTACTATCATAAAAATGAGGTTGAGCACCAACGCAATGTTTGCAACAACGCCGGAAAAACTATAATACACCATAATAAAAAGAGCCGTGAGCACAAAAGCAAGAATTGCGGAGAGTAATCCTTTCTGAATGGAGTCGGCACCTAACGAAGCGCCAACGGATTGTTGTTGAATTATATCTACCGGAGCAGGAAGCGCGCCCGCTTTCAAGACAATCTGTAATACCTGCGCCTCTCCCATATCCATTCCTTCAATCTGAGAGTTTCCTCCGGTAATCTTTGAACGAACGACAGGGGCTGAATATACTCCTCTGTCGAGAATAATCGCAATACGTTTGTTAACATTCGCTCCCGTGATGCGTGCCCACTCCCTTGCGCCTTCGGAACTCATCTGCATATTCACAACCGGCTGGTTATACACAAAATCCACATTCGCGTTTTCTATTACGCCGCCGGTGAGTTCGGGTTCTTTCTTTGCGCAGAAGAGCGCATAAATTTCTTTTCCATCATCGGCAACAATCGGTTTCGCCGCCCAGTGGAACTGCACATCAGAAGGAAGGATTTTCTGTATTTCTGGTAATTGTAAAATGTGGTTTACTGAATCGCGAAACTCTTCCCCAACATATCCCTCATTTCCATCCTGACGAGGGGGCTGCACCAAAGCGAAAAATGGATTTTCTTTCCTGAGTTGTTCTTCAGATTTTGTTTGCGCAGAAGGAGAAATACCGCTGGTATCTTTTTTCTGCGAAGCGCTATCGGTGGAGGCAAGAGATTTGGATGTGTCGTTGCTGCTATCTGCAACAGGAGTTACGGTAGAGGTGTCAACGCCGTAATGCAACGCGAGCGTTTTATTGATGGATTCATAAAGTTTCGCAACGGATTCCGGTTCCTTGAGTAATTTGAATTCGAGCAACGCAGTTCCCTGCAGCAGGGTGCGTACCTGAGATTCATTTTTTACCCCGGGAAGTTCGACAATGATCCGTGTGCCTCCCTGCTTCTGAATTGTCGGCTCGGAAACACCGTATTGGTCAACGCGATTGCGAACAATTTCGATTGCGCGGTCAATTGCCGTTGTTGCTTCGGTCTGGAGTTTGGTGATGATGGTTTCATTATCCCGCTCCTGAACGTCGCCGAAATAGACGGCAAGTTCAACGCTTTGTTCGGCAAATTTCCGTTGTAAGATGGAAACCACGTTTTCTTCGCTTGTGCTTGCTTCCTGACGGACGCTTTCAATGGTGCGAAGAAATTTCTCATCTTTATTTTTGGCAAGGTCTTCGAACATTTTTACGATGTCCACCTCCATAACAACGCGCATCCCGCCTTGCAAATCGAGTCCCAATTTTACGGGAAGAATGTTACCGCCCATATCTTTTGCGTCGCTCATTCCCAGCGTAACTGAGAGCGGTTTCCAAAAGACATAGCCGATGCCGATGAATGAAATTATTATTATGAAAAGTATTCTTATGCGATATGGATTCACGAGTTTCCTCCGATGAAACCTGAAAAATGGTAAAATATTTAAAATTTGAGGGGTGAATATACCACTTTGAGTGAAAAGAAAAAATTACAAAGCCAAAAATCGTAATGTTCAGAAAAAATAAAACGGCGAAGGGAATGGCTTCTATCCCTTCGCCGTTTGTACTGCAGAGCATTCGTTAAGTAAATGCTCTTACATTCACTTGAGTATTGTTGATATTATCCGATGACGATGACTTCCGGCATTTGCGGCGGGTAGTATTTTACTTTTTGAATGAGTGATGATTCACCGTAAATCATTACTTCGGGATACACGATGGGATTACATTTGAATGTAGTGTTGCCGCACACAATATATTCCGATAATTGAATCGGTTCGGTGGAGATATTTTTTTTCACCGGAACCTCGATGGAACTCATTTGAACCACTATCAAAAGGAAAAAAATCGGAAGAGAGAATAAGAGCGTTTTCATAATGTTTTCTTTATTAGTTTTTCAAATACACTTCATTTGACTAACCAACAATGAAAAATGTTGCAGGGAGGGGAAAATATTTTTTTTGAATGTCAGAATATCAAATCAAAACGAATTTACGAATTTGTAGAAGATGTATTCGTAACATTCGTTATTCGCACAACATTATTCCAACTTCTTCTTAAACCGCAACACGCTCGCAGCCAAAATTACTATTCCCATAAAAAGAAGCGCGCTCGCTTCCAACCACAAACTTGAAATGCCAACACCTTTTAAAATAATTGAACGAACGATAACAAGATAGTAACTCATCGGAATAAAATGCGAAAGAACTTGCAGCGCGTGCGGCATATTTTCTACGGGAAATGTGAAACCGGAAATGTACATCATCGGCTGCAAAATAAAGAACTGCGCCGTCATCATTGCTTGCTGCTGCGTTTTGGAAATGGTGGAAACGAAAAGTCCGAGACCAAGCGTTGTGAGAAGAAAAAATCCCGTTAAACCAAAGAGCAATGGAACACTTCCTTTAATCGGAATGTCAAAACCATACACCATCACGAGCAGCACAACGCAAACATTGACAACGCCGATAATGGTGAACGGAATAAGTTTTCCCAAAATTAATTCCGTCGGACGAATCGGCGTAACCATAATTTGTTCGAGCGTGCCGATTTCTTTTTCTTTCACAATCGCCATCGAAGTCAGATTCATTGTCGTAACGAGAAGAATAAGTACGAGAACGCCCGGAACCATATAATTTCTGCTTTTGAGCGCAGGATTATACCACGTGCGAATTTCCGCATTCACCCCGACGATGGGTTTTCCGTTGGAGAAAAAGTTTGCCAAAATCCCGCTTGCATATTTTGTAATTATTTGACTTGTGTATCCCATCGCAATTGCCGTTGAGTTTCCCTCCGCACCATCGAGAATCACTTGCACATTTGCTGGTTCTTTGCGGAAAAGTTTTTTGGAAAAGTTTGTCGGAATAACAAGAGCCATTGTTGCTTTGTTGTTATCGAGATACGATTGGATTGCGTTGTAATCTTCAGTGGAATATTCAATCGTGAAATAGCCGCTGTTGGTAAAGGTTTGAATAAACTCGCGGCTCTCTTTCGATTTATCCAAATCGCACAACACCATTGCAATATTTTTTACATCGAGCGAGGCGGCAAAACCGAGAATTGTTAATTGCAGTACCGGCGCAATAAACACGAGCGGCAATAGTTTTTTATCCTTAAACAGTTGCCCGAATTCTTTCTTAAGAAGTGCAAGGATGCGCTGGAGGTTCATTTATAATTTGCGAATTACGATTTCGGATTTACGATTGATATGTTGAATTTCTTTCATCCCTGTTCGCGTTCTTCTTTCAACTTCAATTGAATCCACCGCACGGAAACACCCAACGACGCGGCGGTTTGTGTTTTGTTTCCGTTAAATTCCTCCAGCCGTTTTTTGAGCAAACGCATCTCGAACTCTTCCAGCGTTCCCTGAAAATCCAAGGCATCTTTTCGTTCTTCAAGAATAATATGTTCGTCAGAAATTTTTTCTCCGTCGCATAAAATCAACGCCCGTTGGATAATGTTCACTAATTGGCGAATATTTCCGGGAAATTGAAACCGCTCCAACTTTTGTAATGCGCTTGTGCTTAAATGCGCAGACGTGTTTCCGAATTTCCGAATAAAAAAATTCGCAAGCAAGCCGATATCTTCCCGTCGTTCTCGAAGCGGAGGAAGCGTGAGGGGGAAAATATTCAAGCGGTAAAATAAATCTTCGCGAAACTTTCCCTCTTTTACGAGTTGCGGCAAATCTTTATTTGTGGCGGCAAGAATGCGAACATCAATTTTTTTCGTTTGTGTATCGCCGAGGCGGATGATTTCTCGGTTTTCCAACACGCGAAGAAGTTTTGCTTGCAACGCGGGAGAGATGTCAGCAATTTCATCGAGGAAAAATGTTCCCTTGTCGGCGACTTCGAGTAATCCTTTTTTATCTGCGTTGGCTCCGGTGAACGCCCCTTTTTTGTAGCCGAATAATTCGCTTTCTAAAAGATTATCGGGAATGGAACCGCAAAATTGCGCGAGAAACGGTTTCTCTTTCCGCGAACTCAATTTGTGAATCGCCTGCGCAACCAAATCTTTTCCGGTTCCACTTTCGCCGAGAATAAGCACCGTTGCATCGGTTCGCGCTACTTTGTGGATGAGCGTGGCGAGTTCGCGAATAGATTTACTTTCACCGACAATGTCGGGAAGTTGTTCAATCGCGTCGAGTTTGTTGAGGAGAATTTGATTTTCGTTTTGCAGATGTTCCAGCCGCGAAATTTTATCGAGCGCAAGCGAAACGAGATTGGAAAAAAAATGGAGGAAAATCAAATTCGTTTCCGTGAATTCTTTCCGGTTCGATTGACTATCCGCAAGAATAACGCCCCAGATTTGTTCGTTGCGAACTATCGGAACACCAATAACCGATTTTATTTTCTGCAATTGAATGCTGACAAACTGCGATACATTCGGGTTGGTTTGCGCATCGTGATACAAAAGCGGTTTTTTATTCTGCACCACTTGTTGCAGTACCCCGGAAGAAAACTCGGAAAGGTTGGCGATACTTTCTTTGCCGACGTTTCGCGCAGAGATTATGGAAAAGGAATTATCTGCCTCATTGTACTTCACGAACAAACCACGCTCTGCATTGATAACACCGATAACCCAATCGAGCGCTTGCTCCATCAACGACTCTTCATACGCGGCAGAATTCAGAAGTTCGCTCACGTGGAGTAATTCTTCAAACTGTTCTTTCGAAAGTTGCTTTATGTGCTGGACTTCTTCTTTCATTCTTTAAGGGACAATTATAAACGAGGCAGGTTTTGAACGGTTGCGGTTTTGAAATTCATCCACACAACCGATAACCCAAAAGTATTTTTCCGTTGAGGCGCCCGGAATAATATTTGTACTTGTTGTAACAGAAATACTATCGGAAGAAATATTGTTTTTCGACCAGACGAGAGCAGGTTCTTGAAATTCATCAACAAAAACCTCATACACTTCAACAAAAAACGTGAAGCGAAATCCCGGCGTGTAGGGAATCCAGTTGAGTACCGGCGTAGTCGTAAAGATAGTGTCTAAATTTTTTGGCGAAAATGTTTCTACCTCCAGTTCAATAATACGTTTTACCGTTGCCGAGCCGATGCGATATGTTACTCCCTGACGCTCGTGTGCGTGAAACGAAAACTCTCTCCCGATTATTTCCACCAGTGAACCAAGCTGCAATTGGTAATCGGAAAATTTTCCTGAAAATGTAGTTGCAGAAATTTTATTCAACGGTTTTAAAATGTTGAGTTCTTCGTTCAGAAGAAACACTGTATCAATTTCATCATCGTCGGTAAGCGTTACACTCGTCTCAAGCGAATATTCGGCAGGGCTGTTGTACTTATTTCGCACTTCGCTGAACATAATTACGCTATCGAGAACCGGAATGGCGTTCAAATGTTTTCCCATCAGAAACTCTTTCTTGCCGCTCCACTTGACAAAAGCAGAATCTTTTGTGTATCCGTTTTTCTCAAACATTAACCACCCATTTTGCGGAGAAAGAAGGGTAAGATGAAAAATGCCGGAATCGTTGCTCTGCACTGCGGTGTTGTTCTCTTTCCAGAGGACGGTTACCTCTTCGAGCGGTAATGGTAAGTGTGCATCGCTAAAAACTGTTCCTCTAATAGAGTGGAGTGTGTTGTTCGGGTTATTCGGGTCGAGAGGATTGGTGCGCGGCGCGTTGCAGGAAAGAAGTAAGCCAACCAACAAAAATGTAAAAAGAAAAAAAATGTCATTCCACTTCATTCTTTTGATAGAGAGCGGAGAGTTTTCTTTTAAGAAATAAAACGACATACGGATTGCGGTGTAAAAAAATGCAGAAAAAAGTAGGGCTTTTACACGAGAATTTCAATTCTCTCCGGCGTTTTAAAATAAAAAAGCCGCAAAGTATTGAGCATTCTTTGCGGCTGAAAAATGATGTGCGGAAGTTGTTACTTCGTGAGCACCATCTTTTTGGTCATCGCTTCATTTGTCGTAAGGAGTTGATAGAAATAGATTCCCGAGGGGAATCCAGTTGCTATGAACGACACTTGATGTACGCCGGCATCCATTGGTTCATTATTCAAGAGCGTACTAATTTCTGCGCCCAGAATGTTATAAACCCGCAAAGTTACGGTTGTATTTTCTCGCAATGCAAACGTAATGTTCGTTGTCGGATTGAACGGATTCGGATAATTTCCACGTAAAGCAGTTTCGGTGGGAATTTCTTCCATTCCTTCGCCAACGCCAAGCACTGTTGGTGTGATATTCATATTCAGTACGGTTGTTGATTGGTTTATGTCAATAACAGCATTAGATGTAGCGCTTGCATAGTCAATCTTCGTTGCAGAAACAGTGTATGTTCCCGTGGCTAAACCTTCGATTGAATAACTTCCATCAGCACCGGTAAAGGAGGTATTGATTACAGAACCGGCAGAATTTTTAACTGTGAGGATAACGCCGGAAACAAGCGTATTACTTCCGTTGCGAAGAATACCGGTAATTTTTCCGAAAGAACTGTCACCCTGCACGCTATCGAGAGCAGCATTAATACCGGTAACGGTGCCGCTTGCAGCAACCGGAGTCGCATCTTCCCACGTCTGGACATTGTCAAAAAATTCGGGTACATAATCTGATGCCGAGAAGAAAAGAATATAATTTTCGTTGCGAAGATTTTCAAGTGTGTATGCGCCTTCTTCGTTGGTTACTGCGTGTGCCGCTCGACGGGAGTGACGCGCATATCCGTGAACAAAAGCGTTTTGAAGCGGAGCTCCCTGTGCATTGGTAATTATCCCGCTGATAGAATTGGTCGAGCCGACAGTTGCAGTATCAAGCGTAAAATCCACCGAGGCGAACGAGGTGTCGCTGTTGACGGTGAAAACATCCGCCGTATGCCACGAAGTTTTTTCCTGATAATATTCGACAGCATATCCCTGCATTTTTGCAGAAACAAGAAATCGAACGTTATTCATCGTTACACGGGAAATAGATATTGAATAATTTCCTTCGGCATCAGTAACCGTAAAGAGGGAATCGCGACGCATATGTCGGGCAAAGGGCCATACGCGGACTTTTGCTCCGGCGAGCGGAACATTATTGTAATCGGAAACTTTTCCACTCACGACAATTCCAATTTCTTGCGGTGAAGGAATTCCGAAATTGATGTTGCCTGTCGTTTGGTCGTCGGAAACAGTTACTACGGTTGCTTCGGAAATCGTTTGAGCGTTGTCATAAAATTCGCGGTACTGTGGACCATGATGTCCGCCGTTTCCAATTTTGCAAGATACATAGTAATCGCCGACGGGAAGTTCTGCAGAATAATTTCCCAAACTATCGGTTACCGAGTGATTGAATCTCCAATGACGCGAGGAATCTGCAGGTATGAATTCAAGAAACGCAAAACCGACGGGCTCACCTGAACCATCGCGAGTTACCGTTCCCGAAACCGTTCCTTCAAGTCGCTCAAGGAGTTGAATATCGAGCATTGAGCCGGTTGCAATGGAAACATTCCACGTTGAATTTGAGTAATATCCTTCCGCTTCACAAAAAACGGAGTATGTTCCCGGGAAAATATTTTCAATGGAATAGTTTCCGTTCGCATCGGTGGTAGCGACATTACCCGAATCGCCTCCGTGATGATTGCGCGAAACACGAATGACGGCTCCTGCAATCGGATTACTTGATGCGCTGTTCGTTACAATTCCGGAGAGCGATGCGTTTGCAACTGCGGGCGACATTGTAATGTTGAGTCCCGATACGCGTGTCGTTTCTTCCAACACAACTTGTTCGGAGTGGGTGTAGGGTTGATAATTCCATGCGGTAGCAGAAAGTGAATATGTTCCAGCGGGAATACGAGAAAATTGATAGCCGCCGTTCCATTGCGTTGTTGCACGGAAGGTGTGTGATTCATTCGAAAGGGAAACAGATGCTCCGTTGATGGCTGTACCTTCTTGATTGGTTACATTGCCACGGACAGAACCTCCTAACAGGGCAGTTGCATAGAGCAATTGCAAGGAAAAAAGAAATAGAAAGAATTTTTTAAACATTGGATTCTCCAAAATAAATAGTTGATAAAAATTGATTGAAATTGTAAAGTTTGTATATCAAGTAGTGTGCCAAGAAAAAATTAACAAATTTAGAGGAGAATGGAATTGCTAAAAAATTCCAACTACGAATACTTTTCGCATGAAACGAACGGTTTACGCCAAAATTTTTCTTCCCTTTTGCTCAATCGAGAATTTGAAATGATAACTGAACAGAAATTGGAGAAGTGGGAGAGGGGAGAATTTTCAACGAAAGAGTACTTTCGGTTAAAATGTTATCGAAGGAAAAAAATGCGAGGTCGGCTTGCGCGTACAACCAAATTGCGCCATACGCAACAATGAGCGCATTACGAATTGCGTAGGAGGTGTTAAATTCTTTATATCGCGATTCGATGCGTTGCAAATTTCTTTCTCGGAGATATGTATTTTCTTTCGCCCGCGTGTCGAAAATAAAATAGATGAGAGTTCCAGCGGTCGCGATAGTCGTTGCAGAAATTATCAAACCTTTCGTGGAGTTAGAAACGTATAAATGTCCCCACCCCGGAACAAGCAACGAACGAACAAACGCATCACGAAAATAATCATTCTCTCCGGCGCGAGAATGAGGAACAAGCCGGAGCGAGTCAATTTTTTTAAGCGGAAAGTTTTCTTGTACGACGGTTTTTTGCTGAAAATCTTTTTTCACCTCTTCAAAAAAATGGATAATCTTCGGTGAAATATTTTTGGGGTCAGGAGAAAAATCTTCCTCTCGCAATACTATTTCTTGAAAACAACGGCGTGCTTCTTTTTCTTCGGCAAGCGTGTAATGCGACACTGCTTTCATTACAGAGACCTCGACGAATACATCGTTATTGAGTGAATCTGATTGAGAAAGAAATCGTTCAGCAAGCGTTATCACTTTCTGATATTCAAAGGATTCGTATGCCGAGCGAATTTCCAAAAGCGTCGGTTGGCTCTGCGAGAAACTACGCGACGAAAAAAATGCAATGAGAACCAATGAAACGCAACGCCACTTCATTTCATTTAAGGAGAAGCATTTTTTGGATTTGCGTTTTTTTGCCAACGGCGAGGCGGGAGAAGTATATTCCGCTTTCCAAATTTCCTGCATCGAATTCCACTTCGTGCGTTCCTTTATCCATTAATCTGCTGTGAATCAACGTAGCAACTTCTTTTCCGAGAATATCATACACGTTCAATGTTACATTGCTGACAGCCGCCAGCGAAAAGCCAATAGTAGTTACCGGATTAAACGGGTTCGGATAATTTTGATGAAGGAGAAATGTTGGAATTTCATTTTCCGGCGGCTCATTGATTGCATTGGTGAACGAAAATTTCTCGACAAACGGAACAACATCATTGTGCGACATATCTTCTCCTCCCATAATGTACACCTCCTCACGAAAATACACCGCCATCAAATTTTTTCGTGCGTACAAAAAATTTGGACCCTGACTAATGGTATATGCCCCATTGGGAAGAACCTCGAATATCTCCATCGTTCTCAAGGCAAAACTATTTTCATTGATTCCTCCCACAATCATAATTTTATTCGTGGTGCCTAACCGAACAGCTCGCCCGTACGCGCGCGGACGAAGAAGATTTGTGCGAAGCCGTTCAAAGCGGTGCGTAATCATATTATATTTACTAATGCTTCGCGACACACCGTTATACGAACCGCCGAATAAAAAAATAACACTATCAATACTTGCCGACATCATCCCTTCCGGCTGCCATTGATTATAGAGTGTATCGGATTGGTACGTTATTTGATGACCGCGAAGGTCATATTCCACGATGAAGGGTGTAGTTGAATCTCTTCCAAACCGCGGAATAATTCTCCCGCCGAAAAAATAAAACAATCCGTTATGAATAAGTCCCGTTGAAGCAATGCGCGCAAAGTTATACTCCGTATCAACGACGGAACTCACCATCGGGATGATGTTCCGGATTTTTTCTAATGTCGCGTTGGAATCAACGCTTCCTCTCGGGGACATTCCACCAAAGAGAAACATCTGCGCACTATCTCTGCCGCTGACAAAACCATCCCGCGCGTACCGCATTGAGCCGGCAATTCTCCAGGAAGAGGGGGGAAGAAATTCCTGAATAGTTTTTACGCGGCGAAAGAGGGAATCAGAATAGCCGCCCAAAATTACCATTGACGAATCATACGCTACCGCTTCGGCGCCACTTACCGGCAGTAACATTCGACCAATAGTCGTCCAATTTCCCTGTGCGGGGAGAAGGGAGCGGCAAACCAAAAAAGTAATAAGTATGAATAATTTTTTCTGCATTAACTTAAACAAAGCAATTCGTGTGCCAGAAATTATTGTCCCTCAAATTTATGTTGAAATCTCACCGTATCATTCCGAAAGAAGGTCATCGTTCTATCAATAAATCCGTATTGCGTGTTTTTTACCGTTACCCGATGTTCTCCCGGAAGTATGCGTATCGCTTCCCGTAGCGGCGTATTTCCTTTCCACACCCCATCAATGAAAACCTCTCCCCAGGGAAAAACATCACACACAAAAAAACCGAACAGCGTATCGAGATTGACTTGCACCGACGTAATTTGTTCCGGTTCAATCGAAATTAGCGTTTGGTATAACGGAAAATCCGGGTGGACGAGTTTCAACTGATGCGTGCCGCTCGCCAACGATATATTTTTTCGTAGCGGCGTTGTTTCTTTTTTTACCGAATCAACATACACTTCCGCCCATGGCAAACATTCAACATATAATTCGCCAAATTGTTTTGTAGGAATTATCGTGTTGAGTTCAAGGCTTTCTTCTTTCGCAGAAGAAAAACCTTTATCCGGCAATGATTTTGAATCGGTCGTATCCAATTTCGTTTTCTTTGACAAGGAAATGTGAACGCGGTTTGTATCAAAATTAATTTGTGGAAGAATTTTTTGCGAGTCAATCATTTGCGTTGCAACACTTTCCTGATTTGCAAACGGAACATTCTGCACGTACGGTTGTTCGCTCGGATTATTTCTGAAATAAAGAAATACAACGAGAACAACGAAGGAAATCGCTCCTCCGAGCAAGACAACTTTCTTGATTCGATTTTCTCTTCCATTTCGTTGAAAAGAAATTTCTTTCGGTTCGGTTCCAAATATTGCTAAAATATCATCTGCGTTTTGATACCGCTCGTTAAGATTTTTCCGCAGAAGTTTTTTGATGACAGTTTGAACTTCACTCGGCACATCGTTTAACGTCGCGAACAGTCTTTCTTCGTCGCAATTGATAATGTTGTTGATGGTTTCGTTTATATCATTACCAAGAAAAGGGTGCTTTCCTTTAAACATTTCAAATGCAACAATACCGAGCGAAAATAAATCTGTCTGCGCGGTTAGCGGTTCGCCTTGAATTTGTTCCGGCGACATATAACTTGGCGTTCCCACGAGAGAATATTGCTGCGTCAACAGTAAATCGCTTTGCGATAATGCTAAACCGAAATCGCCAATCTTAATTTCCAACGCATTATTGACGAGAATATTTTCCGGCTTTATGTCGCGGTGGATTATTCCATTCCCGTGCGCATACTGCAATCCTTTCAACATTTGAACGAGCAAATGTTTTTTTTCTTCATCCGAAAACTTTTTTTGCGATAACGCAACCCGCAAATTTTCGCTTTCAAAATACTCAAACGAAATGTAAAAGAAGTGCTGATGAATCCCGAAATCCAGCACTTTGATAATGTTCGGATGTTCTAACTTTGCCAGAATTTTTGCTTCGCGCTTAAAACGCTCAATGACGCTCTCGTCTGGAAGCAACTGCGTGTTCAGCGATTTGAGAATGATTTTTTTTCCCAAATAAATATGATTCGCCAAATAGACGGCGGCGATATCGTCTTTTTTCAGCGTGTCGAGTATTTCAAATTTCTCGAATAGAATATTCTTCTGCAAATGGGTAGTTCAAAATTTTTGCGAACAAACTTATCAATTTCTTGTGTTGTTGCAAAGCGGAGGGAGTGGGTATTGTTACCGGAAGACGATACGAGGTTCAGCGCTCACTTGCCCATCTTTTCTATCGAACCGATTTCCCGCAGCACATCTTTTTTGGTGAAGGAAGATTTGTTCAACATTGTTCGCGTTATCCCATCGAGTTCTTCGCGCATTTCTTCGTCAATGTCGAGCGACGTTAAAATGATAATCGGAATTTCGCGTGTGAGGGGATTTTGTTTTAATTTGTGCGCAACTTCTATTCCCGACATATCCGGCAACACCATATCGAGGATTATTACATCCGGTTTACTTTGTTCTGCAAAACGTAATCCCTCCTTACCGCTCATTGCTTTTAATACAGAAAGTCCTTCGCCGGAGAGCATTACGTCAATCAATTCGGAAAAGTTTTCATCATCATCAATCACGAGCGTTGTCGGAATGTGAATAGTGTTTGTATTGGCATCAAGCAACGCGCGTTTCACAGCAATGAGCAGTTCTTCTTTCGATACCGGTTTCACAAAATAATCAGCTGCTCCTAAACTAAAGCCAAGAGTCTTTTGGTCAGTAACGGAAACAACAATAATCGGAATGTGTTTCGTTACGGGATGTTCTTTGAGTTCTTTCATCACGCGCCAACCGTTTTGAATCGGCAACAAAATATCGAGCGTAATAACATCGGGTTTTATTTCTTTCGCTTTCTCTAATGCTTCAACGCCGTTGCGAGCAGTTTCTGTTTGAAAATTTGCGCCGTGAAAATAGTTTTGCAGTAATTGAATTGTATGTTCCGAATCATCCACGAGCAACGCAAGCGGTTTTGTTTCTTCTGTTGTTGCGTTGCGAAATTTTGTAACGTGTTCCATCAGCAACGTGCTCAACATTTCTTCATCTTCGCGGTGTATCGTTTCATCTTTGCTTACGACAATCGGCAAAAGGAATTTAAATTCAGAATATTTTTCTTCTTCGCTTTCAATCCAAATTTTCCCGCCGTGCAATTCTACAAGCCGTTTTGATATTGCTAAACCAAGTCCGGTTCCCCCAACTTTATTATCGCCAACTTGATGAAACGGTTGGAACAGTTTGTGAATTTCTTCCTGCGCAATTCCTTTTCCTTCATCGCGAACGGAAAATTCAATGTCATTTTCTTTTCGTTGCATGGAAACGGAAATCGTTTTTCCTTCGGGAGAAAATTTGATTGCGTTGGAAATTAAATTGACGAGTATTTGCTGAAAGCGTGTTTGGTCAACTGAGATAACATCAACATCGTTTTCAATTTTAAATTGTAATGAAACTTTTTTCTCATCGAGTTGCGATTGCACAATGCGTTGAATTGAATCGGTAAAAAATGAAACGGGATAATTCACGACGTGCAGTTCAAGCGTTCCCGATTCAATTTTGGAAAGGTCAAGAATATCGCCAATCAAATTCTGCAAATGTCTTCCGCTTGTGGTAATATTGCGCATAAATTCCTGCACTTGCGTCGGTTCAAGCGTTGCCAAATCGTTTGCAATCACTTCCGAAAATCCGACAATCGAAGCAAGCGGAGCGCGTAAATCGTGAGAGAACGTTGCAAGAAATCGTTTCAATGTTGCGTTTGCTTCCGCAGTTTTTTTTGCTTCGCGTTCCACGTTTATTTTTTGCACCATCACTTCTTCGAGCAATCGTTTGCGGCTCATTCCCGCGGCGAGTTCGTTTGCAATCACGTTCAGCAATTGCAATTCGTGATTCACATATTCCACATCTTTGAACGACATCGCTTCCAACACGCCAAACAATTCCCCTTGCACAACAAGCGGAAGAACAATGAGCGTTTTGAGTTGCAACTTTTCCACATCGCTTAAAAAATGTTTCGTCAATGTTCCGCGCACGAGTTCATCAGTAATCATCGGATTCAAACTTTGAGCGACGCTCTGCACAACGGTTTCTTTGCTTTCCTCCTCTAGTAAAAGTGATTGGTGAAAGAGAGATTCTTCCGCAAGCGTTTGAGAAATTTGCGGCGCGGTGAGATGAAGCATTTCGCTTCGTTCATCGTAACGATAAACGCACACAAAGTTTTCCGGAATTTCAAGAAACTGCGCAATGTGTTTTCCCGCTTCAACGCACAAATCCTCAATCGTTTCTGCAGAATTTATGGCTTTGGAAATTGCGTGGAGAGATTCTTTTTGTTTTTGTTGCCGCTTTTCTTCCGTGATGTCGTGGAAGAACACAACGATTCCATTTTCCATTGGAAAAATTCTCACATCAAAAAACGCATCGAAACGTTCATCACTGTATTGCGTTGATAATCGTTGAAACGTTTTTGTCTCCATCGCCGCGCGATATTTTTCTCCGAGTTCAACGTCTTTTGCATTAGGAAAAATTTCGAACACATTTTTCCCGAGAACTTCATTGCGCAAAAATCCCGTTCCCTCTTCTGCGGCTTTGTTCCAATATGCAAACCGATATTGTTCATCGAGCGCAAAAAACCCGTCGGTGATTCCTTCAAGAATGTGTTTGTAATCCTGGAGAAGATTGTTGGAGTTGTAGAGTGGAGAATGAATCATTTTCTATTTTAGGTTTTAGAATTTAGATTGAAGATTTTTCAACATTGTCATTCCCGCGCAAGCGGGAATCTTTTTTTCGAGGCAAAATTTATTGAAAACATTCTTTATCTTCCACCGTGAAAATTCATCTTAAAAAAATGTAATTTCATGGAAAGAAAATTACGAAAGGCAACCTATGGCAAACATCATCACCGCAACTAAACGACAAGTCGAAATTCTCTCGCTTATTACACAAGAACCGAATAAACACTCCATCGTAGATATTGAGGCGCGTTTCAATATCAGTAATGCAACGGCGGAAAGAGATTTGCTGCAACTTCGCTCGTGGGGAATTGCGATTCACAGCATACGCGGAAAGTTGCAATTGGAAAAACCGCTTTCCCTTTCTCAGTACCGCGATGCGCTTGCGATGTATGTTGCATTCTCTTCGCCGAAATCCGTTCTCCAAAAAAGTCTTACACTGTTGTGCGAACAAATGGAAGAGAACGCTTTGCCGGCGTTTGTTACCATAACCAAAGCAATTGAATCGCGCAGAGTTTTGAAATTCTCTCATTACAATATTTGGGAAGACAAAAAAGAAACGCGAACACTCAATCCGTACGGGATTTCACTGTTGGGACAGCGTTGGGTTGTTGTTGGTTACGCAAATGAGCATAGCGAGTTGCGGCATTATGCGATTGAAAGTATGACCAAAATAAAACTGCTTGAACAAACATTCACGCTCTCCCCGCAATTTAACGTAGCAAAGTATTACGAAAATGTTTTTGGCGTTTGGCATTACAAAAAAACGTTTGATGTAAAAATCCAATTTGATAAATCCGTTGCGCACATAATACAAAACCGCCGATGGCACACAAACCAAATATTGAAACCACAAAACGACGGCTCGCTCATAATGGAAGCAACCGTTACGAGTTTGCACGAAATGGCAAGTTGGATTATGCCGTGGGGAAAATTAGCAAAGGTGATTGAGCCGAAAGAGTTGAAAGAGAAAATTTGTAATTTGTGCCGTGAAATTTTACAAAACAATTAAAAATTATTTGAAAGGGAAATTTTATGCCATTTAATATCGACATTACTGAAATTAAAACATCAATTGATACATACAATTCAGGTAACTGGAAGTTTTTAGATTATTCTACAAGCACTATTTTCACTGATAGAGTATTAAGGCTGTCAACATTACCTCAACAAATACTTACTATATCTGAGTGGTGGAAAGGAATAAACACGAGAACAGATCAGGATGCAACAAAAAATATTTTTAAAAAGTTGAAAGAAAACCTCCCTAAAATGAATCGCTTGCTTATTACTCTTGATGATTTTGATTATTTGACTAACTATGATCAAAACAAACTTTTTTCTTTGATTGATGATATATTTCCGATCATATTAGGTGCGAACACAGATAAGTATTTAGTATTTATTTCAAAATTTATGCATTGGTGTCGTCCAAATGTTTTTCCGATATACGATAGGAGAACCCGTATTGCAATAAACATACTTCAAACTATTTCTAATATCGAAAGAGTGAGAATACTTAAAAAAGGAAAGCCCAAAAATACGAATGAGTGTATAAATGAATACAAAAAATTGGTAACATTTTATCAAACACTTATAAATGAATTCAAAGCCAACCATTGCAATAAGTTAATAGAATATGATTGGAAATCCCAATCTAGGAAAAGGGGTGTTGGTGAGGCTTACGTGGTTCAAAATACAATTTTAAGAGTATTAGATAAACACTTTTTCATTGATGGCGAAGAATAAAACTCTAAAGTTCAAGATTGAATAATATTCTAAAGAATAATGCCACTTAACAGGGTGGCATTATTTATTTTAAACGTGTAATTCTTTTTCCCTCACAAAATGATGTCATTTTCTCAAAGGTAACAAAGTATATTTTAAGGAAAATTTTAACAACAGAAATCAGAAGGAAACACAAAATGAAAATAGATACAGCAAATTCAGTTGAAGAATTACGTGTAATACACAATGTTCGTGAACTCGATGATTTAGATAACCATCAAAGTATTTTCAAATTACCGAATGGAGTTTACGGATATACCGTTCCTTGGATTATTAACACTGATTCAACAGGCGTTGTAGGCGGTACTGGAGTTCATCGCATATCTTTAAATGCTGAAAGCAAAGGAACGCCGGTCCTGGAAGTTCACAAAATTTCCGATGATGAAATAAGAATTGTCGGTTATGTATCAGAAAATGATTATCAACGTTTAATTGACTTGAATCGTCCACAAATGGAAATTTATTTTTTATGCAAACCATTCCGTGAATATACTCGTGTGATTTCTGTACCTATGAGTTTGCTTGCACATTCATATTCTCGGAGTCTCAAAAACGAGGGCTATGTTCTCGATTTAACAATAAAAGACAGCATCGAAGAAGTTTTAACAATATAAATTCTCTATGGCAAAATATCACTTAACACCAAACAACTCTATTGAGTTTAAAATGTTCGAGCCACAAACATCAGCATCGGTAACAAGCGGCGTTTCATTTTCACAATCGGAATCAGTTGGTATAACAACAAAAGGAAAACGATTGAAGAAAGAGAACATCAGCGAAGAAGTTGTAAACTTATTTTACAAATTTTTCAATGAACACAAAGAAGCGTTGCGGAGTTTAACGTAACAGTTCGACTTCGCTACTGTGACGTGTAATGTTTATAGAAATATCGGATGAAATTAGTGTGCAACCCCTTCGGAGTTGAACAAAAAATTCAAATCAAATTCTACAAACATTTAATCCCTACGGGATTTTTATTTTCAACATATTATTTCTCGTGAGCATAAATGCTCACGCTACATCAAAGAAATCCCGATGAATCGGGATGAGAATAATAGAATCATTTATGATTCTTTTTTCGTTCAGCGAAACCATTTATGGTTTCGGAACATAATTTATAAAACAACAATGCCCTATCTCACCATCGAAGAAATATTATTGATGCACTTTCGCATCATCACGGAGTTTCAACCGTACGCAAATATCTATACCATTACACGCCCGAATGAATTGGAATCTGCAATCGCTCGTCCGCAACAATCTGCAGGAGGAGAAGATGCGTATAACGATGATTACGAAAAAGCCGCCGCGCTTACAGAATCGCTTATCAATAATCATCCGTTTCAAGATGGAAACAAACGTGTTGGTATTACTGCCGGTTGTGTTTTCTTACTTGCCAACGGATATCACGAAGAAAATTTAAACAACAACGACATTGAAGAATGTGCGTTGAATGTATCACAAAGCAACTGGCGATTCGATGAACTCAAAAAATGGTTTGAGAAACACTTTATTTAATCTCATTTTTTTACTTAAAACAAAACGAACTAATATGCCTCGAACAAATGGACGATATGCAGGATTATTAAAAGCCGCTAAATCAAAAATTAAGCAAGACGGTGTTGCCTGGGAAAATATAATTTCCCGCTATGAGTACAATTTTTTGAAATCGTATCTCTATGCGGTTCATATTGGAAAATTCCACGATGAAAAATTAACTATACTCCGCTGTCTTGGAATAAACCTACAATCGTATCATCCCAATGTTCCCCGCGTGTTCGATAGCGGTTCAGAAACATTTTACATCGTTGAGGATGAAGTGTTGAACGTGAACATTTTATGGGAAAATGAATTATATGAAATGGTGGTTTCAATCCAACAAACAGAACGTGGTTATTACACATACTGTGCATTCTGTCTCGGAGTTTCAGTGAACGCTCGCAAACCGAAAGACGTATTAGAGCATTGTGTATCACAGGCGATTCGCAATTCGTATTACAAAAACAATTTTCTCCGCGTTATACCAACTGAAGATTACGAGAGAAGCATTAGTATTTCCATTGGGAAGATTGAAGGGAAAAATCTTTCAGAAATTTTTCTTCCCAAAGAAAATACAGAATCGCTGCAAATGTTTATTGATGCAGTAAAAAACTTTGATACGATTAAAAAACCATTGCGTTACTTACTCAGCGGTAAGCCGGGAACGGGAAAAACCGAATCAGTACGCGCAATAATGAAAGAGTGTAATAACTATGCAACGTTTCTTTTTGTGGAGGGGAATTGCAATTTGTTGGAAGTGTTTCGCGTTGCTTCACTATTTTCTCCCGCAGTGCTTTGCCTTGACGACATAGATTTAATTTGTGGAAATCGCGAAGATGGTTTGTATAAAAATTTGGGAAGTTTTCTGAATTTAATGGACGGTTTACAAAATTCTAATCTATTTGTTCTCGCAACTACAAACGATAAAAGGTTAGTGGACGTTGCAGCATCGCGTCCCGGACGATTTGATACGATTATGGATATAGAAATACTTGAATCGTCATTATACCTTGACCTTGTTCAGAAACGCTGTGCGAATGAGAAAATAATTCAACTCTTTACTGAATCCGTTATTCAGGAATTACGGGCAAAGAAAGTTTCCGGTGCGTTTGTTGTCAATCTGTTGAAACATTTGGAAATTAAGCACTCTCTTTCTCAGGAAAAGGTTGATGAAGAATATGTGTTTGAAACACTTGAACGTTTGCACAAAGGATTTTACAAACGCGCAAGTCCAGTAACAGAACCAGCATTTGGATTTGAAGCGAATTGAAATAATATGCTTTCCCGAAGAACACTTTTTAAAGCAATAAGCACACTTCCGTTTGCCTTCTTTGCAAACTCCAAAGCATTTTCACATTCTCATTTTGAATATCGTTTGCCAACGTACGAGGATTATTCTACAATTGATTATGCAATTGCAGATTACATCAAAAGCGCGCACGGCTTACGCTTAAAAATTCATTCAATGAAAATTCCGCGCGAATATATTCAACTATATTCAAATGTTTATCGAGAAAACCACGAACAATTTCTTTCCGGCCTTTGTTCAGCGTTACTCCATTTTGAAATTTATTCTCCCTTCGAAAAAAACACAATCGAAAACATTGATTGGAGAAAAATCAAAAGTATCATTGATGAGCAAGCGAGAAAACTTGGTATTATTATTTGGTACACGCCGTACTCACAAAACAGTTATTCTTGGTTAGATAATTATTTGAGTGAACATATCGAAGAACACTACAAATCTATACTAGATAAAAAACATGTGGAGGGAATTAGACATTATTCGCAATGCAGACATTTTATTTACCATGAGCCACAGCCAATGTTTTTTACAATCAATGGAGTTACGATGAATACGGTTGATGTTGTAGAATGGATTTTGAAATGGGAAGGATTGTTGAATCCGTTTTGGTTGTAAAATGAAAGGGAGAAACTTCCTCGGGGTTCGCGCTTAATAAAAAATTTCCCAAACGCTTTCGCAGTGGTTTAGGATTTTTTATTTTATACCGAAATGATTGTTCACCCCATTACATCTCTCGAAGTTCCTCAACTTCTTCCCTACAAAACTCTTCGCCGTCCCGAAGAACATTTGCAGCAAAATATATTTGTCGTTGAAGGAGAAAAAGTCGTTCGGCGTTTATTGGAAAGCGAACTCGAGGTTGTTTCTCTTCTTCTCACTCCGCAATGGTTTGAAGTCTATCAGCCGCTTGTAGAAAAGAGAAAAGAAAATGGGTTTGAAGTTTTTGTGGGAGAAAAAAGTCTTCTTGATACAATTGTCGGATTCAATCTTCATCAAGGAATAATGGCAATTGTAAAAGTTCCGCAAACGTTTTCTGTTGAAGGAATTGCAAAACAAACATCGCAACCCTTTTTATTTGTTGCGCTTGATGGAATTGCAAATGCTGAAAATATGGGAATGATTGTCCGTAACTGTTCTGCGTTTGGTGTTGATTGTATTATCGTTGGCGAAACTTCGTGCTCACCGTATTTACGGAGAGCAGTGCGTAATTCGATGGGAACAATTTTCAAAATGAAAGTGGTTCATTCAAAAAACCTTGCAAACGATTTACAATTTCTTACGCAAAAGTATTCAACAAATATAATCGCCGCACATCCGCAGGAAGGTTCAATCGAAATTCAGAAAATAAAGTGGGAAGGAAATCTTTGTATTGTTTTCGGAAGCGAAGGAGATGGAATTTCGAAAAATATTCTCGATGTTTGTAATACAAAAGTAACAATTCCCATGCACAACGAAACTGATTCCCTCAACGTTGGTTCCGCTGTTGCTGTGGTGTTGTGGGAAACGAGAAGAAAATTATCAATGAATAATGAGTAATGAACAATGCAACTTAAATCTATAAAACAAACATCAAAAGAAATTCTGACAATGATATGGAACGATGAACACGTGAGTTCATTTAGCACAAATTATTTACGAGAGCATTGTCCGTGCGCAGGATGTAAAGGAGAAACCGTGTTGTTTCAAACCTACATTCCCGAAAAGAAAGAACCGCTTCCGGGGCACAGTGAAGTGAAATCAATTTCTCCCGTGGGAAGTTACGCTATCAAAATTTTGTGGGGCGATGGACACGATATGGGATTGTACACGTTTGATTACTTGCGAGAAATATGTTCGTGTGAAAAGTGTTCTGATTCAAGGGAAAAATAAATTTTTTAATAATACTCGTTTTCGTTTGTTACTCTCTCTCTCTTTTATTTTATTGTTGCCCGCTTTTTTACACTTACTAACGATTTTCAGAATCTATGGCTTTGGGTACGCTGTTTTACAGACGGGGGAATATTTACATTTTATCCGTATTTGTTTTTTTCTCGGTCATCCTGTTGGGTGGATGTGATGAACCGACAAAATCACCGCAACCGGGAATTTTAGAAGTCCGGCTTAAATCCGTTGTAGATACCAGCGGTTCGTTTTATTTTTCTCCTACCGTTCCCACGCGCCATATCTTTACCGCTCAACTCAAGTCGCTCTCCGTGTATCGCGATAGCCGGGTGTTTTTTGAAGTGTACGGCGATATTCGATCGACACGTCGGTACGCTTCCATCATAGACCTTCTTGCACATCCCGCGCTCGATTCTGCATTAGTCCTTGGACAAAGTTACGCTCCGCCGGAACAATACCTCCGACTTAATTTCGGTTTAAATCCCGCAGGGTTTTCATTTTATAATGGGAATACCAATGTACCAATTCGGGTGCTCGATAAACGCTCGCCGGGTGAAGAAGTTCTCTACCTGACGAATAAATTGTTTCGCGTACAAGAGGGAAGAAAAACAATTGTTACTATTTCGATAAATATTGACTCTTCAATGACGCGTTCAACGGATGATGGAGAAGATGTATTTCTCTTTTCCCCTAAAGTTTGGATTTCGTCCGTTATCATACAATAACGAAAATTATTTTTTATGAATTTTCACAAACAAATATTTTTGCGTCGGGCTATTCCCGGATTGCCTATTCTTTTTGGAATGGCTCTCAGCGTGTTTCTCCTTTTCAGCGGATGTCCTTCTCCGAAGGATGCCGGCAAATTGAAACAGAATCAACCGCCGGAAACGAGCATAGCAAACGTGCCCCCGCCTGACTCACTTTATGCATACAGCACTCCCCGTCTCACGTTGTATTGGAGCGGGAAAGATAAAGATGGATTCGTTACCGGTTTTCGATTTCGCTGGCTTACTCATCAACCTGACGGTGATACAGTAACGGGTTGGAGAACAATACTCAACCTCTCGTATAAAGGACTTATCAATCGCTCAATAGTTCCGGAAGTGTGGGAATCGCCAACATCCGCAAAAATGGCTGTTCCGAAAATTTATCATTACCTTTCTACGCTTACGGGAAACTCGGTGGATAGTGTGGTCAATATTCTTGATAGCGGAAAAGCATTGTATCTTGAGGGAGATTCGGTGTTTATGGCAAACAAGAAAGAATTTCAAAACCCGAATAAAGGCACGTTCATTTTTGATTCACGCGGAGATACGAATCATCATACATTTGAAATTAAGGCAGTTGATAATTTAGGAGAAGCCACCCCAACACCGGCGACGGTTCGATTTGGGACACCGCGCATTTATCCTCCGGATGTACGGATTGAAATGATCGGAAATATTCGATTAATCAGAGACGCTAATAATTTACCACCCCCGGGAGTAACCTGGTACACCAATCGTGAAAATCATAGGCGTTACAACATCGCCGTGAATATGTTGCCGGAGTTTACGGAAACGTATAAGGGGCTTTATCTTAAGTTTACCGGCTCCGATAGTTTAAGTTCGGAGTTGGAATATCAATGGAAAGTTGATTCGAAACCATGGTCGGATTTTACCACAGAGTCCGATGTTTACATCAATGCCTCAATGTGCGATTCACGTTTTGGTGATGATGATGTTTGGTATGATACGACAGCGTATCTGGATACAACGAAATACCACACCATTATTATTCGAACCAAAAATCAATACCAACTTCTCGACGATACACCCGATACGTTACGTTTTAAGATTCGCGTTCCCAATTTTCGCCGGACATCCAATCGGTATCTATTTATTGACAACACCGATACCGTTCCCCGAAACATTTCTGCTCGTGAAAATCCCGGACGCGGTGAACGAGTTGCTTTTTTCTATAATGCATTGCAACAAGCTCTCCCCGGGGCGACTATAGATACGATGGTTGTATTGCATAAAGATAATTTTCCTAATTTTCTTACGCTTACGGATTACAATGCAGTTGTTCTCTCCAGCGAAAAGAAACTCCGCGGAGGTCAATTACGTGGATTATTTATTGTTGATAAATCTGTGAGCGCCCTCAACGAATATCTGAACCTCGGCGGGAAATTAATCATTAGCAGTTGGGATTTATATTCTCGTCTCGTTTCTCTTGGCGCTGATTCTGCGAAGCGATTATTTTTCCAACGCAATTTGCATTTCCCAATAGATACTATTGTAAAAGAGCGCGATTTTGTCGGAGCAAATGGAATATTTGGGTATCCATCAGTAACCGTTACTACCGATACTTCAAAAGTTTTAGGCAGCGCATTGGATTCCATCATCGTTGGCGAGCGAGCCATTCCGTTTGGTGAAGTTATCTATAACTATCGTTCATTATCGAACACGCGAACAAGTCCCGTTGGCGTTCGTTACATCGGACCAACGTATAAAATTGTGTATTTCGGTTTCCCGCTTTTCTATATTGAACAACCGACGGGAACCGAAGCGGCGGCAATTCTCCGAAAAGCATTTCAGGATATTCAGGAACTTCCATAGTTGTTGGAAAAAATTATGATTCGTTACACTCTTCTCTTTCTTTTTTTCATTCACACTTCGTTGTTTTCCGCGGGGAAAATTACCGGGAAAATAACCGATGCAAGCACGGGCGACGCTCTTTTCAATGTTAACGTATTGGTCGTCGGTTCAACGCGCGGCGCCATTACCGATGTTCAGGGAAAATATATGATTGAAGGTGTTCCGACCGGAAAACAAACTCTTCGCGCTACCATCATCGGATATGAAACCGAAACAAAATCCGTAGAAGTAAAAGATGACGAAACCATCACGGTAAATTTGAAAATGAGCTCTTCGTCTGTTCAATTGAAAGATTTTGAAATTTTAGGAGAGGGAAAAGTTGCAAACGTTCAGGCAACATCATCAACAAAAATTGTAAGTGCGCGCTCGATAGAACAAATTCCTAACGTAAAAAGCGTACAGGATGTTATGGCGATTCAACCGGGTGTGGTAAAGATGGGAAACAATGTTTTTCTTCGGGGTGGTCGCGCAAACGAAGTGCAGTACGTTGTGGACGGAATTTCGGTGAATGATAACGTGGGAAGCGCGGGAGGAACAACATCACAAGCGAACGAACAAATCGCGCAATTCAATGCCGGCGTTGGTAATTCCATCAGCGCATCGGGAATAAATATTTCGGCAAACGCGATTCAAACGTTAAGTGTTACCACCAGCGGATTTGATGCGGAGTTTGGCAATGCGCAATCCGGCGTTATCAGTATTATAACGAAATCGGGTTCGGAACGTTATACCGGTTCGTTTCAGTACCGCACAGATAAAATGTTCGACCAGACATCATTCAATGAAAAATATTATTCGCTTTCTTTCGGAGGACCCGAGCCGATTTTTTCACAATTACTGCCTCTTTCAGGAATAAATCCAGAAGGAAATTTAACCTTTTTTCTTTCTTCCGATTTCAGCCAGAACGATGGACCCTTTACCTATAACCAGAACTCATTTTATAACCCCCTTCACCGCCAAGTGAGAATGAGGGGATTTTTAGGAGACGTTCTTGGATTCGGGTATCAGGATTTTTTATCCAACTCCTTTACCTTTAACGGAAAAGTACGATATGACTACAGCGGCTCCGACCAGGTTTCGTACGCATACCGCGCAAGTTTTGGAACTTATCACGATTACCGCCATGTCTGGCAATATCTTTCCGATTCATCCACACAAAATGAAAATAATTCGGGGCAACATACCGTCCAATGGACACATTTTTTAGGAACAAACGCTTTCTACCGTTTGCAAGGTAGTATTATTGATATTCAGAGAAGAGCATCGGTTGCAGGTTTGCCCCCCAATCGGTATTCCCGATACACCGATAATTCAGAGTATGACCCAGGAAGAGACGGTTTTTATGATTTTGGCTCGAATCAATCGTGGTCAGACCGCTCAAATCGAACGACGACATTCAAATTTGATTTAAATTTACCCGTTCATTCATTGCACTACCTGAAAACGGGAGCGGAAATTAATCTTGAAGAAATTCGTTCTACTGAAATCAGTTATCCGCTTGGAAGAATATCTTCAGGTGGAAGAACGTACTCGGCTCCCTATCCCGATTCCATCCGAAACGACCAGGGTTTATACCCGGGATATGGTGTGTATCGCTGGAATCTTCTAAACTTCCCGAACACAGGTTCAATGTATGTTCAGGATAACATAATGTTTTACGGAACAAACTTACACGTTGGCTTGCGATACGATTATCTCTTCGTTGGCGAGCAAGTATTCAACCAACATTTTGTTGCTGAATGGAGTGATGCAACAGGACTATTTCCGGATTGGATACAAAAACCCGGAGAAGCAACCGATTCATCATGGTTGCCTGCGAATACGCAAAATAATTATAAACGCGTTGGTTCAAAAGGGTTCCTTTGGTATTTGACGCACGGATTTATTAGCCCACGGCTGGCAATCAATTTTCCTATCACCGAACGAATAGGCTTCTTTTTTAATTACGGACATTTCCTTCAATTTCCGGAGCGCACACAATACTTCAGAACACCATACATTACCGGAGGCGATGTAACAGTCGGAAATCCATCTTTAGAACCGCAACGCACCGTTCAATACGAAAGTGGTTTTGAAAATCAAATTACTGATGACATTGGTTTAGGAATCCGGGGATTTTACAAAGATATATTTGATTATGTAACTGTTGTTCCGGCGAGAAAGGTCAACGTGTACCTGAATAGCGATTATGCCAGCACCCGCGGTTTTGAAGTAACCATTAATAAATCAACAACGCACCACATCTCCGGAAATATCAGTTACTCATACCAAATAGCAAAAGGGCGCTCATCGAATCCGTTCCAGAATGCGTTAGATGCTAATTTTTCGTTACCACGCGAAGTGCGACTTGACCATGACCAACGCCATACAGTGAATATCATAGCGAGTTATCGTGTTGAACAGAATGAAGACTATGATATTTTCGGAATTCCGTTTATGAATGACTGGAGCGCTTCGGTTACAACATCATACGGGAGCGGCTTTCCCTACACCCCGACTTCGTCGCGTGTGAGTACATTGGAGGATGCCTATAAAAAGAATACTGCCGATGGTCCCAGCACGGTTACGATGAATCTTTCTTTTTTCAAAAGATTTTCAATCGTAAGCAAAGTGAAATTTGTGGTAACGTTAGATATTCTGAATTTACTTGACCGGGAGAATATTAATTCTGGCTCCGGCTTCAACGTCAATTTTGGTCGCCCGTACCGTTTTGGGGATTACGATTACGAATCGAGACGAATGTATCAATGGTACCAAATGCCCGGCATTTTACCGCCGTATGCGTTTGGCGCACCACGGCAGGTATTATTAGGGCTGAAAATGAATTGGGAGTAGTGAGTTTGTCCGAAGCCCCGACAGATTTCGCGGAAAAGTGTTCTTTTCCGGGAATGTTGTCTGCTTCCCCAAAAAATTAAAACACCAATGAATATTTTAATGAGTTGAGAGAATAACAATGAAGACATTTCGATTTTCCTTTAACAGCGTTTTGCTTCTGATTATCTTTTGGAACGGAGGTAACGCAAACACCGACCCGAAACGTAACACACAGAAGAATAGCACCCCACCGTTCGCCGTAGCGCCTAATTATAAGCACGCATATCAGGGAAGCACCGCCCCTTTGAGGATGATGTTAAGTAATTACAGTTCCATCGGAAGGGCGGCTTGGACTCCGAATTCAGGTAGCGTAAGCCCCGCAGAAACACTTGGAATGGAATACCCAAACGGTTCTGGGATCGAACATATCTATGGCGGTGGTTTGTGGATTGGTGGAATGATTGATACTACGGTTGCCGGAACAGGCCAACTAACAAAAGTTGTAACGACGGGATACGAAGGGAATGGCGCAGACCGAGAATTTTTTCCCGGCTCGGGTCCGGATGACAAACTTTGGATTGTTCGAGATTCAGCGAAACCGGTTGGATGGGATTCTTATTGGGGAAGTGCAATTCCGTTCAAAAAAATTTCCGATGAGGACTTTTATTGCCGCTATCGGGATTTTAATACCGGAGTGAATATTGCGAATCATACTCCGCTGAATGTTGAAGTTATTCAGAAATCGTTTTCGTGGACAAATGATTACGCAGGAGCGCTCATTCCCATTGATTTAACTATCATAAACCAAGGGAACCGCACAATTAACAACGCATATATCGGATATTTTATTGATACGGACATCGGTAACCACCTTCAAACAACAGGGCGTGGATTTCTCAGAGATTATTGGAGCGAAAATTTTTCCGGATATGTGTCCACTCCACGGATGGCGTATGCGCATAATCCGATAAGTCGCGGAGCAACTCCCATCGGCTGTGTTCTTGTGTCGCCACCGGATATTCCGGATTCTATGCGATATACATATCAGTGGCTGGATTTTACCACGAACAATATTCAGGATAATAACGACGCGCAACGGTATGATAATTTAATGGCTCGTGGTACTGTCGCATCAAACCAATCGCCGCAGGTTACTTCGCTGAGCGATACGCGATTTATTATTTCCTTCGGTCCGTTTAATATCGCTCCGCTCGAATCCCTAAAAATAGTTGTGGCGCTTATTTCCGGCGCAGATTTGGAAGAGTTGAAAGAAAATGCCACACGCGCCGTGGAAATTCATCGCTTGGGATATAAGATGCCGTTTCGTCCCACATCACCAAAACCGGTTTCGGAAGAAATTACATTTGAGGTTTCCCAACAATCCATTCGCTTAAAATGGGATAACTCTTCCGAAAATGGTTGGGATGATTCAAATAAAATTGCCGAAAGTTTTCCCCCGAATCACTGGAGACGTATCAATCCACCGATAACGATTGACCCTGTTACCGGCGATACCGATTATCACCCACGAGGCGGGCGGGTATTTGAAGGGTACAGAATTTATCGTAGTTCCGACCCCACAAACCCCTATAACACCTCAGGATTAAAACCGCCTCTCGAAAGTTTTGCCCTCCTGAAACAAGTGGATGTTGACGATGATAATTTTGAATTTAATACCGGCATTCAGTACGAATATACAGACTCCAATCTTGTTCGCGGAAATACGTATTGGTACGCTGTTACCACATTTTCTCTTCCGAATGAATTTACCCAAATTACTTCGGGAGAAACAACACAGGTGCGAACAAAGCCGTTAGAATCCTACGTCTTGCAAAATGCCGGCGGTATCGTGTTGCCGTTTTCCGTAGCAAAAAAGAAAAATGAAGTTCTTGTCGTTCCGAATCCCTACCGCGTTGACAACGATTATACATTTGAAAATGGCGGCTGGGAAGGGCTTACAAGTAAGTGGCAAGAAAATCAGCGTCTGATTCGTTTTATTCACGTACCTGAAAAATGCGTCATAAAAATTTATACGCTCGCCGGCGATTTGGTGGACGAGTTACACCACGACCAGGCGGATGAAACTATCAAACGCGGGGAAGTGGATTGGCATCTGCTCAGTAAAAGTAATCGCGCGATTGCAAGCGGTATTTATATCTTCACGGTCGAGGCAGACGACTTTGAAACACAGATCGGTAAATTTGTCATCATTCGTTGAACGGAGAAAACCACTATGAAAATTATTCCTAAAAACATACGATACTTTTCGCTCTTCCTTTCCTTTTTTGTTTTTCTCGCGTCGTCGTTTGCGGGAAATCGTTCAGGAACAGTTGGAGGTCAATTTCTGAAATTACCGACTGATGCCCGTGCTGTAGCAATGGGTGGGAGTGTCGTTGCAGTTGCCGAAGGTGCCTCATCGCTTGCATACAACCCAAGCGGGATGACCAGTATTTCAGGCACGACGGTTTCCTTTACTTATACGCCGTGGTTTGCGGATATCCAACATTCGTTCGTCGGTCTCGCAACATCATTAGATGAGTTTGGCACAATCGGTATTGGCGCAACAATGCTTGCCACTGACGATATGCCCGTTACCACTAACGCCTATCCCGAAGGCACGGGAGAATATTTTCGCGCCGCAGATTATGCTTTTCATCTTGCGTATGCGAAAAACATCAGTGATAAATTTTCTGTTGGACTTGCAGGAAAATATATTTATTCCTCGCTCTACAATAATAAAACAACCGCAACGTCCATTGCCTTCGATATTGGTACGCTGTACGATATGCCGGAAATCCGAACACGACTCGGCGTATCGCTGAACAATTTAGGAAACGATATTCAATATTTGAAAGAACCGTATTCACTTCCAACGTCGTTACGATTTGGAGCGGTTGTTACGTTGGTGCAGGAAGACGAACAACGATTGCTTTCCACATTGCAAGTTGGACGCCCGAACGATGCAGACGAACAGTACAACGTCGGCGCGGAATATATTTTCAATGATATGTTTGCGTTGCGCGGAGGATATAAATTTGTTTACGATGTAGAAAGTTTTACCGCAGGTTTCGGTCTCAATTTACTTTCGATGGGATTTAGCGGCGAACTGAATTACGGATATAATCATTTTGATGTTCTTCCCGGCACCCACACGATTTCTTTTGAGCTCGGTTTTTAATCGTTTATCATTTTCTGTTTCAATTTATTATGAACGTTTTGCATTTCTTCCGAATTCGATTTCACGTACTTTTCTTTGCAGTCGCCTTTGGTTTTTTGTTTCTTAGCACGGGGTGTGAACTCACAACAGATACGAGGCAAGCCAAATCAGTTCCCACGACGAACCATTTGGTGATTAATGAATTCTTCACGATAGACCCATCAAAGCCAAACCCCTATGCGTGGATTGAAATTTTCAACCCGATTCCCGATTCGAATGTTCGATTGTTTAATTATACCTTGTTAGGTTCGGATACAACAGATACACTGCAAAGAATAGATACCCTGAGCAGAAAAGAATACTTTCTCAAATTTAAAGCGCTTGTGTTTTCCGAGAACTTTTTCGTCCCGTTTCAACCACCGCAATCGCACGGAATTCAAGAAGTGTATCTTTCACTGGCATTCTCAAACCCTATCGAAGTCAGTGAATTTGTAATGCGCCCCAATGAACTCTTTGTTTACACCAACGATACTACCCGTTTGTTAGAACATACGGATATCGGCGGTGATGGAAAAGCAATTCGCGTGCAGGCGGTATCACGAATGGATACGCTCGTTCCGCTTAGCACGGTGCTGACATTCGCAGTAATTGATTCGTCGTACAAAACGTTTCCGTTTTACTTCTCGCAAAATAGCGCTTCATTTCAGATTCCAAGCTCAGGAGAAATTGCGCTTGTTTATCGCGAGGATGTGTTGGTGATACGTTCTGTCCGAATCAGCGCACAAGGAGCGCAAATTGATTTTAACAGTATTGATACTGTGTACGGAGTTCATGAAACCATTCTTGATGTAGTACGCTTTGGCAATTACACACCGGTAATTAATCCCTCGCCCGGTAACGTATCCGCCGGGTATCTTCCCGAATTTGCCTCGCTTGCCCGGTACAGCGGCGCATATTTTACAGGAAATACCAGAAACGATTTTTATTTTGAAACTCAACCAACCCCCAAATTCAACAACCCGCGGCATCACCCATAAAAGTGTAGAACAAAAAAAAATCCATTCCGAAATTCAGAATGGATTTTTTTTTGCTGCCCTGTCAGGATTCGAACCTGAAATTCCTTGATCCAGAGTCAAGTGCGATAGCCATTACGCTACAGGGCAATGGGCAAAGCAATATGTAAAAAGTGCGGGCAAAAGATACGAAAAGTGTATGAACTAATTAGGGGCTCATTGAATCCGTCGTGGTGTTTTTGCCCACCACGATTGAAGAAAAATTCACCCTTCCAAACGGTCTGTAAAAAATCTGTCTTTTCAATCTATTTCTTATATTTGTCCACGCTTTAAACAAGAAATTACTTCTGTCATTATCGCAAAGATATTCACGCTCTAACCTATGGCAACAAAAAATCAAAACGTTCAAAACTCAAACTCTATCATCGTCAGCGTAGGTGTTGCGCTCATAAAAGAAGGCGATAGTATTGTAGCATATTGCCCTGCGCTGGAATTATCTTCCTACGGAGATACGAAAAAAGAAGCCCGCTCCGCATTTGAAGAAGCGTTGAAAATCTTTTTGAAAGAGACGATGCAAAAAGGAACTTTGGAAAAATTTCTTTTGAAACTTGGTTGGTCATTAAACATATTTACCTGCCGCAATTTCTTTCTTCTCGTTCCGTAAGCGCTTAAAAATCTTTTCTGTTTCCAACCTAATTTTTGGGAAGAAACGTTGAAGAAAATTTCACCTTTTAAAGTGCCACTTCTCTTGAAAATGAGTGCGCTTTTTAGTAAGTTTTCCCCGCAATTTTACGAATATTTTCGCCACAATTATTTAACCTTCATTCCCCAAAAATCTTACGGAGAAACCTATGAAATTCAGCACCACCTGCGGTGGATTACTCAAAGTTTTAAGCAAAGTCAATGCAGTCGTTCCATCAAAATCACCACTACCGATTCTCGACCATATATTGTTCGATGTTTCCGGTTCAACACTTACGCTTACAGCAACGAATTTAGAAATCACGATGTTCGTTTCGCTCGGCGTGAAAGGAAATTCCAACGGAAAGATTGCCGTTCCCGCACAACTTTTTACCAACACCATTTCCGCGCTTCCGCAAAACACCAACGTAACGTTCTCCGCGGATATTGCCAAGAGAAAAATTGTTCTGACAACAGAAAAAGGGACGTATCACCTCAGCGGACAGAACGCAGAAGATTTTCCCAAAACAACGGATGTTTCTGCGGGAAAAGAAATTTCTCTTCCGAGCGAAAAATTGCAGCGTGTGATTTCCAAAACTTCATTTGCCGCAAGCGCTGATGAACTTCGTCCTTCAATGACTGGCGTGTTATTTGATTTCGGAGGAAATGAATTACGCTGTGTTGCGACGGATGGACATCGTTTAGTGAAAATGACATTACAATCCATCGGCTCAAAAGAAAAACGCGAAGTGATTATTCCGCAGCGAGCCCTTTCGATTTTAAATCGCTCGCTTGATGAAGCCGATTGCGCAATGTCGTTCGATGACCAGCAAGCAAAATTTTCTTTCGGAACAACGACAATGTACACGCGGCTCATTACCGATAAATATCCCAATTACGACGCGGTGATTCCGACAGATAATGATAAAGAAATGCGTGTGAACCGCGAAGACATTCTTGCTTCTGTGCGGCGTGTCGGATTTTATACAAGTCAGGACACAAAACAAATCCGTATGGCGTTGAAACGAAATCAACTTACGGTTGCGGCGGAAGATGTTGGACTTTCCGGCGGCAATGCAAGCGCAAACGAAGAACTTGCGTGCGAATATACCAGCGAAGCAATGGATATCGGATTCAACGCAGTGTATGTTTCCGATATACTTTCACACCTCGACGGCGAAGAAATGATTTTCACCTTCAGTTCACCAACGCGCGCAACAATGGCAAAACCTGCGAAGAACGAAGAGAAAGAAGAAATTCTGATGTTGGTTATGCCGGTGAGACTCAATTCATAATGGTTTGAGATTTGAGGTTGGTGGTTTGTGTTTCTTTCTCTAACCTCAAACCGCAAACCTCCAACCAAAAAATAAATTTGCGGCTTTCTTCAATTCGACTTCGCAATTTTCGCAAACACGCTTCATCGCAATTGGATTTTGCTAACGGAGTAAACATTCTCGTTGGCAATAACGGACAAGGAAAAACGAACGTTCTCGAAGCGCTCAGTTTTCTTTCGCTCACAAAAAGTTTTCTTTCCGCAAGCGATACGTTGGTGTGCAAACACGGCGAAGAGTTGTTTGAAGTTTCTGGAAAAATGATTTCGGATAATGGTGTGGAATACAATGTTCGCGTTGCTCATCAAATTTCTACTGCGGAAAAAGTTTTCACGATTAACAAGCAAAACGTTGAGCCGCGTTCATCGGTCATCGGAAAATTTCCGATTGTGATTCTCTCGCCGCATCATTCCGCGATTACGTTTGGCTCGCCGAGTGAACGGAGAACGTTCGTGGATTTTGTTTTGTGTCAATCATCGCGCTCGTATCTTGATAACTTGCAAACGTTTCGCCGCATCTTAAAACAACGCAACGCATTTCTTCACGACGCCAAAATTTCTCGACGACCGATTGACGACAGCATAGAAACGTGGAACGAACAATTTACCGAAGCCAGCGCAACCGTAATGCAAAAGCGAAATACATTCATTCAGGATTTTCAAGCGTACGTAACGAATGCGTACAAAGAAATTGTAGAAAGCGAAGAAGTTCCGACATTGACATACACGCCGCAAATTGCTATTCAACATAAATCTTCTTTGTACGAAATTGAAATGCTGCTCCAAGAGAAAATGGAAAATGAAAAGCAACGTGAATTTGCATCGGGGACAAGCGTCGTCGGTCCGCATCACGATGAAATTGATTTTCGTTTGAACGGATTTGAACTCAGAAAATTTGCATCGCAGGGACAACATAAAACGTTTCTCGTTGCGTTAAAAATAGCGGAGTTTCATTATTTGAAAAATGCTTGCAACGAAACGCCGATGTTTTTACTCGATGACGTCTTCAGTGAACTCGACGAACAACGTGCGCAAAAAGTTTTGGATTTGGTTCGCAAGCACGGACAAACATTTGTAACAACGACAAACTCCAACGCTCTTGATGGTATTCTTTCTTACGGGAAAGAGAATAGAAAGTTTACTATTGATGATGGAAAAGTACTGAGTGGTAATTTGTAATTGGCAATTAGTAAAAAAAAATACCAATTACATTTGAAATGATGAGAAAGAATTTTCAACAGCACCGCTCAACTTCTTATCCCAAGGAACTGAATACAATTCTTCAAACCGCAATTCAATCTCTCGGATTATCACACGGTATTGCGCAAGGAAGAGTGTTGAACGAATGGAAAAATATTGTCGGCGAGCATATCGCAAAAGTAACCGAAGCGGATTATTTCGATAAAGAAACATTAGTCGTGAAAGCTACATCGAGCGCATGGCGAAACGAATTGACATTTTACAAACAAGAAATACTCAAAAAAATAACCTCGCTCGTTGGCGAAGGAATTGTGAAAGAAATTAGATTTCGGTAATAGTAATTGGCAAATTGTAATTAGTAATTTGAGGCTTGTATGTTGAAGTTAGAAGAATTAGAAGTTTATCAACTTTCAGAAACGCTTGCAGATATTGTTTGGGAAATTTGCGTTGATTGGGATTGGTTTGCAAAAGATACTGTTGGAAAACAATTGGTGCAAACATTGCCGAAGGATTCGGGAGATTTAGTTTCAAAGAAAATATCCAATTTTGCTATTACGCACGAGGCTCATTGCTTGAAACACGTCATTGGTTGCGACGCGCAAAAAAGAGAAAACTACTTTCACCGCAACAAGAAAGTGAATTGAAGAAAACACTTCAGTTACTTTCTCCGAAATTAAATGCATATATAAAAGTAAATAAACAGCAAGTCAGTAGAAAAACGAACGACTAATTACCAATTACCAATTACGAATTACAAATTACATTTTAGAAAATGGCAAAAAATAAAACTGAAAACGAAGAACAACAGAAAAACGGCGAAACATACACCGCTGATGACATCACCGTCTTAAAAGGTCTTGAAGCGGTTCGCAGAAGACCCGCAATGTATATCGGTGATGTGAGTTCTCGCGGACTTCATCACCTTGTGTACGAAGTTGTTGACAACTCGATTGACGAAGCGCTTGCCGGTTACTGCACGGACATCAACGTAGTTTTCAACGCAAACGGTTCTGTTTCTGTGCAAGATAACGGTCGTGGAATACCCGTGGACATTCATCCCGAAGAAAAGAAAAGTGCGCTTGAAGTTGTGATGACGGTGTTACATGCGGGAGGAAAATTCGATAAAGATTCGTACAAAGTTTCCGGTGGTTTGCACGGCGTTGGCGTTTCTGTCGTGAATGCGCTCAGCGAATGGCTGGAAGTCGAAGTTGTGCGCGATGGAAAAATTCATTTCCAAAAGTATGAGAAAGGCGACCCCATTGCGCCGGTGAAAGTAATCGGCAAAGCGGAAAAGAATCGCGGAACCGGAACAAAAGTAACGTTCTTTCCCGACGGAACAATTTTCAAAAACCGGACATTCAAGTTTGATATTATTGCAGAACGTTTACGCGAACTTGCTTTCTTGAATCCGACGGTAACTCTTACGCTGTTGGAAGAAGCAACAAAGCAAGAAGAAACATTTCATTTCAAAGGCGGATTGATTGAGTTTATAAAATATTCTGATTCAACGCGCCCGTCAATTACCAAAAAACCGTTTTATACAAAAGGCGAAGGCAAAGATGAAAACGGAAGAACGGTGGAAGTTGAAGTTGCATTTCAATATAATAGCGGTTACAGCGAAAATGTTTTTTCGTACGTGAACAACATCAACACGCACGAAGGGGGAACACATCTCGTTGGTTTTCGAACATCACTTACTCGCACGTTGAACTCGTACGCATCAAAAAATAATTTGATAAAAGATGCAAAGATTACGCTTACTGGTGATGATTTCCGCGAAGGTTTGACTGCGGTTATCAGTGTGAAAGTCCCAGAGCCGCAATTTGAAGGGCAAACAAAAACAAAACTCGGCAACAGTGAAATAAAAGGAATTGTTGAAGGTGTTCTCGGCGAAAATCTTTCTACGTGGTTGGAAGAAAATCCGAGTATTGCAAAAGTAATTATAGAAAAATGTTTACGCGCTGCAGAAGCACGTGAGGCATCGAGAAAAGCGCGTGATTTGGCGCGAAGAAAAAATGCGATGGACGGTGGCGGACTTCCCGGAAAACTTGCCGATTGTTCTATCAACGACCCGGAGCATTGCGAGTTGTATTTGGTAGAAGGAGATTCCGCCGGTGGAAGCGCAAAGCAGGGACGTGATAGAAAGTTTCAAGCGATTCTTCCGCTCAAAGGAAAAATCTTGAACGTGGAAAAAGCGCGTTTGCATAAAATGTTAGAGAACGAAGAAATCAGAAATATCTTTACAGCAGTCGGTACCGGCGTTGGTGATGATTTCAATTTAGAAAAACTTCGTTACAACAAAATTATTCTGATGTGCGATGCTGACGTTGATGGTTCGCATATCCGCACGCTGCTTCTCACGTTGTTGTTTCGTCATATGAAAGATTTGATAGAAGCGGGACACGTCTATATTGCGCAGCCGCCGCTCTACAAATTAAAAAAAGGAAAACAAGAATACTACGCGTACGACGATGACGAGCGCGATGATATTTTGAAGCGAATGAAATCCGAAAAGAAAAACGGAAGCGAAAAAGAGGAGGAAGAAGAAAGCGGCGAAGAAGTTACAGCGACCGAAGGTGAGCCAGTCGTAAAAAGAGGAAACATTGTAATTTCCCGTTACAAAGGTTTGGGAGAAATGACGCCGGAACAATTGTGGTCAACTACAATGAATCCCGAAACGAGAACTGTTTTGCAGGTAACATTGGAAAACGCGATTGATGCTGATAAAACGTTTTCCACTTTGATGGGAGACGAAGTAGAGCCGCGACGACAATTTATCGAACAGAATGCGAAGTATGTGCGGAATTTAGATGTGTAAGTAAGTAGTTGAGTATTTGAGAAAAATATTAATTGAAAAAAAATTATGAAAGAACTATCATTCCAGGATTTTGTAAAGGAAGTTCTCAAGCGGGCGGAGTATAAAAAAGGGAAGGACGGCGATTGCATAATTGCAATTGCTTCTGATTTGCCCGGTTGTATGACACAGGGTGATAATTTTGAAGAAGCGCGGGAAAACCTTATTGACGCAATAGAACTTTGGATAACATCGGCGTTGCGTGATGGTGAAACTATTCCGACGGTTAAAGGACACACGCTATTTATGGCAAGAACAAAACCTTCGGTTGCCGGACGAAAAGTAGCGTATGCCTAAAATTTCGCCTTGCACAAGATCGGAACTTGTGAGGAAGTTACGAAGATTAGGTTTTGAAGGTCCTTATCCCGGCGGCAAACACGATTATATGAAACGAAAAAATTTTCGCTTGACTATTCCGAATCCCCACGGTAACCAAATTGACAGTGCATTCGTGAAAGAAATTTTGAAACAGGCAAATATATCCAATGAAGAATGGTTGAAGGCATAAGCAAATGTCCAAAAAAAACCATAAAACATATATTCTCGCTCTGGATAAAGATGACCCGGAGAAAGAGTTGGAGTTTGAAATAATGTTTCAACGCACCCTTACCGTTGAAGAACGTTATCATATTATGGATGAACTGGTTCGCGAAGGTCTCAAACAGATTAAGAAACGTGGATATAAAAAAACTCCTCTTATCGTTGCAAGATAATAAAGTGCAATTTCTTGTTATCGGTGGTTGGGCGCTTCCCGCTTACGGATATCAACGTTTCACCAAAGATGTTGATATCTTTATCAAGCCAACAAAACAAAATGTTGCAAGAACTATCAAAGCACTTCGTTCTCTTGGTTACATCGTAGATGAAGAGCAAGAAAAACTATTTTTTACAAAAAAAGTTCTCTTCCGCCAATATATTTTACAAACAGATATTCATCCAACCGTGAAAGGAGTTACATTCTCCAAAGTTTGGAAAGGAAGAAAAGAAACCACGATAAAAGGCGTTAAAGTTTTTGTCCCTTCAGTCGAAGACTTAATAAAAATGAAACAATCTGCGGGAAGACCTCAAGACATGATTGATGTAGGGTTGTTGACTGAATTTTTAAAACAAGAGAAAAAAGAGAACGGAATGAAATGACCATTCTCGGCATTGATCCCGGCACACGAATTACCGGCGTTGGAATTCTTGATGTTACTTATTCGTCAAAAAAAGAAATTCGTATTCTTGATGCAGAGGCAATTCTTCTCAACCCGAATGACACAATGCCATTACGCTTGAAAGAAATTTTTGAAACACTTTCTTCACTTATAAAAAAATATAAGCCGAATGAAGTCGCAATCGAAACGATGTTTTACGGAAAGAACGCGCAATCAGCAATGAAACTTGGTCACGCGCGTGGGGTTGCAATGCTTGTCGCAGTTCTCAATGATCTTCCCGTTGCGGAATACTCTCCGCGCGAAGTGAAAAAAGCGGTTGTTGGTTACGGTAACGCATCGAAAGAGCAAGTGCAAGCAATGGTGAAACGACTTTTGAAATTGAAGGCAACGCCAAAGCATTTTGACGTTACTGACGCGCTTGCTGTAGCGTTGTGCCATTCGCACTCGAGAAATTTTTCTACAAACGTTCTTTCTCTTCGAAGCGCAAGTCGTTTCAAAAACTGGAAATCGTTTCTCGAAAACAATCCTCAAAAAATAATTCGCTATTCGTAATTTGTAAATTGTAAATCGAAAATGATTTCTTTACTTCGCGGAAAACTTCTCCACAAATCTCCAACGGAAATTATTGTTGACGTCAACGGCGTTGGCTATTCTGCTTCTATCTCGCTTTCTACGTTTCAAGCACTGGAAAACGTTAGCGGAGAAATAAACATCTTCACACATTTATATGTTCGTGAAGATACTATGCAACTCTTCGGATTTGCGACCGAACTCGAACGAGCGATGTTCCGAATGTTAATCAGCGTTTCCGGCATTGGTCCGAAGATGGCGCAGACAATTCTGTCGGGAATGAACACGGAGGAACTTCGCAATGCAATTTTTTCAAGCAATGTTCAATCGCTTACAACAATTCCGGGCGTTGGCAAAAAAACTGCCGAGCGTTTAATTGTTGAACTCCGCGACAAACTTGGAAAAGTCGAAGCGAAAGACTCATTTCTCACAACACCAACAGCACAAAGCCAGCATTTTTCCGAAGCCGTGCTTGCGCTTACTTCGCTCGGATACAATCGCGCCAATGCAGAACAAACCGTGCGAGCCATTATTCAAAACGCAAATGGCGATACACTCTCTCTCGAAGAAGTTATCAAACGCGCACTGAGAAATAAATGAAGAATTAAGAATGAGGAATGAACAATGTTTTTGGTTGAAAAAAATGTGTGTATTCTTTCTGTGCATTGTTTTTAGTATTAGTTCAAATCAGATTGTATATACACAAACAAACATCTTTTCCCATTCTTCTTTTTTCCTTCCTCCGTCCTCATTACTAAATTCTCGTTTCGATAATTCTTCATCTTATTTCAATTCTTACTTTTCGCACTACAAACAAGGAATCACGGAAAGCTTTTTTACAACCGATGCGGCAACGTGGCTTGGTGTTGGCGGAATTACAATCGCCGGAATGAGTTTGTTCGATACTAAATCGAAAACATATTTCCCGAAACAAAATTTTCTTTCTACAAGCGTGTCTTCATTTGCGTATAATTTTGGCGGAGGACCGAAAACATACATAACAATTCTTGGAACACTTGGCGGAATTGCCGTTCACAGTTCATTGACAAATGAATCAAATGAAATATATTTTTCAAAAGCTGAACTCGTTTTAGAAACTGTTGCAACCACTTCACTCATCACGCAAATTTTAAAACATACTATCTCCCGTTCACGACCGAATAATTCCGATACAAAATCATTTCCGTCGGGACACACATCGCTCAGTTTTTCTCTCGCAACGCCGCTGTATGAAATTTACGGATGGAAGGTTGGTGTTCCAGCGTTTGCACTTGCTTCAGTTGTTGGTGTTCAACGAATGCAAACAAACGCGCATCATCTTTCCGACGTGTTAAGCGGTGCGCTGTTGGGAATAATGGTGGGAAAAGGTTTCGGAAAAGTACATCAGGAAGAAAACGAGGAAGCGATAAGTTTCGCTCCGAATGTATTGATGCTCAACAACACATTTATTCCCGCAATCAAAACCTCGTTCAGGTTGAAATAATTTTATTGCGGTCGCAGTATTTGCTGCTTCACAAACAATGCTTCCCGTTTCGCGGGATTTATTTTCAACGCTTCTTCTGCAAGTTTGAGCGCAGTTTCCTTTTCCCCCCTTCGTAAAAAATACATTGCCTGATTGGCGTAACCCCGCACATAAAACTCCAAAGTCATATCGGGCAACAATCCTTGTTTTTCTTTCGGACGAAACGAAAAATATTTCGGCGTAATAATCGGAACCGAACCACCGTCAGGAACAAGCCGAAACAGTAATCCATCAGGAATGCGTTGAAATCCTTGCGTGTACTCCGCTTCAATTTCAGGGGTTACATACACTGCCCGCTCTTTCATATTCTTTGTAATGAAACTCGAAATGACATTCCGGAACGATTGCTCAATTGTAAAATTGTTGTACGGTTCGTTGTGTTCAAATTTATTCAACTCAACGAGGAACGTATTAATTTCATTTCGTGAATTATGGATAAGCGAAGGATAATGCCGTTCTAATTGAGGAAAATACCACGTACGGCGAAGCAATTCTTTATCTATTATGGTAACATCGGGACGATATTTATCAATCGTCTGAAAATAATATGACGCGGAAATAAAATAATCCCACTGATATGAAATGATGATAGCATCGTTCTCCACATTGTTTAAAATATTTTTCGTGTAATCTTCGACAAGAAAATTTTTGCTTTCATCCACTTCGCTGTAATGAAAAGGAATGGGCAGCAAACAAAGAGCGATAAGAGAAAACTGGATGATTTGTGGTTTGAGATTTGTGATTTGCGATTTATCGGTTTGTTGTTTTTTTCCCACTGACTTCTGACTACTGACCACCAACTTCTTTTTCCCAAACTGTTCCTGTAAAAACAGTACTCCAAACGCACTCCATATAGCCACAACAAAATATGCAAGCAGGAAATACGAATCAATATCTTTAATATCGTAGTTGATGGAATAGAGAACACAACCGATGAACAATAGCGACGTGAACCATAACGCACGTTTGTCTTTCCATATTCTGAAAATGCCAATTACACCGAACGCGAAACCGATATATGCAAACTCTGCAGGCAAGTGCGTTACGAAATAACTAAACTGCTGTTTCGCAACTTCCATCGAAGAAAAAATCCATACGGAAAATTGTTTGCCGCGAACGTGCCAAAGAAACCGTTCGAGTGTTGCCGGATGTCCCCAATCAAACATTGGATTTTGTGATGAACGAATCGGCAAATACAAATACACCGAAAGCCCGAGAAGAAACGGAAGAACGAGTGAAAGAACTTTCTTCCACGCTTCTTTATTGAAACCAAACGTTTTGAAAAATAAAAACAGAAACGCGGGTGCAAGTAGAATCGTTGTGAGGTGATTCGTGAAACTCAAACCTAAGACAAATGAAAACGTAAGAAAATATTTTTTGTCATTCGTCATTCGTAATTCGTAATTTGTAATTTTTGAAACGTGAATTGCTTTCGTAAAAAATAAAAGCAACAACGAAAGGAATAACACGTGGAGTGAATATACTTCTACTGCAACTGCTTGCGACCAGTACGTTTCAGAAAAAGCGAGAAGAAGTGTTCCACAAATAGCAGGAATAAAATTCATCATCCCAAGCGAAGTCGAGGGAGGATTTGAGGTTTGTCCGAAGGACTCCTTTCGGAGAGGTTTGAGATTTGAAAACTCCGTTGTGAAGAAAACAAGAAACTTGAAAAAGAAAAATAATCCGACTGAACAAAGAAACGCGGCGAAGAGATTGAGTTGAAAAATTATGGGAATGCCGAGCGGAAGTTTCGTAACAAAATACGAAAGCAAGGTAAACAGCGGATAACCTGTTGGATGAGCAATACCAAGCGTTGTAGCAACCGTTGCAAGTTCTCCCGCATCAATAAAGGAAGCTGTTCTGTTTGCGGTGAGAAAGTAAACGAAGAAGGCAAAAAGAGAAATTGCTGCACCGATGCGGTTTGCGGTTTGTGGTTTGTGGTTTGCGTTCATAAAAAAGTGCGGGAAATATACTGCTTTCGTTTGACGGAAGAATAAAAAAAAGCGATTTCGGTTTTATTGAAATCGCCTTCAAATTATTCCCCCTTGTCATTTATCCGCTGTGGCGGAAAGGGGGTTTTGGGTGCTTACTTCATCAACACAAGTTTCTTCGTTTCCGTGAAAATTTGTTTTCCTTCTTCCGAAACTTGCAACCGATAAAAATATACGCCGCTCGATAATTTGCTTCCATCAAATTCAATTTCGTGTTTGCCCGATTCTAATTCCTCGTTGTTTAGCAACGTTGCAACTTCTTGTCCAAGCACATTATATATCTTCATTGTTACTAATGACGAGTTACCAATGACAAATGACAATATTGTTGTCGGATTAAACGGATTGGGATAATTTTGTTCGAGAGAAAATTCTTTCGGCGTATTCTTTGTTTCTGCAAATGGAATTTGTTGTGAAGAAGGTTTAGAAACTTGCTGCACTATTCCCGTTTCCTCTACAGTACGTACACCCAAGAGGTTGATTGCGTAAGGATTTTTCTTTAACTCAGAAATTGAAACTCTGATTTCAAAGTTTGTGCTGTCAATATTCGCGGCAAATGCTTCATTGATTGGTCTCAATACTGAATCAACAAACAGAGATAACTGCGCATAACCTTCATCGTTGGTGATGCCATAACGAGAGTAATACGTCATCATACTGTCGAAGAGCATTCCTATTTCTGTGAGGGATTTTCCTTGCAAAGAGTCTCCAGCAACAGTTACATTTTTTGAAAATACAAGCGAGCCAAAACCATATGGCAAAACATCATCTGCACTTGCTAGCAAATTCAAATTGAAGAGAACACCTTGCTCGATTGCGACGTTATTGTAAGTTTTGAATGTAGGAGTAATTGCTTTACTTATTTTTTTTGACTTCTTTCCTGATTTGCGAAGAGAATCAAACGGATACGCTTTGCCTGTATGGGGGGATGTAAACAATTTTGCGAGTGCTTGTCCTCCTTTTCCTTTATCATTTTTAAATTCAACCCAAGCATATTTCTTTATGCTATCTTTCACTGACTGAGAAATGCCAAGAAACGAAAGATTTATTTTCCCAATTTTCCAAAACTCTGCTTTTACAACTGTTGCCTCATTGGGAAGTTTTACAAGTTTTCCCTTTTTGTATTGCATTTTCACCGCTTTTGCTCCTAAACCTGAAGACGATTTGATAGTACGATATTTGCTAGCCTGTGACACAAAGTTTCCATTACTGTCGGTTTTAATGAAATGGCTGCTATCATAACTTCCCAATGTAATAATATAACCACCATCTCTTGCTTGGCCTACTGTATTACCACTATGATGTTTCGTCCATAATGTATCACCGTTTGCATCGGTTTTGATTAAGGAACTTCCAACTATTATATACCCGCCATCGCTTGTTTGTACTACGGAATTTCCACCAAAAGGTTTCGTCCATAATGTATCACCGCTTACATCGGTTTTGATTAAGGAACTTCCAACTATTATATACCCGCCATCGCTTGTTTGTACTACGGAATTTCCACCAAAAGGTTTCGTCCATAATGTATCACCGCTTACATCGGTTTTGATTAAGGAACTTCCAACTATTATATATCCGCCATCGCTTGTTTGCTGTACGGAGCAGTTGTAAAATGGTGGCCCAGGAAATGGTGCGCCAAAGATTTTTTGCCATTGTAAATTTCCTTTCACATCGGTTTTTATTAGGAAAACATCCAATCCACCCCCGATAAACATATCTGTATAACCAGCAATAATAAACCCTCCATCTCTCGTTTGCCGGACGGATTTGCCATGATCGGTAGTAGCAACAGTAGTATCTCCAAAGAGTTTCTGCCATTGCAAAGTCCCGTTTGCATCAGTTTTGATGAGATAAACATTACCACCCCCGCAATTAGGACATGCCGTATTGCCCACAATAATATACCCTCTGTCTCTTGTTTGCTGCACAGAGGCACCATATCCCGCACCAACAAAAGCGTTCCACCACTGTTGATTTCCATTTGAATTTATTTTTAGGAGAGTGATACCATAGGCGTATTCACCAGTAATGATATATCCATCATCAATAGTTTGTTGACCTGAATAATATGAAGAATATCCAAAAGTTTTTATAAAAGTTATTTGCGCTTTCACTTCTGTTGGTAAGAACGTGTATATACATATAAGTCCGAGAAAAATAATAAGTTGTTTCATAAAAAGTTGCCTTTCAAATAATTGTTAGTTAGTTAGTTGGTTTGCTTGTTCGTTGGTTGGTAGGTTCAATAAGTGTTATCCAAACACTTTTTCTCCCTCAATCAAAAATCCCTTAACAACTTCGGAAGAAATTGTTTGTGTTTTTTCAAACGTTCCGGTATCAACATACAACTCGTCTTTCAACAAAAATTTTTGTATTGTTTCCATTTCCGGGTCAACAATCCAGTATTCTTTTACGCCAAATTGTTCATAGAGCGCTTTCTTCCTGCGAATATCCATTACGCGGTTAAACGGCGAGAGAATTTCAATTACAAAATCAGGCGCGCCCTCAATATTTTTCGTGGTGATGATGTGTTTCTGTTCATTCAACACAACACACAAATCGGGTTCAACGACATCTTCTTCGGAAAGCACAACATCATACGGTGCAACAAAGAGTTCTCCGATAGGTCTTGTCCGAAGAAATGATTCAAGGAAATACGTCAGTTTTTTTGAAACACGTTGATGTGCAGTTATTGGGGCTGGTGACATAAAAAGTTCTCCGTTAATTATTTCGTACCGTTTTCCATCGTCGGGAAATTGTTGGTAATCTTCGTAGGTGAATATCACGCTTGACTTTCTCGAAGGAGGGCGAGATTGCATTGGGCGTGTTTGTGTTGCTGTTTGCATAATTATTGTCCCGTAATCTTTTTCAATTGCGGGTGAAATATAGTGAGGGATTTTGTTGAAAGCAAATGCTACGGTTTGCAATTACCGAAATAATTTTTACTTTGCTCACCGAATTTTATATCACTTTATTGTAAAACCAATGTTGACAAAACTTATTTCCCGCAATTTATTCTTCATACTCTTTCTTATTTCCATTTCTTTTTCATTAGAAAAAGGAAAACAAACCCCGCAAGACTCGCTCGAACAGAAAAAACTTGAAACACTCTTCAATTCGTTCAAAGCGCGAAGTATCGGTCCGGCAATTATGGGCGGGCGCGTTTCGGATATTGCTATTGACCCGAGCGACGTGAACACATTTTATGTTGGACTCGGTACGGGGGGCGTAATGAAAACATCGAACAACGGTGGAACATTTGCTGCCATTTTTGAAAACGAATCGGTCGCAGCAATTGGCGCTGTTGCTATCGCTCCATCGAATTCCAAGTACGTTTATGTCGGAACGGGTGAAGCAAACGATAGAAATAGTTCGAGTTGGGGAAACGGCGTGTACCTTTCCACCGATGGCGGCGGTGAATGGAAAAATATCGGATTAAAAGAGAGCAAAACCATTGCACGGATTGTCGTTCATCCGAAAGATTCCCTCACTGCGTATGTTGCCGCGATGGGCGATTTATGGAACCTTGGCGGCGAACGGGGATTGTATAAAACGACGGACGGTGGAAAAAACTGGAAGCAAATTCTTTCTGCACTGAAACCATACAACGATAGAGTCGGGTGCGGCGATGTGATGCTGGATAATTCTGATTCATCGGGTAATATTGTGTACGCCGTTTTGTATGCCCGTCAACGCACGCCGTGGTCATTCACTTCGGGTGTTTCTTTAACCGACGGAAAAGATGTTGGCGGAATTTTCAAATCGTCGGATGGGGGAACTACGTGGAAAAAATTAGAGAACGGACTTCCGAAACAGATGCAACGAATCGGATTGGCGATGTATAAAAAGAATTCAAAAATTCTCTATGCAATTGTGCAAAGCGATGAAGAGGGAACAAACGACCCGTGGCATCCGCAAAGTAAATCCGGCGGAATTTTCAAATCGGAAGATGCAGGAGAAACGTGGATACGGGTGAACAAACTCAATCCCCGCCCGTTTTATTTTTCACAAATTCGTGTTGACCCAAGCGATTCCAATCGCGTGTATGTCCTTGGATTTGCAATGCACGTTTCGGAAGATGGCGGGGTAACATTCCGCGAAGATTTCAACGAAAAAATTCATCCCGATCTGCATGCACTCGCGATTGATGAAAAAAATCCCAAACGCATTATTCTCGGAACCGACGGAGGGGTGTATGTTAGTTATTCGAGCGGAAAAGGATGGATTCATCTCAACAATTTCGCGGCGGGAGAATTTTATCGCATTTCACTCGATAACAGTACTCCGTACAGAATTGCCGGTGGATTGCAGGATAATTTAAATTGGGTGGGACCGAGCCGAACATTTTCCAAAGAAGGAATTTTGAATTACGACTGGACAAACATTGAAGGAGGCGACGGGTTTTATTGTGTGTTTGACAAGAGCGATTCCAATCTTGTGTATGCGGAATCGCAGCAGGGATATGTACATAGTTTCAATTTACGAACCGGGGAAGTGCGCGGGCTTCGTCCCGAACAACCCGAAGGACAACCGGCATTTCGTTTTCATTGGAATTCACCTCTCATCGGCAGTGCGCATAATAATGATGTCCTCTATCTCGGGGGAAATTGTGTTTTCAAACTGTGGGATAAAGGAAGAAAATGGAAACGCATCAGTGACGACCTTACGACGCAGAATTTACAAAAGATGGTTGCAGTCGGAAGCGGCGCAGAAAGTTATGGTGTGATTTACACTCTCGCAGAATCTCCATTAAAATCAGGAATGTTGTGGACGGGAACAGATGATGGAAAATTGTGGGTAACCGAGAACGACGGTGAAACGTGGAGCGATCTGACGAGCAATCTTCCGAAAAATGTGAAGGGAGAATGGCTCAGCAGAATTGAAGCAAGTCGTTTCGATGTGAATGTTGCGTATCTCGCAGTGGACGCACATCGCAACGGAAATTATGCGCCGCTTGCTTTCCGAACAAGTGATAAAGGAAAAACGTGGCAAAACATTTCTTCCAATCTTCCGAACGATGGTCCGGTAAAAGTGCTCCGCGAAGATGTAAAAAACCCGAACATCCTTTTTGCAGGAACGGAATTTGCGCTGTTAGTTTCTACCAATCGCGGTGAACGTTGGGTAAAGTTTGGCGGACTTCCCACGGTTGCGATTGATGACATTCAAATTCATCCGCGCGAAAAAGATTTGGTTGTTGCAACACACGGAAGAAGTTTATATATCGTTGATGATATTTCTCCGCTCGAAGATTTTGTGGACAGCGTGAAAAATAAAGAGGCGTATCTTTTTTCCATTCGTTCCACATTCGGGCGATTTCTGCTTCCCGGCTTTGCTGATTGGAACGGAACGGCAGTTTTTCGCGGCGCCAATCCTCCATCGGGTGCAATTATCAATTACTACGTTAAAGATTTTACTGGCGAAAGTGTAAGTTTTACCGTTGCAGATTCGGCGGGAAAAACGGTAGCAAATTTAAGCGGCACAAATACTCCGGGATTTAATCGCATCGTGTGGGATTTGAAATGGACAAACGATTTGCTGAATAGTTATGGCGGCGAAGGACAAAAATTTGTACGAAGCGGTGAATACACCGTTACGATGAGTTATGGAAAACTTACACAGAAGCAAAAGGTGAAAGTGGAAATTGCGGACGGGATTGAAACGAAGTAATTTTTTCTCGCGCAAAGCCGCAAAAAAAGCAAAGCTTAATAGAGTTTTTTTATGTTACTTTGAAAGGTAATTACAATGAGGCAGTTTATTTTTTCAGCCAAAGTAAATCTTTTCGTTTTACTTTTGAGTCAAACTATTTTTGCGGGTTACCACACACCAAACACTGGCATTGTATGGAATTTTGATTCGCTTGTTGCTAACTCAAACGGAGTGGTCATAGGAAGTTTCCCTACCTACACAATGAATGATACCGTAATAATTTCAGAAAACGATGTTGTTGTTGTTCAAGCGGGAAGTTTTATTACGCTGTCTCAAACAAGCATTGTAATAGATGGGGTGTTACGTGCAATTGGAACAACAGATTCGCTGATACGTTTTTCCGGCTCAACACCAACTCCCGCAAGTTGGAAAGAACTTCGTTTTGAAGATACTTCCGTTGATTCGTTGTGCGTTCTCGATTATTGCATCGTAGAATATTCCGATAAAAGTATTAACTGCATTAATGCAAGTCCGACGATTTCGCATTGCACAATTCGATACAACAATAATTACGGAATTCAGTGTTTCGGCTCAAATGCGATAATCCGCAACGACAGTATTTACAACAATGTACAATATGGAATTAATATCACGGTTAATGCGAGTCCGTTAATTGAAAATTGTGTTATCGCAAACAATAACACACAGAACACGGGACCCAAAAATCAAATCAGCATTGGAACGCAAGGAATCAATTCCCCTATTGTTCGCAACAATGAAATTTACGGAAGCACGAATATTAAAACGGGAGGAATATCAATTTCCGCGTTGATTGGTGGGAGCGGTTCGAATGCAATAATTGAGAACAATTATATTCACAACAATAGTTTTGGTATTGCTGTGCTTGGTTCAAATATCAATGCAATCATTCGGAACAATCGCATTATCAACAATAACATCAATCCGAATCCGTTGCAAGCGGGAAGCGGAATCAACGTCAATAGTAGTTCGTCTCCCGCCGCATCGCCGATTATTGCCGGAAATATTATTCGAGGAAATATTTGGGGAATTACGATTCAAGGAATTGCACAACCGAATATTGGCAACGTGGAAAATGCAGACACAGCCGATGATGGAAAAAATGTTTTTGAAAATAATGGACACAATGATTCACTGTTTGCGTTGTATAATAATACAGCAAATCATATCTACGCCCAGAATAACGATTGGGCAACACCAAACCCCGATAGTATAGCATCAATTATTTTTGACAGCGCAGATGTTTCGGGTCTTGGTGTAGTTACATTTCTTCCAATTCTACCACCACAATGTTTTTTCCCTTTGCATATTGGTAACCTATGGAGATATGGAACAGCTATCGTTTTCGGTGAAATAAAAGTTATTAGCGACACAGTTTTATCAAACGGAAAGGAATATGCTGTACGTAATGGCTATGGGGTTTTCACCGATGATTTTATTCGGCAAGATGGGAATAGAGTTTTTGTTTTCGATTCAGCAACAAACACGGAAAAAATGATATATGATTTTTCCAAACAAGTTGGTGATACTGTTTCCGTTAATTACAGTACATTTGATACAACTGTTATTACAGTTTATTCGATTGGCTATGAAGAAATCTTTGGAGCAATGAGAAAACAATGGGTATTTTTTGAAAGAAGTTTGGAAGATTCTTTCTATTCTCTAGACAGGATTGTCGATAGTGTTGGGTTGTACGATGGAAGAGGTGGTATTTTAACCGGAGCCATAATTAACGGTCACCTATTTGGAACGATGGATGTAAAGGAAACTGAAAAAGCAAAACAAGTTGAGTTGTTCCAAAATTATCCCAATCCGTTTAATACGAAGACAGTTATAAGTTTTCAGTTAAAAGTTAAAAGCGTTGTTACGTTGAACGTGTATAATGTTCTCGGGAAAGAAGTTGCGACATTAATTCACAACAGATTAATGGATGAAGAAAAACACGAAATAGAATTTGATGCGAGTAATCTTACAAGCGGTATATATTTCTATCGTTTGCGCTCAGGAAATTTTTCCGAAACCCAAAAATTATTATTGTTGAAATAAAATGAATTACAAACATTTCCATACAAAACCCATTCACGCAGGCGAACCGAAACCACACCTTAACGGGATTGAACTACGGAAAATTTTCGCAAAAGCAAAAGATGAAAGAAGAGATTGCGGAAGGGATTGAAACGAAGTAGAAAGTTAAACTGAAGAATTTATATATTCAGGCGTAATTTTATTAGGAGAAATAATTATGTTTAAGTTCAAAAAAAATCTAAAATCAAAGTATGCTACAGTTATAAAGATATCCATTGGTCTTACGTACGTACTGCTTTCTTTCCTTTATCGGGATATGCTGGTAGCGCAAACGTGGTCCCCCATCGGTGATGGAACTAATAATACAGTCAAAGCGATGGCTTCGTTTTATGATGAACTGTACGCCGGCGGATCCTTTACCAACGCCGGTGGAATTACTGTAAATCATATAGCAAAATGGACTGGAAATTATTGGCAAGTCGTCAGCTCCGGTTTGGATTCTGAGGTTACTTCACTAATAGTATTCAATAACGAACTGTACGCGGGAGGAAAATTCTTAAATGCCGGAGGAACAACAGTATCGTATGTTGCAAAATGGAATGGACTTACCTGGTCGCCCGTCGGAAATGGTTTTAATGGGCAGGTTTTCTCGCTTATTGTTTATCAAAACGAGTTGTATGCCGGTGGCAATTTTACATTCACTGGAACAACCGAGGTAAGGGGAATAGCAAAATGGAGTGGAACAACGTGGGACTCGGTCGGCGCAGGTCTCAGCGGTGGAACTGCTACGAACGCTTATGCAATGACTGTTTTTAAAAACGAACTAATTGTGGCAGGAGATTTTTCCTCTGCCGGAGGAATTTCATCGAACAATATTGCGAGGTGGAATGGTGTGAACTGGTCCTCGTTAGGTAGCGGAGTGGATAATTACAGTTACGCACTGGAAGTATATAACGATAATTTATACGTGGGAGGAAGATTCACTTCGGCAGGTGGAAACCCGAGTTTCTTCATTGCAAAATGGGATAGCGCGTCGTGGTCTCCGCTTGAAACCGGTGTAAATAATGTCGTTCTCTCCTTAGCTACCTATAAGAATGAATTGTATGTAGGAGGCGATTTTTCTACTGCCGGTGGGGCGACGGTTAATTTTATAGCGAAATGGAATGGCTCGGCGTGGTCAGATGTTGGCGGTGGGACAAATAACCGCGTTACTGCATTTAAAATTTCCAACAACGAATTGTATTTAGGGGGTGAATTTACTTTTGCCGGCGGAATTAGCGCCAACAGAATTGCAAAATTATCATTACTAAAAAAATACAGAACGTTTTCGGCAAATAATTTACTTGCGGAGAAACCAAACTGCTTAAAAGTAAAGCGCGGCATCGTTAAAGGTTATCCAAATCTTTCTACTGCCGTCGCAAATGTTTTCTTTCACATTGGGAAAAAAGGCACCACATTTCTCGGTGTTCAGGGCGGTCCTGCTTGGTTGTTTTTTAAATCGCAATCGAAGTTTGGTGATTTCTTCACCATTCCACATACAGGACAAGCGTACCCCATTGATTATGTAAGATCAAGATTTTCACAAAAAAAGTTAAAGGGCGCCATCAAACCGACCCGAAAGAAATTCAACAATGTTGCATGGGAACAGGGGGTAATTTTCAAACTCAATTTATTTGCAAGTCAGTACGGCATCACTCCGACCGGATTTGATTCTCTTGTTGTTGATTCATCCGCTACGCTCGCCAGTCCATATTTAAAAGGCAAATCTCTCTCATTCGTCGGAACATATTACGACAGCATAATGACGTTTTATGATGATTTTGGAGTGAATAATTCCGCCGCCTATGCCTTGTTACAAACATTCGTAGATTCGGTTCTGCGTCCAATCAATGAAACGTTTTACTCTCCAATTGACACAAGCGCGCCTGATTATAATATCAACGCAATAGAAATAACAGGACAAAAAAACTCCTACGCCGTTTACCTGAAAGGGGTGAAAACCATTTCGGGTGTAAAAATCATCAAAGAGCCAAGTACAAAAACATCACAAAATTATTTCTCCTCCGGCAACAGAGGAGATAATCCATCTGCTTTTATTATACCGCAAAATTTTCCCAATCCATTTAATCCCACAACAACAATTTCATTTGAACTACAGCAACCATCGTTTGTTACGTTGAAAGTGTATAATATCCTTGGGCAAGTTGTATCTATACTTTACGATAATGAATTTCTTGACGAAGGAGGACACAACGTCGCCTTCGATGCAGAAAAATTAACGAGCGGAGTCTATTTCTATACAATACAAACGAAAGATTACTCTGTCCAGAATAGAATGATTTTATTGAAATAGAATTTTTTTCCATCACCATTGCGGTAGAAAATACGCCGGAAAAACCATCTTGATAAATTATGAATAACTCCCCCACTCAATTTTCTACCAAACTCATCCACGCCGGCGAACCGCATCCCCGCATTAACGGCGCGGTTACGATGCCGATATTTCAATCGTCCACGTTTGAATATGCGGGCGAAGAGGGATATGACAATGTTCGCTACATTCGTTTAAACAACACGCCGAATCATCTTGCGCTCCATCAAAAACTTGCAGCATTGGAAAATGCAGAAGCCGCGCTTGTTACATCAAGTGGAATGGCGGCAATTTCCACTTCACTTCTTACAGTGTTAAAAAACGGCGACCATTTGCTTGCGCAGGATTGTCTGTATGGCGGAACGAACACCTTTATCACGAGCGATTTTGCAAAGTTCGAAATTACGTACGATTTTATTGACGCGGAAAACCCTGATGAATGGAAAAAGAAATTAAAGCCAAATACGAAAGCAATCTACTGCGAAGCAATGACAAATCCATTACTTCAGGTTGCAAATTTAAAAGCAGTTGTTGCCTTTGCAAAAGAACATAATCTTGTTTCGTTGATTGATAACACCTTTGCATCTCCCGTCAATTTCCGTCCCGCAGAACACGGGTTTGATTTGTCGCTTCACAGCGCAACAAAATATCTCAACGGACATACGGATATTGTAGCGGGCGCAATTATTGGGAAAAAAGAGTTGATAGAAAAAATTACCCATTCCTTAAATCACCTTGGCGGTTCACTGGACCCCCACGCCGCATTTCTTCTTCATCGCGGAATGAAAACGCTTTCGCTTCGCGTACATTTTCAAAACGAAAGCGCGCTAAAAATTGCACAGTATTTAGAACAACATCCGAAAGTTGCGAAAGTCAATTATCCCGGTTTGCAAAGCAATAAAAGTTATTCCCGGGCGAAAGAATTGTTCAACGGAAATTCCGGAATGTTGAGTTTTGAATTACGGGGAAATGTGAGTGATGCGGAAAAGTTTATGAAACGACTTTCCCTTCCGATTATTGCTCCAAGTTTAGGTGGAGTGGAAACATTGATTACTCGTCCGGTTACAACTTCACACGCGGGCATGAAAAAAGAAAACCGAGAACGACTTGGCATTACCGATACACTCATTCGGCTCTCCGTTGGCATCGAAGCCACAGAGGATTTGATTGAGGATATGGAAAGAGCGTTGGGTGTTAGTTGAGAAGAATAGTCCATGTTTTGAATTCGTTCCGAGTATTTCATCCAATAGACTTTAATTGATAATGAAAAAATACAGCAGCATATTTTTCATCCTTGTTCTTTCTTTTTCGTTTTCTCTTAGCGCAGAACTTCATAAAAATAAGAAAGAGCGAAAAGGTCTGCACCGCACCCATACAAAATTAGAAAAGCATCCCCAGCAACGGAATCCATCGCTGCCGGATTCAGATGAGCTGATTTCAAGAGAAAATTTTTGGAACTCCGTTGATACGATTCGGCTGGATTGGGTGCAGGAATATACTTCCAACCGCCTTTCCGGCGATGAACAGGTTGCCGACCTTGTGGTTGATAATAACGGAAACACGTACGTGTTAGGACAAACACAATCGTATTTGACGCGAGCGGATTTTTTAATCCTCAAATACAATCCCTCCGGTTCGCTCGTCTGGGCGGCAGATTATAATGGTTCCAGCAATACCAACGATGCCCCGCGAGCGCTCGCGCTTGATGCAAACGGGAATGTGTACGCGGTAGGAACCAAAACACACACGGGAAGGAATAGCGATTTTGTTACGGTAAAATTTTCATCTTCGGGGGTAAAACAATGGGAGGTTGATTACAATGGTCCGCTCGACTCGGCTGATGTTGCTGAAGACATTGCCGTTGATAATGCAGGAAATGTTTATGTCGCCGGTTCAACATTTCATCCCACAAAAGAAAAAAGTTATGCCACGCTAAAATACAATTCCGCAGGAGTTTTGGCGTGGGAAAAAATTTTCAACGACTATGATTACAACTATCCCACGAACATCGCCGTTGACGGAACGGGAAATGTGTATGTGAGCGGGACCAGTTGGGATTCAGACCAGAATCAGGGATACGCGGTTGTGAAATATAATCCGTTAGGAACAATGCAGTGGGTTACACGGTACGATGAACCTTCCGGATACAACACGGATATTGCAATGGTAGCGGATGCAAGCGGGAATGTGTACGTAACAGGCGAAAGTTACGACACGGACACACTCTATATTGAATATGCGACAGTGAAAATAAACGCTTCGGGAGTTCTCGAGTGGGATAAACGCTATAATGCCACCAGCAGAAGCGATAATTATCCGCGCGACATTGCGGTTGATAATTCCGGCAATGTGTACGTTACGGGCGAAAGTTACATTTACGGGATTTCTGCGGATAACACAGATTGCATAACGATTAAATACAGTTCGACGGGAATACAGCGTTGGGCGAAACGGTATGATAGCGATGAGGAATGGGGACAGTCAGTATCGGTAAATTCTGCAGGCGACGTTTTTGTTGCGGGTGAAGGATGGAGTGGATTATCGTATCAATATCTGTTTCTAAAGTATAATTCCTCGGGGAGTGAACAATGGGTGTCGTATAACGATAACGGTACGGGAGGTGTTTATCGCGCAGCGTTAGACGGAAATAATAATATGATTGTTCTCGGGACAAGTTACGATTCCCGAACAAAAAATGACGTGCGAACCCTGAAGGTAAATTCCGAAGGAACGGTAGTCTGGACTCAACGCTACAACAGAATCAGTATGTCCTCCGAATATGGGCAGGCAATTCTACTGGATAAAACAGGAAACCTTGTTGTCGCCGGAATCAGTGAATCCGATTCAACGGAAGATTATCTGGTGATGAAATATACCCAAAGCGGACAGCAGGTCTGGAATAAATTGCAAACCGGCGTTTTAAATGCAGATAACCGCGTTCTCGATATTAAAGAAGATAACGCCGGAAATTATTATATCTCCGGAGAACAATACACGTCGGCCACTTCGTATGATTTTGTTCTGCTGAAATTGAATTCATCGGGAACATTGCTCTGGAGAACAACATTTAACAGGTCGGGGACTTCCTCGGATAAACCGAAAGCGCTTGCTCTCGATAGCGCGGGGAATAGTTATATCACCGGTTCGAGTTTAAAAAATAGTTCGGAAGATTATGTAACGCTGAAATACAACTCTGCGGGTACGCTTGAGTGGACAAAACAATACAATGTTACCGGAACATCAAGCAACATCGCCTATGCGCTTGCTGTGGATAATAGCGGGAATGTTTATGTAACAGGGAAAAGCGCAGATTCCGCCACCGCAGATGTAGCAACCATTAAATACAGCGCTAATGGAAATGTTGAATGGATACAACGCTATAACTCGTGGCGGCTTGCGTATGATGAAGGAAGAGCAATCACGCTCGATAGCGAAGGGAATATCTACGTTGTCGGAGAAGGAAGCTACTCGTTCGTCGTTGTGAAATATTCTCCTGCAGGAAATGAACTTTGGAGCAAATTATATTTTATGCAGGCGAATTCTACCGATAGAGCATACGACGTAAAAATTGATAACGAAGGAAATTGTGTTGTTACCGGCAAGAGTACAACGAACAATCAGAATTACCTTACGACCGTTAAATATAATGCGGTGGGAGAATTATTGTGGAATGTTCATTATCTGACGGCAGGAAGTGCAAGCGCTCCAAAACTCAATCTCGATACGGGTGCGAATGTGTACCTCGGAGCAACCGTTAACATCCCAACACACCGGAACGATTTTCTGTTTGTTCGCTATAGTTCGGCGGGAGGATTTCTCGGTGATGGCTTGTACAATCACCCGCAAAATTATTCCGATGAGTTGGGAAATTTCACACTCGATAATGCAGGAAACGTGTATGCTGTCGGAACCAGCAGCGCTTCCCCGCAGGGAGAACTTCTGACGCTTCTGAAAATTGCTGATATTACTCTTTCCGTCAACAATGATACAAAAAAGCCTTCACCGTATGTTCTTTCGCAAAACTATCCGAATCCGTTTAACCCAAAAACAGTTATTGGCTTTTCGCTGTTGGCTGTTGGGAATGTAACGTTGAAAATCTACAACGTTCTCGGAGAGGAAGTTGCAACGTTGATGCACAACCGATTAATGGATGAAGGAACACATCAACTTGAATTTGATGGAGACAATTTGTCGAGCGGGATTTATTTTTATCGGTTAAGTGTAACGCAAGATGGTATCTTGCGTTATAATGAAACGAAAAAACTTTTGCTGTTGAAATAAAACGCCCGTTCCATTTTCATTTATTCAAAACCATTCTCCCGCTCGCCGAAAATTTTCCCGCCTCCAATTTATACACATACACTCCCGACGCAAGTGATGAAGCGTCGAATGTTACTTCATATTTCCCCGCTTCTTGAAAACCGTAGAAAATTGTTTTCACTTCTCTTCCGTTGATGTCGAAAACTTTGAGCGAAACAGAACTCGCTTCGGGAATATCGTACGCAATTGTTGTTGTTGGATTGAATGGGTTGGGATAGTTTGGATACAGCTGAAACGCGGAAGGCAAACTGGGTTCACGTTCACGGACATTCGTTGTTGTTATAACCCATTTGTATCGCGCTGTCCACAATCCCGCCGGTTGCGTATCGTCAATTAAACTATCGGGAACTTGCACAAGTGGTTCGGTTTTCGATAAAAAGATTGTTGCGGTGTCGTTAGTAAAACTCATCAACGGTGTCGTGTGAGTGAACATTTCCCGGCTTTCGGTTTGTGTGAGATTG
>Ga0207952_1000041_pt1 | contig 166013 bp, 179 predicted proteins | sample SubbioR12Aug_8Ca_FD_184831 | JGI IMG/M metagenome (GOLD analysis project Ga0207952, IMG submission 184831) | Serpentinite rock and fluid subsurface biosphere microbial communities from McLaughlin Reserve, California, USA - CR12Aug_8Ca (SPAdes) | ecosystem: Environmental > Terrestrial > Deep...
CTGATGGGGCAGCGTCTTGGTGCGGAAATAGCGCGCCAGCCAGTGCCGCCCGGCGCCAAGCAAGGCCGCATAGGCCTGCTTGTCACCGCGCTGGGCAAGACCCGCGAGGCGGGCCAGACTGGCTTCGTCGGCAATCACCCGCGCCTCCGCGCCAGCAGCGCATCGAGGCTGAACAAGCCGCCACCGCGCAAGATCAGGGCCAGCGCCAAGGCAGCCCACAGCGAATGCTGGGCCCACCACTCCTCGGGATAGACGAAGAACTGGATCGTCAGCGTCATCCCCAAGAGGCCGAGCGCCGAAAGCCGCGAGAACAGGCCCAGCAGCAGCAATGCTGGCAGCACATGCTCGGCCGCGTTAGCCATCACCGCCGTGAACTCCGGCGGCAGCGGGACTCCCGCGTATTCGGTGCGGAACAGTTCAAGGGTGCCGTCGCTGACCTGAAACCAGGTACCTTCGACCACCTTGGTCTGGCCCGAGCGCCAGAAGATCCCGCCAAGCACCACGCGCACCAAGGCGAGCAGCAGGCTTTCCGGCACGTTGCCCGAAAGCCAGCGCGTGGCCGCATCATAGCGCGTCAGCGTGGCAGCCATCAGGCTCACGCCTGCGGCTCCAGCGTGCCGTGGCCCTTGGGGGTCCTGGTGCTGAGGCAAGTGCCCTTGGGAACCAGCTTCCAGGCGTTGCCCTGGTAGTCGCGGGTCGAGCTGCCGGCGCAGCTGGTGCCGGGCCCGGCCTTGCAATCGTTCTTGCCGGCCTTGGAAATGCCATAGCACTTTTCCATCGGCTTGGCGGGGACACTTTGGGCGCTGGCGACGCTGGCCAGCGCGGCGAGGGCGATCGCGGCGGTAGTCTTGGCAGGTTTCATGGGTCTCTCCAGGAATGAATGCCCGCCGCCGCTGCGGCAGGTACCAGCCAATTCGGACGCCATCATGCGCCGGTTACAGCGTAGTGCCAAAAAAATCTCGTCGGCCCGCTGTAACCGGAATGCAGCCATCTTCGAATTGACCAGTGCCACCCCGGCACATTCCTTTTTCGGAGAGACTCACATGACCCCCATCAAGACTGCAACCACCCTGGCCGCGACGGCCGCCGCCCTCGCCCTCGCGGCGCTGGCCAGCGCCGCCACTCCGCCCGCTGGCAGCACCGGCGGCGCGATCAACGGTGCCGACATGGTCCACTGCTACGGCGTCAACAGCTGCAAGGGCTCGGCCGACTGCAAGACCACCGACCACGAATGCAAAGGCATGAACGCTTGCAAGGGTAAAGGCTTCAAGGCGATGGCCGCCAATGCCTGCCTCAAGGCCGGCGGCACCATCGGCGACCTCAAGTAACCAGAGCCCCCCAAGGCCCGGTCGGTCCCTCTGCCCCCCTTGCCGGCCGGGCCACCTTCTTGAGTGCGAGCATGATGTCCGAAACGATTCCCCCCTTCACCGGCTTCGGCCTGGGCCTGCGCAAGGAACACCACGCCCAGTTCCTGGGCGCGGAGCAGAAGGTCGATTTCGTCGAGATCATCTCGGAGAATTTCATGGCCTGCGGCGGGCGGCCGCTGCGCACTTTGGATGCAATGCGCGAACGCCATCCGGTGATCATGCACGGCGTCTCGATGTCGCTCGGCTCGCCAGCCGGGCTGAACCGCGACTACCTGACCGAGCTCAAACTGCTGGCCGACCGGACCCGGCCTTTGTGGGTTTCAGACCACCTGTGCTGGACCGGAATTCCCGGCCACAATTCGCATGACCTGCTGCCGCTGCCCTACACCAACGAGGCACTCGCCACCTGCATTGCCAATCTGAAACTGGCGCAGGACGTGCTGGAACGTCCGCTGCTGGTCGAGAACCCGTCAAGCTATATGACCTTTCCCGAAAGCACGATGAGCGAGTGGCAATTCCTGAAGGCGCTGGCCGAGGAGAGCGGCTGCTACCTGCTGCTCGACGTCAACAATGTCTTCGTATCGAGCGTGAACCATCACTTCGATCCGCTTGAATTTCTTAACGTAATCCCGCGCGACCGGGTGCGCCAGATCCACCTGGCGGGCCATAGCCAGGGTCCCGAGGGCCTGCTGATCGACACCCACGATGCGCCGGTCTGCGCCGAGGTCTGGGCGCTCTATGCCAAGGCCATCGACCGCTTCGGCCCCTGCGCGACGATGATCGAGCGCGACGATGCCATCCCGCCGCTGGACGACCTGCTGGCCGAACTCGACCAGGCCCGCGAAGCCGCAAGTGTACTCGCATGACCCTGCTCGCAGCCCAGCGCGCCTTCGTGGCCGAGATCGCCGCTGACGATGATCTGCCCAGCAGCAGCCTGGGCATGGCGATTTATCGCAACGCCTATCGCGGACGCCTCGCCGATGCCCTTGCGGTCAGTTTTGAAAGGACCCGCCGCTGGGTGGGCGAGGAAATGTTCGAGCTGGCCGCAGCCCACTACATCCTCACCCACCCGCCGCAGTCATGGACACTCGACGCCTATGGCGCGGACTTTCCCGAGGCCTTGGCAGAACTGTTCGCGGATGATCCCGAAGTGGCGGAACTGGCCTGGCTCGAATGGCACATGCAACAAGCCTTCGCCGCGCCCGATCGTGCCACGCTGACCGGCGAGGCCCTGGCTGCTGCGGAACCCGATTGGGAGCAACTGCGCCTGGCCCCCGCCGCCGGGCTGACCTGGCGCGAAGTGAACCACGATCTCGCTGCGTTGTGGCACGGACTGACCGACCGGTCCGCACTCGCGGCCACCGAACCGGCTGTGCTGCTGATCTGGCGCAAGGACCTGTCCCCCCACTTCCGCCTGCTCTCGCCAGACGAATTCGCGGCACTGGAACCATTGCTCGATGGAGCCAGCTTCGGCGAAGCTGCCAGTCAAGTTGGCGAAGCAGGCCTCGCGCGCTTCGGCCAATTGTTCGCCAAGTGGCTGAGCGAGGGCCTGTTCAGCGCGATCGACAGCCAAAGTCAGTAACCCAAAACCACCCCGTTCGTGTCGAGCGAAGTCGAGACACCGGGCACGGCATCTCGACTTCGCTCGATGCGAACGCAGGTGGGGTATGGGATTTCAATTTGGGACTGATTACCTAAACCCGTTCGTCCCGAGCGAAGTCGAGGGACCTCCACGCACGCTGTCCCTCGACTTCGCTCGGGACGAACGGGCTTGGAGGAGTACCCCGTGCTACTTCCGCTCTGCCCGCATCCGCGCGGTAACGGTGCGGACGACTCCTTAGCAGAGAGCCTTACTGTCCGAGTTGTCTAACAAGACGGATGCTTTGGAGTTTCATCCTGAACGGTATGCGGGTGATTTGGGGTGATTTCGGCTGGATCAAAGCCGCCTCTGAAAATTTGAAACAGGAGCGCTGCCGTGAGCGCGACCAGTGACCCCAACATCACAGATTTTGTTGCCTTGAATATCGGCTCGCCTGCTTTCACTCTATTCCACTCGGCTTTCAGAACCTTCTTTGAAGTTCGCAGCAAGTCTCGCTCGAGCTCATTTACTCGATCCTGCGGAAAAACACTCTGGTTCGAGAAGTCCTCAATATCTTGCAACACTCTCATCAAGTCGCCTGCGTCCTTTTCATGCTCATTCAAGCGAAGACGAATGAGCATCAGCGCTTTGTCGGCAACTTGAAGCGTCTCAAAGAACGCGGTCCGACTACTCTCAGAGCCATCGGATGATTAAACTAACTTCTTAATATGCAGAATGTTTGACAGCAAATCCGCAATTTCTTGCCGGAGGCTATCAATCCACGCTTGCCGGAACTCAGACAATTTACTTTCTTTAGAAATGATCAGGCTGGCTAAGGTTACGACCGCACCAATGATTGCTGCGATGATCGGCCCTATGGCCATGTACAATTTGGGATCCATTATAGATTCCTATCGCGAGCCACCACCCGCCTGAGGGCCTGCACATAGACTTCAGGCTCTTGCGCGCCGGGGATCAGGAACTTGCCCTGGACCACCATCGCGGGGACGCCCGAGATATTCATGTCCCAGGCCTGCGCCTCTTCCTGGCGGACAATCACGCCGAGCGTTTCGTCGTCCAGCGCCGCGCGCGCGCCCGCCGGATCGAGCCCGACCGAGGCCGCAACATCGACCAGCACGTCTGGATCGGACATATTGCGGCGCTGCTGGAAATGGGCATCGAACAGCGCCAGTTTGAGCCGGTTCTGGACTTCCGAACCGCCCTCGATCAGCGCCCATTTGAGCAGCTTGTGCGCGGTGAACGTGTTCCAGATCATCGCCGGGGGCGGATCGCCTTCGCCGGAATAGGCGAAGGAATATCCGGCCCGCTCACCGATCGCCAGCAGTTGTCCGCGGTTGGCTTCAACCTGCTCTGCCGTGCGGCCATACTTGCGCGCAATATGCTCGCTCTGCCCTTCGCCTTCGGGGGGCATGTCGGGGTTGAGTTCGAATGGCAGCCAGCGCACCTCGGCCTCGATCTCGCCTTCCAGCATGGCCAGGCCCTTTTGCAGCTGGCTGTAGCCGACGATGCACCACGGGCACATCACGTCGGAATAGATGTCGATGGTCAGTTTGGCTGGTGCTGACATTGTGTATTCCTTCTTCCTGCCCCAACCCCCGTTCGCATCGAGCGAAGTCGAGATGCCGCGCGCGGTGTCTCGACTTCGCTCGACACGAACGGACTAAGGGCCTGTGCGGTTCATCGCTCTAGCCACCATTTGACCAGGTGATGCGCGATCGCCTGCGGGGGAGGAGCGATGAAGCGGCCGTCCTCGGCGCCGCCCATGGCATAGGCCACTTCTTCGCGGGTGAACCAGTCGGCCTCTTCAAGCTCGGTCTTGTCCACTTCCAGTTCGGCACCTTCAGCATGCGAGTGGCAGCCGATCATCAGGCTGGAGGGGAACGGCCAGGGCTGGCTGCCGACGTAAGTGACATCGCGCACCGTGACCCCGGCCTCTTCCTTGACCTCGCGCGCGACGGCTTCCTCGATGCTTTCGCCGGGTTCGACAAAGCCCGCCAGCGCCGAAAAGCGCCGCGGGGGAAAGCGCGGCTGGCGGCCCAGCAGCAGGCGTCCGTCATGTTCGACCAGCATGATCGTGACCGGATCGACCCGGGGGAAATGCTCGGCCTTGCAGACCTGGTTGGTGCAGCTGCGCTGCCACCCGCCTTTGGCCAAGACGGTGGGATTGCCGCAACGCGCGCAATAGCGATGCCGGGCGTGCCAATCGACCAGCGCGCGCGCCGTTCCGTAAGTCGCCAGCTCGGCACTTTCGAGCGCCGACATTGCCGCCCACAGCCGCGGGTTGGCGGGAGCGACGCTGCCCAGCAAGGCGGGCGAGACTTCGGCAAAGCAGGCCTTGCCCTGGGCCAGCCCCAGGAACACCAGCTCGGCATCCTCGGCGGCATCGGCCAGAGTGCCCCAGCCCAGATTGCCGTCGGGATCGATCACCGGATCGAGCCCATCGAGCCTCAGCAGCCGCGCGCGCCAGTCCATCAGGCCGGCCATCGCTTCGGGATCGGAGCGCAAGTGATCGGCGCGGTCGAGCCCGGCTCCGGCGAAGGCGATGGTGCCGATGGTCATGCTTTCTTCGCCTGCATCGCGGTCAGGTCCGCGCCGACCGCCTTGGGAAATTCGCTGAGGATCGGCAGCCTGTTCTGCGGCATGTACTGGACATAAAGACTGGTGCGCAGCGCCATCTTCATTTGCGCAAAGCCGATCGTGCCCGCCGCACCCGACCAGCCGAACAGCCCTTCGTCCTTGCCGGTGCCGACAATTCCGCCCGCGCCGAAGTGCTGGCCCGCCACCCAGGTTCCGGTCAGGTCCGCGCCCTCGGGCAACAGGTTCGATGTGCCCAGCCGCACTGCCGCCTCGCTCATCACGCGCTTGCCGTCCAGCAAGCCGTAATTCACCAGCATGGTCAGGAAACGGTCGAAATCGGCCGGGCTGGTCACCAGCCCAGAACCGCCGAAGGCAAAGGGGATCGGGTCCTGATAGATCGACTTGCCCGGCTTATCGATCGCGACGGGTGAGCCCAGGAAGTAGCCGTAATTGGTGGTCAGCCGTTCGCTCACCGTCATCGGTACCTGGAAGCAGCTGCTGGTCATGCCGCAGGGCCCCAGGATCCGGTCCTTGACGAACTGGTCAAAGCTGGTCCCCGCCGCGCGGCCCACCACCAGCCCCAGCACGTCGAGGCTCATCGAATAGGCCCATTTGGTTCCCGGTTCGGCCACCAGCGGCACGGTTGCCGAAAGCCGCAGGAACTCGTCCGGGCCGGGCGTGGGCGGGCCATCGTTGACCCCTTTGACCTTGCGCTTGGTGATGATCCCGGGGTTGAGCCCCAGCGCATAGAGCCGGTCCGCCACCTTGTTCCGCCCAACCACCGCATAGCCAAGTCCGCTGGTGTGGGTCAGCAAGTGGCGGATCGTGATCGGGTTTTTGGCCGGACGGGCATCGAGACTGACCTTGGGATCGATCGCCACCTGCATGTTTGCGAATTCGGGCACGAAATCGGCCAAGGGCTGGTCAAGCTTCAGCTTGCCCTCGTCGATCAGGATCATCGCGGCCATGCCGGTCAGCGGCTTGGTCATCGAGTAGGCGCGGAACAGGCTGTCGGGGCCGCTGGGATCGCGGTCGTCAAAGCCTTCCTTGCCGCGCCTGATATAGCCGGGGGCCTGGTCCTTCCAGCCCAGCGCCGCGACCATGCCCGAGACCTTGCGGCGGCGGACGTATTTCTCGATCATCGCGGTGACCGTGGGCCAGTGTGTCTCGATTCCCGCCGTCTGGGCCTGAGCCAGCACGCGGCCCAGCGGCAGTCCGGAAAGCGCCGCCGCCCCGCCCAGCCAAGCCGTGCCGCGCAGCAGATTGCGGCGCGACAATTCGAACTGATCGTGCATTCCCGGCATCTCCCTAGATTGCCAGCTGCGGCGCGCCAAGATCACTGCCAGCGGCTTTCGGAAACTTGTCGTAAAGCTCATAGGCACTGGTCGGCATGTGCTGCGAGTAAATCGCAATGCGGATCCCGCGCTTCAGGTCGATCCGGAACACCGTCGCCGCCGCCCCGCTCCAGCCCAGCACTCCGGCCTTCTCGCCCAGCCCCAGCTGCGCGCCCGCGCCGTGGCCGGCACCTTCCATCCAGGTGCCCTTGGTTGCCGCGCCCGGCGGCAGCAGGTTCGATCCGCCCAGCGCCACCGCGCGGGCCGCCATCACCCGGAGGCGGCCCGAAAGCCCGCCAGCCACCAGCATCGCCATGAACCGGTCGTAATCGCGCGGGGTCGAAACCAGCCCGCCCCCGCCCGACGGCACCAGCGGCGGATCGAGGAAGATCGAATCGGAGCCGGGGTCGATCAGTTGTGCCTTGCCGTCCTTGATCCCGTAATTGCTGGTCAGCCGCGCGGCCTTGGCGGCCGGAACATGAAACGCGGTATCGCGCATTGCGCAGGGGCCGAAGAAGGTCTGCTGGAGGAAGCGTTCGAACGGCATGCCGCTGACCACTTCGATCACCCGGCCCAGCAGGTCCTGCGCGTACGAATAGGACCACTGCGTCCCGGGTTCGTAAACCAGCGGCAGGTCCGCCAGGCGATCGGCAAAGGCGGCCAGACTTGGCGCGCTGGGCACGCGCACTTCGCCGGGCAGCAACTGGCGGCTGGCGCGGCCGGAAGCGAGGCCGGCGGCAATGTAGGCCTTCTGGATCGGTCCGGTCTGGACAATTGCGTAGCCGAGGCCTGCGGTGTGGGTCAGCAGCTGGCGGATGGTGATCAGGCTCTTCGCCGGATGGACCTTGTTGATCGGAGCATCGACGCTGTCGAGCACCTGCATCTTCGCGAACTTGGGCAGAATGTCGGCCACTGGCTGGTCGAGCCGCAGCTTGCCCTGCTCGATCAGGTGCATTGCCGCCATGCCGGTGATCACCTTGGTCATCGAATAGATCCGGAACAGCGAATCCGGGCCGACCGGGACCTTGCTGTCAAAGGCCAGCGTGCCATGCGAGACAAATTGCGGCGCCCCGCGCCCGATTCCGACCGAGGCCACCAGGCCGGGCAGCTTGCCGCTATCGACCAGCCCGGAGATGAGGTCGCGGATCGCCGGCAGGTCCAACCGCGCCGCGCGGGCCTGCAAGGCACCCAGCGGCAAACCGGCAATCCCCAGGCCAAGTCCCAATCCGCCGCCGCGCACCAACAGATCGCGCCGGTTCAACCCTGTCACCACGAAATTCTCTCCAATCGTCTCAGTCTTGCGCCAGGGCCAGCCGCGCGGCCTTGGCGAACAGCGTTGGCAGCCCGGCTTGTTCGAGGCGGTCCAGCGGCCACCATTCGCCCTCATCAGCCGCCAGCCTAGCCCAATCGCTTCCCGAATAAAGCATCAATTGCAAATCGAGATCGAAATGGGTGAAGCTGTGGCGCACCACCCCGCCCGGCAGCCAAGGCCCCTCCAGCGGAGCCTGCCCCTGCCTGTCGCCGCGCGCATTCCAGCCATCATCGGGCAGCGCGCGCATCCCAGCCAGCATGCCTTTGCCCGGGCGCTGGACCAGCCAGACCTTGCCATTCGCCGCGATCCAGAACGCCTGCCCCCGGCGCTGCGGCTTGGCCGTCTTGGCCGCTTTCACTGGAAAACGCTCTGGACCAAGCACCCTACCCTTGCACGCGTCCTGCAGGGGGCATAGCAGGCAACGCGGGCTGCGCGGCGTGCAGATCGTGGCCCCCAGGTCCATCATCGCCTGGGCGAAATCGCCGGGTCGCTCAGCCGGGGTCAGTTCGGCCACCCGCGCGCGGATTTGCGGGCGGGCCTTGACCAGCAGGTCCTCGATCGCCTCCAGCCGCGCCACCACGCGTTCGACATTGGCATCGACCACCGCCGCGCGCGCGCCAAAGGCAATCGCCGCGACGGCTGCGGCGGTATAGGCCCCTAACCCCGGCAGCTTGCGCAATTCGGCTTCGATATCAGGGAACTGCCCGCCCTGCACAGTCACGGCGCGTGCGCAGGCCACCAGATTGCGGGCCCGCGAGTAATAGCCCAGCCCCGCCCAGGCCGCCATGACATCGGCTTCATCGGCTGCCGCCAAATCGGCCAGCGTCGGCCAGCGCGCGGTGAATTCTGCGAAGTACGGCCCGACCGCCGCCACCGTTGTCTGCTGCAGCATCACTTCGGAGAGCCAGACCCGGTAGGGATCGGGCGGAGCAGAGCCCGGCGGGCTGCGCCAGGGCAGGCTGCGGTGGCTGGCATCGTACCAGGCGAGCAACTTGCCGGCAATTGTCTGCGCGCTGGCGTCCATCGCCTGCCTATGGCATTGCCCGCAGCCGAATGGAACGGGAAGGAAAGCCTCCGAAAAAAGAACCGCGCCGCTATGAGCGGCCGCGCGGATCGGGGGTGCGCGCGATTGCCGATCTGATGCCCGATGTCGGCCGCACCGCGTTCCGCCGCTTCGGCTTCATCCAGTCGAGCGTAGTGACCCGCTGGCCCGAGATTGTGGGCGAGCGCCATGCCCGGGTCTGCATGCCCGAATCGATCCGTTTTCCCCAGGGCGAGAAGACCGGCGGGATCCTGCAACTGGTGGTCGTGCCTGCCCATGCACCGCTGATCAGCCATGTCGTGCCCGAAATCATCGAACGCGTGAACCGCTTCTTCGGCTACAGCGCGGTCGCCCGGGTCAAGCTTCGGCAAGGTGAGGTTAAGCCGCCGCCTGCTGAAAAGCGCGCTGCTGCGCCGCCATCGCTCAGGCCGATCCCGTTCGAACTGGGAGAAAGCCTGCGCGATATCGGCGATCCCGAGCTGCGCACCGTGCTCGAATCACTGGCACGCAGCCTGGGCGAGGCGGAGAGGAAGGGCGACGAGTGAGAGGCAAACTGGCATTCGCGGCGCTGGCCGTGCTGGCATCGGCTGCGGGCGCCGCGCCCAAGACCGCCGTCGGGTGGAACCATGTGGTCAATCTGGGCGCCGACGGCAGCCATGTGCTGGGCAACCCGGCGGCCACGGTCAAACTGACCGAATATATCAGCTATACCTGCCCGGCCTGCGCCCGGTTCACCGCCGAAAGCGAAGGTCCGCTGCGGATCGGCTATCTGACGACCGGCAAGGTTTCGGTCGAGGTGCGCCATCTGCTGCGCGATCCGATCGATCTGACCGTGGCCATGCTGGCCAATTGCGGGCCGAAGGATAAGTTCTTCCTCAACCACACGGCGTTCATGCGCAGCCAGGCGACCTGGATCAAGCCGCTGGGAAGCGCCAGCGCGGCTCAGCGCAGCCGCTGGACCACTGGCTCGCTGGTCCAGCGCAATCGGGCGATCGCCAGCGATTTCCGTCTCTATGCGGTGATGCAGAGCCGTGGCTATGACCGGATCACGGCCGACAAGTGCCTGGCCGACCAGGCCCTGGCCCAGCGGCTTGGCAACCAGGCCAAGCAAGGCTATTCCATGGGAATCCGGTCCACCCCGGCATTCACCATCAACGGCAAGCTGCTTGATGATACCTCCACCTGGGCAGAGCTGCGCCCCCAACTCGATGCGAGCATGTGAAGCGATGAAGACTGTAGTTTCGGCCGCCCTGATCGGCCTGCTGATGTTCACTGCCGAAGCGGGCCTCGCCGCCCAGGCCAAGCGCAAGGCTCCCGCCGTCACGACGGTGCTTCCGCTCGACCAGCGGGTGACAGTCAATCCCGATGGCTCGGTCCTGCTGGGCAATCCGGCGGCCGGGGTGAAGGTGGTGGAATACATGTCCTACACCTGCCCGCACTGCGCCCGTTTCAACGAGGAATCGCACGGCGAACTGCGCGGCGGCATGGTCCGCAGCGGCAAGGTTTCGCTCGAGCTGCAACCCTTCCTGCGCAACGAGTTCGATCTGATCGCCTCGCTGCTGGTGACCTGCGGGACCAAGGACAAGTGGTTTGGCAACAGCGATGCCGTGCTGGCCGCCCAGGCCACCTGGTTCAAACCACCCGCCGACGCCGGTTACAAGGATCGCTGGGCCGCGCTGGAAAGCAACAAGCCCGCGCTGCGCAAGGCTGTGGCGCGCGATCTGGGGCTGGTCACGCTGATGCAGGGCCGCGGCTATGCCCCGGCCCAGCTCGACATCTGCCTGGCCGATGAAACCAGGGTCAAACAGCTGATGGCCATGACCGAAAAGGCCGCAGCCGACGGGGTCAACGGCACCCCGATGTTCAAGATCAACGGCAAGCTGCAGGACGTCTATGGCTGGCCGCAATTGAAGCCCCTGATCCAGAACACCCTGCTGCCGCCCGCGACGATATAGAGCCAGGTGACGCCAGGTTGCACCGCCGTGACGGAGCCGAATTTGGTTCAGCGCGAGAAGCGAGGAGGGAGTTATGCTGGCATATAATGACCGACGAGCGACGCTGCGCTGGACCAAATTCGGCCCGCCGTTTACGGTTGGGTCAGGAAGCCCCTCGGACAGCGTCGCGTTGCTGGTCCGGGCAACCAGCCCGGCCTGCGCAACGCTCCTTGCCGAGAAGCTTCCTGACCCAATCACGGCGATGCAACCTGACGTCACCTGGCTCTAAATTCACCTGTGGAGAAGCCCGCCGCGCGGCAGGCCGATCCTTCTGCGCCGGGGCGATCCCGGCTAGTTTCAACGACTCGAACAACAAGGACCTGTGAGGAACCATGACCGCACTTCGCCCCCGCCGCATGCTGCTGGCTTTCGCCGCCGTCCCGCTCGTCCTGGGCCTCGCCGCCTGCAAGGAGGAAGCGACCTCGGACACCGCACCCAAGGGGGCGGCCATCGCCAAGATCGCACCGCCCGCCGGGCAGAACTGGGCCGATACCTATTCGGTCACGCCCGAAGGCGGTTACCTGATGGGCAACCCCCAGGCCCCGATCAAGCTAGTCGAGTACGCCGCGCTGAGCTGTTCTCACTGCGCCAATTTCTCGGAAAAGAGCGCCGCCGAACTGCACGGCAATTTTGTCGCCAGCGGCCGGGTCAGCCTGGAAGTGCGATTCTTCATAATCAACGCGCTGGATGTGCCCGCCACCCTGCTCGCCACTTGCAGCGCGCCCGAAGCCGCGCTGCCGCTGGCCAAGCAGTTCTGGACCTGGCAGGGCGAGATGTTCAAAAACCTCAAGACCAACGGCGCGATGATGGAGGCTGCCAGCCAGTTGCCGGTCAACCAGCGTTTTGCCGCAATTGCCAAGGCAGGCGGCATGGACGCCTTCTTCGCCTCACGCGGCGTGGCGGTCGATCAAGGCAATGCTTGCCTGGCCAATACTGCCAAGGCGACCCAGCTGGTCGAAGCTACCAGCAAGGCCGGCAAGGATTACGGCATCACCGGTACGCCAACCTTCCTTCTCAATGGCACGAAAATCGACGCCAATACGTGGGAAGGCGTCAGGACCGTGCTCGAACAGGCCGGCGCCCGCTGAGCCACTGAGCAGAGGACCGGCAGATCACCGCCATGCGCATCAAACGGCTCAAGCTGACTGGCTTCAAAAGCTTCGTCGAGCCGGCTGAACTGCGCATCGAACCGGGGCTGACCGGGGTGGTCGGCCCCAACGGCTGCGGCAAGAGCAACCTGCTGGAGGCGATCCGCTGGGTGATGGGCGAAAGCTCACCCAAGTCGATGCGCGGCGGCGGGATGGAAGACGTGATCTTCGCCGGCACCCAGCAGCGCCCGGCGCGCGACTTTGCCGAAGTCGTGCTGATGGCCGATGCTCCTGGAATCAATGGGAGCGACAATGACAGCGAGATGGAAGTTGTCCGCCGGATCGAACGCGGCGCGGGCAGCGCCTACCGGGTCAATGGCCGCGATGTGCGGGCCAAGGACGTCTCGCTGATCTTCGCCGATGCCGCCACCGGCGCGCACTCGCCCGCGCTGGTCAGCCAGGGCAAGATCGCAGCCGTAATCGCCGCCAAGCCGGCCGAACGCCGGATGATGCTGGAAGAGGCGGCGGGAATTGCGGGCCTGCATGTGCGGCGCAAGGATGCCGAGCAGAAGCTGCGCGCGACCGAGGCAAACCTCGCCCGGCTCGAAGACCTGATGGGCCAGCTCGACGCCCAGATCGGCACCCTGCGCCGCCAGGCCCGCGCCGCCGAACGCTACAAGGCGCTGTCGGACAAGATCCGCCTCGCCGAAGCGCGGCTGGTCTTTGCCCGCTGGCGCGATGCCGCTGCCGCCGCCGAAGCGGCGCGTGCCGAGGCATCCGGAGCTGAGGCCCGGGTAGCCGAAGCCCAGGCCGCGATGAAGGCCGCGCAGGAGGCCCAGCACCAGGCCGCCGAAGCGCTGGCCGAAGCCCGCGACGAACTGGCCGACCGCCGCGACGACGCAACAGCCCACGGCCACCGCATGGCCCAGCTGACCAGCCAGCTCGAAGCCGCCGAGGAACGCCTGAAAGACCTCGATCGCCAGCACCAGCGGCTGGAAGAAGACCGCGGCGATGCCGACCGGCTGACCAAGGATGCTGCCGCTGCGCTGGCCAAGCTGGAGCGCGATCTGGCCGATGGCGAAGAGGCCCTCGAAGCCGACGAACGCCGTCGGCCACTGGTGGCCGCCGCGCTCGACGATGCCGACCGCAATCTGCGCACAGCCGAACTGGCGCTGGCCAAGGCAACCGCCGACCAGGCCGGGGTCGAGGCCGAATGGCGCGTCGCCGATGCCGAGCTATCAGCGACCGAACAGCGGCTGGCCCGGCTGGCGGGTGAACTGCGCCGTCAGGGCGATCTGCGCGCCGCGCTGGAGCGCCAAGGCGATCCGCTCGCCGCTCTGGCCGAGGCCGAACAAGCCCGCGATGCCGCCGCCAAGGCCTTGGCCGATGCCCGTGTCGCGCTTGAGGTGCAGCAGGCGCGCAAGACCGAACTCCAGACCGCCCGCGACAGTGCCGGTTCCGCGCTTGCCACTGCGCGGGCCGAGCTGGCCGGGATCGAACGCGAATTCCAGGCACTCAGCCGCGACCGTGAGGCCCGTGCCAAGCAGGCCAGCGGCAAGCACGGCCTTCCCGTCGCGCTCGACGCCGTGCGCGCCGCGCCCGGCTACGAACGCGCCCTCGCCGCCGTTCTCGGCCGCGATGCCAAGGCTCCGCTGGGCCCGGCGCAGCAGGGCGATGGCCGGTTCTGGACCGGGGCCGATGCCCCCGGCGCGGTCAAGGACAGCCTTGCCGCGCATGTCACCCAGTGTCCCGCCGAGCTGAAGGCCCGGCTCGCGCTGGTCCACGTCGCCGAGTGCGACGATGACCGCGCGCTGGCTCCGGGCGAATGGCTGGTCACCAAGGCCGGGCGGATCCGCCGCTGGGATGGCTTCGTGACGCAAGGCGAAGGCGCCGCCGAAGCCGCTCGGCTGGAGGCGGAGAACCGCTTCACCGTGCTGGAAGGCGAACTCCCCGGCAAACAGGCGCTGGTCGCTGAGGCCGAGGCTGCGGCCAATGCGGTCCAGTCCGAACTGTCCGAGCTGCAGACCGTCCTGATCGCCTCCGAACGCGCTGTGGCGCAGGCCTCTGAGGCCGAACGCGCTGCCTTGCGCGCGGTCGATCAGGCTGAGGCCGCCAAGGCCCGGCTCGACCAGCGCCGCGCCGAACTGACCGAAGCCGCCGGAGACCTGGCCGAACAGCTGAAGCTCGCCGAGGCCGAGCGCGATGCCGCGCAGGCCCGCCGCGCCGAGTTGCCCGACCCCGCAAGCGGCCGCGCCCAGCTTGCCGCGGCGCAGGCCCGCCACGATGCCTCGCGCCAGGGCCTGCAATCGGCCACCGCGGGCCTCGCCGCGCATGATCAGGCGATCGCCGTCGCGCGCGAGCGGACCAATGCTCTGCGCGGCGATATCAAAGGCTGGCAAGCCCGCGCCGGCGATGCCGCCAGCCGCCTCGCCGGGATGGAGCACCGCTTCGAAGAGATCGCCGAGGAACGCGCGGTGGTTGCCGCCAAGCCCGCCAGCCTGATCCGCGAGATCGAGGCCGGCGACGAAGTGCGCCAGCGGATCACCGCCGAATTGGCAACCGCCGAAGCCAAAGTCGCCGAGCTGGGTGAACTCGCCCGTAAGGTCGAAGCGCAGTTTGCCCAGGCCAACGAAGCCCTCGCCTCAGCCCGCGAGAGCCGTGCCGGGGCTGCGGCCCGGGCCGAAAACGAAGAGGCCCGCCGCGCCGAAATGGCCGGTATCTCGGGCGAACGCTTCCAGTGCCCGCCGCCCTTGCTGCCCGAACGGTTCGAGTTCCAGGCCGATACGGTCGGTCATTCCAGCCAGGAAAGCGCCGAGCATGACAAGCTGGTCGCCGACCGCGAGCGGCTCGGCCCGGTCAACCTGCTCGCCGCTGACGAGCTGACCGAAGCCGAGAGCCGCCATGGCGCCAGCCTGGCCGAACAGGCCGAGCTGCACGAAGCGGTCAGCCGTCTGCGCGGCTCGATCGGCCAGCTCAACCGCGAAGGTCGCGAGCGGCTGCGCGCCGCCTTCGAGGCGGTCAACCTGCACTTCCAGCGGCTGTTCGCCAAGCTGTTCGAAGGCGGCCAGGCGCACCTCGCGCTGGTTGACAGCGACGATCCGCTCGAGGCTGGTCTCGAAATCTACGCCCAGCCGCCGGGCAAGCGGCTGCAATCGCTGACCCTGCTGTCAGGCGGCGAACAGGCGCTGACTGCGGTGGCGCTGATCTTCGCGCTGTTCCTCACCAACCCCGCCCCGATCTGCGTGCTCGACGAAGTCGACGCGCCGCTCGACGACGCCAACATCGAACGCTTCTGCGACCTGCTCGACGCGATGGTCGGCGAAACCCAGACCCGCTACCTGATCGTCACCCACAACGCCGTGACCATGAGCCGCATGCACCGCCTGTTCGGCGTGACCATGGTGGAACGCGGGGTGAGCCGACTGGTCAGCGTGGACCTTGAGGGGGCCGAGGAATTGCTGGCGGCGGAGTAAGTCGCAGAGGGACTTGGATCGAACTTATAGGAGTGTCGCATGGGTGTGATCGCGCAGGTGAAGCAACATGAACAGCGCCTGCTCGCCGCAATGCTGGCCGGCGATGTAACGACCCTCGCGGAACTGATTGACGATCGGCTTGTGTTTACCGGGCCGGACGGCAATCGGGTTTCCAAGGAACAGGATCTCACCGGCTATCGCAGCGGCAAGTTCAATCTGACCCGGCTCGACCCGAAGGACCAAACCTTCCTGCAGTTCGGTGCACTGGTCGTCTCGACGAGCAAGGCCGATCTGGTCGGCAAGTTCGGCGACATGGCCTTTGCCGGCACCTATGCCTACACCCGCCTTTGGGCAGAGCGAGAAGGCGGTTGGTGTGTCGTCGCCGGCCATGCGAGTGCGGTTGCCTGATCGCCCTGCGTTGAGCCCCTAGTCCAGCACATACCGAGGCCCCGGCCCCGCCGCCCCGGCGCGATCATCGCGGTTGTAGAGCTGGCACCGCTGCAAACTCAAACACCCACAGCCGATACATTCATCCAGCTTGCTCCGCGTGCGGTTGAGCAGCTGGATCCGGGCATCGATTTCCTTGCGCAGTGAGCGGCTGATCTTTTGCCAGTCGTTGACTGTGGGGGTGCGACCCATCGGCAGTTTGGATAGCTCGACCTCGATCTCGGCCAGGCCCAGCCCCAGCTTCTGGGCGATCAGGATAAAGCTCAACCGGCGGATGTCGCTGCGCAGGAAGCGGCGCTGGTTGCCGCTGGTGCGCAGAGACTGGACCAGGCCCTTGTCCTCGTAAAACCGGATCGCCGAAACCGCGAGGCCGGTGCGGCGGGCCAGTTCGCCGATTGGCAGCAGGTCGTTGCGGTCCATGTTCGGTTTACTTCCTGATCGCCCCTCCCCATGGGGGAGGGGTTGGGGTGGGGGCTCGACGCCAGCGTGGACGCTCGGCTTCGCCTTGCTCCCCCACCCCCAGCCCCTCCCCGCCGGGGAGGGGAGAATGGAGTCGCGAAAGCGCTTGACCTCAAGTTAGCTTGAGGTTGCACAAAGATAAAGCACATTGATTCGTATGTGCGGTAAACATCTGTATAAAGGATATTCTTATGCCCATAGGCTTTCTCGAACATGCCAACGTCACGGTCAGTGATCCGGACCGCTCTTCCGCCTTGCTGCAAAAATTGTGCGGCTGGCACGAGCGCTGGCGCGGGGCTTCGCAGCTGGGCGGGTGGACGATCCACGTCGGGAACGCGCGCGATTACCTGGCGATCTATACGGATGAGAAAGAGCACGAGCGCTTCGCCAAAGGCGTTCCGCTCAACCACATCGGACTGGTGGTCGACGATCTCGACGCCGCCGAACGGATCGTCGAAGAGGCCGGGCTCGTGCCTTTCAACCACATGGATTACGAACCCGGGCGGCGGTTTTATTTCTTCGACTGGGACGGGATCGAGTTCGAGATGGTCTCCTATGATTAGGGTTCTCGCAAAGATCGCAAAGAGAAAGGAAGGACGCAAAGATGCTGAGCTTGCGGCGAAGCCGCCTTTGAATCGGTCCCAGCGGCAAACCGGATCGTGGCATAGTTGAGGGGCCTTCGGCCTTGCACTACCCCTTTGCGCTCTTTCCTTTCTTTGCGGTCTCTGCGTGAACCCAAAAAAATCACAACAGCTGTGCCTGAGCACCGCCCCCTGCCCAACGCTCTAACGTCTGGTCAACCGTCAGCGCACCTTCCCAGGTCCGGCACAGCGCCAGCGCATCCTCTGCCGTGCCCTCCAGCCAGTAGCGCTGGGCGGCGTGGCTGAGGATCAGGGGCATCCGGTCATGCACTTCGGCCATCTGCGGGTGGCCGTCGACCATCACCAGGGTATAGACCGCGCCCCATTCGTCGCTCGGCCGCCACAGGCCCGCCACCGCAAAGACCTCCTCGCCCGGCAGGCCATACCAGGTGCGGGTCATCCGGCCCTTCTCTCCCTCGGCCTCGGCCCAGAGGCTGACCGGGACCAGGCAGCGGCGCTGGACGAAGCTGTCACGCCAGAACCCCGTCAGCAGCTTGTCCTCGCGGGCATTGGTCACCGGCTTTGGTTTGAGCGGCTGGCCCGCCTTGCCTTTCAGCACCAGCGGAAACCCCCAATGCATCGCCCGCGCCTGCCCGTCTGCCACCACCAGTCCGGGGTAGCCGGGATAGACTTCGTGGGCGTAGTTGGCGGTCAGGTCCGGTTCGACCTCAAACAGCTTGGCAACCTCAGCCGTTCCTTTGGTCATGCGATAGAGGTTGCACATCAGGCGTTCCCCACCACCCAGCAGGCCGCGGCGACCAGCAATCCGGCAAAGCGGTTCGAACGAAACCGCGCCAGAGCATTGTCGCCATCCTTGTCATCGAGCGTTAGCACTTGCAGGGCGAGGTGCACCGCCGCCGGAGCCAATGCCAGCAGCACCAGCCAGTCGGGCCGCAGCAGCCAGAAGGCGAGCGCCCACAGCGCCACCGCCCCGGCATAGAACAGCGCCACCCCGGCCTTGAGATGCCGCCCCAACGTGAGCGCAGATGATCCGATCCCGATCGAAGCATCGTCCTCGCGGTCCTGACAGGCGTAGATCGTGTCATAACCAATGCACCACAGCACCGCCCCGGCATAGAGCGCGGCCATCACTTCCAGGTGATCCCCGCGCATGGCGATCCACCCCACCGGCGCGCCCCAGGTGAAAACCAGTCCCAGCCAGGCCTGCGGGAAAGGCATGATCCGCTTCATGAAGGGATAGGCCGCGACCAGGGCCAGGCTGCCCAATGCGACCAGTTGCGCCTCCCAGCGCAATTGCAGCAGCACCACCAGCCCGACCAGGCACAGCACAAGCAGCCAGACCCAGGCCGCGCGCTTGCTCACTCGCCTGCTCGCTACCGGACGCAGCGCGGTGCGTGCTACCTTGCGATCGATATCGGCATCGACAATGTCGTTATAGACGCAGCCCGCCCCGCGCATCGCGATGGAGCCCAGCAGCAGCCAGCCGAGCAGCGCCCATTCGCCCTCCCCGCCCGCCAGCAGCACGCCCCAGGCGCAGGGCCAGAACAGCAGCCACCAGCCGATCGGGCGGTCAAACCGGGCGAGCTGGGCATAGTCGCGCAAGGGCTGCGGCAACATGGCGACCAGGCCCTTGTGCTGGCTGTCGGGGACAATTTCGGCGGTCATTTGGCCTCGCCTCGTCGCTGAAACAAAACGCTTGGACCGCATGGACCACTGTTCAAGGCGTAAAAAAGCGGGTGGTCCACGAGCGGTGTTTTCGGAGCGGTGAAGGAAGTGGGCGGCGGGGCGATCATGGTGCCTTCCTGCCACAGACAGGGCTTGTAGGACAGGGCCGACAAGCGGGACCCCGGGTCAAGCCCGGGGTGACAGGTATTGATGCCTTACCTCTCCCATCGTCACCCCGGGCTTGACCCGGGGTCCCGCTTTACTTGCCGCCCCGCACCGCGCTATCGCTAACCAATGCCCGCCACCCCCGCCTGGCCGCCCAAGAGTGCTCCGCGCCTGTTCGTGCAGGGCCCGCTTGCGTTGCGTGAGCGTGTCGAGATCGATGGCAAGCAGGCGCACTACTTGAAAGGCGTCATGCGCGTCGGGCCGGGCGACGCAGTGGTGTTGTGTGACGACCAGACTGGCGAGTGGGCAGCCAGAGTGATCGATGCCTGGAAACGCGGTGTAGTGCTGTCGGTGGACAGCCAGCTCCGCCCGCGCGAGGAGGTGCCCGATTTCACGCTCTGCGCGGCGCTTCTCAAGAAGGACAGGTTCGATCTGGTGCTGGAGAAGGCCTGCGAGCTGGGCGTGGCACGGATCCAGCCGGTGCTCACGCGCCGCTGCGTGGCCGACAAGCTCAATCTTGAGCGCGCCCGCGCCATCCTGACCGAAGCCGCCGAACAATGCGCCCGCACCGCGCTGCCCCTGCTGCTGGAACCGGTGAAGCTTGATGCCATGCTCAAGGCTTGGGACCCGGCCCGCGCGCTGTTCTTTGCCGATGAGCTTGGCGGCAAGCTCGCCTTGCGCCAGTTCGGCACCCACCAGGGTCCCGCCGCGCTGCTGGTCGGCCCCGAAGGCGGGTTCGACGATGCCGAGCGTCAGGCCGTGCGCGCGCTGCCCCAGGCCCGTCCGATCACCCTTGGCCCGCGCGTGCTGCGCGGCGAAACCGCGGCCATTGCAGGCTGCGCGCTGTGGATGGGCGTGTCGGGTGACTGGGGCCGAACCCCGGACTGATACCTAGGCCGCGGTCAAACCGGCGTTAGCCACGTTGGCGGCACAAGGGCGGCATGTTCATTGCTCGCCCGAAATCTGGCCCTGCCCAATGGCTTGCCCGCGGCGCGCGGCTGCTTGCCGCGCTGCTGGCGATTGCTTGCATGGCCGGGCGCGCGCAGGCCCAGCACTACAACAATTCGACCAGCGGCGTGATCACCGACCTGACCTGCGGCACCGGAAACGAACTGGTCCGCACATTTTCGGTCGGTGCCAATGTCATCGTTTCCGATGTCAATATCGGCGTCGCCTTGCAACACACCTTCCGCGCCGACTTGATCATCACGCTTACTTCTCCGCAAGGCACCACTGTGTCCCTGATGAATGCCCAAGGCGGCACGGGTGCCAATCTCTCGGACCTGTTCGACGATTCGGCAACCGTTCCGATCGCCAGCCACAACTCCAGCAGCGCCGATCCTTCAAACCACGTTCCGCCCTATTTTCACAGCTTCCGTCCCAACGCGGCGCTTGGCACCTTCAACGGGCAGCTTTCCGCCGGGACATGGACACTCACGATCTGCGATGGCACTGCGCTGGACAGCGGCACTTTCACCCGCTCGGATCTCTATATCACCGGCACCACGCTTGCCGACCTGTCGCTTGGCATGACCGTTTCCGACAGTCTGCCGATCCGGACTGGTACGGTCACTTACACCCTGACCGCCAGCAGCGCCGCAAGCTCAAGCGCGACAGCAAGTGGAGTGACCGTCCACGACATCCTGCCAAGCGGGTTGGGATTTGCCAGCTATTCGGGGACTGGCACCTATAACAGCAGCACAGGGGTGTGGACTGTGGGCAACCTTGCACCCGGCAGCTCGGCCAGCATCACCATTACCGCCAGCGTGGCCGGATCGCCCGGCACAACGATCGTCAACAGCGCCCAGATTACCGCAAGCTCACAGCCCGACCCGGATTCGACCGTCAGCAACGGGGTCACCAGCGAAGACGATTATGCCGCCAGCACGATCACCGTGGCCAGCCCGCAACTTTCGGTCAGCAAGGCTTCGACAATCCTTGCCGACCCAGCCAATGCTGGAACCAACCCCAAAGCAACCCCAGGCGCAACGGTGCGGTACTGTGTTTCAATCACCAACACCGGCAATATCGCGGCCAGCACCATTGCCCTGAGCGACAGCCTGCCCACCAATGCGAGCCTGGTCGCGGGTACCTTGCGATCCGGCACCAGTTGTGCCGCTGCGGCCACTACCGAAGACGACAACGCCACCGGTACCGACGAAAGCGATCCCTTCGGAGCCGCTGCCAGTGGCAACACTGTGTCGGGTAGCACCGCCAGTCTGGGCGTGGGGTCAAGCTTTGTCTTGACCTATACCGTTACTATCAACTGACCTTGCAAAATTTCATTGGCACGGGCGCAAACAAACCGATAACTCCCCGGCCATGAGCACGAGACAGGTTTCAGATCGCAACGATCCGGTGATCGAAAGCCGCGACCAGCTGGTCGCCCCGATGATCAAGGGCGAAAAGCCCAAGGAGCGGTGGCGGATCGGCACCGAGCATGAAAAGCTGGTCTATTGCACCGGCGATCATCACGCTCCCTCCTACGACGAGCCGGGCGGGATCCGTGATTTGCTGGTCGCGCTCGAACAATATGGCTGGGAGCCGGTGATCGAAGGCGGGAACATTATCGCGCTGTCGGGCAGCGATGGCGCGGTCAGTCTGGAGCCGGCCGGGCAGCTCGAACTGTCGGGCGCGCCGCTGGAAACGCTGCACCAGACCTGCGCCGAAACCGGCCGTCACCTCGATCAGGTCAAGACCATCGGGGCCAAGACCGGCAAGGGCTTTCTGGGGCTGGGCATGTGGCCCGACAAGCGCCGCGACGAGCTGCCGATCATGCCCAAGGGGCGCTATGCGATCATGCTGCGGCATATGCCGCGGGTGGGCAGCCTTGGTCTCGACATGATGCTCAGGACCTGCACGATCCAGGTCAACCTCGACTATTCGAGCGAGGCTGACATGGTGCAGAAGTTCCGCACTTCGCTCGCACTGCAACCGCTGGCCACCGCGCTGTTCGCCAATTCGCCGTTCACCGAGGGCAAGCCCAATGGGTTCCTCTCGTACCGCAGCCACATCTGGACTGACACCGATCCGCACCGCACCGGCATGCTGGGCTTCGTCTTCGAAGACGGGTTCGGCTATGACCGCTACGTCGAATACATGCTCGACGTGCCGATGTATTTCGTGTTCCGCGACGGCAAGTATATTGACGCCGCGGGCCTCAGCTTCCGCGATTTCCTTGACGGCAAGCTCTCGGTCCTGCCCGGCGAGCTCCCAACCGAAAGCGACTGGATCGATCACTTGTCCACTGCCTTCCCCGAAGTGCGGCTCAAAAGCTTCCTCGAAATGCGCGGCGCCGATGGCGGCCCGTGGAACAAGATCTGCGCGTTGCCCGCGTTCTGGGTGGGGCTGCTCTACGATCAGGGCGCGCTCGATGCCGCGTGGGAGCTGGTCAAAGGCTGGGACATGGAAGGTCGCGAGGCGCTGCGTGCAGCAGTGCCCAAGCTGGGCCTCGATGCCCCGATCCCCGGCGGCGGGACGCTGCGCGATATTGCCGGCGAAGTGCTGGCGATCAGCCGCGCAGGGCTCAATTCGCGCAACCGTTTGAACTCGATGGGCGATACCGAGGCTGGCTTCCTTGGGCCGCTCGACGAGATTGTCCGCACCGGCAAGGTTCCGGCGCAGGTCCTGCTCGACAAGTACCACGGCGAATGGAGCGGCGACATCAGCCGCGTCTATGAACTGAGCTTCTGATGATCGTCGTCGTCGGCCAGTTCCGCTTTCCGCCCGAGCGGATGGAAGAGGCCCGCCCGGCTATGCGCCGGGTGATGGAGGCGACCCGGGCCGAAGACGGCTGCATCGAATACAATTACGGCGAGGATGTGCTCGATCCCGGGCTGATCCGGGTCAGCGAGATCTGGGAAAGCCGCGAGCAATTGGCCGCGCACATGCAGACCGCGCATATGGCCGCATGGCAGCGCGAGCGGGCTGAGCTGGGGCTCAGCGGGCGCAGCATCATGGTCTATGAAGCGGGCGAAGGAACGCCGCTTTAATTTGGGGACACAATACAAATTACCACTAATTCGTATTGTGTCCCCGAATTATAGAACAAACTTCCGTTCGCATCGAGCGAAGTCGAGATGCCGCGCGCTGTGTCTCGACTTCGCTCGACACGAACGGAGGTTGGGATTACCCCCCGATTACCTGCCGCCGCCCCTTAAGCGCGGTGCCCAGCCGCACCAGCGGCGCGGTGATCGCCCCGTGCCTGGCCATCCAGGCGTGGTATTCGCCATACTTCGGATCTTCGGCCAGCAGGTGCCGCTCCTCGGTCTTGGCGCGCCAGAAGTAGACCGCGCTCACGCAGCCCAGGAAGAAGGCATTGCGCAGCGAATTGGTCCACGACCAGGGATCGACCATGAACGGCATCGAGGCACACCACCAGAACATGTTCTTGGCCAGGTAGGCCGGGTGCCGGGTATAGGCGTAGGGTCCGTTGGTCAGCACGCCGCGATAGGTCAGGTTGGAGAAGCGGATCCCGAAGGCTACGGTCGCCCAGGCATAGGCTGCGGTGAGGAAAACCAGCAGCGCCGCCCAGATCCACAGCATGGTGGGATAGCCCCCCAGCACATGGAACCAGGTATCGTCGCCCTTGGTATCGGCCAGGTAGAACAGCGGCCGGTCGCTGGGGCTCATCATCTGGAACGGCGGATAGCAAATCAGCGCCGCCACCCAGCCCGCAAGGTAGGGATTGGCCGAGCGAATATGGGCATCGAGCGGCTTCATCGTCAGGATATAGCCGACCGAGCCGATCTGCTCGTCAATCACGAACATCAGCGTGATCAGGATCGTCGAAATGCCGACCGGGCTGAGGAAGAAATTGCTCCAGTCAGGCGCGACCAGGTTCTGGAAACCGCCGGGCACGATCATCAGCATGAAGGCCGTGAAGAAGCCCTTCACCGCCCAGGCGCGCAAATGGATCCAGACTTTGGCGGGATCGAATGGCTCGCGCCCGACCAGCAATGCGCCGAAATGCCAAGTCGGATCGCGCGGCTCGACCAGCACCCGGTCAAGCCACAGCACATAGGGCACCGAAAGCAGGAACAGCGGCACTGCCGCAGCCTGCATCACCTGCATCGCGAACAGGTACGGCCCCTCCCAATACCAGCGCCCGACGAAGTAGAAGAAGGCGATGATCGCCCAGGTCGCCCAGAGCCCGGCCAGCTTGGTGATCGACACGTCGATCACTTGCGCCAGCGGGCGCGGATTGTCCCAGTCGATCCCGGTCGAGGCGCGGCGGTGGACCTTGTTGACCACCAGTTCCCACAGCACCATCGGCGCGGCGCAGGCGACCAGCCCGACCAGTGCGGCATTGGGCCCGGTCAGCCGCTCGGCCCGGCTCGGCAGGTCGAACATCACGACCAGCTCCGGCCAGAAATGGCAGATCAGGATCCAGACGGTCAGCGAGGCAAGCCCGACCATTCCGACCGCCGACGAAACGTCGCTGGTCGGCCGCGGGGGAATGGGGGCCACTTGGTCAGTCATTGCCCGTGCCTATAGCCCGCGAACGGTTAAAGGCCGGGTAACGCCCAAGATTTACCGGAACGCCGTGATCCGCCCGCTTTCGTCGAGCACGTAGAGCGTCGAGCCCGCGACCACCGGGGCCTGGGTCACCGGGGTGCCCAGATCGGTGAACAGGCTGGGCTGGCCATCGGCTGCTGCTGCGTTGTAAACCTGCCCGCGCGAGTTGACGAACCACAGCTTGTCGCCCGCCAGCACCGGCCCCGACCAGAAAATCGGATCCTTCTTTTTCTTCTGGTTGCGGAAATTGTCGAGCTGGGTCAGCCAGCGGACCTTGCCGGTCGAACGCGCAATGCACAGCAGGCGGGCATCGTCGGTCAGCGTGAAGATCCAGTCGCCAGCCACCGCCGGGGTCGAAATCCCGGCCAGGTTGAGTTCCCAGATCCGCTGCCCGGTAACCAGTTCATAGGCCGCCATGCGCCCGCCCTGGCCCAGGGCATAGACCCGGCCGCGATCGATGATCGGATCGGCGTCGATATCGGTCAGCACGCCGACCGACGTCGACAGCGAAGTCCGCGCCAGCTGGTCAGACCACAGCTCACGCCCGTTTTCATAGCGATAGGCGATCAGTTCGCCGGTCGAATAGCCGGCGATGATCGTCCCCTGCCCGGCGGCCGGAGCGGCCACTCCGAACACCCCGGTCTGCCCGACCGAGGCGGTCGCGTTCCAGACCTGCGAGCCGTCCTCGGGATTGAGCACGACCATCTGGTTCGACTGGGTCATCACAAAGACCGAATTGAACGCGATCGTCGGCGATCCGCGCAGCGGACCGGCCGGTTTGACCTTCCACAAGATCTTGCCATCGGTCGCGTTGATTGCCGCAACCTCGCCCATGCCGGTGGTCACATAAAGCCGCTCACCCGCATAGCTGGCCCCGCCGCCATAGACTGCACTGGCTCCGTCGCCCTTGATCTGAAAGCCCTGGCTCCAGCGCTCCTGACCGGTCTTGGCATCGAAGGCATGGACCACCCCGTCGGTGCCCATTGCAAAGACCATGCCCCCGCCGATCACCGGCGATGCGGCCAGCCGCTGCTTGGGGGTCGAACCCATCACCCGCGCGGTCCAGGCCTGCTTCGGCGCGGCCGGCAAGGCCAGGTTGCCATAGCTCTTGCTGGCCGTGCCGCCGGCCTGGGCCCATTCGGCATTTTCGGCCGCCGGCGGCAGCACCACGGCAATCGCTTCGAGGGCCGGATCGACCTTGGCGCTGGTATCGACCTTGCTGAGGATCGGCACGCGGTTGCCCACGGTGGGGGTGGCAGGCTTGCTCTTGCCCTTGAAGGTGCCGCACCCGGTGAGGCCCAGCGCAAGCGCAAGGACCATCGGGGCTGCAAAATGGCGAATGTTCGAATTCAATGGCATCAAGAGATCCTTGGCTGTTGCCGGACTATTGTTTGGGAGCAGGCGCGGGCGCGGCAGCCGCAGCGGGAGTTCCGGGCTGCGCGCCAGCCTTTGCGCGGGCCGGTGCACCGGGTGCTTCTGCGGCTTCACTGGGAATATCGACCCCGCCGTCATAGCCCAGCGAGCTGGACATCTGCTTGGCTCGCCCGCGCAGCGATTGCGGCACGGTCTTGTCCTTGCCGATCTGGGCAAACAGGGGACCGGCCAGTTCGGGCTTGCCAGAATCGAGATAGGCCATGCCGAGGAGTTCGCCCGCGCTGCCGAAGAAAGGGCTGCCCGGAATGGCCAGCGGCTTCATCCGCGCGATCACGTCTTCGCTTTTCATCGTGTCGTAACGGATCGTCACTTCGCGGATCGCGGCCAGATCGCGGAACGGCTTGGGCGCCGAGGCATCGGCGGCGATCACTGCGAACCGCTTGGCGGCTTCATCTTCCTTGCCCTGGGCCAGCGCGATTGCCGCCAGGTTCATGGCTGCCGCCGCACGGCTGGCGGGGGAACCATCGCCAAGTAGCGGCGTCAGATCCTTGGCTGCGGCATCAAGCTGCCCGGCTTCGAGTTTGTCGAAAGCCAGGACCGCCGCTTCGCTGCGCTTGGCTGCGTCACTTTTGACCGAATAGTCCCAGGCCCAATAGCCGCCGACAGCCAGCAACAGGACGGCAATCGCTCCGCCAACCGGCACGGCATAGCGCTTGACCATGCCGACCATCTGCTCTTCGCGCAGCGCTTCATCGACTTCGCGCAGGAATCCGTCCTGCTGTGCGGCATCGCGCTCGGCAGTCTTGGATGATGGCACTGGGGTCTTGGGAGGATTGGTGGCCAAGGTTAACGCCTTCGCTGGCTGATGGATCGGTTGCGGGGCTGTTTAGGTCACAGACCAGCGGCCAGCAAGCCCGAGGCGCCCAAATGGCAAACATATCGGAACGAGTGCCGTGCCGCAGGGGCTGGTTGCCCCTGCAAAGGGCACTCGTTTCGAGATGGAAGCCATTTGGTCGTCCCGTAGGGATTTGATCAGAAGTGTCCAGCGCTGCGTCGAAAAGTCTAGAAATATCGACATATTCCTTCGCCTTTCCTCCTTGCGCTGAACACTTCTGATTCAAACCTCGGGCTTGCTGGCCGCTGGTCTGTGACCTAACGGATGGTGCGGCCATTTCAACGCGCAACTTGTGGCTATACCCCGCTGAAGCTGCGGTGAACGGCGATCAGGGGAAGGATGGGCTGCCCAAAGCCTCGGCATAGGTCGCGCGGTAGGCCGCCAGCATTGCCGCTTCGTCATAGTCGGCCAGCGCCCGCGCGCGGTTGGCGGCGCCCACCGCCGCGCGGCGGGCCGGATCGGCGGCGCCCCCCGCCAAGGCCGCGCCCAGCATGTCATCGCCCGGCGGAGGCACGATCCAGGCGGCGTTTTCGGCAGCGACCATCGCCGCGACATCGCCAACCGCCGGGCTGACCACCGCCAACCCTGCGGCCATCGCCTCGACCACAGAGATCGGGAACTGCTCGCTGTCGGACGAGAGCGCGAAGAGGTCGAACAAGCCGACCACTGACGCGGGATCGGGCGCAAAACCGGGCAAATGCACGCGGGTCTCCAGCCCCAGCTGCGCGGCTTCAGCCAGGATCGCACCGCGTTCCGGACCTTCGCCCACGATCACCAGCTGCCATTCTGCTGGCATCGCCGCGAAGGCGCGGACCAGCCGCGGCAGGTTCTTGACCGCGCGCAGCCCCGCCAGCGTGCCCAGCCACAACTGGCCCGGCTGCTTGACCAGCCCCGGCAGGGCATCGGCGGGCGGCTTTGCAGCATAGCGATCGAGCGGGATGCCATTGGCGATCCGCCGGACCTTTGCGCGGGGCAGGCGCCATGTGTTCAACGCGATCGCTTCAAGCCGCTGCGAGGGCACCACCAATGCGCTGGCCCCAGCCATGCCGAAGCGGCGATAGAGGTTGCGCGATGGGCTGAGCCGCTGCGCCTCGTCCTGGTTGAACCCGTCTTCGTGGTGGACCAGCGGCGGCAATGCCAGCGCGCGCGCAAACAGCCGGTGCGCCACCACCGCGTCCATCGCGCCCCAGTTATAGGTCAGCACCAGGTCAAACCCGGCCATCGCCCGCGCCAGACCCAGCAGCCGCCCGGGGAGCGGCTTGCCCGACAAGGAGGGGAAATCGCCGGGATAGGAAACATCCACCGCCGGATCGATCGCTTCAGCAGCGCCCAGCGCGCCGGGGACGCCCGAGACCACGGTATGCGCGATTTCGGGGCCGAACAGGTTCATCAGCTTGGCCGCGCGCAATTCCTTGCCGCCCGGCGAAAAGCTGGAATGCAAGTGAAGCAGGCGCAGCGGGCCTGCCGCGCGGCTCATCCCACCCGCGCCAGCAAGCGGTCGATCGCGGCCTCCGCCTCGGCCTCGTCCAGCATCGGCGCGTGGCCGACCCGGGGGATCGTCACCGCATCGCTGCCCGGCAGGCTTTTTGCCATCTTGCGGTGGACGTCCTTGGCCAGGATATCCGACAGTTCGCCGCGCAGCAGGGCCACCGGCTTGCCCTTGAGCGCCAGCAGCGCGGGCCACAGATCGACCCCGGCCTCACCGCCGGGCTGCGAAAACGGCTCGGCGATCTTCATGTCGTAGTCGAACACGATCCGCCCGTTGCCGCCTACCACCATCGAGCGCTTGGCCATGTCGAGCCAGTCGGAAATCCGGTAGTCTGGAAACAGGTCGCCCTGGCTTTCCTCCAGCGCGCGGGCGGCGTGCATCCAGGTCGGGAATGTGCGCCCCTGGCCAACATAGCCGCGGATCCGCTCCAGCCCTTCGGCCGCAACTTCGGGTCCGACATCGTTGAGCAGCGCCCCGGCGATCCGATCGGGCATGGTCAGGGCCATGATCATCGTCAGCAGCCCGCCCAGCGAGGTGCCAATCGCCACGAACCGTTCGATCTGGCCTTGCGCAAACAGTTCGCCCAGATCCTCGACATATTGCAGCGGATTGTAAGTCGCCGATTCCTTGGCATAGGCGCTGTCGCCGCGCCCGCGCAGGTCCGGGCAGACCACCCGCCAGTCACCCGCAATCCGCCCCGCCACATGCGCGAAATCACGGGCATTGCGGGTCAGGCCCGGCAGGCACAGCACCACCGGGCGATCGGCGCGTCCGGCATAGTCGCGGTAATGCAGCTTCAGCCCGTCGCGGCTGGTCCAGAAGCTGTCAGTGAAGGCAGCATCGCTTGGCTGGGCGGAAGAGGCGGGCTGCGGGCTCATGATCGGGCACTCTATCGCCCGATGCGGGCAGCGGTGCAAGCTGCAAGGGTGTAATTTTCGTTCAAGCCGATGCAACCGAAGTTGATCATAAGCCATGGCTGAAAAAGGAAGACTTCCCATCTATGGTGTGACGTTCTAAGGCCAAATCACGCCTGGGGTTCGCAACCACCACACGACGGGACGGGATCTTTGAGCAAAGCGCAGTTGATTTCCTATGAGCCGGCGACCGGAGCAGAGATCTGGCGCGGCAAGCACGGCAATGTGGACGAAATCGTCGATCGGGCGCGCCGCGCCTGGCCGGCCTGGGCAGCGCAGCCGCTTGCTACCCGGATGGAGCTGGTCCGCCGCTTCGCCAACGAAGTGCGCAAGGACGCCGAAAAGCTCGCGACGATGATCGCACGCGAAACCGGCAAGCCCTTGTGGGAAGCCCGCACCGAAGTCGAAAGCGTGGTGGGCAAGGTCGAAATCTCGATCCGCGCCTATGCCGAGCGGACTTCGCAGCGCAAGCTCGACAATGCCCTGCAAGGCACCGCATCGCTGCGCCACAAGCCGCACGGGGTGATGGCGGTGCTGGGCCCTTACAACTTCCCCGCGCACTTGCCCAATGGCCACATCATTCCGGCGCTGATCGCGGGCAATGTGATCGTCTTCAAGCCGTCGGAAAAGACCCCGGCCACCGGCGAAATGCTGCTGCAATGCCTGCACCGCGCAGGCGTTTCGGCGGCAGTGGCGCAGCTCTTGGTCGGCGGGGCCGAAGAGGGCCAGGCGCTGGTCGGCCACGAAGGGATCGACGGGGTGCTGTTCACCGGCTCGGCGCACACCGGCATTTCGATCAACCGCCGCCTGGCCGCCCGGCCAGACAAGATCGTCGCGCTGGAAATGGGCGGAAACAATCCGATGGTGGTGTGGGACACCCCAAAGATCACAGATGCCGCCGCCTTGGTGATCCAATCGGCCTTTACCAGCGCCGGGCAGCGCTGCACCGCGGCGCGGCGGCTGATCGTCAAATCGTCGATGTACGATGCGCTGATCGGCGAAGTGAAGCGGCTGGCGGACCGGATCATCGTTGGCGCACCCTTCGATGAGCCCGCACCCTTCATGGGTCCGGTGATCGACAATGGTGCCGCCGACGGCCTGACCGAGAGCTTTCTCTACCTGCTCAGCCACGGCGGCAAGGCGATCAAGCACATGGTCCGTCCGCGCGACGATCTGCCGTTCCTGTCGCCCGCGATCATCGACGTTACTTCGGTCAAGGACCGCCCCGATGTCGAACTGTTCGGCCCGCTGCTGCAAGTGGTCCAGGTCAGCGATTTCGACGAGGCGATAGCTGAGGCGAACAACAGCCGCTTTGGCCTGTCAGCCTCGCTGGTCGGCGGCACTCCGCAGGACTACAACCGCTTCTGGGCCAATGTCCGGGCCGGCGTAATCAACTGGAACCGCCCGACCAACGGCGCCAGCTCGGCCGCGCCGTTTGGCGGTGTGGGCCTGTCGGGCAACCATCGCCCCAGCGCCTACTACGCGGCAGACTATTGCGCCTACCCGGTCGCCTCGAACGAGATGGAACAGCCGCGCGCGATGATCGGCGTGGGTCTGCGCGACAACTAGAGTCCGGAAGTTACCAGATCGACTTCGCTGAGCCCATCGCCGCGCTTGCGGACGAACAGCGCAAAGCCCTTGCCCGACAACACTTCGTCTTCGCCTTCGCGGCTGCGCGTGGCGGGCATTTTCGCGGCACTGGCGCTGGCGTGGTAGAACGCGATGACATCGCCCGGATCGACCGGGGTGACATAGCGCACCGCGCGCAACCTGCACCCGGCCTGGTCGCTGCCGCCCGCAACCTGGGTGTGCCCGCGCGGATAGAGCGGCAGCGGCCTCGGCAGCCGCGCAGCCCAGATCGCCGAGTACTCGAGCTTGCCCGCGCAGTCCCCGCCCAGCCCCGCTGCCTGGGCCACAGCCTGCATGGTTGCGGCTCCGGCCAGACGCGAAGTCTTGGTGCTGCCGCCAGCTTCTGGCGCGGCCGGGATCGGCTTGCCCAGCAGCCGCTCGGCCTCCAGCTTGGCCGCCGCGATCTCTTCCGCGCTGCCTTTGAACGGCGGCATGGCGCCGTCGGGCAGCCCGCCGTGGAGCGCGGCATTGCCCTGGTTCTGCCCGGTCAGATCGGGATCGGTCATCAGCGGATCGTCGAGCGCGGCGGCGGCCACCGGATCGCGCGGCTGGTTGTTGGCCTCTTCCGCGCCCGAACAGGCGGCAAGCAGCACAAGCGGAGCAAGCAGGATGATACGCATCGGCGGCGATCATGCCGCAGCCAATGGACAATGCCTAGCCCCAACAGGCTTGCCGGGTAGGGGTGCCCCTTCGCTCGAAAGGGCACCCCCCGCAGCGCACTTGAGCGACCCGGCGCTGCGTTTCCCGCGAATCTGCTGGCATGTGGACCCCTGCCGATTCGTGCTGCGGGGCCCCTAGGGATGTTATGCTTAACCGCAGGCAACAACGCGGGCCTTGCCCCGCCGCCTGCGCCCGGCTAGCGCCGCGGCGATGAACCGCCCGCCCATTTCGCACGCCCAGACCGGCCTGATCATGGCGCTGGGCGCTTACCTGACCTGGGGGATCATGCCGCTCTACCTGCGGTTCGTGAGCTGGGTGCCGCCCTATGAATTCATCGGCTGGCGGATCATCTTCACCCTGCCGGTCTGCCTGCTGTTCGTGGCCTTGCGGCGCGAATTTGCCGAAGTGCAGCGCGTGCTGGCCAAGCCGCGGCTGGTGGCGGTGCTGGCCGCCAGCGCCTTGTTCGTCGGGATCAACTGGACGATCTACATCGCCGCGATCCAGGCCGGGCACGTGCTGGCCTCGAGCCTGGGCTATTACATCAATCCGCTGGTCAACGTGTTCTTCGGCACGCTGTTCCTGGGTGAACGGCTGAGCAAGTGGCAATGGCTGGCAGTGGGCCTCGCCGCGCTGGGCGTTTCGCTGCTGGCCTGGGATGCGCGCGAGATGCTGTGGATCAGCCTGTCGCTGGCGGTCAGCTTTTCCGCCTACGGCCTGGTGCGCAAGCTGGCCCCGGTCGAATCGGTGCCCGGGCTGACGATCGAGACCTTGCTGCTGCTGGTGCCCGCCGCGCTGACGGTCTTTTGGTACTCCGGAACCCCCGCCGGATCGGCCATGGCGCATGGCCCGGCCAATGCGGCGCTGATCGCCTTCTCCGGGCTGATGACCGGGATCCCGCTGCTGCTGTTCGCGGCGGCGGCGCGGCGGATGGACTATTCGAGCCTGGGAATGACCCAGTTCCTTTCCCCCACGATTGTCTTCGTGCTGGGCGTGACCGTCTATGCCGAACCGCTGCGCCCCATCCAATTGGCCTGCTTCGGCTTTATCTGGGCGGCGATCGCGGTGTTCGTCTGGGATACTCTGGCCCGGCGCCGGGCGATCTCAGCCCAGGTAGCGCCAACCTGAAAAATAGGGACTGTCCCTATTTTTTAAAATAGGAAAATAGGGACTGTCCCTATTTTTTGAACCGCCAGCCTAAGGTCTCGCCTGCGTGGAACGGCACGATCGGCATGCCATTGGCGTCGATCTGATCCGGAACTAGCTCTCCCCCGCGCTCCAGCGTGACCGTGCCTTCATTGACCGGCAGGCCATAGAAGGCCGGGCCATGCAGCGAGGCAAAGCCCTCGAACTTGTCCAGCGCGCCTTCCTCATCGAACACCTGGGTATAGCTTTCCAGCGCGAAAGGCGCGTTGAAGATCCCCGCGCAGCCGCAGGCCGCTTCCTTCGCGCCGACCGCATGCGGCGCGCTGTCGGTGCCGAGGAAGAACTTGGGGCTGCCCGAAACGGCCACCTGGCGCAGCGCGAGGCGGTGGAACTCGCGCTTGGCCACCGGCAGGCAGTACATGTGCGGCCGGATCCCGCCGACGAACATCGCATTGCGGTTGATGTGCAAGTGCTGCGGGGTGATCGTCGCCGCAACATTGGCACCCTGGGCCGAGACGAACTCGGCGGCATCCTTGGTGGTGATGTGCTCGAACACCACTTTCAGCGCCGGAAAATCGCGGACCAGCTGCATCATCGTGCGCTCGATAAACACCGCCTCACGGTCAAAGATATCGACCTCGTGATCGGTCACCTCGCCATGCACCAGCAGCGGCAGGCCCACCTCCTGCATCCGTTCGAGCGCGGGGTAGATGTTCTTCACATCGGTCACGCCATGCGCCGAGCCGGTGGTGGCATGCGCGGGATAGAGCTTGGCCGCAGTGAACACACCCTCGGCCTTGCCGCGCGCCAGTTCTTCGGGATCGATCCCGTCGGTCAGGTAGCAGGTCATCAGCGGAGTGAAGTCCATGCCCGCCGGCAGCGCGGCCATGATCCGCGCCCGATAGGCCCGCGCCGCATCAACGGTCGAAACCGGTGGTGAGAGGTTGGGCATAACAATCGCCCGGGCAAATTGCCGCGCGGTATGGGCCAGCACTCCCGCCATCACCGCGCCATCGCGCAAATGGACATGCCAGTCATCGGGGCGGCGGATGGTGAGAGTCGAAATCGCGGTCATCCCTTCCCCTTAGCCACGGTGCACCCTATCTGTCACCTATGACCGCCACCCATCTCACCAACCGCGCCGTGATCCGTTTGTCCTCCCAGGAGGAAGGCGAGGACGTGCGGACTTTCCTGCAAGGGCTGGTAACCAACGACGTCGCCGGATCGCTGCCCTGCTGGGCCGCACTGCTGAGCCCGCAAGGCAAGGTGCTGTTCGACTTTCTGGTCTGGGAGGACGGCGCGGACCTGCTGCTCGATTGCGAGGCCAGCCAAGCCGAAGCCTTGGCCAAACGCCTGTCGCTCTACCGCTTGCGCCGCAAGATCGGGATCGCACTCGATCCGGCGTGGGGTGTTCACTGGCAGGCAGGCGATGGCCCCTCCCCCGATCCGCGCCTCGCCGCGCTGGGCCAGCGCTGGCTGGGCGCGCCCGCGGGTGAAAGCGCGGATGGCCAATGGCTTGCCCACCGCCTTTCGCACGGAGTCTGCGAAGGCTCCACCGAACTCACCGACCTGCTTTGGCTGGAATGCAACGCCGCCGAACTGAACGGGGTCTCCTTCACCAAGGGCTGCTACGTCGGCCAGGAGAACACCGCGCGGATGAACTGGCGGGCCAAGGTCAACCGGCGGCTGGTGGTGATGCCGCTGGCGGACAGCGATCCCAAGCGCCAGCGCGCGGTCTATCCGGAGCTAGAGCTGGCGGTCGATCGCTTGCGGGTGGAGGATGTGCGGCCTGAATCGCGGCCGGACTGGCTTCAGTTGGACTGAATCGCCGGGATCACAATCCCCGCCGCTATCGCCCCGTCGATCAGCATCTTTTCCGCCATATCGCGCGCCGAAGTGCGCGGGATGCCAAGTGACTGCGCCAAGGGGCCGCCCATCAGGGCATCGCCCAATGCCATTACACACAGCGCGTGGGTGACATCGTGCATCCGGCCGCTGTCATGATCGCCCAGATCATCGACCAGTTCGTGGATCGCCTCGAGCAACGGGTCGAGCGCATCCTCGTTGCCGTTCATCAGCATCCAGGTGGCGAGCGCCCCGCCGCCTTCCTTATCGAAAGCATCGAAAGTCAGGTCCACCACATCGCGCGGGGTCCCCTCGCCCGCGCGGCTGGCGAGCACCGCATCCTCGATCGTTGCGCAGATCGTTACCGCGAGGTGCCGCGCAAGTTCCTTCTGCAGACCCGCGGCCGAACCGAAGTGGTGCAGCAGGTTGGCGTGGGTGCGGCCGATTCGCGAGGCCACGGCCTTCAGCGTCACCGCCTGCGGGCCAAGCTCGATCAGCAATGCCCGCGCGGCTTCAAGCGCGACAGTGCGGCTCTCTTCCTGGGTCAGGCGCTTCCTTATTGACATCAATGTAAGTTGCCCTATATCGGAGGCCATGAACGCCCCCACCAGATTCCCCCTCGACGTAGAACCCGCCGCGCCTATCGGCAAGCAGGTTCCGACCCCCCACGATCTTGAGATCATCGTCCGCGACGAGCGGTTTGGCCGCGAAAGCAAGCCATCGCGCTGGTGGCTGGGTGGCGATCCGGTCGGCACGGCCTGGCACAACGCGCTGTCGGCCACTTTCCCGCGCGGCGAGGCGATGTTCATCGAATCGGTCAAGGCCTTCCGCGAGGGCTCCCCGCCCAAGCTGGATGCCGAGATCCGCGCTTTCGTCCGCCAGGAAATCAACCACACCCGCGAACACGTGGTGTTCAACAAGGCCGCTGTCGAAGCCGGCTATGACCTGGACCGGATCGACGCGCGGATTGAAGAGCTGATGGCCCTGATCAAGCAGCGCCCGGCGATCGTCAACCTGGCCGCGACCATCGCGCTGGAACACTTCACCGCGATCATGGCGCACGAATTCCTGGCCAATCCGAAGCATTTCAAGGATGCCGAGCCCGAAACCGCAGCGATGTGGCGCTGGCACGCGATGGAAGAGATCGAGCACAAGGGCGTCGCGTTTGACACCTACCTGCACGCCACGCGCGACTGGTCGCGCTGGCGGCGCTGGAAGCTCAAGTCGATGATGATGGCGATCATCACGGTCAAGTTCTTCGCCAACCGCTGGAGAGACTCGCTGGAACTGCTGGAGCAGGACGGGCTCAAGGGCTGGAAGGTCAAGGCCCGGCTGTTCTGGTACCTGGTCGGCACCCCCGGCGTGGTCCGCAAGATCGTGCCGGCCTGGATCGCCTATTTCATGCCCGGCTTCCACCCCTGGAACCACGACGACCGCGCACTGATCGGCAAGGCGGAGAGCGAATTTGCCGACGCGGTGATGGCCTGAGTTTTCTCCCTCCCCCTTGATGGGGGAGGGATACCGTAGCTTGCGAACTTGTTCGCTAGCGCAGGTTGGGCGGGGGTGCGCTCTCGCCCAAGCAATACGCCATTCGGCACCATCACCCCCATCCAACTGCGCCTAGGTTCGCTGCGCTCACCAAGGCTTCGTATCCTTCCCCCATCAAGGGGGAAGTGAGTTCTTCAAGCAGCGCGCATCGGCGCAAGATCATCATCCCCGCCGCCGTCGCAATCACTCGGCTCGCCCAGCACGATCCGGTGCTCGACCGACTGCGTCTCATACCCGCGCGACAGGCTGAAGCGGCGGCGCAGCTTGCCGGTCGGCGTGAAGCCGGCCTTGCGCAGCACCGCACCCGAAGCGGGATTGTCGATGAAGTGGCCCGCCACCAGCTCGCGGTGGCCCAGCACCTTGGCGAGGCGCAGCACTGCGCGCGCGGCTTCGGTCGCATAACCGTGGCCCCAGTAATCGCGCGAGAACCAGTAGCCCAGCTCTACCTCGCCCTCATCCTCGCCAAGGCCCACGCAGCCGATGATTTTCGCCGGTTCGCTGCTGCTGGGCAGCGTCACGAAGAAGTGCGGGCAGCGCGGGTGCTGCGGCTGGCTGGCGAACCAGCGTGCGTCCTCGGCGGTATAGGGCCAGGGCACCTTGGCCAGGTTCTTGACCACCGATTCGTCGGCGATCCGTGCCAGCAGTTCTTGCCAGTCCTCGGGCCATCCGGGCCGCAGGAACAGTCTTTCGCTGCGAATGAACATCTCACACCTCAATCTCATTCGCCCCACATCCGCGTGCTAGCCGCAGCGTGTGACATTGCCATTACGGCTTGCGTCCGGATGACCCCGGATCGGGGTGCCTTGAACAAGCCGTGCTGAGGGAGAGACGAAAAAAGGGAGACGGGCCTGGCCCTCTCCCTCATTCGCGCCGGTTTGAAGACCGGCAGGGCCATCCCATCAGGGACAGCCCGTTGTCGGCTGTCCGTTATTCGGCTGCCTGTGCCATGTCGACCGACACGTACTTGCGGCCAAGCTTGCCGTCGTGGAATCGCACGCGGCCTTCGGTCAACGCAAACAGGGTGTGGTCCTTGCCGATGCCGACATTGGCGCCCGGATAGACCTTGGTTCCGCGCTGGCGGATAATGATGTTACCGCCGATCACTTCCTGACCGCCGAACTTCTTCACGCCAAGGCGGCGGCCCGCTGAGTCGCGACCGTTACGCGATGAACCGCCTGCTTTTTTATGTGCCATCTCGAACTACTCCGGAATTCTTATTCGGCCGCGTCGGACGCCGCAGCCTTGGGGGCGGCCTTCTTCGCGGGAGCCTTCTTTGCCGGCTTTTCAGCGGCGGCTTCTTCAGCCTTGGGGGCAGCTTCCTTCTTGGGAGCAGCAGCCTTCTTGGCTTCGGCACCAACGGCAACGATCCGCAGCAGGGTCATCTGCTGGCGGTGGCCGTTCTTGCGGCGATAGTTGTGGCGGCGACGCTTCTTGAAAACGATCACCTTTTCGCTCTTCGCCTGGGCGATGATTTCGGCCGAAACGACGACGCCCTTGGCATCCTTCACTTCGCCGCCGTCACCGGCCAGCAGGACGTCGGACAGAGTGATGGTCTCACCGGCTTCACCGCTGAGCTTTTCAACCGCGATCTTGTCTCCGGCGGCAACCCGGTATTGTTTGCCGCCCGTGCGCACAACTGCGAACATGGTGCTTCTATCCGTTCGTTTTTATCCAAACCACCCGATGATCCGGGCAGCGCATCGGCCCCAAGCCCAAAGGCAAGGGTGCCGAAAGAAGGGCAGCCCCTAGTCGAAGGGGCGGGGACTGTCAACGGGAAGAAGACACTCTGGCAAGCTTAGCCGGGCATGCTATGGCATTGGCTATGAACCGCGCCGTCGCCGCCTTTGTCCTCTCACTTTCGCTGGCCGCCTGTGCTGCCGACCGGGGCGAATACCCCTCGCTCGAACGCCGCCCGATGGAGCGGATTACCGCGACTTACAGCCCGTCTGCCCCCGCCGCGCCTGCCCCGCTGCCCCCACCCAGCTCCGCAGTGACCGGCAAGCTCGACGGCTACATCGCCCAGGCCCGCGCCGCCGATGCCAAATTCCGCCAAAAAGAAGCCCGCGCCCGCAGCCTGGTGGGATCTTCGGCCGGAGCGACGCTGGGCAGCGAATCGTGGAACGTGGCGACCGTTGCCGTCTCCGAACTCGAAGCCGCGCGCGGCGAAGCGATGGTCGCGCTGACCGAGCTGGACCTGCTGTTCAATGAAACGGTGCTGGCCGGACAGGACGCCAGCGCAATCGGCGCGGCCCGCGATACGGTGCTGGGGATTATCGGCTACGAGGACCGGGTGCTGGGCGAGCTTCGGTCGAAACTCGGAAGCTAGTCCCACCGCGCCAGATCGGCAAAATCCTGCTTGCGCGGTTCGATCCAGGTCCAGACCCCGCCGCACTGCTCGCGCTTCCAGAACCACGACTGGCTCTTGAGGTGGTCCATCGCATAGTCGACCGCGGCCAGGGCATCGCGGCGATGACGCGCCGCGGCGGCGACCAGCACAATCGGATCGAGCGGTGCCATCTGTCCGGTGCGGTGGATGATGAGCAAGCCTTCAAGTTGCCACCGCGCCTGCGTAGTGCGCGCCAGGTCCTGCATGCCGGGCAGCGTCAGCGGGCCATAGTGGCGCAGCTCAAGGCACTCCACCCCATCGCCCGCACGGACTTGTCCCAGAAAGCTGGCGATCCCGCCCGCTCCGCCATGCGCAGCGGCAAAGGCGGCCAATTCCGCTGCCGGATCGAACGGAGCATCGAGCAGCCGGACATCCACCAGACTAGCCCCCGCTGCATCCCCTGGCATGTCAGCCTCCGCTGACGGGCGGCAGGAAGGCCAGTTCGTCGCCCTCGCCCAGCACGATCCCGCCGCGGTTCGCGAGCAGCGCGCCGTTGAGCGCGATCCGCACCCGCTCGCCCAGCAAGGCTACCGCAAGGTCCGGCTCCAGTGCAGCCAGCACGGCTTCCAGCGGACCCGCAGGCACTTCGCACTCGCCCGCTCCGGCCAGGTCTTCGAGCCGGCCAAGGAACACCAGCCGCGCGCTCATCCCCCGGTGGCCGACATGTGCCGGGCCAGCGCGGGTACGGCGCCGGGCTGGTTGATTTCGAAGTGATGCCGCTCGGGCTTGATCCGCATCGCCCGGTCGAGCGCCGCGCTGAGCGCCGCATCGGGATCATCGCCCCGCATCGCGGCGCGCAAGTCGATCTGCTCCATCCCGCCAAGGCACGGATACATCTGCCCGGTCGCGGTCACCCGCACGCGGTTGCAACCTTCGCAGAAATTGCCGGTCAGCGGGGTGATGAAGCCCAGCCGTCCCCCCGTCTCCGCCACATCGACATAGCGCGCCGGGCCGCCACTGCGGTGCGCACTGGGGATCAGGGTAAAGCGGTTTTCCAGATCCTCGCGGACTGCGCTCAGCGGCAGGTACTGGTCGAACCGGTCACCCTCGACCTCGCCCAGCGGCATGACTTCGATCAGGGTCAGTTCCATCCCCTGCCCGTGCGCCCATTCGACCAGCGCGGGAATCTCTGTCTCGTTGACGCCCTTGAGCGCCACGGCGTTGAGCTTGACCGCCAGCCCGGCGTCCTGCGCGGCGGCGATCCCTTCCAGCACTTGCGGCAGGCTGTCACGCCGGGTCAGCTGGGCAAAAGTTGCACGGTCGAGCGTATCGAGCGAGACGTTCACCCGCCGCACCCCGGCCACGTACAAATCGTCGGCGTGCTCGGCCAGCTGGGTGGCATTGGTGGTCAGCGTCAGCTCTTCCAACCCATTGCCCAGTTTGCGCCCCAGTGCGCGGACCAGCTCGATCATATCGCGCCGCACCAGCGGTTCCCCGCCGGTCAGGCGGATCTTGGTCACCCCGCGATCGATAAAGCCCAAGGCCAGCTTGTGCAGCTCTTCCAGGCTCAGCACTTCCTTGCGCGGCAGGAAGGTCTGGCGTTCGGGCATGCAATAAGTGCAGCGCAAATCGCAGCGGTCGGTCACCGACAGCCGCAGGTAGGTGATCGTGCGGCCAAACTGGTCGATCAGGGGGCGGGTGCTGCTCATGATGCTTCTTCTACCATTCCAGCTTGGTCGATTGCCAGCAACTGGCCGGTAATGCCTTGACAATTGTCAAGCAACGCCAGGGCCGCCGCCTCGCCCGCCGCGCTGTCGCAGGCCAAGGCATTGATCCGCCGCGGGGCCAGCTCGCGGGCCAGTTCCTGCACCGCCGCCAGCCGCCAGCCGCGATGGCTGTGATCGGCGAGGGCGAAGACCAGCACCGCGCTTTCATCCTGCGACGCGGCCAGCTGGCTGCGAATTCGCGGCAGCCATTCGCCATGGAACGCGGCGGCGGCATCGAGCGGGGCCGCGGGCAGACCGGTGACGCGCACCAGGGCCATCAGCGCCGCTCGCGCCTCAGCGTCATGCCGATCTGCTCGCCATTCTCGGCAATCGCCAGCTTGACGATCTTGACCGTCACCGCCTCGACCCGCTCGTCCTGCACGAACAGCGTATCGCAGACATGTTCGGCGACGGCTTCGATCAGCTTGAAATGAACGCCCTCGGGCAAGGCCCCCGAAGCCGCGAACTTGAGGTCCATGTAGTTCTTGCTGGCATCGAGCGGGGTATCGGGCTCGTAACGCGGCTGGGGTTTGAGCTGGACCGTGATGGTGAAGCGCAGCGGCTGGGGCCGGCCGGTTTCCTCCGAATAGATCCCGGTCAGCACGTCGTGCTCAAAATCGGCGACTTCAAGGATCAAGGTATCGGCCATCGCTCAGGCATTGCTCCAGCGCGCAAAGATCGCGGTCGGCAGCAGGCGCCCATCCGGCCCCTCCTCGCGCACCGCCAGGTCGCCATGCTCCAATTTGCCGGGCAGGTCGCGGAAAATCTCGTCCATTAGCCCGATCAATGCGAGAGATGACATCCGCACCGCATAGACGGTGAGGAACAGGAAGCGGCTGTCGGCATCCAGCAACTGACGGCAATCGGCCAAGAGGCGGGGCAGATGTTCTTCCAGCCGCCAGACCTCACCCTCAGGCCCGCGCCCGAACTTGGGCGGATCGAGGATGATCCCGTCATAGCGCCGTTCGCGCCGCACTTCGCGCGCGGTGAACTTGCCCGCATCATCGACGATCCAGCGCACCGGACGTTCCGCGATCCCGGCCAGTTCGGCATTGGCGCGGGCCTGGGCGACCGATTTCTTGCTGGCATCGACGTGAGTGACCGGCCCGAAGGCCGAAAGCGCCTGGGTGCCGACGCCGGTATAGCCGAACAGGTTGAGGCTGCTAAATCCTCCCCCACTGGGGGAGGTGGCAGGCCGCAGGCCTGACGGTGGGGGCACTTCGGTGGGTATTCCCCCACCGTCATCGCTGCGCGATGCCACCTCCCCCAAAGGGGGAGGATTTTCATATTGCCCGCCCATCCAGTCCCATACCGGGGCCATGTCGGGGAAAAAGCCGAGGTGCCGGAACGGGGTGCACTGCGCGGTGAACTTGCACTCGCCTCGGCTGAGCGGCCAGCCATCGCGGGGAACTTCGCGGGAACCATAGGCCCAGCGCCCGCCGCCGTCCTCGTCCGATCCGGGCACGAATTCACCGTCGGCTGGCCAGCGTTCCATCCGCGGCGTCCACATTGCCTGCGGTTCGGGGCGGATGAAGCTGTAGGGTCCGTACCGCTCGTACTTGCGGCCATGGCCGCTATCGACCAGGCCATAGTCGGCCCAGCCTTCGCCGGTCATCACGACCGGCGGCAGGACCAGCTCAGCCACGCGGCACCGCGTGCTCGGCAACGTAGTCGGCGATGGCGTCATAGTCACCCGGAAGCTCGACCAGCTGCTCCTCGCGCTCGAACAGATCGCCGATCCGCGCGGGCAAGCTGGGACGCTGGCCCGTAGCGCGTTCGACCGCATCGCGGAACTTGGCCGGGTGCGCGGTGGCCAGGGTCACTACCGGCACGTCGCGCGGCAGGCCGGCCTCGCGGGCAGCATGGAGCCCGATTGCGGTATGCGGATCGAGCAGTTCGCCGCAATTCTCATAGGCCCAGCGGATCGCGCGGGACATATCGTTCGCATCGGCCCGTGCGCTGGAGAACAGCTTGGCCGCGCCTTCGCGCTGCTGGTTGGTCAGCTGCATCGCCTTGGTCTTTTCAAACCCCGCCATCTGCGCGGCCAGCGCGGCGCCGTCACGCCCGCCCAGATCGAACAGCAGGCGTTCGAAGTTCGAGGAGACCTGGATATCCATCGAGGGTGCGGCGGTGGGCGTGACCGTCCCGGCCGAATAGTCACCAGTGGTCAGCGCGCGGTGGAGAATGTCGTTGATATTGGTCGCGACGATCAGCCGCGCCACCGGCAGTCCCATCTGCGCCGCGACATAGCCGGCAAAGACATCGCCGAAGTTCCCGGTCGGCACCGCAAAGGCCACTTCACGCTCCGGTGCGCCCAGTTGCAGGCCAGCGGCGAAGTAATAGACGACCTGCGCCATCAGCCGCGCCCAGTTGATCGAATTGACCGCGCCGATCGCGAAGCGGCTGGTCATCGCCGCATCGCCGAACATCCGCTTCACATGCGCCTGGGCATCGTCGAAGGTGCCCTCGATCGCGATGTTGTGGACGTTGGGGGCGAGCACCGTGGTCATCTGGCGGCGCTGAACATCGCTGACCCGCCCCTTGGGGTGGAGCATGAAGATATCGACCCGCGCCCGGCCGGCCACGGCATCGATCGCCGCCGATCCGGTATCGCCGCTGGTAGCCCCGACAATCGTCAGCGGATCGCCGCCGCGCCCCAGGAACTCCTCGAACAGCAGCCCCAGCATTTGCAAGGCGACGTCCTTGAAGGCCAGCGTAGGGCCATGGAACAGTTCGAGCAGCCACTGCTGCTCATCCAGCTGCTTGAGCGGGGTCACCGCCTTGTGCGCGAAGCAGCCATAGGCCTGGGTGGTCAGTTCGAGCAGGCGTCCGTAAGTCAGGCTGTCGCCCACGAACGGGGCCATTACCCGCGCCGCCAGTTCGGCATAGGGCAGCCCGGCCATGGCAGCGATTTCGCTTTCTGAGAAGCGCGGCCACTCGCGCGGCAGATAGAGCCCGCCGTCGCTGGCGAGGCCCGCCAGCGTCGCGCCTTCGAAGTCCAGCGCCGGAGCGCTGCCACGGGTGGAGATATAGTCCATCGCTGGGCGCGTTAGCCGTCCGGTGCGCAATTGAAAACCCTGCGCGGGCGCGATGCCTTATCGAAAATTGCTATGCGGCAAGGCGCTTGCGCAGCGCAATGCCGTAAATCACCAGCGCGGTCAGCGCGAACAGGAACCATTGGACCGCATAGGACAGGTGGTTGTTGGGCACACTGGCAGGGTCAGGTTTGGCATTTGCGGCCAGGCCGGCAAGCGGCGGATCGGCGATCAGCCGAACGCTGTCCTCAGCCCCCGGCGCAATCCAGCCGGAGACCGTGCCGCCAGACCATTGGCGCAGCGCAAGGTCGCGCGACCAGCCGATTACCACTTGCGCGCGGTGCCCGTCGGCCAGCACGCAATCAAAGGCATGGGCCCAGCCTGTCTGCCCCCCGGCGCTGTGCCCGGCAAGCGGCTGGTCGGGCCCGGCCGATTGGCACTCAATCGTCGAGCGGCGGAACAGGACTTCCTGACCGGAACTGGTATCGCGCGGCCAGGGCGCTTCGGCGGTCATAGTCTGGGCGGCCTTGAAGCGATCCAGATCGGCCGCCTTCTGCCCCATCCGGTCAAGCTGCCAGAACCCCAGTCGCAGCATCACAGCCACTGCCGCCAGCACGAGCAGGGTTGGGATCAGGGGCAGGCGTTTCAGCATCGCGGGAGCTTTCATGCGAAAAGGGCAGCCTGGGTGATCCCCGGCTGCCCCTTCGTGTCAGGCGCTGGGCCTGTCATCAGTGGATCGCGTGGCCCCAGTTGCCCCAGACGTAAATCGCGACGAACAGGAACAGCCAGACCACGTCAACGAAGTGCCAGTACCAGGCCGCCGCTTCGAAGCCGAAGTGCTGCTTGGGGGTAAAGTCACCGTTGTAGGCGCGCTTCAGGCAGACGATCAGGAACACCGTGCCGATGATCACGTGGAACCCGTGGAAGCCGGTCGCCATGTAGAAGGCGCTGCCATAGGTGTTGGTGCCGAAGGGGAACGGCGCCACCGCATATTCGTAGGCCTGGATGCTGGTGAACAGCAGACCCAGAGCGATTGTCGCCCACAGGCCCTTCTTCAGCCCAGCGCGGTCGCCGTGGATCAGCGCATGGTGCGCCCAGGTCACCGTGGTGCCCGAGCACAGCAGGATCAGCGTGTTGAGCAGCGGCAGGTCAAAGGCATTGAGCACCGCGGTCACCGACTTGGGCGGCCACTGTCCGTCCACAACCTCAGCCAAGGTCGAAGGGAACAGCGAGAAATCGAAGAACGCCCAGAACCAGCCGACGAAGAACATCACTTCCGAAGCGATGAACAGGATCATCCCGTAACGCAAGTGCAGCTGCACCACCGGGGTATGGTGGCCCTGATGGGCTTCGGCCACAACCTTGGTCCACCACTGCCACAGGGTGAACAGCAGGCCCGCCAGCCCCAGCGGGAACACGATCTTGCCCGCGCCCATGTCATGCATGAACAGCACCAGGCCGCTGGTCATCACCAGCGCCGAGATCGAGCCGACCAGCGGCATGATGTCCGGATCGAGAATGTGGTATTGGTGGTTCTTGGTACCGGCCATGATACGTCAGGTCCCCGTTGTTCGGATAGTCGGCGGACTGCTCCGCCAGCGTGAAATGCAAAGTGCCCTTATCGCGCCGGGCTGACCGGGTCCAGTGCCTTTGATGCAGCTTTCCCACTGTCTGGTTTGGCCGCGCTTTGATCGGCCGATCGATGGAAAGTATAGCTCAGCGTGATCTGCCTGATGTTCTTGGTATCGGGATCGTCAAGGATCGCCGGATCGACATAGTACTGGACCGGCATTTCCACTTTCTGGCCCGGCTGCAGGGTCTGCTGTTCAAAGCAGAAACAGTGGATTTTCTTGAAGTAGACTCCGGCTGTCGAAGGCTCGACATTGAAGCTGGCAACCCCGGTGATCGGCTCTTTCGAGCGATTTTCCGAAGTGTAGAAGGCCAGCCGGCGTTCGCCGATCTTCATTTCCTGGGTGACCTGGCTGGGCGCGAAGTTCCACGGCAGGTCGGGCGCAATATTGCTGTCAAACCGGACCGAGATCGGCTGGTCGGTGATCTGCACCGCCCCCGCCTCGCCCGGGCTGGCGCGTTGGGTCGTGCCGCCAAAGCCGGTTACCTGGCAGAAGATCCGGTAGAGTGGCACGGCGGCAAAGCCCATGCCCAGCATGGTCAGCGCGCCGGCCAGCGCATAGAGCCCAACGCGCAGGTTGCGGTTCGCTCCCGAAGTCGCACTTACCGCCATGGCTCAGCCCACCCGCTTGGAAATCGTGATGAAGAAGAACAGCACCACCAGCGCGAACAGCAGCAAGGCCAGCGCATTGTTGCGCCCCTTGATGATGCGCTTGCGTTCGGCTTCGGGATCTGGAGGCGTCTGGTCCATCTGGTTCATCCGGCAATAAAGCGGTCCGCCACCAGGGCAGCGAACAGCGCGAAAAGGTAAAGCACCGAAAAGGCGAACAGCCGTCTTTCGGCGCGCATGTCGGCATCGTTCTGGGCGGTGCGGAAGGTCGCAACCTTCAAGCTCAGCAGCAGGAACATGGCTCCCAGCAGCAAGGCCGAAATGCCATAGAACCAGCCCGCCAGCCCCAGCAGGAACGGCGCCAGCGCGATCGGCAGCAGCAGCACCGCATAGACCAGGATCTGGCGCCGCGTGCTCTGGTGACCGGCCACCACCGGCATCATCGGGATCCCCGCGGCGGCATAGTCGGTCTCGACAAACAGCGCGAGCGCCCAGAAGTGCGGCGGGGTCCAGAAGAAGATGATCGCGAACAGCAAGACCGGCATCAGGGTGATCTCACCCGTGGCGGCGATCCAGCCGATCATCGGCGGGAAAGCCCCGGCCCCGCCGCCAATCACGATGTTCTGCGGAGTGCGCGGCTTGAGCCAGATGGTGTAGATCACCGCGTAATAGAAGATCGAAAACGCCAGCACGCCGGCCGCCAGCCAGCCGCAGGCCAGTCCCAGGATCAGCACCGACAGGACCGAAAGGATCACCCCGAAATCGCGCGCCGAGCTACGCTCCATCCGGCCGGCCGGCAGCGGGCGATTGGCAGTGCGCTTCATCTTGGCGTCAAGATCGGCTTCCCACCACTGGTTGAGCGCGGCGCTGCCGCCCGCCCCCAGCGCGATGCACAGGATCGCGGTGAAGCCCAGGATCGGATCGACCGACACCGGTGCTGCCAGCAAACCGCACAGCCCAGTGAAGATCACCAGGCTCATCACCCGCGGCTTGGTCAACGACAGGAAGTCGCGCCAGTCGGTGGGCAAGGGAATCGGTTGGGCTGAAGCAGTGGACATTGAGGCGGCCTATAGGCGTGCTTGGGCAAGCTTGGAAGGCGGATTCCTCACTCAATCCTCCCCCTTTGGGGGAGGTGGCAGCGCGCAGCGCTGACGGTGGGGGGATTCGGAGTGCGCACTTGCCCCCACCGACCCGCCTTTGGCGGGCCACCTCCCCCAAAGGGGGAGGATTTGGGAGATTTAGAGCCGCTTCAACCAGTCGATCAGCAGCGCGTTCACTTCTTCCGGGCGTTCCTGCTGGGTCCAGTGGCCGACACCTTCGAGCACGTGTCCTTCGACCTTGGGCGCGAACATCCGCATCATCGCTACCGGATCGGCCACCGCGCCGAACAGCGTGGTGGCCGGATCGCGGGTGCCGCCGATGAACAGGCAGGGCTGCTCAAGCTGCTTGCCCTGCATCGGCTTCAGCCAGGCGTAGTCGCGTTCGTGGTTGCGATAGCGGTTCAGCGGCCCGCGAAAGCCAGACGACCGGAACTCGGCCTCGTAGTAGTCGAGGTCCGCTTCGGTCAGCCAGGGGACGCTTTGCGGATCGGGCAGACCTTGCAGGAAGGTCGCGCCCGCTGCCTTGCTCCAGTAGTCGCCCGGCGGCACATCGCCTGAGATCGAATACATCATCCGCGCCACGAAATCGCGAGGGTTCGCTTCGGCCTCGGCTTCGGCCACGCCCGGTTCCTGGAAATACTCCTGGTAGAAGAACCGGCCCTGGCTGGTGAAATGTTCGCGGAACACTTCGGTGAAAGGCCGCAGCGGCGCGCCGGAAAACGGCACCGACAGCCCCGCCACCGCGCGGATCCGCTGCGGATTGGTGAAGGCGGTATTCCAGACGATCGGCGCACCCCAATCGTGGCCGATCAGGACCACGGGTGCGCCCGGCGAAAGGGCATCGGCAAGGCCGATCAGGTCACCCGCAATCGCCTCAAGGCTATAGGCCTCCACCGCATGCGGCTTGTCCGATCCGCCATAGCCGCGCACGTCGACCGCGCAGGCAGTGAACCCGGCCGCAACTATGGGTCCGATCTGGTGTCGCCACGAATACCAGCTTTCGGGAAAGCCGTGGACCATGATCGCCAGCGGGCCAGTGCCCTCAATCGCGCAGCGCAGGGTTGCCGCGCCGGTATCGATCATGCGGAACTCAGGCATAGAATGCTCCCCAAACGACAACCCCTCCCGGTCCGGGAGGGGCAGTGAGACTTGGCAGCTTGCTGCCTAGTCGCAGCGGGGTGGGCCCATCGCCAGGCGGGAACCCCCACCCCAACCCCTCCCCACTGGGGAGGGGCATTCTTGTCAGTGGCGATCGTCGTCCTTGATCGTGGGAACCTGTTCGAACTGGTGGAACGGCGGCGGGCTCGACAGGGTCCATTCGAGCGTGGTCGCGCCTTCGCCCCAATAGTTGTCGGCAGCCTTCTTGCCGGCCGTGAAGGCATAGATGATGTTGATGAACCAGATCACCAGCGAGCCTGCCATCACCAGATAGCCGAGCGACGACCACTCGTTCCAGTAGGCATAGGCCGGGGCATAGTCCGGATAGCGGCGCGGCATGCCCTGCCAGCCCAGGAAGTGCTGCGGGAAGAAGATCATGTTCACGCCGACGAAGAACACCCAGAAGTGCAGGTGGGCGAGGAACTCGCTGTGCATCTTGCCGCTCATCTTCGGGAACCAGTAGTAGAACCCGCAGAACAGCGCGGTCACCGCACCCAGGCTGAGCACATAGTGGAAGTGCGCGACCACAAAATAAGTGTCGTGAACCACGTCGTCGATCCCGCCATTGGCGAGGTAGACGCCGGTCACGCCGCCCAGCGTGAACAGGAAGATGAAGCCGATCGCCCAGACCATCGGGCTCTTGAACTCGATCGAGCCGCCCCACATCGTCGCGATCCAGCTGAAGATCTTGATGCCGGTCGGCACCGCGATCACCATGGTGGCGAGCGTGAAGTAGAGCTTGGTGTTGATCGACATGCCGGTGGTGTACATGTGGTGCGCCCAGACCACAAAGCCGACCACGCCGATCGCGACCATCGCATAGGCCATGCCCAGATAGCCGAACACCGGCTTCTTCGAGAAAGTCGAGATGACCTGGCTGATGATGCCAAAGCCCGGCAGGATCATGATGTAGACTTCGGGGTGGCCGAAGAACCAGAACAGGTGCTGGAACAGCACCGGATCGCCGCCGCCCTTGTGATCGAAGAAGGTGGTGCCGAAGTTACGATCGGTGATCAGCATGGTGATCGCCGCGGCCAGCACCGGCAGCGCCAGCAGCAGCAGGAACGCGGTAACCAGCACCGACCAGACGAACAGCGGCATCTTGTGCAGCGTCATGCCCGGCGCGCGCATGTTGAAGATCGTGGTGATGAAATTGATCGCGCCCATGATCGAGGCGGCACCGGCAAGGTGCAGCGAGAAGATCGCGAAATCGGTGGCCGGACCGGACGAGCCATAAGTCGACAGCGGTGCATAGGCGGTCCAGCCGATCCCGGCGCCATTGCTGCCCGTGGCATCGCCCGGGACCAGTGCCGAAAGCATCAACGAAAGGAAGCCGGCAACAGTCAGCCAGAACGAGATGTTGTTCATCCGCGGGAAGGCCATGTCGGGCGCGCCGATCATGATCGGAACGAACCAGTTGCCGAAACCGCCGATGATCGCAGGCATGACCATGAAGAACACCATGATCAGCCCATGCGCGGTGATCAGCACGTTCCACAGGTGCAACTGGGCATCGAAACTGGCGCCCGGTTCGCCCAGCATCGAGGCAATCCAGCCCAGATGCTGGATCCCCGGCTCGGCCAGTTCCAGCCGCATCAGGCCCGAAATGCCGCCGCCAATGATCCCGGCGAAAATCGCGAAGATCAGGTAGAGCGTACCGATGTCCTTGTGGTTGGTGGACATGAACCAGCGGGCGAAGAACGCCGGCTTGTGGTCATGGTGCCCGTGATCATCAGCGTGGGCCTGGAGGTTTGCGGCGGTGGTGGCCATGGTTTGAGAACCTTTGTCCTAAATCTGGTCTGGGTCAGGCGGCGGGCTTAGCAGCCGGTTCGGCTGCGGCCTGCCCGGCAGCGGCCGGAGCAGCGGGTGCCTCGGGCAGTCCGTCAACTTTGCCGCCCTGGGCAATCACCCAGGCGTTGTACTTGTCGCGCGGCAGGGCTTCGACCACGATCGGCATATAGCCGTGGCGCGCACCGCACAGTTCCGAACACTGGCCGAAATAGACGCCGGGCTTTTCGATGTGCAGCACGCCCTGGTTGAGGCGGCCCGGCACGGCGTCGATCTTGAACCACAGCGAAGGCACGGCAAAGGCGTGGATCACGTCGGCGCCGATCGCCTGCAGGCGGATGTCTTCGCCGACCGGAACCACCATGCGATTGTCCACCGCCAGCTGGCTGGGGCCGTCATCATCAGTGCGGAACCGCTCACCGGGCTTCACGTCTTCCTTGTCCTTGAGCATGTTCGAAATCACTTCGAACCCGCCGTTGTCGGGATAGGTATAGGTCCAGTACCACTGGTTGCCGGTCGCCTTGATGGTCAGCGCCTGCTTGCCCGGGTCCTTGAACTGGGCGCGCAGCAGATTGACCGAAGGCACCGCAATGGCGACCAGGATCAGGATCGGCACGCCGGTCCAGACCACTTCGAGCAGGGTATTGTGCGAGGTCTTCGACGGCACCGGGTTGGCGCGGGCGTTGAAGCGCACGATCACGAAGAGCAGCAGCAGCAGCACGAAAACAGTGATCGCCACCATTACCCAGATCAGGCCGGTGTGCATCCGCGTCGCCTGGTGGCCGTTGGGCGAATACTGTTGCTGGACGTCAAGCGCGCCGTCGATCGGCATGCCCACGCCAGGCGTCGGCTTCATCGGGGTGTAGCCGCCCGGGGCAACCTGGTAGCGCGGATCGTTGGGATCGATCTTGGGGGCGTCGGGCGCGGGCGCGGCAACCGCCGGGGCAGCAGCGGCAGGTTTGACTTCGGCAGCAGCGGCATCCGCGGCGGCGCTGGCAGCAGGTGCTGCAGCCGGAGCCGCCGATGCCATGCTGGGCACTGCCAACAGTGCCAGGGCCAGGCCGATCGCCTTGATCGCGGTGTAGAACGCGTTGGCCGCCTCGCGGACGCTTTGACCGATTGTCATCGTTCCTCTTGCTTTCGCTATACAGGCCGATGGAAGCCCATTCGTGCTCCCCCCGCCCCCTTGGGAGTTGTCAATTTCAGCCGGGCCTATACGCGCGCTTTACGGGCACCTCAAGCGCCTCTAGGGAAAATTTGTGCGGCGCCCTTGCGGGCCCTGCGCGCTTGTCCACGATTTAGACGAAAGGCGTGTCGATACCATGCAGGATGAAGAGGTGCTTGCCGAGTTCCGGGCCAGCCAGGCCTTGCTTGAAGGGCATTTTCTGCTCTCCTCGGGGCGGCACAGTGCCCACTACCTGCAATGCGCAAGGGTGCTGATGGACCCGATGCGGGCCTCAAGGCTGGCTTCTGCGCTGGCCCAGCGCATCCCGCGTGAGCTGCGCAAGGAAATCACCAAGGTGGTTTCCCCGGCGATGGGCGGGGTGATCATCGGCCACGAAATGGGCCGCGCGCTGGGAATCGAGGCGCTGTTCGTCGAACGCCCGACCGGCACTTTCGAACTGCGCCGCGGCTTTTCGCTCGAACCGGGCGACAAGGTGTTGATGGTCGAAGACGTGGTCACCACCGGCCTGTCGAGCCGCGAGGCGATTCGCTGCATCGAGGCCGAGGGCGGCGAAGTGGTCGCAGCCGCAGCACTGGTCGATCGCAGCGCCGGTTCGGTCGATCTGGGGGTTCCCTTCTACCCGCTGATCGCGATCAACTTCCCCACCTATGCCGCTGACGAATTGCCGCCGGAACTCGCCGCGACCGAAGCCGTGAAACCCGGGAGCAGGGCCAAGCCGTGATCAGCCGTCTGCGCCTGGGCGTGAATATCGATCACGTTGCAACGATTCGCAATGCGCGCGGCGGGGATCATCCCGATCCGGTCCGCGCGGCAGAGATTGTTGCGCGCTGCGGCGGCGACGGGATTACCGCGCACTTGCGCGAAGACCGCCGCCATATCCGCGACGAAGACCTCGCCCGGATCCAGGCCGCGACCGACCTGCCGCTCAACCTCGAAATGGCCGCGACCGAGGAAATGCTGGCAATCGCGCTGCGCCACAAGCCGCATGCCGCCTGTATCGTCCCCGAACGGCGCGAGGAGCGCACCACCGAAGGCGGGCTCGATGCCGCCGGGCAGCACAACCGGCTCTATCCGCTGGTCCAGCGGCTGGCCGATGCCGGGATCCGCGTCAGCCTGTTCATCGCCCCCGATGAACGCCAGATCGAAGCCGCGCTGATGCTGAAAGCCCCGGTGGTCGAACTGCACACCGGCGAATATGCCCATGCGCATGGCGAGGCCCGCGCTGCCGAGCTCAAGCGCCTGGCCGACATGGCCGCACTCGCCGCCAAGAACGGAATCGAGCCGCACGCCGGGCACGGCCTGACTTACGAAAACGTCCAACCCGTCGCTGCGATCCCGCAACTGGCAGAACTCAACATCGGTCACTATCTGATCGGCGAGGCGATCTTTTGCGGACTGGAACCGGCAGTGCTGAAAATGCGCGAACTGATGGATGCGGCGCGGTGATTGTCGCCATCGGCTCTGACCTCTGCAATATCGACCGCATCCAGGCCTCGCTCGAGCGCTGGGGCGAGAAGTTCGAGAACCGGGTGTTCACCGAGATCGAACGCGCCAAGGGCAACAGCCGCCCCTTCACCAAAGCCGGAACGCTGGCCAAACGCTTCGCCGCCAAGGAGGCCTTCTCAAAGGCAGTCGGCACCGGGTTCAAGCGCGGGGTGTTCATGAAGGACATCGGCGTTGTGAACATGCGCTCGGGCGCGCCGACTTTGCAACTCGCTGGCGGGGCCGCTGCCCGCCTGACTGAAATCACCCCCGCCGGACACCTCGCCGTGATCCACCTGACCCTTACCGACGACCATCCTTGGGCCCAGGCCTTCGTGGTGATAGAGGCCCGCCCATTGTGACCGATACGACTGCCCCTACCGACGTTTCACCTGCGCCTGACACCGCGCCGCCCGCGGCCGAACCTTATGAGCCGATCGACTGGATCGGCGAGATTCGCGGGCTGTTCTGGATGCTGCTGGCGGTGCTGACCTTCCACAGCTTCATTGCAAAGCCGTTCTATATCCCCTCGATCTCGATGATGCCCAACCTGCTGGTCGGCGACCGGCTGGTGGTGTCCAAGTTCCCGTTCGGCTGGAACTGGGCCTCGGCCAGCTTTCACATCCTGCCCCGCGATGACTGGCGCGCGCTGCCCGGCACGCCGAAGTACGGTGATATCGTGATTGCAGTGCCCCGCGACCGCACCGACGATCTGATCAAGCGCGTGGTCGCCCTGCCTGGTGACCGGATCGCTGTGGTGGGCGGCGAGATCGTGCTCAACGGCAAGAAGGTTCCGCAGACGGTTGAACCCAACATCCAGCTGCCTGTCGACCTGAAGCTGATGTGCGACGAATATGGCTCTCCCGCCTGGTGCTATGATACGTTCGCGACGTTCAAAAAGCGCCTGCCTTCAGGCCGCGAAGTGATCGAGCTGCCGACCTACCGCGAGGTCATGCCCAATGGCGCGACCTATCTGATCATCCGTGATCAGCCCGCCAGCCCCTACAACAACATGGCCGAGATCACGGTTCCGGCCGGCCATATCTTCCTGATGGGCGACAACCGCGACCATTCGGCCGACAGCCGGGTCTCGCTGGCCGGTCAGGGCCTGGGCGGAGCCGTGCCGCTGTCCGACGTTGGCGGGCGGGCCGAATTCGTCACCTTCTCGCTCGATGGCAGCCAGACCCGCAACCCGGCCAGCTGGTGGAATGCCTTGCGCGAGGGCCGGTCGTGGCAGAGCCTGCGTCCGGTTCACCTAAAACAGGGCAAGTAAGGGAGAGGCCGGAAGATGGTCCGCAAATTCCTCTACTTCATGGCAATCATGATCGCGCTGTTCGCGGCCGGGCGGGTCGCGCTGGGGTTCTATCCCGAACAGTTGACCCGCGCCACTTTCACCCCATCGGGCAAGTTCGAACCGCAGCCCGCGCTGGCCTTGACCGCCTATGCCGATCCGGCACTGTGGCTGGTCCGCCCGGGCAATCCCGGTCGCTCGTTGATCGACTGGCGGCCCGAGGGCTTCACCGAAGAGGGCGAGCCGCTCGACGTCGCGGTGTTCTTCGTCCACCCCACCAGCTACCTCAAGAAAGCCCACTGGAACGCCCCGCTCGACGATCCCGACGCACGGCGGATCGGCGCAATCGTGACCAAGGCCAATGCCAGCGTGTTCAGCCGCGCCGCCGAAGTCTGGGCGCCGCGCTATCGCCAGGCGACTTTCGGGGCCTTCGTCTCTGACGCGCCCGAAGCGCGCGCGGCGCATGATCTGGCCTATCAGGACATTGCCCAGGCCTTCGACGCCTTTGTTGCCGCCCAGCCCAAGGGCCGCGGGATCGTGCTGGCCGGGCACAGCCAGGGCAGCTTCATCATCAAGCGCCTGCTGAAAGAGAAAGTCGCCGGAAAGCCGCTGGCCCAGCGGATCGTCGCGGCCTACCCGATCGGCTGGCTGGTCGATGTGGCGCGCGACTTGCCCGAAATGGGCCTGCCGGCCTGCGCCGCGCCAGAGCAAGCGGGCTGCGTGATCAGCTTCCTGTCCTTCACCGACCAGGCCGATACCGCAATGATGCGCGGCGCCTATGAGCGCTTTGCGGGCAAGGCTCCCGGGACCGGCCCGCCGCAGTACCTCTGCTCGAACCCGCTGACCGGCGGGATCGGCGGCATGGCCCCGGCCGGGGCCAATCGCGGCGGCATCGTGCCCGATGCCAAAATGGAAAAGGCCAAGCTGACTCCCCAGCTGGTCGGTGCAACCTGCGCCCCCGATGGCATGCTGCGGATTGGCGAAGGTCCCGATATGGGCCCCTTCGTGCTGCCCGGCGGCAATTACCATGTCTATGACTACGCGCTCTACTGGACCAACCTGCGCGAGGATTTCGCGCGGCGGCTGGCGGCATGGCAGAAGGCGCGCTGATCACCACCCAAGCCGCGGAGTTTCGCGGCGGCCTGCCCCAGGGCGGCGCGCTGCTGGCGCTTGACCTTGGCACCCAGACGATCGGTACGGCGTTCTGCGATGCCGGCTGGCGCTTTGCCTCGCCCGGCAAGACACTGAAGCGCGGCAAGTTTGGTGCCGACCGCGACTTGCTGGCCGCGCTGGTACGCGAACGCAGCGTCAAAGGCGTGGTGATCGGCCTGCCGCTCAACATGGATGGCAGCGAGGGCCCGCGCGCGCAGTCCAGCCGGGCCTATGCCCGCAACCTGTCGGCCGCGCTGGGCCTGCCGGTGCTGCTGTGGGACGAACGCTGGTCCACCGCCAGCGCCGAAGGCGCGCTGATCGCCCAGGACATGAGCCGCGCCAAACGCGCCGACCGGATCGACGCCGCCGCTGCGGCGGTGATCCTGCAAGCCGCGATCGATGCGCTGGCCGGGGGCATGGGCTAGTGGTCGGCGAGGTAGTCGATGTCGCCGAAGCGGCACTGGAAGTTGCCGATTTCGTCGGCGACATGGTCGATACCGATCGCAGGCGCAAGCGCTGGAAGGGCTGCCTGTTCCTGCTGGCACTGATCGCCCTATTGGGACTGCTCTACGCCCTTCTGGCAGACTAGCCCGCCAGCTCCCTTCGCCGCATCCGCGCTTCGACTTCGACCAGCCGACTGCCCGATCCCTCGGCCCGCGCCCACAGCGCATCGCGGGCGGCCTGATCTGCTTTCAGCCCCGCCAGCGCATCCCACGCCGCCAGCCGCATCCGGTCGCTGGGATGGTGCTGGGCAAAACGTTCGGCCAGGTCGATCGCCTCGGCCCCGCCCAGCCCCACGGCGACGCGCAGGAATGCTTCGCTGGGCGGCGGCCCCAAGAGGCCGGCCACGGTCCCTTGCTCGGTATCGAAGCGGTACTGGTCCAGCCAGCCTTGCGCACCGTGGCTGTGCATCACGTTGAGCGAAACCGACAGGCTATCTGCGGGCAGCTGGGTGTGGACATCCAGATGCGCGCGGTAGAGCATCAGCTTGCCCTGTTCGAGCCGCGAGCGCTCGACAAAGCGCAAGGACGGCACCGGCTCTCCGGTCCAGCCGACGACCTCCTCATAATTGTAGAGGTAGTAGTCGCTCCAGTAGCCGGGGCCGAAATAGCCCAGGGTCAGGAAGTTGAAGTTGTGATCGTGCGGCAGCCCGATCGCAAAGGCCGAAGTGCCGCTGGCGCGGACCATGTGCTCGTCGGCCGAGGGCCAGATGTTGGCGCGCAGATAGAAGTCGCGATAGGGCTGGGAAAGCACTACGACTTGCGGGCTGTAAGCACTGCCGCCCAGGTCATCGCGGTGACGCTGAGCCAGTTGTTCGATCAGCAGATCGCCCAGAAATGCACGGTTGTTGCCCAGCCGGCGCAGCCACAGCGCGGCATGGTGCAAGCTGTCTTCATCGCCCGGATCGAACCCGGCTGCCTCGATTGCCTCGCAGGCTTCGGCGAGGTCGGCAATCCGGTCGTCGGCAAGATCGATTACTCGCGGCATTCGGCAAGCTCCCTGAGCTGTGGGTAGGTTTCCAGCAAGTGTGCACGCAGGGCTCCGGCTGGCTCGGCCAGCGGATCGTCGCTGCGCGCCGCGATCCGGCACAGCGCCGCAAAGCCCTGCGCGGTGTCGAGCGCCAGGCATTCGCGCAGCGCCTGCCAGCGCAGCGAGCGGCCGCCCCGTTCCTCGGCCATGGCCACCAGCAGCGGGGCGGAATCCTCGCGGCCCATTCGCCCCAGCAAAGTCGCGGCCAGTTCCAGCCGGCTCTCGTGCGCGCTGGCCGCGGCCTGATGTACCAGGCTTCCATCGTCGAGCCGGTACTCGCGCGAGGTCGCCCCTTCGGCCAGTCGCCGCTGGAGCTTGAGCGTGACCAGACTGGTCGGAACAGTGCGCAGTTGCAGGCTTTCGCAGGTACTGTCGCGAAAGTTGATCTGGCCCGGGGACAGCACGCATGGGGTCCTTTCCAGCGCCGCGCCGCCGGGCAGCTGGCCTGCAATCCGCACCAGCTCTGCCTCGGCGCTGCCGCTCAGGACATGCTCCCAGGTCTCGCCGGGCGCAAAGCTGATCGTCACCCCCGCGCTGCGCCTGGCCAGGGCCTGTCCATCGACAGCCTGCACGACCAGCGCGGCCTTGCCGGCACTGGCCAGGACCAGAGTGGAAAGCGTTCCATCGGTGGAACTGCGCAAGGGCACTTGCCCCAACGGACGATCCTCCAGCTGCCCGGCAAGCGTGGCGATCAGTCGATCAACCAGATTGCGTGCCGCTGGGCTGTCTGGCGAAAACAGGCCAGACAAAGCGGGCAGCTTGGCCAGCGCAGTGCCGCCCGCAAAACTCGCCAGCTCGGCCTCGATCGCCTGGTGGCGGGGGCTTGCCCGCCAAGCATCGACTGCGCTGCACAATTCTGCCTGGGCCTGGCGCTGCGGAGCATCATTGCTCCGCAGCGCCTGCAGTTCCTCGCGGATCAGCACCGTACCAGAACCCCTTGGCTCAGCCGCCACCGCCGGTCGTAATGATGACCTCGTAGATATAGACCATGATGTCGATCCACGTATCGTCGACCCGCAGATTGCCCGGGTGGGCCAGGCTTCCGAAGATTCCCGTCAGCGTATCGAGATCGGGCAATGCGGCAATTTCAATTTTCGGCAGGTTCATGACCATCCCCTTTGTCCTTTGATGCGGAACCACTGTGCCCGCGCCGCAAGCCTCCTCTTCCTGGCCTCCCAGCTGAAATTAAAAGATTGTAATCGGCCCGGTCCGAACGCAGAGAAGCCGCGATGGAAGAACCCAAAAGCCTGAATGACTTGCCGCCTGGCTTCGTTTTCGATCCGGCCCGCGCGGCGAAATTGATGACCCGGCACGGGCACGGCGGCTGGCTGGGACTGACCTATCATGCGCACGGGCCGGACTGGGTCGAACTGGCCTTGCCCTGGCGCGAGGAACTGGTTGGTGTGGCCGAAACCGGGGTGCTGGCATCGGGTCCGATCATCAGCCTGATGGACAACGCCACATCGATGTCGGTCTGGACCCTTTCGACCCGCTTTGTCGCCCACGCCACGCTGGACCTGCGGGTCGATTACATGCGCGCCGCCGTGCCGGGGCGCACGGTGATCGGCCACGGCGAATGCTACAAGCTAACCCGCACGATCGCTTTCATTCGCGGGATCGCACACGACGGCGATCCGGACGATCCGGTGGCCCATGTCATCGGCACCTTCATGGCCACCCACGGAACCTACCTGTGAACGCGCTGCCGCCTTACGCCCAGGCGCTGGGGATCGAGCTTGACCATGACGAGGACGGGCTGCCCGTGTTGTCGGTCGATTTCTCCGAACGGATCCAGGGCCGACCCGGTTTCCTGCACGGCGGGGCGATAAGCGGGTTGATGGAAATGGCCGCGATCGCCGCGCTGCGGGCCGAGCTGGAGCGCCGGGGCGAAGCGATGAAGCTCAAGCCGGTCAACGTCCAGGTCGAATTCATGCGCGGCGGGACCGAGCAGCGCACCTATGCGATGGGCACCGTCACCCGTGCGGGCCGCCGCGTGGCGCTGGTCAATGCCGAATGCTGGCAGGACGACCGCAGCAAACCGATCGCTTTGGCGCAGATGAAAGTGCTGCTCAGCCCCGCCGAATGACCACCACGCGCCCGGCCAATTGCGGCGGGATCTGGCCGGGTTCAAGCGGATAGCGCACCGCATCGGCGCGGGCGCGGATCAGCACCGCCTCGGGCACCCCCGCTTCATGGCAGACTGCGTCGGCGCTGCCCAGCCAGCGCGCCTGACGCAGGGTCAGGTCGTCGGGATCGGCGGAGTCGAGGGTGAACTCCGCTTGACCGGTGGAGCCAGCCGCGCCGCCGGCCAGCCAGTCATCGACCCGCCCTGCGCTGTCGGCATCGAGCGGATCGAGCTGCCCACCTTCGGCCAGGGCAGCATCGAGCGCGCGGCGACGTTCGCCCCCATCGCTCCAGCGGCTGCGCATGGCCGTCCGCGCGGCGCCCAGTGCCTCGGCCAGCGCGCCCAGGCTTTGCGGCAGCAAGGCTTCCAGCCGCAGCCGCAAGGCCTTGGCCAGCCCCGCTGAAACCCCGCCAGTGCCCACCGCGACCAGCACTGGTCCGCGTTCGAGCAGACTGGGCACGGTGAAATCGCACAGCTCAGGCCGGTCGACCACGTTGACCAGCACCCCGCGCGCCTTGAGCCGGGCAGCGATCTCTTCTGGCAGATCGAGCGCGACAAAGGCCAACCGCGCGGTGGCCATCTCGTCATTGGTGACCAAGCCGCCCGCCCGCTCGACAATCCGCCGCTTGGCATCAGCCGCATCGCCTTCGCCCAGCACGATCACCGGCTGGCCAGCGACGCGGTGGAAGAGCGCCAGGCTATGCATCATTCCAGCCAGTCGGGCACGCGTTCGGCGGCGGTGATCGCAGCGGGCAGGATCCGGTCGGCGACCACAGCAAACTTGTCGCCATCGACCATCACTTCGCAAACAAAGCCGCGGCTGTTGTAGGAACTGGCCATGGTCGCGCCATAGGCTCCGGCAGTGCGGAACACCGCGAGGTCGCCGGCTTCCAGCGCATCCACATCGCGGCCCATTGCAAAGGTATCGCCGGTCTCGCAGATCGGCCCGACCACATTGGCGACCATCCGGCTGCCATTGGGCTCTACCGCGTCGAAATCGTGCCAGGCCCCGTACATCGCGGGCCGCGCCAGATCGTTCATTGCTGCATCGACCACCACAAACGGCGCACCGTTGGAGCTGCGCTTGACCCGGATCACCCGGGTCAGCAGCACCCCGGCATTGCCGCAGATCACCCGGCCCGGTTCAAACTGAAGGGTCACGTCCCAATCCTGGCAGACGCGGCCGACCATCGCCCCATATTCAGCCGGGGTCGGAAACACTTCGCCCGCCTTGTAAGGCACGCCCAGCCCGCCGCCCAGATCGGCATGGCTGACCACCTGGCCGCCGCTGCGCAGCTCGCCAATCAACTCGCCCAGCTTGACGAAGGCGTCCTCAAGCGGCTCGAGCTCTTGCAGCTGGCTGCCGATGTGCACCGCCACCCCGCGCAGGTCCATGCCGGGCAGCGCATTGAGCCGGGCATAGATCCCGGCGGCGCGGTCGATCGGGACGCCGAACTTGTTCTCGGCCTTGCCGGTTGAGATCTTTTCGTGGGTGCGGGCATCGACATCGGGATTGACGCGAAGCGCGCAGGCCGCAACCTGCCCGCGAGCGGCGGCGATGGCGGCAAGCTCGACGCCTTCTTCCTCGCTCTCGATATTGAACTGGCCGATCCCGGCCTCCAGCCCCTGGATCATCTCGGTGCCGGTCTTGCCGACGCCCGAGAAGACGATGTCATGGCCGGGCATGCCGGCGGCCAGTGCACGGGCCAGCTCTCCGCCCGAAACCACATCGGCGCCCAGCCCTTCGCGGCTCATCACCTTGAGCACGGCGAGGTTGGGATTGGCCTTGATCGCGAAGGCGATGTGCGTGCGCGGCAAGTGCGCCAAGGCATCCTTGAACACCCGTGCGTGGCGTTCCAGCGTGGCGCGCGAATAGACGTAGACGGGGGTGCCCACCGCCTCGGCGATCACGCTCAGCGGCAGGTCTTCGGCGTGCATCACGCCGTTCTTTAGTGCAAAATAGTCCATGGGATCAGGCTTTACTCGTCGTCGGAAGGGGGCAGGTCGAAGGGGTCTTGCGTGCGTTCTTCCGAACGTTTTCGCAGTTCGACGCTGCGTTCCGGGGCAGCCTGGGGAGTAGCTTTGAGCAGGGCTTCGGCGGCAGGTTTCTGCTCGACGCCATAGGGCGCGACCGGCAATTCCTTGCCCGCGGCCGGCTTGAGCGGCGCGGTGGCTCCGCAACCGGAGAGGGTGACGATCAGGGCGGGAACCAGCCAGCGGCGCATGCGAATCACTCCAGCCCCAGCGCCACGCGCGCTTCGGCCACCCGCGCCTTTACCTGCTGCGGCGCGGTTCCGCCATAGCTGGCGCGCGAGGCGACCGAGGCATCGACCGACAGCGCGGCGAAGACCGCATCGGTGATCCGTGCGTCGATCGCCTGGAGATCGGCCAAAGGCAGCGCATCGAGTGCGATCCCGCGGCTTTCCGCCAGCTTCACCGCGGCGCCGGTGATGTGGTGCGCCTCGCGAAAGGGGATGTTTGCCTGCCGCACCAGCCAGTCGGCCAGGTCGGTCGCGGTGGCATAGCCGAGCTCGGCAGCGGCGCGCATGCGGGTCGTGCGGAAGGTCGCGCCTTCGACCATCCCGGACATCGCGGCGAGGCACAGGGTGAGCAGGCTGGCCGCCTCGAACACCGGCACCTTATCGTCCTGCATGTCCTTTGAATAGGCCAACGGCAGGCCCTTCATGGTCACCAAGAGGCTGGTCAAGGCACCCACAATGCGTCCTGAATGGCCCCGCACCAGCTCCGCCGCATCGGGGTTCTTCTTCTGCGGCATGATCGAGCTGCCGGTCGACAGGCTATCGGGCAGCGTGACAAAACCAAACGGCTGGCTGGCCCAGATGATGAACTCTTCGGCGAGGCGTGAGAGGTGGAGCGAGCACTGCACCGCGCAGGTCAGATATTCGATCGCGAAGTCGCGGTCGGAGACACCATCGAGGCTGTTGCGGGTGGGCGCATCGAAGCCGAGTGCCTTGGCGGTTGCTTCACGGTCGATCGGAAAGCCGGTTCCGGCCAGCGCCGCCGAACCCAGCGGGCACTGGCTCAACCGCGCACGGCAATCGGCGAAACGGCTGCGATCGCGCGCGGCCATTTCGTAATAGGCCATCAGGTGGTGACCCAGCGTAACCGGCTGCGCGGTCTGCAGATGGGTGAAGCCCGGCATGATGCTGGCGGCATGTTCGCCCGCGCGGGTTACCAGCGCGACTTGCAGTGCCCGCAAGCCCGCATCGGCCTGATCGATCGCATCGCGGACCCACAGCTTGAAATCGGTCGCAACCTGATCGTTTCGCGAACGCGCGGTATGGAGCCGCCCGGCGGCCGGGCCGATCAGTTCGGCCAACCGGCTTTCGGTGACCATGTGAATGTCTTCAAGGTCCCAGTTTTCGGGGACGCCGTTCGCTGCGTACTCGCCCGCGATGGCATCCAGCCCGCTCGCAATCGCTGTCGCATCCTTGGCCGAAACGATGCCCTGTGCGGCCAGCATCGCGACATGCGCCTTTGACGCGGCGATATCTTGCCGCCACAGCGCCTTGTCGAACGGGATCGAGGCATTTATCTCGCGCATGATCGCCGACGGCCCGCCCGCGAACCGTCCGCCCCACATCGTATTGGAGCTCTTGTCTGTGCTGTTGTCCCGATCGCTCAAGTCCGTCGCCCTTGGCTGCGCAGTGCTACTCGCCGGGTGCGATAGGGAAAGCGGCGGTTCGGCGCAACCGCAAGCCTCAAGCGCGGCTCCGCTCAAGGCCGGCGCGATCGACCGCAGCCGCAAGGGCAGCCAGATGCCCGACTTCCAGTTCAAGGACCCGGCCGGCAAGGTGCTGAACCTCGCCAGCCTCAAGGGCAAGCCGGTGCTGATCAACCTCTGGGCTACCTGGTGCGCACCTTGCGTGGCCGAGCTGCCGCAGCTGAACCAGCTGGCGGCGGACAATCCCCGGATCAAGGTGCTGACGGTCAACCAGGACATGGACAAGCTTGAGAAAGTGGCCCCGTTCCTGGCACAGAAGGGCGGCAAAAATCTTGAGCCCTGGCTCAATCCGGACAACAGCCTCGCGTTCCAGTTTGAAGCCGGGACCCTGCCGACGACCGTCTATTACGATGCGGAAGGCCGCGAAGTCTGGCGCGTGCTGGGCGAGCGGACCTGGACGGGTGAGGATACCAAGGCGTTGCTGGCTGAGGCGAAACCCTGACCAATTGAACCTCCCCCTCGGGGGAGGGGAACCGCGAAGCGGTGGAAGGGGGTGTATCAAATTGCGCGCGATAGCGCGCAAGCCGCTGCCGCGGCTTATTTGGTTAGCCCCCCTCCGTCTCGCTGCGCGAGCCACCTCCCCCAAAGGGGGAGATTCTTGTGAGAGGATTTTTTGAAGGCGGGACCGGGATTTGAACGCCGATAGCGTGCCCCTTCGCTTGCGCTCGGGAGTTTTCGGGATGTCCGTCCCCCGGACGGACATTGAATCCCGAAAACTGGTGGGCGCTGACGGGCTCGAACCGCCGACCCTCTCGGTGTAAACGAGATGCTCTACCAACTGAGCTAAGCGCCCCTGCCAGGGTGTGCGGCCCATGCCCCGGATGGGATCGCGGGTCAAGCACCCGGCCGATCGAGAAGCGCTGTTGGCGATTCTCGCGGCGGCGGGTCGCACAGCCAGCCAGGTGTAAAACGCCAACACGGGATTCTTGGTTCACGCAGAGAAGAAGAAGAGGCGCAGAGATGCTGCGCGAAGCTCCAGGCTTCTGTCCATTCCTGGGCTGACGCAAACCGCAACGTTCCGATGCAAGGCGGCTTCGCCGCAGGTGCTACACCTCTGCGCCTCCCTTCCTTCTCTGCGGCCTCTGCGTGAACCCAATTGCACTGCTCAGGCCCAGCAGAACAACACCAGCGATCACACCAGCCGCGCCGCCTGGGTCCCCAGCTCAGCAAAATAGCGGGCCATGCCATCTGCCGCCTTTTCGGTCAGCGCGATGAAGGCGCGGCGGCGGTCGGTTTCGTCTTCGACCCGTTCGAGGAGGCCAGCGTCGGTCATCTGCCCGATCCAGCGCAGCGCAGTGGTGGGGGGCACGCCGCTGGCGATGCACAGACTGGTGACCGAAACGCGGGTGTGCTCGGCGCGCGCAGCGGTCAGGTCGAGCAGCATGTCCCAGGCCGGATCGCCAAACAGGTCGCCATCGAAAAACCGCGCGCGCAATTGCCGCTGGCGGATGATCCGCCGCACCAGGCGCGGATCGGGCAGCGGCGGACGGCTGGCGCGCACCAGCCGCGCGCTGCCATCCTCGCCATCGCCGCCGGCAAAGACCGTGCGCGGGCTTTCAAAGCGGAACACGCTATCGCTAGGGCCGAAGTCATGCGACGGGCCTTCGAGCTTTTCGAGCCGCTGGGCGATCTGGCCGACCTGTTCGGTCAAGCGCAGCAGCACCAGCCGGTCTTCCTCAGACAGTTCGCGCAAGCGCAGCTGTGCCGCCTCGGCCATGGCCCGGCCCAGCGCGATCACCCGGTCGGCCCGGCTGGGATCGACCAGCAGCTGCGGGTTCGACTGATCGAGGCAACCGAACACATCATCAAGCGCGGCAACCGAAGTCGAGACGATCAACTGCGTGCCGCTGTGCGCCGCGCGCAGGTCCAGCCGGGTCAGCGCCGCCAGCGTGGCCGCATCGGGGGCCGGGCAATCGACCAGCACCAGTTCGCCCAAGGGCTTTGCCTCACCTTCAAGCAGGCTGGCCACCGCGCCCGCATCGGCAATCCGGAACCCCGCTGCCACGGCATCGTCGCGCAATTGCCCCAGCACATGCGGCCGGTCGGCAAAGACCGACAGGCTGAGCGGCAGTCCGGCCGCATCATTGGCGACCTCGGTGTAAGCAAAATTGGCCTGGCCCATAGGTTCCGACTCCCGATTCTGTGAACAGGAGTAGAACAAACCGAGGCTATGTCAAGATCAGGGTCTGATCTCGATCGGGGTGCCATCGCCCACTGCTTCCCACAGCGCGTCCATTTCTGCGTTGGAAAGGGCGATGCAGCCATCGGTCCAGTCGCCCGGCATCCGGCCAGCGGGCAGGTTGTTCGGCTGGCCGTGGATCATGATCAGCCCGCCCGCGCCGCGGCCTTGGGCTTTGGCATAGGCCTTGTGCTCGGCGCGGGGGTAATCGATGTGCAGCGAGAGGTGGTAGGCGCTATTCGGGTTGCCATAGTCGATCGTGAAATGCCCCTCGGGCGTCTTCTCATCGCCTTCGAACTGCTTGGGGCCGACCGGCGCATCGCCCAGCTGGATACCCGAGATCACGGTGACCGATCCGTCGAAGCCGTAGACCGTCATCTTGCGCGCGGCCTTTTCGACCAGGATCCGATCGGCCGCGGGATAGCTGAGCGGCGGCGCGGGCGCAGCAGCGCTGGCGACCAGCGCCACGGCCGCGCCAGTCATCAGCAGCAGACCCGCACCGATCGTCCAGCGTGGTTTCAGCATCGCGCAGCTCCCGCCCAAGTGCAGCAAATCTGCCAGAACCGGGGCCTGCGTGGAAGTGGTCATTGTGTGCAGGCGGTCACGGCCCTGTCGCGCCCGCCTTGCCACCCTTGCGGCGCTCGCCTAGACTTTCGGCGCTGAATTTTTTCAAGCGAGGGTTGCAATGGCAGAAGCGAAATCGGCAGACGTTTCCGGGCGCGACCACTATGCCGGGATCTATGCCAGCGAGCTTGATGCCGAGGCGCAATGGCTGCGCTATGGCGCCGCCGACAAGGTTGACAGCATTGCCCAGCTGCTGGCGCGCGCGAAAGTCACGCCCGGCCGGGTGCTGGAACTGGGTTGCGGCACCGGCGCGGTGATCAGCGAATGCCAGCGCCGCGGCCTGGGGCAGCATTTCACCGCGATCGACTTTTCGGATGAAGCGATCGGATACCTCAAGGCGAGCAGCAGCGGGATTGACTGCCTGCAGGCCGATATCAACGATCCGGCGGTCGAGATCGAGGGGCATTTTGACGTGGTGATCCTCTCCCACGTGCTCGAGCATCTGGAAGACCCGTTGACCCTGCTGCAATCATTGCGCCAGCGGATCAGCTTTACCCACCTGATCGCCGAAGTTCCGCTGGAAGACCTGCTGGCATCGCGGATCAAGGCGCAGCTGCGTGACCGTATGCAGAACCCGGCGGGGCATGTGCAGTTCTATACGCCGGCCAGTTTCCACGCGCTTATGGCTGAGGGCGGGTTCACCATTCTGGACCGCCGCAACTACGCCTCGATCCTGTCAAACGAAGTCGCGGAATTTGTGGCCCGCAAGGACGGCCTCTCGCCTGCCCGCACCATGGCCAAGAAGCTGCTCAACAACCACCTGCCGCGCGCGCTGGGGCCGCTGTGGCGGCGGTACTACTATGCCAACGAAGCGGTGCTGTGCGTGGCGGCGTAAGCGCCGATCAATCCACGAACGGGTCGCGGACCAGGATCGTGTCCTCGCGCTGGGGGCTGGTTGATACCAGCGCCACGGGCGTTTCGATCAGTTCCTCGATCCGGCGGATGTATTTGATCGCCTGGGCAGGCAGATCAGCCCAGCTGCGCGCACCGGCGGTGGTGCCGCTCCAGCCTTCCATTTCCTCATAGATCGGCTCAACCGCGGCCTGATCGGCGGAGTGACTGGGGAAATAGTCGAGCTTTGTCCCGCGCAACATGTAGCCGGTGCAGATCTTCACGGTCTCAAACCCGTCGAGCACGTCGACCTTGGTCAGCGCGATCCCGGTGACGCCGCTGATCGTGCAGCTCTGCCGGGTCAGCACCGCATCGAACCAGCCGCAGCGGCGCTTGCGCCCGGTGACGGTGCCGAATTCGTGGCCGCGTTCGCCCAGGCGCTGGCCGGTTGCATCCTCCAGCTCGGTCGGGAACGGGCCCGATCCGACGCGGGTGGTATAGGCCTTGACGATGCCGAGCACGAAGCCAGGCGCACTCGGCCCCATGCCCGAGCCGCTGGCAGCCGTGCCAGAGACCGTGTTGGAGCTAGTGACGAACGGATAAGTGCCGTGATCGACATCGAGCAGCACGCCCTGCGCGCCTTCGAACAGGATCCGCTTGCCGGCCTTGCGCGCCTCGTTCAGCGTGCGCCACACGGGCTTGGCAAAGGGCAGCACGAAAGCGGCGATATCCCACAGGTCGTCGAGCAGACGCTTGCGATCGATCGGCGGCTGGCCGAACCCGGCGCGCAGTGCGTCGTGGTGGGCGCAGATCCGGTCGAGCTGCGGGCCCAGATCGTCAAGGTGCGCCAGATCGCAGACCCGGATCGAGCGGCGCCCGACCTTGTCTTCATAGGCCGGGCCAATCCCGCGCCGGGTGGTGCCGATCTTGCCCGCACCGCTGGCATCTTCGCGCAAGGCATCAAGATCGCGGTGGAACGGCAGGATCAGCGGAGCGTTTTCGGCGACTTGCAGGTTCTGGGGGTTCACATCGACCCCCTGCCCCTTGAGCTTGGCCACTTCATCGCGGAAATGCCAGGGATCGAGCACCACGCCATTGCCGATCAGGCTGAGCGTGCCGGTGACGATGCCAGAGGGCAGCAGGCTGAGCTTGTAGACATTGTCGCCCACCACCAGCGTATGCCCGGCGTTGTGGCCGCCCTGAAAGCGAACCACGGCGTCGGCTTTGCTCGCCAGCCAGTCGACAATCTTGCCTTTGCCCTCATCGCCCCACTGGGCGCCGATCACGGTTACGTTGGCCAATTCAAAGGCCTTTCCTTGCAGGTGGAAACCGTGCCGCGCCCTAGGGGAAGCGCGGGCCAAGGGCAAGGCAAGCGTGGCTGCCAATTGCGCTCGCCGCTACGAAAGCTGTGTATTGCAGTGGCGACAGTGTGTCAGAAGCCAGTGCGATTGCCGCTATTGTCGCTCGCCCGCGTGCAGCTTGGCCAGTTGGCCGGTCAGCGCAGATTCCATTGCTGCGACCATTGGGCGAGTCCGCGGCCCCGGTGCGGGCGGCAGGTGGCACGATGCCTTCTGCACATCAAGCGGCAGCATCATGCAAGCCGTAACAAGGTGGACAAGCCCGGTCTTCAACCGTTCTTGCAGCGCCAGCCCGCGTTTTTGCCGATCGGCATCGCGCTGTTGCAGCAATGCGGCCTGATCCAGAAAGGCCTGCCGCTCGGGCTGAAGCTGGGCCAGCAGCGCGTCGAGCTGCGACTTGTCGCCATCGCAATAGGCCTTGCGGCGCGAATACTCGGGTTCCTCAAAGGTGCCCTGGCAATAGGAATTGTGCTGCTGGATCCGCTGGTTGTAATCTGCTTGCCGGGCCTTGATCGAATTTCCCTTTGGCACAAGGTCCTTGGCATTCATCTCGATGGCCTCGGCCTCGACCAGGTTCATCTCGATCTCACCGAGCACCCCGGAAATCTCGTTTTTGGCGGAATTGAGTGGCCCAAGGTCCGCTGCGGCAAGCACAGGGCTGCTGGCCAAGAAGGCCAGAGCGGCGGACAGGACCATGCTGCGCATTGCTCCCATACAATCCTCCTGCGGATCGACCCTGTCAGCAAGGTTACGCCTGCCAGCCTTTTGCGTCAAATCTCACGACAATCCGCGACAATTTGCTGCTGGTCTGGAAACCTTGTGGCAATAGTCTTTGCTGCAAACGGAGATTTGCCATGAAACGAACCCTGATCCTGACCCTCGCTGCCGGCGCCCTGATCGCCGGAACCCTGGCCCAGGCCCGCCCGGGAGACCGGCTGCGCGAACGCCTGGGCGGCGGAGAAGACCGCGCGCAGGTGGCACCTGCGCCGGGCAAGCAAACGCTGGCTTATGGCAGGGATGCCTTGCAGCAGCTCGATTTCTACCCTGCGCAGAGCGGCAACAAGCGCGCGCCGCTGGTGCTGTTCGTTCACGGCGGCGGGTGGAAGCGCGGGAGCAAGGACAATGCGAGCGGCCCTTGGAAAGCCCCGCACTATACCAAGGAAGGCTATGCCTATGCCTCGATCAATTACCGCCTCGTCCCCGCCGCGCGGGTTGAGGATCAGGCCGCCGATGTCGCGGCATCGCTACGCTACCTGATCGACAATGCCGCCCGGCTGGGCTTCGACCCCGCCCGGATCGTGATCATGGGCCACAGCGCGGGCGCGCATCTGGTCGCGCTGGTCGGGACCGACGAGCAGTACCTGAAGGGCGCGGGGCTCAGCTTTGCCAACTTGCGCGGCGTGGTGCCCAACGACGGCGCAGCCTATGACGTTCCCCGCCAGATTGCCGATGGCGGCAGGTTCATGAACGACACTTACGTCCAGGCCTTCGGCACCGACCCGGCGCGCCAGCGTGCGCTTTCCCCGACGCTCAATGCCCAGGCCCCCAACGCCCCGGCGTTCCTCTTGATCCACGTCCAGCGCAAGGACGGGATTGCCCAGAACAAGGCGTTGGAAACGGCGCTGCGCCAGGGCGGCACACCGGTAGAGCGCCGCGACTTTCCCGGCGACGGGCTCAAAGGCCACATGGAGATCAACCGCAGCCTGGGCGATCCCGCCTATCCTGCGACCCCGGTGGTCGATGCCTGGCTGAAGCGGGTGTTTGGGCTCTAAAGCTTCACTGCTTCGCCATCCTGCAACACATGGGTGCAGCCCTGCGCCCCCGCATCGCAGCAATCGCCCAGCGCGGCGACGGTGCGCCAGCCGATCGCGCGCAGGCGTGTCGCGTGGACCGGATCGTGGCCCAGCGGCAAGAACAGTGCGTCGCGCGGGGGCTCTTGTTCGGCCAGGCTGTCGATCAGGTCGTCCGGGTAGAGCGAGAAACCGATCGCCGGTTCGTCCGCGCGGCCAGCCCCGTTGGACTTGATGGTATAGCTGCCGCCGCGGCCGATCAGGCCGGAAATACCCTCGGCATAAATCGTGAAGCCGAACCAGGTCTGGTATTCAAAGCCGTGCCGCTCGCTGGGATCGAGCGTCAGGCGAACCTTGCCGGCAAGCCGCGCGGCGATCTGGCGCAGCGCCGCGATCCGGCTGGCGAGCGCGCCGCCGGTGTCGAACGCCGCCAGCCGCTCGATCGCGGTCTCGAACGGGCCGATCGCTTCGAGCAGCGGCAGGTAGGCCGCGCCGCCGGCATCGACCAGCGCCCCGGCATTCTTGGCATCGAGTTCGGCGCGGACCGCTTCGATCTGGTCAGCGCCCAGCGGCAGCGCCTGCGCCGCCAGCGTATCGACCAGGTCCGGCAGGGTGAAATCGACCGACAGCCCCGTGGCCCCTGCCGCACCAAGGGCTTCGATTGCCGCGGCCAGCGCCTCGGCAGCAGCGGCAACCGAGTCCAGCCCGATCAGTTCGGCGCCCAGTTGCAAACGCTCGCGCGCCGGGTCGAGCCCGTCGCCCTTGATGGTCACGACCTGCCCGGCATAGCACAGCCGCAGCGGCCGGGCACGGCCCGCCAGGCTGGTTGAGGCAATCCGGCCCAGCTGCGGGGTCATATCGCTGCGCAGCGCCAGCGTGCGCAAGCTCGCCGGATCGACGAAGCGGAACATCCGGCGCAAGCGGATCCCCGCCATCCGGCTCGCCAGCGAATTCTCGAACTCGATCATCGGTGGCTGGACGCGCTCGTAGCCGTGGCCATCGAGCACATCGAGCACCGAACGCGTCACCCGCGCAGCAGCAGCGGCGCTTCCGGGCAAGCGGTCTTCAAGGCCTTCAGGGAGCAGGTCGCGGTCGGTGTCCATGGGCGGGCCTTTAGCGGGGTCTTGGATTGGTGTCGAAGAAGAAAAGGGGGTTCACGCAGAGATCGCAGAGAAGAAAGAAGAGGCGCAGAGATGTTTCGTTGGCGGCGAAGCCGCCTTCCATTTCATCGGTGCGTCACGACGCGCCGTTGCAATATGAAAGGAGTGCCTGCGGCGCTCACAACATCTTTGCGCTCTTCCTGCTTCTCTGCGTCCTTTGCGTGAACCAATCAAAACGCCAGCGCCATTGCCCGCTTCACGCCGGGCAGCTTGCGCGCCGCGTCGAGCAGTTCGGCGCTGACCTTGCTGTCAACGCTGAGCAGCAGCACCGCTTCCCCGCCCGCTTCGCGGCGGCCGAGGTTGAAAGTACCGATGTTGATCCCGCTTTCGCCCAGCAAGGTCCCGATCCGGCCGATGAAGCCGGGGGCGTCCTCGTTGACGATATACATCATGTGGCCTTCGAGCTCAGCCTCGACCTTGATCCCGAACAGTTCGACCAGCCGCGGCTCGCGGTTGGAGAACAGCGTGCCCGCGACCGAGCGTTCGCCCGCGTCGGTCTTGACCGAGACGCGCACCAGCGTGTGGTAATCGCCTTCCTTCTCGCTCTTGATCTCGCGCACTTCGATCCCGCGTTCCTTGGCCAGGAACGGGGCGTTGACCATGTTGACCGTGGCCGACTGGACCCGCAGAAACCCGGCCAACACGGCGGCGACGATCGGCTTGATGTTGAGCTCTGCCGCGGCCCCTTCAACGTGGATCGAGATGCGGGGGATCGAGCCGGTGGTGAGCTGGCCAACCAGGCTGCCGAGATGTTCGGCGAGCGCCATGTAGGGCTTCAGCTTGGGCGCTTCCTCGGCCGAAAGGCTCGGCATGTTGAGCGCGTTGGTCACGCCGCCATTGACCAGGAAGTCGGCCATCTGCTCGGCCACCTGCAGTGCGACGTTGACCTGCGCTTCGTTGGTCGATGCCCCCAGGTGCGGGGTGCAGATGAAGTTCGGGGTGCCGAACAGCGGGCTGTCCTTGGCCGGTTCGGTCTGGAACACGTCGAGCGCCGCGCCCGCGACATGGCCGCTGTCGAGCGCGGCCTTGAGCGCGGCCTCGTCAATCAGGCCGCCGCGCGCGCAGTTGATGATCCGCACGCCCTTTTTGGTCTTGGCCAGGTTTTCGGCCGAAAGGATATTGCGGGTCTGGTCGGTCAGCGGGGTGTGCAGCGTGATGAAATCGGCGCGGGCCAGCAGCTCGTCCAGCTCAACCTTTTCGATCCCCAGCTCCACCGCGCGTTCGGGCGAGAGGAACGGATCGAAGGCGACGACCTTCATCCTGAGGCCCAGCGCGCGGCTCGCCACGATCGAGCCGATGTTGCCGGCACCGATCAGGCCCAGCGTCTTGGCGGTCAGTTCAACCCCCATGAAGTCGTTCTTGGGCCATTTGCCAGCCTGGGTCTGTTCGTTGGCTTCGGGGATCTGCCGGGCCAGCGCAAACATCAGCGCGATCGCGTGTTCGGCAGTGGTGATCGAGTTGCCGAACGGCGTGTTCATCACCACCACGCCCTGCGCCGAAGCGGCGGGGATATCGACGTTGTCGACGCCAATCCCGGCGCGGCCGATGACCTTGAGGTTCTTCGCCGCGGCGAGAACAGCTGGCGTGACCTTGGTCGAGCTGCGGATCGCGAGGCCGTCATAGTCGCCGATCCGGGCGATCAGCTGTTCGGGCGTTTCGCCAGTGATTTCATCGACCTCGCAGCCGCGCTCGCGAAAGATCACGGCGGCGTTGGGGTCCATCTTGTCGGAAATGAGTACGCGGGGCTTGGTCATGATTTGCTCCGGAGAGTCAAAAAATAGGGACAGTCCCTACTTTTGAGTAGGTGAATTGAAGGCAGGCTCGCAACGTGGGTCCAAAAGTAGGGACTGTCCCTACTTTTTTGCTTCCGCCCAAGCCCAGTCGAGCCACGGCCCGAGCGCTTCGATATCGGCGGTCTCAACCGTCGCGCCGCACCAGATGCGCAGGCCCGGCGGGGCATCGCGGTATCCGGCGATATCGAAGGCCGCGCCTTCCTTCTCGAGCTGCCCGGTCATCGCCTTGATGAAGTCCGCATCCGCGCCTTCAACCGAAAGGCAGACCGAAGTCTTCGAGCGGATCCCGCTGTCGACCGCGAGATGGCTGAGCCAGTCCCGCTCGGCGACGATTGTGTCGAGTGCGTGGGCATTGGCGTTCGACCGGGCCATCAGCCCTTCCAGCCCGCCCAGCCCCTTGGCCCATTCGAGCGCAAAGATCGCATCTTCGACCGCCAGCATCGAGGGGGTGTTGATCGTCTCACCCTTGAACACGCCTTCGGAGAGCTTGCCCTTCGAAGTCAGGCGAAAGAGCTTGGGCAGCGGCCAGGCGGGGGTATATTCCTCCAGCCGTTCGACCGCGCGGGGGCCCAGGATCAGCACGCCGTGGCCGCCCTCGCCGCCCAGCACTTTCTGCCACGAGAAAGTCGCGACATCGATCTTGCCCCACGGGATATCGTAGGCAAACACCGCCGAAGTGGCATCGGCGAAGGTCAGGCCTTCGCGGTCGTCCGGTATCCATTCCCCATCGGGCACGCGCACGCCGCTGGTGGTGCCGTTCCAGGTGAACAGCACGTCGTCGGCGAAATCGACTTTCGACAGGTCGGGCAGCTGGCCATAGTCGGCGCGGTGGACCTTGGGTTCGAGCTTGAGCTGCTTGACCGCATCGGTGACCCAGCCCTCACCGAAGCTTTCCCAAGCGAGGCAAGTCACTCCGCGCGCACCCAGCATGGTCCACATCGCCATTTCAAAGGCGCCGGTGTCGCTGCCGGGGACGATGCCGATCCGGTGCGTATCGGGCAGGCGCAGCACTTCGCGCATCAGGTCGATGCAATAAGCGAGGCGCGACTTGCCGATCTTGGCACGGTGCGAGCGGCCAAGGCTTGTCGTTGCCAGCTTGTCAGGGGAATAGCCCGGCGGCTTGGCGCAGGGACCGGAAGAAAAGAACGGACGCGCGGGTTTGCGAGTCGGTTGAGTATGTGTGCGCGAAGGCGCGCCCACGGGGGGCATTTGTACAGACATGTAGTCTCTCCTTACAGAGAGCACGCGCGGCGTTGGGACCGCGTGGCCCGGCGCCGCGTTGGATGATGCAGTGCAGCAAGTCAAGGCGCGATCCGCACGGTTCATCGCGTTCCCATAGCTATTCGTGAAACGCTTAGGCGTTGTTAACCATATCGGGAGCAATCTTGTTCCATGCGCACGAGGCTTCTCATCGTGATGGCGTCCCTGCTGGCGAGCGGTTGTTCGCTGGTCCCGCAGGAGCAGGCCCCGCGCAAGGCGGCGGTGGCGCGTTCGGCTGCGCCCGTCGTGGTGGGTCCCGAAGCGCAGGCCTGCATGGCCGATCTGGGCAGCCGCTCCGCCGGCTTCACCCCGCTGCCCGATACCTATTACGGCGCGGGTTGTTCGGCGGTGGGCGCAGTCAAGCTGGCCAGCTTGCGCAGCGATACCAAGCGGCTGCGGCTGTCAAACCTGGGGCCGATGACTTGCACCCTGGCCGATACCTTCGCCGGATGGGCGCGCTTTGGCGTTGACCGTGCGGCGCAGCAGATCCTGGGCAGCCCCGTGGTCAAGATCGAGACAATGGGGACCTATAATTGCCGCAACATCGCCGGTTCCGCGCGTCTGAGCGGCCACGCGCGTGCCCAGGCGATCGACGTGTCGGGCTTTGTCCTGGCTGACGGACGCCGGATCACCGTCGAAGGCAATTGGGACGACAAGAGCCCGGAAGTGCGCCGCTTCTTCACCGCAATCCACGCCAGCGCCTGCAAGCGTTTCGGCATGGTGCTGGGGCCGGACTATAACCCGGCGCACCGTAATCACCTGCATCTTGAGGTCGGCGGGCGCAAGGCCTGCCGTTAGCGACTGACTATCGTGTCGCCGCACAAAAGCCCTTCCCCATTGGGGAAGGGTTGGGATGGGGGTTCCACGCTTGCGTCGAGCCCCCACCCCAACCCCTCCCCGCCGGGGAGGGGCTATTCAGGCCATCCGGCAGCGACGCTCACTTGGTGTAAAAGCTGTAATCCGGCAGCGCGTGGAAGGCGTTCTTGAGCGCCTCGCTCCAACCCGCCGAAACCGCCTGGTAATAGGCATCGTCGGCCTTGACCCGGCGCTGGTGGGCGGGTTCGAACTTGCCCGCCTCAATCACCATCAGGTCGAGCGGCAAGCCGACCGAAAGGTTGGCCTTGATCGTCGAATCGAAGCTGACCATCAGCAGCTTGACCGCGTCTTCAAAGCTCATGTCGCGGTCGTGCCCGCGGATGATGATCGGGCGGCCGTACTTGGTCTCGCCGATCTGGAAGAACGGCGTGTCGAAGCTCGCCTCGATAAAATTGCCTTCGGGATAGACCAGGAACAGGCGCGGCTCGCCGCCCTTGATCTGGCCTGCGACGATCATCGAGGCGGTGAAGGTGCTGGCCGCTTCCTCGCCGTTGCGCGCGGTGCTGGAAGCGATCGTTTCGCGCAGCAGCTTGCCGACGGTCGCGGCGACCTGGAACATGGTCTCGGCCTCGAGCAGCGAATTGTGCCGGTCGGCATGGGCCTTGTTGCGCTCTTCGATCTGGCTGATCACGCCTTGGGTGGTGGCGAGGTTGCCCGCCGTCATGATCGCGACGATCCGCTCGCCCGGCACCGACCAGTGGTGCATCTTGCGGAACACCGAGACGTTATCGACGCCCGAATTGGTCCGGGTGTCGCTCATCAACACCAGACCTTTGTCGAGCATCATTCCAACGCAATAGGTCACTCTTCGCCCCAACTTCTTTCGTCATTGCGAGGGGCAAAGCCCCGCGGCAATCCAGTGTTGCACAAACCGCCCTGGATTGCTTCGCTGCGCTCGCAATGACGAAGCTTCGGGGGCGGTTTCACACCGCTACTGCTCGGCATGCTGTTGTTCAACCGCCAGGCGGACTTCCAGCACACTATCCCCAGCTCCGTAGCGCATCCCGGTGACCGGCGCGGCTTCGCGGTAGTCGCGCCCCGTGGCGACGCGGACATAGCGTTCGTCCGGGCTGATCCGGTTCGAGACATCGAACCCGACCCAGCCCAGCCCTTCGACATGGGCTTCGGCCCAGGCATGGGTGGCTTCCTGCTCGATCCGGTCGTTCATCATCAGATAGCCCGATACGTATCGCGCCGGAATCCCCGCCGCGCGGGCCGCGCCGATGAAGATGTGGGCGTGGTCCTGGCACACCCCCAGCCCCAACGCCGCGGCTTCCTCGCCGCTGGTGTGGACCTGGGTTTCGCCGGGGGCATAGCGCACCGCCTCGACAATCAGCGCGGAGAGGCGGTGCAGCATCGGCAAAGTCTCGCCGCGCGGCACATCCAGCCCGGCCATGATTGCGCGAACCCTGGGCCCCGGCCGGGTCAGCGCCGACTGGGCCAGGAAAGCCCACATCGGCATGTGCCCCGAATGGAGCCCGATGATCCCGGACTTGTCAGAGGTGGCGATCAGCCCCTCGCAATGCACCTCAAGCGAGCGGGCACCGGGTTCGACCGAAACCAGCACCGTGCGGTTGTGGTTGTGATCGTCATACTCGACCTCGGCCCGCGCGCCATTGAAGCGCATCTGCCAGTCGAGCACCTTTTGCCCCTGGGTGTTCTTGGGCGTCAGCCGCAGCCGCTGCAGCCCGTGCGCGACCGGGGCGGAGAATTCGTAGCGGGTGGTATGTTCGATCCGCAGCCTCATGCATAGAACCGATAATCGCGCTCGATCGCCTGGGCGACCTGCTGGTTGGCCTTGATGAAGGCCTGGATGAATTCGTGCAGCCCGCTTTCGAAGACCTGCTCGATGCTGGTGTGATGGAACTGAGTGCCCAGCGCGCGCAGCAGTTCATGCGCCTCGGTCTCATGCCCGTATTCATGCGCGAGGCCGAACAGATTGGAGCGCAGTTTATCAACGCAGAAGTGCAGGCTGCGCGGGAACCGCTGGTCGAGCAGCAGGAATTCGGCGATCCCCTTGGGGTCGATCGATCCGGCGTTGAGCCAGCGATAGGCACGTTCCCCCGCGACCGAACGCAGCACGCTCTCCCACTGGACATTATCGAGGCTCGACCCGACCCAGGCGAGCGAGGGCAGCAGCACATAATACTTCACGTCGAGAATCCGCGCGGTGCTGTCGCCGCGCTCAACGAAGGTCCCGATCCGGGTGAAATTGTAATTCTCGTTGCGCAGCATCGTGCCATCGAAAGTGCCGCGCACTTGCGTCGCCTGGCGGCGGATCGCGGCGAGCACCTGGCCCAGCGCACCCTCGCGTACCGGCCGGGCGAGCGCGTCCTTGAGCACCATCCACGCCTCGTTGATCGCTTCCCAGACCTCGCGGGTCAGCGCGGTGCGGACCGAGCGGGCATTGGTCCGCGCGGCCTCGATCTGGGCCAGCACCGATCCGGGATTGGCCTTGTCGCGCAGCAGATAGTTCCACACCCGCTCACCGGCATAGTCCGGGCCGTAGGCGGCCTCATATGCCTTGGCCTGGCCCAGCGTGGTAATGACCGATTTCCATTCTTCCTGCGCCATCGACGCATCGCGGGTCAGCGCCATGCGGAACCCCGCCTCGATCAGCCGTGCGGTGTTTTCCGCACGCTCGAGGTAGCGGGCCATCCAGTAAGCCCCATTGGCGGTCCGACCTAACATGATGAGGTTCCGGGCATCAGTCCTCCAGCACCCAGCTGTCCTTGGTGCCCCCGCCTTGCGACGAGTTGACCACCAGACTGCCCTGCTTGAGCGCCACCCGGGTCAGCCCGCCCGGCGTAATGTCGATCCCCTTGGGCGAGACCAGCACGAACGGGCGCAGATCGACATGGCGCGGGGTCAGGCCTGACTTGGCGAAGATCGGCACGGTCGAGAGCGCCAGGGTGGGCTGGGCGATGTAATTGTCCGGCTTGGCGCGCAGCTTTTGCGCAAAGTCCGCGATCTCTTTCTTGGAACTGGTCGGCCCGATCAGCATGCCATAGCCGCCCGATCCGTGGACTTCCTTGACCACCAGCTCGGCCAGGTGCTCCAGCACATAGGCCAAGCTGTCCTTCTCGGCGCAGCGCCAGGTCGGCACGTTGGCCAGGATCGGGCGTTCGCCGGTGTAGAACTCGACAATCTCGGGCATGAACGAATAGATCGCCTTGTCATCGGCGATCCCGGTCCCCGGCGCATTGGCGATGGTGATCCCCCCGGCGCGGTAGATGTCCATGATCCCCGGCACGCCCAGCTGCGAAGCGGGATTGAAGCTCAGCGGATCGAGGTAATCGTCATCGACCCGGCGGTAGAGCACATCGATCGGCTGATACCCTTGCGTGGTGCGCATCGCCACCCGGCCATCAACCACGCGCAGGTCGCTGCCCTCGACCAGTTCGGCGCCCATCTGGTCGGCCAGGAAGGCATGTTCGAAATAGGCCGAGTTGTAGATCCCCGGGGTCAGCACCGCCACCACCGGCCGCTCGCCCGCGCAGGCCGGGGCGCAGGCGGCGAGGCTCTTGGCGAGGCGCCGCGGATAGTCCGAAACCGGGCGCACTTTCACCTTGGTGAACAGCTCGGGGAACATCGCCATCATCGTTTCGCGGTTTTCGAGCATGTAGGACACGCCCGAAGGGGTGCGGGCGTTGTCTTCCAGCACCATGAATTCGTCCGGCCCGGTGCGCACCAGATCGATCCCGACGATATGGGTATAGACCCCGCCCGGAACCGCCATGCCCAGCATCTGCGGCAGGAAAGCCGCGTTATCGGCGATCAGTCGCTGCGGCACGCGCCCTGCGCGGACAATCTCTTGCCGGTGATAGATATCGTGGAGGAAGGCGTTGAGCGCGGTCACCCGCTGCTCGATCCCCTTGACGAGCCTCCGCCATTCATGCGCCGAGATGATCCGCGGCACCATGTCAAACGGGATCAGCCGCTCTTCGCCCGCGTTGTCGCCATAGACGTTGAAGGTGATCCCGGTTTTGCGGAAGAAGCTCTCCGCCTCGATCCCCTTGCGGCGCAGCGAGGCGGCGTCCTGGCCGTGCAGCCATTCGCGGTAGCCGGCATAGGCCGGACGCACGCTGCCATCTTCGGCGAACATCTCGTCAAAGCACGGCGGCGAGTGATTCATGCGTCCGCTTCCCTTCCCCGCCATGACTGCCGCATGACGGGGAATAGTCAAGCACTTGCCGCACTTGCGAAGGGGAGGCTACGCACGAGGCGTGGGCACGGTATTCCGAGTCCCCTTTAAGCGGCGCGACCCAACTTGACGCTTCCGGCATTCTCAGTCAGATTCCAGATCTGAGCGCGAGCCGCTGCGTCTGCGGTTTAAAAGGCAATCGAGCTACCAACAGATGTCTATGGAAAAACTAAGGTTTGTTTTCGGAAATTGATATGCCGCGTCGAAAAATCAACGAGAAGGTGCTGACCAAGATATTGATCGATTGCCGCCGTCGATGTTGCTTTTGCTTTGGTTTGAACCGCGATACGAAGATTAAATCCGGTCAAATTTCTCATGTTGATCGAAATTCATCGAATAATGATGCAGACAATCTCGTGTTTCTTTGTCTTGATCATCATGATGAATATGACAGCAAAACATCACAACGAAAAGGTTTAACAATCGATGAGGTGAGATCGTTTCGTGACGATCTTACAAGTCAAATTCGAGTGACATTTTCCCAACAGGTTCATTTTGGAAGCATTATTACTCCAAAGACCGATCCCTTTGCTGGAACATACATCCGCGTTGGCGAACAAAGCGAAACATCTGAATTGACATTTTCGCCCGTTCCAGACGATCCGGAGGGGAATGCGCAGTATTTTATCTCCGGAATAGCGTTGCACGGGGAAGATCGACCAATGGGACCCAACATTGGATTCATAAACTCGCTCGGCTCATTGGATGAAAACGAAATAAGTTTGGCTGAGACGATTTCTGACATGGCAATGCGAATCAAAATACGATTCTTAGGGAGAGGGAAATTGGAGGTTGAAGACTCCTCTTCCATTGGTTGGCATGGCTTTGGTGTAGATTTTTCGGGGGCGTATGAACGGAGTTAGCTGAATTTCGGTGAAAATTGCGATGGCAGGTGCAAGAACGCACAAGTTCCGATTTCCCAAGTTGATACCAAACATCCTGGTTCTAGCGGCACCCCCTTATTACGCATTACCCCACACCCCACACCAACAGCTCCAACCCCGGCACATCCGCAAAATCATCGCCGTTGCAGGTTATCAGCGTCAGCCCCTCGATCATGGCAGTGGCCGCGATCATGCGGTCGATGATTTTTCGGCGGGAGAACCCGGTGGTTTGCAGGATCGTGCCATAGGCTTCGGCCATGTCGGAATCGAAGTCGAGCACCGGCAGGAAGGTCAGCAAGGCATCCACCGCTGCCCGGCGCTTCTCTGCAAACTGCGGCTTGGCGTAAATCCCGCCTTCCAGTTCGACGCGGGTCAGCGCCGACAGGAAAGGCTTTCCCGTTAGCGCTTCGAACTGCGCAACCACCGCCTCGGTGCCATCACGCAGGTGGACCGCGATGCTGGTATCAAGCAGGAATGGCAATTCAGTACAATCCGGGACGGTCTGGGAAGATATCAGGATCGCGCTCTTCCACCTCACCAATCGGCCCGATTTCGCGCAGTTTGGCGACCAGCGCCTCGATCGCTGCTCTATCCGCGGCTGGATCGGCGATCCGCCGGATCACCACTTCGCGCCCGCGCCGTTCCAGCGCGACTTCGGCCCCGGCGGCGATGCCAAAGCCCTTGGGAAGGCGCACAGCGACACTGTTGCCAGACTTGAAAGTGCGGGTGTTGTGCGGGGCGTTCATGGGCCGGATATACGGGATATACCGCATCGGTGCAAGGGGGACACGGAATACCGTGTCCCCAGTTAGTGCCTATTGCTTCGAATAGACCCGCCCCGATTGCGCCAGCCGCTGCCGCGCGGTGTTGGTCGGGACGGCGATCGCGGTGCCCGGGTCATAGGTCTTGCCCGCCCCGGCGCTGCCTTGCGGGACCCAGATTTCGACCCAGGTGTTGCTGTAGCCATTGGGCTTGTAGCGCACCCAATAGCCATCGGGATGCTTGGACCAGCGGGTTGCGGGGACATCGATGCTGCCCTCGCCGCGCGGGGCCATGCCGCCCAGCACCGCAACGCGTTCGATATCGGCATAGCTTGAACCCGGCGTGGTCAACAGCCCGCGCATCCGGTTTTCCGCCTCAAGCGCGGTGCGCACCGGACCCGGCAGGCCGACCAGATTGTTGACGCTGCTCAGCGCTGAGAGTGCCGAACGGTTGAGTCCGGCTAGCTGTTTCTTGGTCAGCAGCCGGGCCGCGACGCCTTTGAGCCGGGTGTCGAGGTTCTCAAACTTGGCACGGGCGACGATCGCCCAGAGCAGCAGCTGGATATCGTGCTGGGGAATGTCGGGGTGGGCGACCGAATTCTGCAGGATCGAAGTCACCGCATCCTTGGCCGAGCCCTTGACCGGCCCCAGCAAGTAGCCATCGCCCCCGCCCGGACCATAAGTCCCGGCATGCAGGCAATAGCTTTGCGCATGCATCCGGTAATAGCCCGGCGCCAGCACAAATCCGCCCGTGGCGCTGCGCGGCAGGCTGGTGAGATCGCGCACCGCGACAGGTGGCGTAAGCCGGTCGGTCGAAGGATCGCCCCAGATCGCGTCCTTGATATTGGTCGAGATCGGTGCCGGACCATTGAGCACATTGGGCACCGCCGGGCTCTTGACCGGCAGCGCCTTCACCACCGATCCGATCCCGCCGAACTGCGCCTGGGCCGTTGTCGCGATCAATGCGCCGCCGGACAAGGCAAGGGCAATCGGCAGAAGGGCTTTGAGCGGTTGCATCGCGAGACCTTTCGAATGTGGGTTCCTTGCGGCCAGACTAGACCCGATGCCAGGCCTTTGTCTTGGCAGAAAACGTCACTTGCTCTCAGTCCGCCAGCGCAGTGACATGCAGGTGAACCCCGCGTCGATCATTGCGATCGCGGCATTGGGGATCGGCACGACCTTGGCGCCGTAGCCGTCGAGCAGCTCGATCAATCGGGGATAGCCCGCCCCGACCAGCAACTGATCGTTGAGGCGCAGCACATTGGCCCCGCCTTCTTCGTCCTCGGGCACCTCGATGACACGGTAGTTTTTGAAGATCCCGCTTTGCGCCAATGGCCTCGTGGCGAGCACCGTCTCTTCATCCACCAGCGAGCTGGCGGTCTTGAGGTGCAGTACCTCGCTTGGCGTTTCAGCCACGCCCGCCGTGATCCCTAGCTGGTCCAGCAAGCCGATCAGCACCTCTGCCCCGCGCCGATCGGTGCGGGCGGAGAGACCGATCCAGGCCTTGTCGGGCATCACCAGCACGTCGCCGCCGTCGGCATAGCCTTCGCGCTGTTCCAGCAGCACCGGGAACCGCGCGGCGAGCTCATCGCGCAGGAACTGCCCTTCGGCCTCGCGGCTGCGCGCGCCGGGGCGCAGCAGGATCGCGCCCTGGGTGAAGACCAGCGCCGGGTCCTCAACAAAGATCGCGTCGGGATAGTCCTCCAGCGGGGCAAGTTCGGTCACATGCAGCCCGGCCTCGCGCAGCGCGGCAAGGTATCCGGCATGCTCGGCCAGCACCGCCTCCAGCGACGGATCGGCCCCGCCGCCGGCGCGCAGGCCCTTGACCACGCTGGCTCCGGGACGCCGGGCAATCGCATGGGTGAAATCGAAGATACGGCTCATTGTGTCCTCAAACGAAAGGGCGGGGCGCGCGCGCCCCGCCCTCTTGCACTATTCGGCAATCAATCAGAGCTGAAGGCCGAACATCTTGGCGAGGAAAATCGTCACCATCGCGCCGACAACCGACAGCAAGAAACCGGCTGGCTTGAGCTGGGTCCCCGGCTCTTTGTCCATCATCGAGCTGACGAAGCCGGCCCCAAACGAGCCGACCAGGCCGACCACCATGGTCATCAGCCAGCTGTTGCCGTTGTCACCGATGTAGAACAGCTTTGCCAGAGCGCCTGCGATCAGGCCCATTGCTGCCATGCTGAGATATTTCATTGCGCTTCCCCTTCCGATCTGGCCACGCATTCCTGCGCGGGCTGGTGCGAAGGCACACCAGTCAGCCTGGTTAGTCAAGCAAAACTGCACCGCCCTACTTGGCGCAGTCCCCCGTCCGCTCCATGGTAATGGTCTGTTCGACATGCATTTTCTGGCCGCCCGGCCCGGCCATATCGCCGGTGGCTTTGACGACGGAGCCGGTCGGAGAATAGGTGCCTTGCGAAGTGCTGCGGATTTTCATGCCCTGGCTGTCGCAGACCATCACGCTGTTTACCGTGCCGCCCCTGGCCTCGAACTTCTCAAACTCGCATTTCCCCTTGGCCATGTTCTCTTTCATCGCCTCGGTGCCCATCGCGGCTTTGTCGGGAGACATGCAGTAAGTCACCTCAATCGGCTTGCCCATCATGCCCTTCATCTGTTCCAGCGCGGCGGCGGGCACGCCGGGGATCTCATATTTGTCGGTCTTGATCGTGGTCTTGTACTGACCCGGCTGGAACTGGAACGCCACTTCGGCGGCGCTTTTGCCCGGATCGACCGTCTGGACCGGCGCGGAGCTGTCCGAACCCGATTGCCCGCAGGCGGCCAGGGCAACAGTCGAAAGGGCAAGCAAGGCGATGGTCGTGCGCATGACAGGTTGCTCCCACAGCGGCGGAGCCTTTGCCCCGCGAGTGGCGTCACTCTACCAAGCGCAGGTCAAGCCGCAAGCCGCAGCTTGCCCGGCAGTTCGCGCAGCCGCTCAGGGCTCAGGAAGCGGGTGAAGGTGCGGTGCAGGTGATCGACCACCGCCGGGTACAGCGCGCGGTCGACCTCGATTCCGGCCGAATGGCCTTTGACCCAGCGGATCACGCCGGTGAGGCCTTCCAACCCCTCGGGCCGGACCACCACCATTTCGCCCACACCCATGATCAGGCCCAGCGAATCGATTCGGCAGCCGCCCTCGGAAATGTCCGAAATCACCACCCGATCGACAAATCCCGAGCGCGACCGGCAGCGGGCCGGAAGCACCAATTGCAGCCTGTTGGTCCGGCGCAGCGTGCGCACATTGTCGCGGTTCATCGCATCCTCCATCTCTGGCATTCCGCCTTGCCGTAGGGTCATAGGGCAGGCCCGATGGATAACGGCAGAGTTACCCTTGGGATTAAGGGTGCCGCTGTTTGGTTTCGCCTTGAAACCGAAGCTTGCGATGTGCGCAAACCTGCGCCAGTCTGCGGCCAACAGACATTTTTGGAGAGCTGCCATGGACCTTGATTTCAGCGCAGAAGACCTCGCTTTCCGTGACGAGGTACGCACCTTCATTGCCGAGAATTACCCCGCACAGCTGCGCGGCAAGCAGGATGAAGGCGAAGAACTGGGCAAGGAAGACTTCCTCGCCTGGCACAAAGTACTCGCCAAGAAGGGTTGGGTCGCCCCGGCCTGGCCGGTCGAATATGGCGGCACCGGCTGGACCCAGACCCAGCGCTATATCTGGTCGGAAGAGACCGCGCGGGCCGATTGCATCCGCCTGCTGCCCTTTGGCCTCTCGATGGTCGGCCCGGTGATCTACACTTTCGGCACGCCCGAGCAGAAGGCCCACTTCCTGCCCCGGATCCTCTCGGGCGAAGACTGGTGGTGCCAGGGTTATTCCGAACCCGGCTCGGGCAGCGACCTGGCGAGCCTGCGCACCAAGGCTGAGCGTGACGGCGATCACTACGTGGTCAACGGCCAGAAAACCTGGACCACGCTGGCCCAGCATGCCGACTGGGGCTTCTTCCTGGTCCGCACCGATCCCGAGGCCAAGATGCAGGAAGGCATTTCGTTCCTGCTGATCGACATGAAGAGCCCGGGGATCGAGGTCCGCCCGATCATCACGCTCGGCGGTGAACACGAAGTCAACGAAGTGTTCCTCGACAATGTCCGCGTGCCGGTGGCCAACCGCGTCTTCGAAGAGAACAAGGGCTGGACCTGCGCCAAGTTCCTGCTCGCCCACGAACGCGTCGGGATCGCCGGGGTGGCTTCGTCGAAGCGTTCGATCGAGCGGATCAAGGACATCGCCAAGACGGAGATGGACGGCGACAAGGCGCTGCTCGCCAACCCCTTCTTCAAGCGCAAGGTGGCCGAGCTGGAAATCGACCTCGCCGCACTTGAATATACCGAACTGCGCACGCTGGCGGGAATGGCCGCCGGCCGCGGGCCCGGGCCGGAAAGCTCGGTGCTCAAGATCAAGGGCAGCGAAATCCAGCAACGGCTGACCGAGCTGACGCTGGAAATGGCCGGCCACTATGGCGCGCCCTATTTCCGCGGCTTTGGCGAGGGCGACAACGAGCACCCGATCGGCCCGGCCTGGGCCAACCGCGCTGCGCCGACCTATTACAACGCCCGCAAGACCACGATTTACGGCGGATCGAACGAGATCCAGCGCAACGTGATCGCCAAGATGGTTCTTGGGCTGTGAAAGTAGGGACTGTCCCTACTTTTCATTCACGCGCGAGCCGCCAACAACAATCAACCGAAAAGTAGGGACTGTCCCTACTTTCTGGAGACTTACGAGATGGACCTGAGCACCACCGAAACCCAGGACATGCTGCGCGATACGCTCGCGCGGTTCCTGGCCGATACCTATTCGTTCGACGCGCGCCAGAAGATGCTGGCCAGCCCCGAAGGCCGCGATCCGGGGATCTGGAAGGCGCTGTCGAGCGAGCTGGGGCTGACTTGCGCGCCCTTCTCCGAAGAGCTCGGCGGGATGGGCGGCGGCGCGATCGAGAACATGATCATGATGGAAGAGCTGGGCAAGGTCATCGCGATCGAACCCTGGCTGCAAACCGTGGTCGCGGGCGGCGGTGCGCTGACGGCGGCAGGCGGCGCGCTGGCCGAAGCCACCATCCCGCAGATCATCAGCGGCGATTGCCTGATCGCTTTCGCCTATGCCGAACCGCAGGGCCGCTACAACCTGGCCGATATCGGCACTACCGCCAAGCAGGACGGCGCAGGCTATGTCCTCAATGGCCACAAGGCCGTGGTCTATGCCGCGCCCTGGGCCACGCACTTGCTGGTCACGGCCCGCACCGGTGGCGGACGGCGGGATCGCGGCGGGGTTGAGCTGTTCCTGGTCGAAGCCAATGCCAAGGGCATTTCGCGCCGCGATTACCCGACCGTCGATGGCTTCCGCGCCAGCGAAGTCTATTTCGAAAACGTCGCGATCCCCGGCGAGGCGCTGCTGCCCGGCGGGATCGACCTGGTCGAGCGCGTGGCTGATGAATGCACCATGGCGCTTTGTGCCGAAGCCACCGGGATCGCGCGGACCATGCTGGCCCAGACGGTCGAGTACACCCAGCAGCGCAAGCAGTTCGGCCAGCCGATCGGCAAGTTCCAGTCGCTCCAGCACCGCATGGCCGACATGCTGGTCGAGGCCGAGCAGATCGCCTCGATGAGCCTGATGGGTACGCTGCGGCTGGGCGAAGAGGCCGTGGCCCGCAAGACCGCCGTCTCGGCTGCCAAGTCCAAGGTTGCGCGCGGGCTCAAATTCGTCGGCCAGAGCGCGATCCAGACCCACGGCGGGATCGGGATCACGATGGAGCTCGGGATCGGGCACTATTTCAAGCGCAGCACCATGATCGAAAACCAGTTCGGCAGCGCCGACTACCACCTTGAGCGGTACGAGGCACTGACGCTCGCCGACTAGGCACAGGACAGAGATGCAAATTCCGGCTCACGGCAAGTCGCACCAGGAGGTCATGGCCGCGCTCGACGCGTTCGGCGCGGATGACCTACCCTGGCGCGAGGGCGGAACCTTTGCCTACGTCTATGAAGCGGGCCGCGAGGTCGAGGCCTTGGTCAAGGACGCCTACATGCGGTTCCTGACCGAGAACGCGCTCGATCCCACAGTCTACCCCTCGCTGCTGCGCTTTGAGAACGAGATCGTCGCCATGGCGATCAACCACTTGCGCGGCGATGCCGACTGCGTCGGCAATTTCACCAGCGGCGGGACCGAAAGCTGCCTGCTCGCGGTCAAGGCGGCGCGCGACTATGCCCGCCGCGTGCGCGGAATTGCCGAGCCCGAACTGGTCCTGCCGGTCACCGCCCACGCCTGCTTCCAGAAGGCCGCGCAGTATTTCGACATGCCGATGCGGCTGGTCCCGGTCGATCCCGACAGCTGGAAAGTCCGGCCTGAAGACATGGCCAAGGCGATCAATCCCAACACCGCGCTGATCGTCGGCTCGGCCTGCCAATATGCCCACGGGGTGATCGATCCGATCCCTGAACTGGGCCAGCTGGCGCTCGACAAGGGCGTACTGCTCCACGTCGATGGCTGCATTGGCGGCTTCGTGCTGCCCTATTTCCGGCGGCTTGGCGCGCAGGTCACCGATTTCGATTTCGCCGTGCCGGGCGTCACCTCGATCTCGATGGACTTCCACAAATACGCCTATGCCGCCAAGGGCGCCTCCGTGGTGCTCTACCGCTCGAAAGAGCTGCGCCGCCATCAGATCTTCACCGCCGCGACCTGGACCGGCTATTCGGTGATCAACCCGACGATCCAGTCAACCAAGTCGGGCGGGCCGCTCGCCGCCTGCTGGGCCTTGCTCAACTTCCTCGGCGACGAGGGCTATCTGCGCTTCGCCGAGCGCAAGCTGCAGGCCACCCAGGCGATCGCCGCAATGATCCGCGCGCACCCCGACGTGCGGCTGATGGCTGAGCCGGAAAGCACCCTGCTGGCCTTCACCTCGGACCAGTTCTCGATCTTCCCGATCGTCGATGCGATGCGGCGGCGCGGGTGGTTCGTCCAGCCGCAGCTGGGCTATATGGGTTCGAAAGAGAACATCCACCTGTCGATCGACCAATCGACGCTCGATGTGCTCGACCGCTTCCTGCCCGATCTCGACGCCGCGATCGAAGAGGCCAAGCGCAGCAACAGCGCCGATCTGCCGGCCGAAATGAAAGCCATGCTGGGCGCGATCGAGGCCGACAACTTCACGCCCGAGGCCTATCAGCAGTTGATGCAGGCTGCGGGCACCGCCGATGGGCTGCCCGAAGGTACCACTGCGATCAATGCCATGCTCAACGCGATGAAGCCCGAAGTCGCGGCCAAGGTCATGACCGAATACTTCAACGACCTCTACCGGCCCACCGCCTGAGGCAAGCGAACGGTCTCAGCAGCCCCAGCTGCACGACAGCGCCGAGCCGCCGTCGAGCGAGACGATCTGCGCCGAACCGCCGCAGCCTTCGCCGCCCAGCTCGGAAAAGTCTGGCGCCTTGGGCGCGCCGAAGCCCAGCCGGGCCAGAGTCTTCTGCACCTTGTCGGCTGGCTCAAGGAAATTGATCGTGCGGCTGTAGCCGCCGTCGCTTTCGGGCACCATGACCGTCTGGGTGGTCACCCGGCTTAGCTTCAGTCCGTGCCAGGTGGTCGCCTCGGGGAACTTGACCCAGGCGTCGCGGGTTTCGACCCCGTCCTTGTCGGTGGCAACCTTCGCGCTGAGTGCCAGTGGCGCGTCCCAGGCGTCGAGCTTGACCGTCATCCCCTTGCCGCTGCCCAGTTCGGCAGCGGCATCGAGCTTCTTGTAGATAGCCTCCAGCGCGCCGGTCGCTTCGCACTGCGAGGGCGCACCGAACTTGAGGCTGCCGTCGAGCGCGACCGGCATTGGCGGGGCTTCGCTGGGGGTGGCCATGGCAACGGCGGCATCGGTTGCGGTGGCGCTGGCCGAAATCTCCGGATCGGTTCCGCCGCCGACCAGCGTCGAGCCGAACCAGGCGGCCCCGGCCAGCAGCGCCGCCGCCGGAATGCCGATCAGTATCCACTTCGACAAGCCGCCTGCCGGCGCAGGCTCGGCTTGCCATTCCGCCGGAGCCGGAGCTGCTGAGGCCTGGTCCTTTGCCTCCAGCAACTTTGCCTTCTGCGCCGCGAACTCCGCATCGGTCAGCGCGCCCGATCTGTGCAGCGCGGTCAGGCGTTCGAGCTGTTCTATCCAATCAGACATAGTGCCCCCTCAGGCGGATTCGCAGTTCCGGCCAAGGGCTAACCCTGCGGCCCAAGGGGGACAAGCGCTAAAGCGTCCGGTTGACTGAGACCGCGAACACGACATGCTGGTTGCGGTGGCGGAATTCGGACAGCACCGGCTGCGGCGATGTGCGGTTGGGATCGAAGAACAACCGGCTGCGCTCGCCTGCGACGTTGAACAGATTGTCGAGATCGAGCCGCAGCTCGAAATTGAGCGACCATTCGGGCCGGAACCCGCTCCACGGGCGGTCCAGCCCGGTGATCGGATCGCGCACCGAATGGGTCTGGACTGTTCCAGTAAACCGGCCCCGGAACGACTTGAGCCCTAGCGAATCCAGCGGCGCGTCGAGCGTCAATTGCGCAAAACTGCGGGTGCCGCTGCCGATATTGCCCGGCGCATCGAAGCTCTCCGGCGTCAGGATCCGGTCTTGCAACTGGGAAACCCGGTCATGCCCCAGCTCCAGCTTGACTGCGCCCTTGCCCAGCACCGGGCGGTCGACCGTGAAGCGCAGTTCCCAGGTTCGCTGCGGGAGGGGAGTGAGACTTGCCGAGCCATCGGCGAGGTTAGTCGCAGCGGGGTGGGCATCTTCCCTGACCCTGTCCCGGTAAACCACTTTGCCGTTCACCACGGTCAGCACAATCTTCCCACCCAAAATCTTCTCAGGCGCCTTGGCCGCCAGCGCAAACGGATCAATGTCCATCACGGTCAGGTCCGCCCAGCGGCCTTTGGCCACCATGCCGGTCTCGGCCTCGCGGAAAGCGGCCCAGGCGGACCAGAGGGTGTAGGCGCGCACGGTTTCCTCGATGGTGAGGGCCTCGCGGGGGTACCAGCCGCCGGGCGGGGTCAGCGACTTGTCGCGGCGGGTGATGGCGGCGTGGAGGCCATAGAAGATCGAGTGGTCGGAGCCCGGATTGTCGGCATTGAACGTCAGCCGCGCGCCCTGCTGGCGCAGCGAGCGCCAGGCATAGGCGCCCTTGATCCGCTGGGGGCCGAGCCGCGTTTCGGCCCAGGGCATGTCCTCCACCGCGTGGGGCGGTTCCATTGAGGCGATGACGCCCAGCTTGGCGAGGCGCGGCTGATCCTGGGGCGCGACGACTTGCGCGTGTTCGATCCGGTGGCGATTGCGCGCCGCCTTGGGATCGGCCTTGAAATCGGTCTCGAGGAAATCGAGCACCTCGCGATTTCCCGCATCGCCGATCGCGTGGATGCCCAGCTGGAAACCGGCCGTCAGCGCTTGCCTCGCCAGATCGCGGTCAAAGCCATAGCCCGCGCCGCTGATCCCGCGGTGGCCGGGCTTGTCGGCATAGTCTTCCAGCAGCCGCGCCCCGCGCGATCCCAGTGCGCCGTCGTAATAGGCCTTGACCGACTGGGTGACGAGCATCGAGCCGCTGTCCTTGTCCGGACCGCGCGCGATCCACTGTTTCATCAACGGCGCGTCGCGCAGCGAGAGCATGGCATATACGCGGATCGGCAAGCGACGCTGGTCCTCCAACTGCTGGAGCGTGGCCATGGCCAGGCTGTCCGCCCCGGCCTCATGCACCGTAACATAGCCATCCCTGGCCATCTGCTTCAGCCCCCTGAGCGCATGGCGCGCGGCGACCGGCTGCGGCACCGGCGGGACAATTGCATCGACCATCTGCGATGCGCGGTTGAGGAACAGGCCACTGGGCGCGCCATCCGCGCCCAGCCGCATTTCGCCCCCGGTGGGGACCGGGCTGGCCGCAGTGATCTTGCCCTGATCGAGCGCGGCCTGGTTGGTCCAGACGGCAAAGCCGTGGAGGCTGCGCAGCACCACCGGGTGATCGGGTACTGCTGCGCTCAGCCGGGCCTTGTCGGGATAGCGGTTGGCCCAGGCACCCTCATCCCACCCGGCGCCGAAGATCCACTCGCCCTTGGGGACTGATTTGGCGCGCTGGGCGACCAGCGCCACCGCCTGCTCCTCGGTGGTGACATGGGTCAGATCGACCGCTTCCAGCTTGGCGCCCAGCTCGATGAAATGCGTGTGCGAATCGACCAGCCCCGGGATCACGGTGGCGCCGTTCAGGTCGATCACCCGGGTCTGCTTGCCGCGCAGGGCCAGGGCGCCCCTGTCACTGCCGACATAGACGATCCGCCCGCCGCGCATCGCCACCGCCTGGGCATCGGGCCGCCACTGGCCATTGGCGTAAGGGGCATCCATAGCCGGAGTGCCATCCAGCCCAGGCTCGCCCCAGCGTAGCGAATAGACCCTGGCATCGGTCAGGATCAGGTCGGCCGGTTTGCTCTTGGGGGCGGAAGCGGTGAGCAAGACCGCCGCGATCACTGTGCCCAGCAGCTTGATTCTCATGCCCATCCTCCATCCGTGCTTTGTCACACTCTTCCCGCGCGGCACGAAAATGGCAAGGACTGGGGCTGCCCGCCTTGCATGTCCCCGCTTTGTTCCCCATAGTCTCCGCATGGCCGAACTGATCATCCGCCGGGGCCTGGAAGAGCCCGACACTTCCGGTGCCTTCGTGCCGCACAAGCCCGCGCGGCCGGAGAAGGTCGATCCCGGCCGCCCCTTGCGGATCGTTAGCGAATATTCGCCCAGCGGCGACCAGCCGACCGCGATTGCCGATCTGGTTGAAGGCATTTCCAGCGGCGAGGCGACGCAAGTTTTGCTGGGCGTCACAGGCAGCGGCAAGACCTTCACCATGGCCAAGGTGATCGAGGCGACCCAGCGTCCGGCTCTGATCCTCGCCCCCAACAAGATCCTCGCCGCGCAGCTCTATGGCGAGTTCAAGAGCTTCTTTCCCGACAACGCGGTCGAATATTTCGTCTCCTACTACGACTACTACCAGCCCGAGGCCTATGTCCCGCGCAGCGATACCTACATCGAGAAGGAATCGAGCGTAAACGAGGCGATTGACCGGATGCGTCACTCGGCCACCCGCTCGCTGCTTGAACGCGATGACGTGATCATCGTTGCCTCGGTCAGCTGCATTTACGGCATCGGCTCGGTCGAGACTTACTCGGCGATGATCTTTGACCTCAAGGTGGGGGAGAGCATCGACCAGCGCGAGCTGATCCGCAAACTGGTTGCCCAGCAATACAAGCGCAACGATGCCGCCTTCGTGCGCGGCACCTTCCGGGTGCGCGGTGACAGTCTGGAAATCTACCCCAGCCACTATGAGGACATGGCCTGGCGGATCAGCTATTTCGGAGATGAAATTGAATCGATCAGCGAGTTCGATCCGCTGACCGGCAAGAAAGGCGCGGGGCTGGAGAAAGTGCGGGTCTATGCCAATTCGCACTATGTGACGCCTGGTCCGACGATGAAGCAGGCCTCCGAAGCGATCCGCTTCGAACTGGCCGAGCGGCTCAAAGAGCTGGAGGCAGAGGGCAAATTGCTCGAGCATCAACGCCTCGAACAGCGGACCAATTTCGACCTTGAGATGATCGCCGCGACCGGCAGCTGCGCCGGGATCGAAAACTACAGCCGCTTCCTCACCGGCCGTCTGCCGGGCGAGCCGCCGCCGACCCTGTTCGAATACTTGCCCGACAATGCCCTACTGTTCGTCGATGAAAGCCACCAGACCGTGCCGCAGATCGGCGCGATGAGCAAAGGCGATCACCGCCGCAAGATCACGCTGGCCGAATACGGCTTCCGCCTGCCCAGCTGCATCGACAACCGCCCGCTGCGGTTCAACGAATGGGACGCGATGCGGCCCCAGACCGTAGCGGTTTCGGCCACCCCCGGCACCTGGGAGATGGAGCAATCGGGCGGCACTTTTGCCGAACAGGTGATCCGCCCGACCGGACTGATTGATCCGCCGGTCGAGATCCGCCCGGTCGAGGATCAGGTCCAGGACTGCATCGAGCAGTGCCGCAAGGTCGCCCAGGCCGGCTACCGCACGCTGGTTACTACCCTCACCAAGCGCATGGCCGAGGATCTGACCGAATTCATGCACGAGGCGGGGCTGCGCGTGCGCTACATGCACAGCGATGTCGAAACGCTCGAACGCATCGAACTGATCCGCGACTTGCGGCTCGGCGTCTATGACGTGCTGGTCGGCATCAATCTGCTGCGCGAAGGGCTCGACATCCCCGAATGCGGGCTGGTCGCGATCCTCGATGCCGACAAGGAAGGCTTCCTGCGCAGCGAAACCTCATTGATCCAGACCATTGGCCGCGCCGCGCGCAATGTCGATGGCCGGGTGATCCTATACGCCGACCGCATGACCGGCTCGATGGAACGCGCCATCGCCGAAACCGACCGCCGCCGCGAAAAGCAGCACCAGTACAATCTCGAACACGGCATCACCCCCGAAACCATCAAGCGCGACATCCACAACATCGTCGCCGACACGGCGAGCCGCGACGGCGTGCTGGTCGAGATCGAAGACGGCGCCCGCAACGAGCTCGTCGGCCACAATTTGCGTGGGTACATTGAGGAGCTGGAAGGCCGGATGCGGGCGGCAGCGGCGGACCTGGAGTTCGAGGAGGCCGGGCGGCTGCGTGATGAAATCCGGCGGCTGGAAGCGACCGAACTTGGCTTGCCAGAGGGCGAGCGGGTGGCGCCGATCGTGGGGCGCAGTAACGAAGGCAAGCCGGGGACCCGGAAAGGGCGGTTCGGGCGTGAGAGCAAGAAGCGGTGGGGGCGGTAGCGGGATTGTCACCTCGGCAACACAACTAACGGCGGTAACGCCCGTTCGCTTGGGTGGTTGACTGTGGTGCATCGGATGATGGTTGCAGTACTTGTGAAACGTGATTCATAGGGTGCTGCTCAAAGGAACCGCAGCTATGACCAACCCAATTGACAATTCCCCAAATGTCCTTCATAACGGACACGTCACTATCGTTCAGACGGAAAGCTTCCGCAGCTGGCTGGATGGCCTACGCGACCGGAAGGCCCGCCTGAGAATCGACGACCGGCTGAAACGCCTCGCCAGCGGGAATGCCGGTGATTCAAAGTCGGTTGGTGATGGAGTGCGGGAACTGCGCCTGCATTTCGGACCTGGTTATCGGGTCTATTACATCTGGCAGGGCGATGTGCTCATCATCCTGCTCAATGGCGGAGACAAGAGTTCTCAGGCGCGCGATATCGCGAAGGCCAAGCAGCTCGCAAAGGAAGCTGACGATGGCATTGAAGTTGACCCCGTTTGATCCCGCCAAGCATCTCGAAACCGAGGAAGACATCCTCTATTTTCTCGAAGCGGCGATGGAAGGGAACGATCCCAAGCATATCGCCTCAGCACTTGGCGATGTTGCCCGCTCCAAGGGCATGACCGAAGTCGCCAAGAAGGCAGGCTTAGGCCGCCAGGCACTTTACAACGCCCTCTCCGAGAACGGCAATCCGACCTTGGAAACCCTGCTCGCTGTTCTTGGCGCGCTTGGACTCGAATTGACTGTTCAGAAACGCGCAGCCTGACGCACATCGCTCCAAACCGGACCCAGTTCCGATTGCGCGGCCTGAGGGAAATCCCTTAGCCTCCAGCCATGTCCGAACCCCCCGCTATCATATCAATCTGTTCTGGTATCCGCCCGACGCGTGCTGGGTCGCCGATGTGCCCGATCTGCGCCCCTGCTCGGCACAGGGGGCTACCCCGCGCGAGGCGGTGGAGAAGGTGTGCCAGGCGATCGAAGCGTGGATCGCGGCGGCGCTTTCGGCCGAGCTGCCGGTGCCGGATCCGCGCTATAGCCCGGCATTGTTCGCGGCGGTCTGATGCGGGGCTAAACCTTCCCGAAGCGCTCTTCGAACCCGGCGACATCTCCGGCGGCGAGGTACTTCGCCTGTTCGACCCAGCCATCGCGCGCCGGGCGGCCCGCAAAGGGGCCGAGTTTGGGGTCGAGTTCGGCGAGGTCCGCGTCGCTCAGCGCGGCGATCTGGGCGAAAGTGCTGATCCCCAGCGTGGGTAGCAGCGCCTGGAGCTTGGGGCCAAGGCCCTTGATCCGGCCAAGGTCGTCGGGGGCGATTGCCGTGGCGACGGGCGGTTCGGGCTCGGGCTCGGGTTCAGGCTCGGGTTCAGGCTCTGGCTCTGGCTCTGGCTCGGGCTCAGGCTCAGGCTCCGGCTCCGGCTCCGGCTCAGGCTCAGGCTCCGGCTCTGGCTCTGGCTCAGGTTCGGGCTCTGGCTCGGGCTCCGGCTCGGGCTCGGGTTCAGGCTCAGGAATCTCGACCGGCTCGGGTTCAGGCCCCGGCTCGGATTCAGGCTCCGGCCCGAGCACAGGCTCCGGAATGACTTCCGGCTCCGGGACCTCAGCCGGCGGAGGGGGCGACGGCGGCGGTGGCGGAGGGGGCGGCGGCGGCGGCGGCGGCGGAGGCGGAGGAGGAGGCGGCGGCGCGGCCTTGGCTTCTTCCGCCTCGACAATGCGGGCTTCGAGCTCCTCAACCTCGTCCTGCGCAGCAACCGCAACCACTTCGCCCATCCCGCCCAGCGCATCGCTGGCGGCGGGCGGCAAGACCACTGCGGCGGCAGGCGCGGCGTCGATCAGTGCCTGGTTGCGCTGGGCCGGACCGACGCCTTCGTCGAGCACATCGGGCTGGTATTCGCGTACCCGCGCGCCCTTGCCGCCGCGGCGCAGCAGCCACCATGTGACCAGCAGCACCGCTACGGCAATCGCGCTGTAGATTTCCCAGTTGGCCTGCACCACCTCGATCATGTCGCGGCTCCTTCAAAATCTTCGGGTGCTTTACCGACATTCCGGCGGAAGATCACCCGGTCTTCGGGTCCAAATCCGCGGTGCCAGATCACCCAGCCATAGGTCAGCAGGATCGCCGGCAGCCCCACCAAGAGCGAGAGCCACCAGGGCGAGAACTGCTGGGTGGCCCAGCCGACCAACACTGCCGGGGCGGCGGCCCAGATCACGGGCCAGCGCCAGTTGTTGACGCTTTCGCCCAGGATCCGCTTGAGCAGGGAGGCCTTGACTAGCGAGGCAACCCCCAGCGACAACGCCAATGCCATGGCCGCAGCGGCAGCCTGGAACTTGTCGTTGTAGCCCAGGTCGCGGACCAGCTCGATCCCGACAAAAGTCAGCACCGCCTGCAGCGCGATCGTCGCCAAGGAGATCGCCAGGTTGGGCATCCGCGCGACATAGACCAGCGCGGCCTCGCTCACCACGGCAGTCGCGGCGACCACTTCGGCGATCATCAGGAACGACAGCGCGCCGGTGCCGCCGACGAAATCCTTGCCGACCAGCCGCATCACGTCGGTGCCGGGGATCGCCAGGGCCAGCGCGATCCCCGCCTGCACTGCGATGATCCAGAACCCCACCTGGCGGACCTGCGCGGCGATTGCGGCCAGGTTGCCTTCCTTGAGGTTGCGGGTGATCACCGGGCCCAGGATCGGTTCAAAACTGGTCTTGAGTTTTTGCGGCAGCGAGGCGACCTGCTGCGCGGCGAAATAGACCCCCACCGCCGTGGGCGTTGTCAGGAAGCCGAGGATCGCAATGTCGAGCTTGCGCGTGCCCCATTCGACCAGATCGGCCCCGGCAAGCGGGAACGAAAGCAGCGCCAGCCGCCCGATCCGCAAGGGGTGCGGGCGCCACTGGCGGGGCAGGCCAACCGTGCGGAACAAGGGGACAAAGGCCACCAGGGCCGCCGCGAACTTGGCAACGATATAGGACAGCGCAAGGCCGCCTTCGGGCGCGAGCCACAGGAACAGCACCGCCGAGAGCGTCTGCACCCAGGGTTCGACCAGTGAACGCGCGCGGACCGTTGCGGCGATGTTGTAGGAATAGGCCAGTGCCGCCAGGGCCACGTCGGTCAGCGCATTGGCGACAATCGCGATCGGCAGGTACTTGTCATACTCGCTGTACTGCCCGCTGGGGAACATCGGCGCGGGGAACAGGAACAGCATGGCGGCCACTGCAGCCGAAAGCATCAGCGTCATCAGCAAGCCATCGGCGATCACATGCGCGGCGGCGCGTGGGTCTTCGCTGAGCCGCTGGGCCAAGCCGCGGCGCTGGCCCAATGCGCAAAGCTGCGCTGACAGCTCCACAATCACCAGCGCCGAGGCATAGCGCCCCATCGCTTCGACCCCATAGAACTGCCCGGCGATAAACAGGAACGGCGCGGTGCCGCCAAGGCGCAGCACGAAGCCGAAGAAATTGGTCCGCCCACCCTTGGCCAGCGCCTGGATGTCCTGGGTCGCTTCGGTCATTGGCCCGGCCCTTCGGCCTTGAGCGGGCGAGCGAGCAATTCAGCGACGACCTGCCGCGCGGGCGCCTCGCCCTTGAGCAAGCGGTCGACAGCTGCAACGATCGGCAAGTCCAGCCCGGCCTTCATGGCAAGCTCGGCCAGGATCGGCGCGGTGTGCGCGCCTTCGGCCACCGAATTCTTGCCTGCCAGCGCTTCGGCGGCGGAAAGCCCCTCGCCCAGCGCCTTGCCCAGCGAGAAATTGCGGCTGGAAGTCGAGGAGCAAGTCAGCACCAGATCACCCAGCCCGCACAGGCCAGCCAAGGTCTCAGCCCTTGCCCCGCGCGCCAGGCCAAACCGCAGCATTTCGGCATAACCGCGCGCGATCAGCGCGGCGCGGGCATTCTGGCCCAGCCCCAGCCCCTCGACCACCCCGCAGGCAATCGCCAGCACGTTCTTGACCGCGCCGCCGATCTCCGCCCCGGTGACATCGTCGGAGTAATAGGGCCGCAGCGAGGGCCGCGAAATTGCGGGGGCCAGCCGGTCCCACTGCGCCTCGCCGCCAGCGCAGGCCAGCGTCACGGCGGTGGGCAGTCCGGCGGCAACCTCGTGCGCAAAGGTCGGGCCGGAGAGCACCGCGAGCGTAGCGCCGGGAGCGGCCTCAGCAGCGACATCGGCCATCAAGCGCCCGGAACCGGCCTCGATCCCCTTGGAGCAGAGGACCAGGTCGCGCTGGCCTGCGGGAAGCCCCGAGAGCACGCGGGCAAGGTGCTGGGCCGGGGTGACGACCAGTAGCACCGGCAATTCGGCCAGGTCAGCCAAGTCGGAGGTCGCCCGAACTGTTTCGGCTAGCCGGGCTGAAGGCAGGAACAGGCTGTTGCTGTGCGCGGCGTTGATCTCCGCGACCAGCTCGGCCTCGCGCGCCCAGATCACCACGTCACTGCCATCGCTGGCCATGGCCTGAGCGAGTGCCGTGCCCCAGGCGCCTGCACCGATCACGCCGATCATGCCTTGACCCCCGCGCCGCGCACCGGCGCGGCATCGGGATCGAGCGGCCAGCGCGGGCGGGCGACGAAATCGAGCGGGTCAGACTGCCCCAGCCGCTCCACCCCGGCCCAGGCGATCATCGCCGCGTTATCGGTGCACAGCGCCAGCGGCGGGGCGACGAAGGGCAGGCCGTGTTCGGCGGCCAAAGCCTCCAGCGCGCCGCGCACAGTCTGATTGGCAGCAACCCCGCCTGCGACCACCAGGGCAGTGGGTTTGTCGATTGTGCCCAGCGCCTTGCGGGTCCGGTCAAGTACGCAATCGACCGCGGCCTGCTGGAATGCTGCGGCGATGTCGGCGTCAGTGTAGGGCGCAGTGCCCCCTCCGTCAGGCCTTCGGCCTGCCACCTCCCCCAGAGGGGGAGGATTTTTGCTGCCCAATCCTCCCCCTTTGGGGGAGGTGGCAGCCGCGCCAACGGCTGACGGTGGGGGCATTTGCATCGCCTGCTTGGCCCGCAGCACTGCGCTCTTCAGCCCCGCAAAGCTGAAATGCGGTTCGCTGCTCCCCAGCAAGGGCCTCGGTAAAGGCACCGCCTTGGCATTGCCCTCGCGTGCCAGCCGCTCAACCGCCGGGCCGCCGGGAAAGCCCAGTCCCAGGATCTTGGCGGTCTTGTCGAACGCCTCGCCCAGCGCATCGTCGATCGTCGTGGCCAGGCGGCGGTAACTGCCCACTCCGGCCACAAGCAGCAACTGGCAATGCCCGCCCGACACCAGCAACAGCAGGTAAGGAAATTGCAGCGCGGGATCCGCGAGCCGCGGCGACAGCGCATGGCCTTCCAGGTGGTTGATCGCGATCAGCGGCTTGTCGCTGGCCATGGCGAGCGCCTTGGCGGTGACCAGCCCGACCATCACTCCGCCGATCAGGCCCGGCCCGGCGGTCGCCGCCACTGCATCGACATCGGCGAGGCTCATCCCGGCATCGGCCAGAGTCGCCTCGATCAGCGGAGCGAGTCGCTCGGCATGGGCGCGCGCGGCGATTTCGGGAACGACGCCGCCATAGGGGCGATGCGCATCGTCCTGCGAAGCGATCCGCTGCGCAAGTATCCGCCGGTCGCTATCCACCAATGCGGCCGCGGTTTCGTCACAAGACGATTCAATTCCGAGGACAATCCCCATGCCCACTTTCCCTTAGTGACATTGCGCACTAGCACAAGCGGCATGCCCAGACTCAAGCTTGGTACCCGTCGCTCCCCGCTGGCCATGGCCCAGGCGGAAGAAGCGCGCGAGCGGCTGATCGCGGCGCATCCCGGGCTGGAAGTGGAACTGGTTCCGGTCTTGGCCAGCGGCGACAAAGTGCAGGACCGCCCGCTCGCTGAAATCGGCGGAAAAGCGTTGTGGACTAAGGAGCTGGACGCCTGGCTGCTTGAAGGCGAGATCGACTTCGCGGTCCATTCGCTGAAAGATGTCGAAACGCTGCGCCCGGAATCAATCACTATCGCCGCAATCCTGCCGCGCGAGGATGTGCGCGACGTGCTGGTCGGCGCGGCCAGCCTCGCCGATCTGCCCCCCGGCGCGCGGATCGGCACCAGTGCCCCGCGCCGCGCCGCGCTGGCGCTGCATGCCCGGCCTGACTGCCAGGTGGTCGGCTTTCGCGGCAATGTGCAGACGCGGCTGGCCAAGCTGGAAGCGGGCGAGGCCGACGTGACCCTGCTGGCGCTCGCGGGGCTCAACCGGCTGGGCAATGCTGCGGTCGGCACCCCGCTCAACCCGCGCGAGTGGCTGCCCGCACCGGGCCAGGGCGCGATTGCGATCGAATGCCGCGCCAATGACGCCGAAACCCGCGCGCTCCTTTCCGCGATCGACGACCTGCCCAGCCGCCGCGCGGTCGAGGCCGAGCGGGGCCTGCTCGCGGCGCTGGGCGGCAATTGCCACAGTCCGATCGCGGTCTTTACCGAGGCGCTGGGCGGCAAGCTGGTGATGCGCGCAGCCTTGCTCAGCCCCGATGGTGCGGAAATGGTCGAAGCGCGGCTCAGTTTTGCGCCCGACGACCCGGCAGGCCCGCGCGCGCTGGCGGCCCAGCTGCTCGGCCAGGCCAGCCCCGCCATCCGCGCCCATTTCGATCCGCCGGAGGGAGGCTGACACATGGTGCCGCTGGTCGTCATCCGCCCCGAACCCGGCAATGCGGCAACCGTCGCCGCCGCCCGGCAACTCAGGATGGAGGCCCACGGCTTCGCGCTGTTCGAGATCGCCCCCAAGAGCTGGGAAGCCGTGCCGCCCGGTCAGTTCGACGCCTTGCTGGTCGGCAGCGCGCAAGTGTTCCGCCAAGGCGGGCGCGGGCTCGCCGCACTCAAAGACCTGCCAGTCTATGCCGTGGGTGAAGCGACCGCGCAGGCCGCGCGTGATGCCGGGTTTGCGGTCGCGCAGACTGGCGAGAGCAACCTTCAGGCCCTGCTCGCCAGCCTCGACCCCGCGCACCGGCGCTTGCTGCGGCTCGCCGGGGAAGACCGGGTTGTGCTGACCCTGCCCAAAGGCGTGATCATGGACGAGCGCGTGGTCTATGCCAGCAAGGCCCGGCCCTTCCCAAACGAACTGGTGGAACTGCTGCGCGACCCCGCGATCATCGCGCTGCATTCGGCCGAAGCGGCGCGGCATCTGGCTTCGCAATGCGTCGGCCACGGGATCAAGCGCGCACGGCTGCGGATTGCGGCCATGTCGAACCGGATCGCTGCAGCGGCGGGCGATGGCTGGGGCGAAGTGGCGGTGGCCAGCTATCCCGAAGACAAGGCACTGCTGGCGCTGGCCCGCCAGATGTGCCAAGACCCTTGGCCAGCCGGCCATGCAGGACAATAGACGTTCAAGGTTATGCCTGAAGATTACTACGCCCCTCCAGCCCCGCGCACAGGCTCCTCGCTGAAAGGCGTGTTCGCGGCGATTTTGCTGTCGTTTGCAGGCGGTGCCGGGCTGATCGGCTATCTGGTCTGGGATGGGCGGATTCAGCTGGGGCCTGAAGCACCAGCCCCGCAGCCGGTGGCCAGCCTTCCCGCCGCCACTTCACCTTCCGCCGCGCCGGTGCCAACCACCACGCTGGAAGCCAAGCTCGCCGATCTGGAACGCCGGATGGCACAGCTCGATCTTCAGGCCGCGGCTTTTGGCGGAACCTCGGCCCGCGCCGAAGGGCTGCTGGTCGCCATGGCCGCCCGCCGCGCGATCGAACAGGGCAAGCCGCTCGGCTATCTGGAAGGCCAGCTCAAGACCCGGTTCGATGCGGCCCGGCCCGATGCGGTCAAGACCCTGCTTGAAGCGGCGCGCAGTCCGGTCACGCTGGACCAGCTCAGCGCGCAGCTTGAAGATCTGGGGCCCGCCCTGCTCGGCACGCCGCAGAACGAAGGCGGCTGGGACCGCTTCAAGCGCGAGTTTTCCGGCCTGTTCGTGATCCGCCGCGATAGCGGGCATGCCAAGCGGCCCGCCCAGCGGCTCGATCATACCCGGCTGCTCTTGCGCAGCGGAAGGATCGACGAAGCGATTGCCGAAGTTTCGCGGATGCCCGGCAATGCTGCTGCGAAAGACTGGATCGCTGCGGCGCAGCGTTATGCCGCTGCGCAAGCCGCGCTGGCTCAGGTTGAGGAAGCCGCGCTGAATGAGCCGGAGCGGCTGAAAAGCGCGACCGGGGAAGCGGTGCAGCAGCCGGGGTTATCGGCCAGTCCGGTTCCAACCAACTGACAAGATCCTCCCCCCTTGGGGGAGGGGAACCGCTTGCGGTGGAGGGGGGCATACAAGAATGCGCGCGGCAGCGCGCAAGCCGCTGCCGCGGCTTTTTGGTGAACCCCCTTCCGTCTCGCTGCGCGAGCCACCTCCCCCGTTGGGGGAGATTCTTCAGGCCCTGAGCAGCGTCGGCAAATCGCCCGACATTCCCCGCGCTTCGTCCATGAAAAACCGTTTGAGCCAGCCCGAACGCTGGACCGCGCCCATGCCGATCCGCCGCACCAGACTGGGAATTCGTCCCGGCACTCCGAACAGCCGCACCAGCGCGTCGGTGGTGGCCATGACCGTGGTGGCATCCAGGCTGCGCCAGCGTTCGTAGCGGGCGAGGAGCTGCGCATCGCCCGGCTCCAGCCCCAGCCGCATGCCCTCGGTCAGCACTTCGACCAGGCAACCGACATCGCGCAGCCCCAGGTTGAGGCCCTGCCCAGCAATCGGGTGCATCCCGTGCGCGGCATCGCCGACCAGCGCCAGCCGGTGGCTGGCGATCCGCGCGGCGTGGTGGAAGTTGAGCGGATAGGCCATGCGCGGGGCGATCAGCGCGATTTCGCCGAAAATGTCTTCCATCCGCGATCCGATTTCGGAGAGGAACTGCGCATCGCTGAGCGCGATCACGCCTTTTGCGTCCTTTTCGTCCACGGTCCAGACCACCGCAGAGCGGTGCCGCCCGTCGGGCAGATCGAGCAACGGCAAGAGCGCCAGCGGCCCGGTCGGGAAGAAAATCTCCCAAGCCACCCCGCCGTGCGGCTGCTCATGCGAAATCGCGGTGACCATCGCGCGGTGGCTGTAATCCCACTTGGCCGACTTGAGTCCCGCTTCCAGCCGGGTCGGCGACTGGCGGCCCTCGGCCCCGACCAGCAAGCTGGCCTCAAGCACGCGCCCGTCGCTCAGCGTCACCGCCACGCCGTGCTCACCGCGCTCGCGCTGGGTCGGTTCGACCCCGCTGGCCCAGTGGATCAGCGGCTCGTCGCGCGCGGCTTCGAACAGCGCCAGGCGGATATCGCGGTTGGCGTACATCCGGCCGAGCGAGCCGTCGTCTGCGCCAGGCTTGAAGTCGATCCGGCCGGGCTTCATCCCGTCGGTCACCGCAATCGCCTCGATCGCGCAGCCTAGCGGGGCAAGGCGATCGGCGAGGCCAATGTTGGTGAACAGGTTCCAACTCGCGGTGGAGATTGCCGAGGCGCGGCCATCAACCCCCTCTGCGGTCAGCTCTTCGGGCTTGGCCTTATCGACCACGTGGCTCGAAATGCCCTGCCTGGCCGCGGCCAAGGCCAGCGTCATGCCGACGAGCCCGCCGCCCAAGATGATGAGATCGCGTTTGTCGGTCATCTGCGTTTCCAAAGTCCAATTCCTATACCCGTTCGCATCGAGCGAAGTCGAGATGCCGCGCGCAGTGTCTCGACTTCGCTCGACACGAACGGGAAGGGAGTGGCTACCCCCCGCAGGTGTTCCCTGCGCCGCCATCCAGATCGAGGCAGCGGCCATCAAACGCCCCATCCGGCACTTTGAGGCCCAAAATCGCAGCCAGCGTCGGCGCGATGTCGATCGTTTCGACCGGGTGGGGCTGCTCGAAATTGGTCATGCCCTTGCGCCAGAACAGCATCGGCACGCGCCGGTCATAGTCCCAGGGGCTGCCGTGGGTGGCTATGTAAGCGCCGATCATCGGTTCGGGGATCGGGGTGATCCCGCGATCGAGCATCACCACCACGTCGCCCGAACGGACCGGATCCCACGAGGCGCGGGCGCGTTCCTTCAGGCTCCACATTTCGGGGCTGCCACTGGGCAGCGGGGTCTTGCCCAGTTCCTGGCTGGAATAGGCCGCCGCGACCTGACGATTGTCGCGGACGATCGCCAGCAGTGCCTCGGCCGCTCGGGCGCGTTCGGCGGGCTTCAGCGCGCGGTTGATATAGAAGTCGCCGCCTTCACCGAACACCAACGGGCTATCCATCACTTGCAGCCCAGTCTTGGCCGAGACCGCCTTGGACAGCACTTGCGGGCTGAGCGAATCATCGACCCGCGAGGCACGCGGATAGGCCTGCTGGTCGAGCCGTTCGGGCATGTCGAGCCCGCCGTGGTCGGCGGTCAGCACTACCGCATAGTCGATCCCGCGCTTGTCGAGGTGAGCGAGCAGGCGGCCGATGTTCTGGTCGAGCTGGCCCATCTGGATGCACATTTCGAGGCCCGCCGTGCCGGTCGCGTGGCCGACATAGTCGGTCGCCGAAAGGCTGACCGAAAGCACATCGGGCGCTGGCCCCTGGCCCAGCTTCATCTCGTCCACCAGCGCGGTGGCAAGATCGACTGTGGCCCCGTCCATCCGCGGCGAGGCGCGGAACGCATCGGCCTTGCCCGGTTCCAGCACGAAAGTGCCATTGCCCGCGCTGCCTTTGCCGACCGGGATTTCCAGATTGGTGGCCGAGCAATTGGCCGGAATGGCAAAGCCCTTGGCCCCTTTCTTGAGCAGCGCCGAAACCGCCATGTTCTGCCGGACCGCTGCCGGCGAAAGCGTGCGCCCGCCCAAGGTGACGAAGCTCGATCCCTTCCACCAATAGCCGGCATCGATATTCTTGCCGCCCATCATCATGACCGAGCGGTCTTTGGCCGAAACCGCGACATTGCGCGAGGCCGGATTGGCCGCTTTCATGTATTCGCCCAGCGTCGGCACCTTGAGGTGGTAGGCAGAGACCACCGGATTGCGCGCGCTGGAGGCAGGATCGCGCTCATCCTCGGCGCAGTAGATCGGCTTGGAGCCGCGCGGGCTGTCGGGTTCAAACCAGGTGTTGGCGACGATCCCGTTGCGCGCTGGGCGCGTGCCGGTGAGCAAGGTCGAATGGCCCGGGCAAGTCTCGGTCGCGGCGTGCGACTGGTAGCCCGCCGGGAACACCGCCCCCTGACCCAACCGGGCCAGGCCATAGCGATAGGTCGGGCGGTACTGCGCATAGAGATCGCTGGAAAACTGATCGACCGAGATCGCCACGATCAGCCGCGGCGGGCCGGCCGGGGCCGCAGCCGGCTTGGCCAGGCTCTGCACGGAAACGAGCCCCAGCGCGGCAGTGGCGGCCAGGGCAAGCGGAAGGATCATACGGCGCATCGCGATTCCTTGAAAATGTCGTGCGTAACGGGCAAAGCTTTGATGGCCTTGGCGCGGGCAATAGGCAAGTGCGCCGTGAGCGGAATTGCAAGGAATCAAGCGATGCGGCCCCTGCGCCAGATCTGCGGAGTAATGCTGGGCCTGCTGGGCCTGCTCTTGGCCGCCCCCGCCACGGCCAGGGAGCCCAATATCACTCCCCAGCTGGTGGTCGAAGGCCCCGCTGCACCGGGCGGGCAAGTGACGCTGGCGGTGCTGATGCAGCCCAAGCCGGAGTGGCACGGGTACTGGATCAATCCCGGCGATGCGGGGCTGGGGATCGAGCTGGACTGGCAGCTGCCCAAAGGGGCCAGCGCGGGGGCGCTGCGCTATCCGACGCCCGACACGCTGATGGTTTCGGGCCTGATGAACCACGTCTACAAGCGCGACTATGCCGTGCTGGTGCAGCTGACCCTGCCCGCCGATGCCCGGCCCGGCAGCACGCTGCCGATCAGGGCCAAGGCGCGCTGGCTGGCTTGCACCGACAAGATCTGCGTGCCCGAAAGCGCCGACATTGCCGCGTCGGTGACCGTGAGCCAGGGCCCGGCGGATCCCCGGTTCGACCAATGGCGCGCGGCGCTGCCCGCTCCGCTGGGGGCGCAAGCGGCCTTCGCAGTCGAAGGCGGCAAGGTCCGCGTCGCGGTGCCGCTCCCCGCCGGGGTCGCGCTCGATCGCCCACACTTGTTCGTAGGCACCGACAAAGTGGTCGACTACGCTGCCCCGCAAATGATGTTCCGCGATGGCGACATGCTGGTTGTGGAGCTGGCGCGCGGCAAGTTCGAACCGATAACGCCAAGCCTGCTGACGGGAGTGCTGCGGCTTAACCGCGCAGGCGATGGTGTGTCCATTGAGGCCGCGCCGGGTGCGGTGCCTGCTGGCGGCACGCCGCTTGCTCCCACGGGCGGAGCTCCCGCACTGCCCTGGCTGCTGCTTTCAGCCTTGCTTGGGGGACTGCTGCTCAACGTCATGCCCTGCGTCTTCCCGATCCTCAGCCTCAAGGCGCTAAGCCTCGCCCGGGCCGGTGAGAGCGAGGCCCAGGCCCGTGCCGAGGGGCTGGCCTATAGCGCAGGCGTGGTGTTGGCCTGCCTCGCACTCGGCGGCTTGCTGCTGGCCTTGCGCGCTGGCGGCGAGCAAGTGGGCTGGGCATTCCAGTTGCAAGAGCCGCTGGTGGTGGCGGGCCTGCTGCTGCTGGCCGCTGCGATCACCGCCAATCTGGCCGGACTGTTCGAGTTTTCCGTGCCCGGTTTCGCCAGCGAAGGTTCACCGCAAGGGGCCTTTGCAACGGGGCTGCTCGCGGCTTTCGTTGCTACACCCTGCACCGGGCCGTTCATGGCCGCCGCGATGGGCGCGGCGCTGTTGTTGCCGGTAGGCCAGGCGCTGGCACTGTTCGGCATGCTGGGGCTGGGCCTCGCGCTGCCGTTCCTGGCGCTGGCCTTCGTGCCCGCGCTGCGCCGCCGCTTGCCAAGGCCCGGCGCGTGGATGAAGCGCTTCAAGCTGGCCATGGCCGTGCCGATGGGCCTGACCGCGCTGGCGCTGGTCTGGCTGGCGAGCCGGGTCGGCGGCAATGGTTTCGCGCTGGCCGCAGGGCTGCTGGTGCTGATCCTGCTAGCGGTGCTGGTGGTGCTGGGCCGCCGTCAGCGCCATGGACTGGCGGGCGGACTGCCAGTCTGGGGTGCGCTTGCGGTCATCACCGCCGCCTTCGCCTTGGGCCTGCCGGGCATGGTCCGCCAAGGCGGCGCGGCCGAGGCCGGACTGCTCGACGCCAAGCCCTTCAGCGAAACCGAACTCGCCAAGGCCCGCGCGACAGGCAAGCCAGTCTTCGCTTACTTCACCGCCGACTGGTGCGTGACCTGCAAGGTCAACGAAAAGGCCGCGATCGAACGCGCGGACACCAAGGCTGCCTTTGACAAGGCCGGCGTGGTGGTGCTGCGCGGCGACTGGACCCGCCGCGATGCAAGCATCACCCGCTACCTCACCGCGCAAGGCGCAGCCGGGGTGCCGCTCTACATGTGGTATCCGGCCGACGGCGGTCCAGGGCAGCAATTGCCCCAGGTGCTGACCCCGGCGATGCTGGCGGAGCTGGCAGGCAGCAAATAGCCTAAACGAACCAGAACCGGTTCACCCCGCCCTCACCTTCCTCGATCCGCACCGGGCGGCCGCTGACCTTCTTGGCCCGCAGTTCGGCGCAGATTGCCGGATCGGCCGAGTTGGCCAGCACCCGCGCATCGCCAGCCCGCGCAACCAGCGTCGCGGTCTCGCCTGCTTTGCCCGGCTGGATGGTGAAGCTTTCGCCAGCCGCTTCGCCATCGAAGGCATCGAGCACATCAAACTTGGGTTTGATCTTCTCAAGACTGTGCCAACGGCTCTGCGACCAATCCGCCGGTGCGGTGGAATAGACCCCAGCGGTATACTTGCTCATGTACCCGCCATTTGCGCCGACCAATGCCTTGGCCCCAGGAGCAGCGCGGCAGCGAGCCACCGCTTCGGCTATGGCATGCGCGGCATAATTATTCCCCGCCCCTCCGAAGAACGGCAAACCGCCGGTCAAGGTCCAGCCGCGCGGATCGGCCCGGTCAAGCGCGAAGGCGTCAATCAGATTGAACACCGGAAGTGCAAAGCACGAATAGAGGTCGATGGCGTGCAGCGATTCCCAGTCGGTTCCGGCAACCTCAAGCGCGGTTGAGATCGCGGAAACCGCTGCCGGACTCTGTTCCATGTCGGTCCTGCTGAGCAGCGTTGGTTCGGCGCAGTCGGAAACTGCATGAATGTGCACCCAGCGTTCTTCAGGCACCCCCAACCGCCGCGCTTCGCCAGCGCTGGCCAGCACCACGGCCGCGCCCTGGTTGACCTGATCACGCGACACCACCAGTCGGCTGTAGGGCTCGGCCACCAGGCGGTTGCGTTCGGTCAGAACGGCAAGTTCTTCGGCGCTGCGCACGGTCGGCGCCGCCGCATGCGGATTGGCGGCAGCCACATGGGTAAACGGAGCGAACAGCTTGCCGATCTCCATTCGATATTCGTCAAGGCTCAGCCCCAAGCGCTCGCGCCGAACGTTCTCGGCCAAGGCATAGCCGCCAATCGGCGCGGCGATACCGTGGCGTATCGCGGTCAAATCGACGATATTCCCATAGCTTGGTCCGCGATCCTCAAGCGGTTCGCGATAGTATTTGCGCTTCTGTTCAGTCGCAATCTCGCCGAGCTCGCCTTCCAGACCAGGCCCGCGATCTTCAGCCTCACCCCGCCTGTGTTCGCTCCAGTCTCGGGTTTCTCCGCGTGCCAGCAGCGCGCGCACGGTGGACAGCGCTTCAGCCCCGGCGAGCGCAGCAACTTTTGAGCGGCCTGCGGCAATCTCCGCCGCCAGCTCGCCAACCAGGCGTTGCGGCCGGTCCCCGCCCACAACCTCATGAATGGCGCGCTCGGGATGGGCGCCAACCCGGCGGGCAATCGCCCAGGGCGGATTGTCCGCATGGCCGAACGGCGCGGCATAGCGGGTCGCAGATTGTTCGAACTGCCGCACCGCGACTAGCGTATCGAGCGCCTGGGGCAGACTGCGTCTGGCGTGGGCATCGGCAAAGGCCTGCTTGAGCGCGGCAGCGGCAAGATCCATGTGCGAAAGCTCGGCATAGCTGGGCTCACCGATCCGCTCGGAAACCTGCCCGACCCCGATGATGACGGGGGTATTGTCTGCCACTTCGCCCATCACAGCACCTGCCCGTCATCAACGGTCAGCACCGACCCGGTGATATGCACCGACGCATCCGAAGCGAGCAGCAGCAGCGGCGCATCGAGCGCATCGATCGGGCACATCCGCTTGCGGTGGAACGCCGCGATCTGCGCCTTGCCATGCTCGCTGTCGAACCAGTCGCCGTCGATCTCGGTGCGGATATAGCCGGGCTGGATCACGTTGACGTTGACACCCTGGCGCACCCATTCGCGCGCAAACTGGCGGCCAAGGTGCGCCACCCCGGCCTTGGTCGCGGCATAGGCGGCATCGCCTTGCCCGGTCATTTCGGCGGTGATCGAGCCGATCAGCACGACCCGCCCGCGCCCGTGTGCCTTGAACCCCGCCGCGATCATCCGCCGCGCCCCTTCGCGGGCAGTCAGATAGACCCCAATGAAATTGGTGTTCACGACATTGGCCACATCGGCCAGCGGCAAGTCGATCGAGCGCCCGGCGACAGCGATCCCGGCATTGGCGACAACGGTATCGACCGTTCCGAACCTTGCCTCGGCGGCATCATAGGCAGCCACGATCGAGGCCTCGTCGGTCACGTCCATCGAGACCGCCAGGGCCGCCTCGCCCAGTTCCTCGGCCAGAGCGGAAAGCCGATCGGCCCGCCGCGCGCCGATCACCACTTTGGCGCCTTCGCGCACGAACAGCCGCGCAAAATGCGCGCCGAATCCCGATGATGCTCCGGTGATCAAGGCCACCCGGCCTGCCATTGCCTGTCCGCTCACCAAGTTGTCGCTCCCTGCCGTTTGTTCGATCAAGAGCGGAGAGCTGAGGCGCGATCAAGCAAAATTGCGCAAGTTTGATCCCGGTCAAGGAACAATGCGAACAATTCGGCCACCCATTTGCGCAACAAGGTGGTTTCGGTTCTGCGACCAAATCAGGACCATCTTGGCAATTTCTCCCCACCTGGAGCGGCCAATCACGTGATGGCCGCTCTCTTTTTTGTTCCTCCCCGTTCCGGGGAGGAATTACACCGCCGAGCTGAACCGCCGCGCCGAATCCTGGCGATAGGGATCGAACAGCGCTGCGATGGTGCGGGCATAGGGCAGGCCCTGGGGCGCGAGGGACAGTGTATCGCCTTCCAGCCCGGCGAGCCCGCGTTCGATAAAGGGAACCAGCCGCGTTGCCGTTTCGGTGGCAAGGTCGGCATCGAGGCTGGCCGTTCCGTGGCACAAGAGCGCTTCGATCACTGCCCCGCGGCGCTGGTCGTCGCGGCTGCGGCGCACGCCGTGCGCGGCGGGCAGACAGTCCTGCGAGAGCAGCATCCGGTAACGCCCGGCGTTCTTCTCGTTCTGGACCAGCAGGTCGGGGAAGCAGCCGATCGCTGAGGCCCCCAGCCCCACCAGCACTTCGGACTGATCGTCGGTAAAACCCTGGAAATTGCGCCGCAAGGTCCCGCGCCGCACCGCCCGCGCCATCGGATCAGTAGGCCGCGCGAAGTGATCGAACCCTACCGGCACATAGCCGGCCTTGGTCAGCAAGTTGTAACCGAACTCGGCCATCTGGAAGCGCTCGGCCTGCCCCGGCAACCGACTGGCATCGATCCGGCGCTGGCGCGGCAGCAGGTTTGGCACGTGGGCATAGCCGAACAGCGCGATCCGGTCCGCGCCCAGTTCCACCGTGCGTTCCAGCGTGGCTTCCAGCTGGGCCAGGGTCTGGCCGGGCAGCCCGTACATCAGGTCGAAATTGAGCGAGGTGATCCCGTGCGTTCGCAGCAGCTCGACCGCGCGGGCCAGGTCGGCATCGGGCTGGATCCGCCCGATCGCGGCCTGCAGCGCCGGGTCGAATGTCTGCACCCCCAGGCTGGCATAGCGCGTGCCGATCGCGCCCAGCACCTGGCCCCATTCCGGGGTAAGCGTGCGCGGGTCGAGCTCGATCGACCAGTCGGGATTGGCCAGCGGCATGTGCAGCGTCAGCGCGTCGGCCAGCCGCAGGAAGTCGATCGGGCTGATCGCGTTGGGGCTGCCCCCGCCAAAGGCCACCCGCCGAACCGCCACGCTGCTGTTCAGTCGCACCCCGGCGATCGCGATCTCGCGGTGGAGCGAATCGAGGTAGTTGGACAGCCGCTGGCTCTTGTTCGCCGCGCCGGTGTTGCAGCCGCAGTACCAGCAAATCTTCTCGCAGAACGGGATATGCAGGTAGAGCGAAATGTCGCCGGTGGCGCTGCGCAGCGCCAGATCGGCATCCGCGGCGCCGATGTCATCCTTGAACTCGGCGGCGGTCGGAAAGCTGGTGTAGCGCGGCACCGGCCGCTCCAGCAATTCGGGGTAATAAGTCCACATTGTGCCCGGTTATGCCGATCGCCGCCGCGGTTTCATTGCGCAGGCTCAAAATTGCGCGGCGCGCGTTTGCGGTTCGAGCTGGAATGGCAGGCCATCGCGCAGCAGCCTTTGTCACTGCCGGACGGAGCCTTGGGTGCGCCGGGCACTTCGACCGTCCGCACTTGCCCGTCGCCGGTGCACAGCGGCATCAACAGCGCGGCCGAAGCCGGGGCCGACAAGTTGAGCGCGGCGGGGAAGATGGCCACCAGGGCAAACAGCGCGCGCCGCCTCATGGCTCTTCATCCTCATCATCGATCAGGATTCGCGCAGCGGCCCCGTCAAGGTCCTCGAATTGGCCGCGTTTGAGCGCCCAGAAGAAGGCCACCAGCCCGAACAGCCCCAACCCCAGCGCGACCGGGATCAGCACCGCCAGCCCGTTCATTTCGCAGCTCCCGCCAGGCGCAGCGAATTGCCGATCACCAGCAGAGAACTGGTGGACATGGCCACCGCCGCGATCAGCGGGGTGACATAGCCGGCCATCGCCAGCGGCACCGCCAGCAGGTTGTAGCCGATCGCCATGACGAAGTTCTGCCTGACCACCCGCATGGTCCTGCGCGCGGTGCGCACCGCCATCGGCACCGCCTCGAGCGAGTCCCCCAGGAACACCAGGTCGGCCGCTTGCCGCCCGACATCGCTGGCGCTGCCCGGCGCGATCGAGGCATTGGCGGCGGACAGCGCCGGGCCATCGTTGAGCCCGTCGCCCGCCATCAGCACCTTGTGCCCCGCGCCCTGCAGCCGCGCGATCGCTTCCTGCTTGGCCTGCGGCGAGGCGTTGCCCTGCCCGGTCAGCCCCGTTTCGCGCGCGACATCGGCAACGGCGGAGGCGTTGTCGCCCGAGAGGATCGAGACTTCGATCCCCAGCTTGCCCAGCTGGGCCAGCGCGAGGTCAGCCCCCGGCCGCAGCCGGTCGGCAAAGGGCAGCAGCCAGGCCGGCTGGCCCGCGATATCGAGCGTGGTGGCGATCCCGTTGGCCATTTCGGGGCGGCGCAGCTGGACCTTGCGGCCCTGCCACAGCCCGGAGACGCCCTGCCCGGCTTCCTCCTCGACCTGGCTCAGCTCGGCGGCTTTGACCCCGCGCGCAACCAGCGTCTCGACCAAGGCCCGCGACAGCGGATGGCGGCTGTGCGAGGCAAGCGCCAGCGCCACAGCGGCGGCATCCTCTGGCAAGGACGCAATCGTCACCGGATCGGGCAGCGGACGGCCCAGCGTCAACGTGCCGGTCTTGTCGAGCAGCGCGCGATCCACATCGGCGATCCGTTCGAGCGCGGCCCCGTCCTTGACCATCACCCCGCGCCGCATCAGCGCCGAGCAGGCCACCACTTGCGCCACCGGCACCGCCAGTCCCAGCGCGCACGGGCAAGTGATGATCAAGACCGCGATGGCATAGACCAGCGACTGGTGCAGCCCCGCCCCGGCCAGCATCCAGCCTGCAAAAGTCAGCGCGGCCAGGCTGTGCACCGCAGGCGCATAGAGCCGCGAGGCGCGGTCGGCGATCCGGACATAGGCGCTGCGGACCTGCCCCGAAGCCTCCATCAGCCGCGCGATTTCGGCCAGCGTGGTCCCTGCCCCGGCCGCGGTCACCCGCACATCGACCGGGTTTTCGAGGTTGAGCGTTCCCGCCAGCACCGGATCGCCCGCTGCGGCATGAACCGGCGCGCTTTCGCCGGTCAGCAGCGACTGGTCGAACCGGCTTGCCCCGCTGACCACTTCGCCATCGGCGGCCAGCCGTTCCCCCGCGGCGAGGCGCATCACCATGCCGGGGACGAGGTCGGTCGAAGGAAGCCACTCCAGCCCGCCATCTTTCGCCACGACCATCGCCCCCGGCGCGGCCTGGCGCAGCAGGGCATCGACCCCGGCCCGCGCGCGGTCGCGCATCATCGCGTCGAGCACGCGGCCCGCCAGCAGGAACAAGAGCAGCATCAAGGTGCCGTCGAACCAGGCGTCCTCGCCGTGGTTCATCGTTTCGTAGAGCGACAGCGCGGTCGCCAAGGTCACCCCGATCGAAATCGGCACGTCCATATTGGTGGTGCGCTTTTTCACCGCCCCCCAGGCCGAGCGGAAGAACGGCATACCGGCATAGGCGATCGCGGGAACCCCGATCGCGGCCGAGAGCCAGTGGAACAGCTCCTTGGTCGCCCCGTCCGCGCCCGACCAGATGCTGACCGAGAGCAGCATCACGTTCATGCAGGCAAAGCCCGCCACGGCCAGCGGGGGCAACAGCGGTTTGACTGCCGAGGGCGGCGGGGCCAGCTCTTCCCCGCGCGGCTGGCTGGGAAAACCGACGCCTTGCAATGCCTCGACCAAGGCGGGGATCCCCAGCGCCGGATCGTGATCGACCCGCACTTGCCGCGCGGTCAGGTTGACCCGCGCGGTGCTTACGCCCTCTAATGCCGACAGAGCGCGCTCAACCTTGGCCATGCAGCCGGCGCAATGCATCCCCGGCACGACCAGCACGGTCGCGGTCTGGGCTGCCTCAGTCGGCTGGTGCGCGGCGATGCTCACCGGAAGTCCTGCTCTTCGCGCCAGCGCTGTTCACCGGCCTGAGCCTCGATCCTGAGCGTCCAGCGACCGCCTGCCAGCGCTTCGTTCGAACGGAAGCTGCCGTCGGCCTGACGCTGGAAGGTCAGCGCCTGATCGGGCAGGCGGCCCAGCGGATGGCGGGCCTGAGCGATCAGCGTCAGGCCCGACGCGGGCGCGCCGGTCATGGTCACTACAACGCGTCCATCATCGCCGCGTGCCGTCTTCACCGTCCAGCCCAGCGCCTTCTGCCGGGCGGCCGCATCCAGCCACTTGTTGTAGTTCTGGCTGGCGACATAGGAGTTATCGACCACGACCCCGCCGAAGGTACGGATTGCGGCGCGGGCCATGATCAGGTTGACGCCCACCACCACCGCGAAAAAGGCGACGATGATCACCGTGATATGTTTGCCGGTGAAGGGGCCTGTGGTGAAGGCGCGCATCATTGGCTTCCTCCCATTGTGTTCGCTTCCGGCGCATCGAAGCGCGTTTCTGAAACGTCCCCGCCGCCTTCCTTGTCGGTTGCGGTCAGCACGAAGCGGATCTGCTGCTCGCGGGCATTGGCCGGAGCGATGACATAGACCCGGACCGGCTCGACCTGATCGGGCGCCGCGGTCACGTCGAGCACCGGGGCAGCCTTTTCTTGCGAGATGTCATCGGTCCACATCAGCCCGCCAGGCAGCCCTTCCAGCGCAATCCGCATCGGGCGCGGGCGGCCTTCCATGTTGAGCAGCTTGACCGTGTAATCGTTGCGCACCGCGCCATCGGGTTCGATCGTAAAGGGCGGATTGCGGTCCTTCTGGACCGAAATGTCGATCCGCTCACGCGCGCCCAGCGCGAACAGCAGGGCAAAGCCGATCGCGCTCCAGACGCCGACGTAAACCAACGTGCGGGTGTGAAACAGCGCCTTGCTGATCGGACGCGGCTGGCCACCTTCGCTTTCGATCTTGCAGTCTTCCAGCGTCGCATAGTCAATCAGGCCGCGCGGGCGGCCGATCTGGGCCATCACGCTATCGCAGGCATCGATGCACAGCGCGCAAGTGATACAGGCCACGTCCGGCCCATTGCGGATATCATAGCCGGTCGGGCAGACATTGACGCACTGGTTGCAATCGATGCAGTCCCCCACCCCGCCGGGGTTCTTTTCCTGCTTCTTGACAGAGCCGCGCGGTTCGCCGCGCCAGTCCTTGTAGGTAACGATCAGGCTCTTTTCATCGAGCATCGCGGTCTGGATCCGCGGCCAGGGGCACATGTAGATGCAGACCTGTTCGCGCATGAAACCGCCGAACACGAAAGTGGTGGCGGTCAGCACCGCGACTGTCGCATAGGCCACCGGGGCGGCCTGCCCGGTCCAGAAATCGACCGTCAGAGTGGGCGCATCGGCGAAGTACATGATCCAGGCGCCGCCGGTCCAGAAGCTGATGACCAGATAGATCGTCCACTTCATCGCACGGCGCGCCACCTTAGCGGAGCCCCACGGCGCGTCCTGCAAGCGTTGCTGCGCGTTCCGGTCACCATCGACCAGCCGGTCAACATGCTGGAACAGGTCGGTCCAGACCGTCTGCGGGCAGGAATAACCGCACCAGGCGCGGCCCACCGCGCTGGTGATCACGAACAGACCGATCCCGGCCATGATCAAGAGGCCCGCGACGAAATAGAATTCCTGCGGCCAGATCTCGATCCCGAACATGTAGAACCGGCGGTGGGCCAGATCGACCAGCACCGCCTGGTTCGGGGCATAGGGACCGCGATCCCAGCGCAGCCAGGGGGTGATGTAATAGACCCCCAGGGTCAGCGCCAAGACCAGCCATTTGAAGCGGCGGAAGCGGCCGTCCACCGCTTTGGGGAAGACGGCCTTGCGCTTCTCGTAAAGGACCGGAGCCGCGCTGGCAGTATCAGGGCTTCGCATTTCCATTACCATTCGCAGGAGCGGCAGCGGCAGCAGCGGGTGCCGCCGCGAACTGTTCGCCGCCCCCCAGCGAGTGGACATAGACTGCCAGCATCTTGATCGTCACCGGATCGAGCTTGCCCGCCCAGGCCGGCATCACCCCGGCACGGGCCCGGGCGATGCTGGCCGCGACCTGATCCTTGGTGCCGCCATAGAGCCAGACCTGGTCGGCCAGGTTGGGCGCACCAAATGCGCGCAGACCCTTGCCGTCAGCCCCGTGGCAGGCGGCGCAGTTGGCGGCAAAGACCGCCGCACCGCGCTGGGCCGCCGCATCGCTGGGAGCCTTGCCCGACAGCGACAGGACATAGGCCGAAGTATCGGCGATCTGCCCGTCCTGCAGGATCCCGTCCTTGCCAAAGCTGGGCATCAGGCTGGTCCGCGTGGCATCGGCCCCCGGCGAGCGGATCCCGTGGGTGATTGAAAACTCGATATCCGTGACGCTGCCGCCCCACAGCCAGTCGCGGTCGGCCAGGTTGGGATAGCCCACCATGCCTTTGCCGCCCGAACCGTGGCACAGCGCGCAGTTCTGCTTGAACGCCGCCATGCCGCCGGCCCTGGCCTTGGCCAGCAGGTCCTTATCAGCCGCGATCTGTTCGATCGGGGTTGCAGCGATCTTGTCGAGCACCGGTTTGCGGGCCGCCTGAGCCGCGGCCATTTCCGCAGTCAGCTGCCCGCGGCTCGACCAGCCCCACAGCCCTTCGGTGCCCTTGCCCAGCATCGGGATCGCCGGATAGACCACCATATAGGCCAGCGAGAACACCACCGTGATCCAGAAGGTCACCACCCACCAGCGCGGCAGGGGGTTGTTCAGCTCTTCGATGCCGTCCCATTCGTGACCGACAGTTTCCACGCCGGTCGGTTCGTCAATGTGCCTATTCGCCATTGTCGTCGCCTTTAAAGATCATGTTCGCTGCCGCTTCGTTGTCTTCCCTGGCACCCGGCCGGAACGGCCAGAGCCCCAGAACCAGGAAAGTCACAACCATTGCGGCCAGCCCCCAGCTGTCGGCGAAATGCCGCAGCGCCTCGTATGTCGAATGCCCGCTCACCGGCCTTTCACCTTGGACAGTTCCTCTTGCGCCGCAGCGGAAGTGGTATCGACCATGGTGCCCAGCACCTGCAAGTAAGCGACCAGCGCATCCATCTCGGTCAAGCGATCGGGATTGCCGTCAAAGTCGCGGACTTGCGCCTTGGGATAGCGCTTCTGCAGGTCGGAGGCGTCGGCCATCGGATCGGCCTGGGTCTTGAGATCCTCTGCGGCCTTTTCGATGTCGGTCTTGGTATAGGGCACGCCGACCCGGCTCAGCGCCGTCAGATCGGCTGAAGGGTCGCTGCCCTTCAGATCGCGGTCAGCCAGGAAGGCATATTGCGGCATGACCGATTCGGGCACCACGCTCTGCGGGTTCTTGAGGTGCTGAACGTGCCATTCGTCGGAGTACTTCAGGCCGACGCGCGCCAGGTCCGGCCCGGTGCGCTTCGAGCCCCACTGGAACGGATGATCGTACATCGATTCCGCAGCCAGACTGTAGTGGCCATAGCGTTCGACCTCGTCGCGGAAGGGCCGGATCATCTGGCTGTGGCAGGCATAGCAGCCCTCGCGCACATAGATGTCGCGCCCGGCCTGTTCGAGCGGGGTATAGGGGCGCACCCCGGCCACCTTCTCGATCGTGTTGTCGATCCAGAACAAGGGAGCAATTTCCACGACCCCGCCCACGATTACCGCGCCGAAGGCCAGAACCCCCAGCAAGGCGACGTTCTTTTCGATTGTCTTGTGGCCGGCGTAAGGCTCTTTGATGGATTCAGAAGACATGTGAATTCCCCCCTTATTCGGCCGGCGCCGCGACGAGCGGACGGTCGGCATTCGGGTCATAGGCAGCCTGGCGCAGCGGCTCTTCCTGACGCAGGTTGCCGATGATCGTCTGCCACACGTTGAAGGCCATGATCAGCGCCCCGGAGAGGTAGAGCACCCCGCCGAAAGCCCGCAGCACATACATCGGGAACTTGGCCGCCACGGTTTCGGCAAAGCTGTTCACCAGGTAGCCGTCGGCACCGTATTCGCGCCACATCAGGCCTTCCATGATCCCCGTGACCCACATCGCCGAGGCGTAGAAAACGATCCCCAAGGTCGCGAGCCAGAAGTGCCAGTTGATCATCCGCTGCGAATACATCCGGGTCCGGTTCCACAGCCGCGGGGTCAGGTAATAGAGCGCGGCGAAAGTGATCATCCCGTTCCAGCCCAGCGCGCCCGAGTGCACGTGGCCGATCGTCCAGTCGGTATAGTGCGACAGCGAGTTGACCGACTTGATCGACATCATCGGCCCTTCGAAGGTCGACATGCCGTAGAAAGCCAGGCTCAGCACCATCATCCGGATGATCGGATCGGTGCGGACTTTGTCCCAGGCACCGTTGAGCGTCATCAGCCCGTTGATCATCCCGCCCCAGCTGGGCATCCACAGCATGACCGAAAAGACCATGCCCAGCGTCTGCGCCCAGTCAGGCAGCGCGGTGTAGTGCAAGTGGTGCGGACCCGCCCAGATGTAGAGGAAGATCAGCGACCAGAAGTGCAGGATCGACAGCCGATAGCTGTAGACCGGGCGTTCGGCCTGCTTGGGGACGAAGTAGTACATCATCGCCAGGAAGCCGGCGGTCAGGAAAAAGCCCACCGCGTTGTGGCCGTACCACCACTGCACCAGGGCGCCCTGGACCCCGGCCCAGACCGGGTAGCTCTTCGATCCGAACAGGCTGACCGGAACGTTGGCATTGTTGACCAGATGCAGCAGCGCCACCGTGATGATGAAGCTCAGGAAGAACCAGTTGGCCACATAGATGTGCGGCTCCTTGCGCTTTATCAGCGTCATCACGAAGACCGCCAGATAAGCCACCCAGACCAGGGTCAGCCACAGATCGATGTACCATTCAGGCTCGGCATATTCCTTGCCCTGGGTCACGCCCAGGACATAGCCGGTCGCAGCCAGCACGATGAACAGCTGGTATCCCCAGAACACGAACCGCGCGAGGCCGGGCAGCGCCAGGCGGGCGCGGCAGGTTCGCTGGACGATGTAGAAGCTGGTGGTGATCAGCGCGGTCCCCCCGAAGGCGAAAATCACCGCCGAGGTATGCAGCGGCCGCAAGCGCCCGAAGGTGGTATACTCAAACCCCAGGTTCAGCGCCGGGAAGGCCAGCTGCAGCGCGATGTAAAGCCCCACCAGAAAGCCCACACAGCCCCAGAAGGTGGTCAGGATCACCCCGGTGCGAACCAGATCGTCGTCATAGCGCGACTGATCGGGCGGCAGCGCCCCGCCAATGGCGGCGAGCACTTTGTAATTGCTCTTGGTCAGGCTGATTACCAGCCCGGCCAGCGCGGCGAGGCCAAAGACCACCATGTGAATCGCAAATCCGGTATCGACCGCATTTACGAACATGAAAATGGCAACAAGAAACGCGGCGAACCACAGTCCGGCGCGGGATACCAAGGATTCCATGAGTTCGTTCCCCCCTCATGCATGGGCACAATTGAGCAGCAGTTCTGACTGTCACTTTGGCCTTTCGGCCGCTCATTGCAACGCGGCATTGACTCGGATCAATTTGCGTTGCCGTCAACAAAAATTCCCGGAAATCAGCCAAAATTTGCGCGGGATCAATGTTTGCACTTGCAGCATGGGGGCAAAGACAGCGCGACGCCGCAACAACCCTGGGCCGCAATGGGCGGCCGCTGCGGCGCAAGATGAGGGAATGATGAAAAAGCTGACGCTCGCGGCCGCGCTCACTGCCGCTACCATGCTCGCCGCGCCCGCCTGGGCCGGTTCGGACGAAGGCAAGATCCAGGTCAAGGTGCTCGCCACCGGCGTGTTGCCCGACGGCAAGATCGACACCATCAACAGCGTGATCCCGTCGGTCGCAGCGGCGCTGGGTGCAAATCCCGACACCAAGGCCAATGACGTTGTGGTTCCGACCGTCGCGATCGAATACTACTTCAGCAAGAACGTCTCGCTGGAAACGATCTGCTGCGTCACCAAGCACAAAGTCACCGGCACGGGATCGATCGCCGGTGCGCCGCTGGTCAAGGACGCGCTGTTCATTCCGGCGACTTTCACGCTCAAATACCATATGCCGCTGGGGGCAGTGAAGCCTTACGTCGGCGCAGGGCCGTCGGTGTTCATCATGCTCGATTCCAAGCCCGACACCACCGCAACCGCGCTGGGTGTGACCAATACCAAGCTGTCGAGCAATGTCGGCGTGGCGGTCCAGGCCGGGGTCGATGTGGCGCTCGGCCAGGGCATGGGGATCAGCCTCGATGCCAAGAAGTACTGGATGAACACCACCGCCAAGTTCTACGCCGGCTCCACGCTGGCGCTGGAAACCAAGCACAAGCTCGATCCGTGGGTGGTCTCGGGCGGGATCTATTTCCGCTTCTAAGGACGAGAAGGTTTCCGCTGTCCCCCCAAACTTCAGCGGGAACGGGAAGGGTCGGCAGATCAGCTTTCGCAGGCGGTCGCCGGCCCTTTCTTGTGGGTCTCAAAGCCCCTCCCCGACGGGGAGGGGTTGGGGTGGGGGTGCCACGCTAGCGTCGAACCCCCATCCCAACCCTTCCCCAATGGGGAAGGGCTTTTGAGCCTAGATCAGCACGTAGTGGGTCTTACCCCGCTTCGGCCATCAAGGCTTCGCGGTCGAGGATCACCACCTCGCGCCTCGAAGGCAGGTCGATCAGGCCATCGGCCTTGAGCCGGGTGAACTGGCGGCTGACCGTCTCAATCGTCAGCCCCAATACGTCGGCGACCTGTTGGCGCGAAAACGGCAGGGCAAAGCGGCGCAGCGCCTTTTCGGGCGTGGTTTCGCAGCCCGGCTGGACCAGCCGTTCGGACATCTCGAGCAGGAACGAGGCGAGCTTTTCGCCGGCCGACTTGCGGCCCAGCAGCAGCATCCAGCGCCGCGTGCGGTCCAGCTCGGCCAGGGTGCGTTGCAGCAGTTTGTGCTCCAGCGCTGGGTGCTCACGCGCGAAGGCATCGAAATCGCGGCGGCTGAACACGCAGACCTTGGCCTCGGTCAGCGCCGTAACCCCGTGGCCGCTGGTCGATCCGAACGGGCGGCCGATGAAATCGGACGGATAGACCACGCCCACGATCTGTTCGCGCCCGTCCTCGGTCCCGGTCGAAAGCTTGAGCACGCCGTCAACGACATTGGCTACCAGAACCGAATCCTCGCCTTCCCACATCAACGATTCGCCCGGTTCAAGCGTTCGGCGGCGGCCAATGGCGTTGAGCGCCTTGAGCTCTTCGGCATCAAGCGCAGCACAGATCGCGCGGTTGCGCACGACGCAGGTATCGCAGGCGGACATGCACTTTCCATGCGCGCGCCCTCACGAAAGTGCAAGTCAGATGATGTCAGCCAGCCCTGCCAATGCGCTGCGCAGTTTATCGAGCGCCTGGGCCTTGAGCTGATGGACCCGCGGAACCGACACTTGCAGCGCCTCGGCAATCTCGGCCAGATTGAGTTCTTCGACGAAATAGAGCTGTACTACCAGTTGCAGCCGCTCGGGCAATTCCGCGATTGCACCCGCCACCGCGCCGCGCAGTTCCTCGTCGGCGAGCAGCGCGAAACTGTCGGGCCGCTCGTCGGCAAAGGCCATGTCGGCATCCGAATAGGCCTGGTCAATCGATTCGAAGCGCAGCGGCTCGCTGGCGTGGCGCAGCGCCTCCAGCTCGTTCTCATCCAGCCCCATTGCAGCCGCGAGTTCGTGGCCCAAGGGATCGCGGCCCAATTGCCCGCGCAAGGTGATCTCCATCTCGCGCAAATGCCGCCGCCGCTCCACCGCGCCGCGGCTCAGCGGCACATGGCGGCGGATCAGATCGACCATCGCCCCGCGCACGCGCAACTTGGCATAGGCGGCAAAGCCATCCTCAGTGGGGCCAGCATGCTTTTGCGCGGCCTCGGTAAGCGCGACCATTCCCGCCTGCATCAGGTCTTCGAGCTCGATCCCCTGCCGCCCGCCGCCGTGGACGTGCCAGGCGAGGCGCCGCACCATCGGCACGAAACGGCGGATCCGCTCGGCTTGGTCGCCGCGATAGGCCTCAGCCGCGGCTAGGCTCTTCTGGTCGTGGATCATGCAAGTTCACTTTCGGGTTCGGAAACAGGGGAAGGCTGGGGCAGCGCCGGAGCGCCGATCACCGCGACAACCTCGATCGGCTGGGCGGCGGGCAGTTCTGCGATGGACAGCACGGCGCAGCTCGGCGCGCGCAGCCTCAGCAAGGCGGCGAGCGAGCGGCGGGCTCGAGGCTGGACGATCAGCGCGAGCGGCTGCGCACCGGGGCCACGTTCGGCCACCAGTTCGGCCACACGTTCGCCGATATTGCGGGCAAGGTCGGGCTCGATCACCGGCTGGCCGGTTGAGGGATCGCTGAGACCCTGGACAATCGCGGCCTCCAGCTGGGCGTCGAGCGTGAGTACGGGCAGCCGCTCGCCCGGCGCGCAGATCCGCCCGACAATTAGCGTGCCAAGCTCGGCCCGGACCAGTTCGACCAGCCGGTCGTGGTCCTGGCTCTGCTGCACCGCCTGCGCCAGCGCCGAGAGGATCGGCAAGGGGTGGCCGATCGGCAGGCCGTCCTCGAGCAGCGCGCGAAACAGGCGGGTCAGCGCGGCGAGTGAGAGCGGCGCGGGGTGCACCGCCTCGACCAGCCCGGCCGAATGCTCTTTCACCGCATCGAGGATTGTTTTGAGTTCATCCGGCCCGAACAGCGCCGGCGCGCGCTCTCCCAACAGCTGGTTGAGCTGGGTGGCGATCACGGTGGAGGCGTCGACCGTCAGGTAGCCCTCGGCGATGGCGAGATCGCGAGTGGCCGGGTCGATCCACACCGCCGGGCAGCCGAAGCTGGGATCGCGGGTCTGTTCGCCCGGCAGCTTGCCGAATTCGCGGACGTCGCCCGCATCAATCGCCAGAACCTTGTCGGCCCGCACCGTGCCTCCGCCCAGCGCCACTCCGCCCAGCATGATCCGGTAATCGCCCGGCGGCATCTCGAGACTGTCACGCACCCGGAACTGGGGCACGACGAAGCCGAACAACTGGCTGAGCTGCTTGCGCACCCCGGTGATCCGCGCCACCAGCGGCGAACCGCGCTTGTCATCGACCAGGTGGATCAGGCCGTAGCCGAGCTCAATGGTGACGAGGGTATGGTCGGAGACATCCTCCAGCACGATCCGGCCCGGATCGGCGGTCGGCTCGGTAACCACCACCGGCGCGGGCCGCGCGGCGCGCTTGCTCAAGCTATGCCACAGCCAGCCGGCGAGCGCGGCGGCGGGCAGGAAGATGCTCTGCGGCATCGCCGGGATCATCCCGATCGCGCCCAGGATCACCGCCACCGGCAGCCAGGTCGCCGGGTTGGCGAGCTGTCCGCCGATCTGACCGGACAAGTCGCGGCTGTCGGACACGCGGGTGACGATAATCGCCGCCGCGATCGACAGTAGCAAGGCCGGCACCTGCGCCACCAGCGCATCGCCGACGGCCAGCGTGACATAGATCGTCGCCGCTTCGCCCGCCGTAAGCCCGTGGCTGAGCATGCCCAGCGCGAAACCGGCGATGATATTGACTCCCAGGATCAACAGCGCGGCGATCGCATCGCCCTTCACGAACTTGCTGGCACCGTCCATCGAGCCATAGAAATCGGCCTCGGTCGCCACTTCGCGGCGCCGCGCCTTGGCTTCGTCGGCAGTCAGCAGCCCCGCGGCCAGATCGGCGTCAATCGCCATCTGCTTGCCCGGCAAGGCATCGAGCGTGAAGCGCGCCGACACTTCGGACACCCGCCCTGCGCCCTTGGTGACCACCACCATGTTGATGATCATCAGGATCATGAAGACGAAGAGGCCAACGGCGAAATTGCCGCCGACCAAGAAGGCCCCGAAGGCCTCGATAACGTGCCCCGCCGCTGCTCCGCCCTCATGCCCGTGGACCAGCACAACGCGGGTCGAGGCGACGTTGAGCGACAGGCGGAGCAGGGTTGCGAACAGCAGCACCGAGGGAAAGGCGCTGAAATCGAGCGGCTTTTGCGCATTCATCGCCGCCATCAGGATCGCGATCGACAAGGCGATGTTGAGCACGAAGAAGGCGTCGAGCACCACCGCCGGGGTCGGTACCACCATCAGCCCGATCAGGGTGAGGATCCCGGCGGGGAGCGCAATGGCGCTGGGATTGATCCGGCTGAACCAGCTCACAGCCCGAACGCCTGCAACTTGCCATAGGCCGCGCGGACCGGCGCCGGCATGGAAGCCCGATCACCGAAAGTCGCGGCCAGGGTTTCGGCCATCGAGGGGCGCTGGGGGGCACTTGGCCCTTCCCCGCTGGGGAAGGGTTGGGATGGGGGTACCACGCCAGCGTTGTTCCCCCACCCCCACCCCCACCCCGCCGGGGAGGGGAGCCAGGCATCGGGATTTGCATCCCCCATCGCGCGGGCCATCTTGCCGCGCACCAGCTCCATCACTCCGCCCAGCGAGCGCGGCGCGCCCGAAGCGTCATAGAAGACCGCCTTGTTGGCCCCCGCCGCCTCGGGAAGCAGCGCGGCGGCACTTTGTGCGGGATTGGCGGCGAGCTCAGTCAGGAACCGGCCCGCCCCGTCCGCGCCCAGAAAGTGCGCCATGTAGAGCTCGGGCGCGTCAGGCTCGCGGCCCAGCACTCCACGCAGGAAATCGCGATTGTCGCTGGCCAGCTCAGCCGCCATCAGGGCCGAGGCATCGGGATCATAGCGCAAGGCCAGAACTTGCTGCCGCAGCACCGGATCGCGCACCCGCCCGCCCTTAATTGCGGCGTCGGCCCAGCCCAGCCCATGCGCACTGCCGTGGCGGTCAAGCGTATCGAGCCAGGTGCCTTTGGTGAACTGGTACAGTCCCGCCGCGCTGGAGGTGCCGGCCTTGGCATCGGGGTTGAAGCTCGATTCAAGCTTGGCCTGTCCGAGCAGATATGAAAAGTCGATCCCCGTCGCCTGGCTGGCGCGCTGGATGGCCGCCTGGACTTGCGGTGCGGGCCGCTTGGGCGGCGTGGCAGCAATGGACCTGGGCTCGCTCAAGCAAAACTCCCGCTACGGTTGGACGTCGCGGGGTATGCAGCAAGGGGCGTGCCAGTTTAGCGCTGGGCAGCGTAAGCGTATGCCGGGGAGCCCGCCTTGTAGAGCGCGGGCGAGCCGGTCAGCGCGTCGAGCCGGGCCGCGACATTGGCCGCGATCAAGTTGCGAACCTGGCGGTTTACCTCGTTCAAGCGCCGCGCAGCGTCCAGCAATCCGCGGCATTCGGGATCGAGCAGCGCAGGGTCTGTGAATGGCGCGCCCTTGTCGATCGTCCCGCACAGCGCGACCTTGTCGCTGGCGCAGCCCATGATCGCATCCAGATCGAGCTCGGCAAGCGCCTGCCGCTCGTCCTGCAAAACGGCGACCATCTGCCGCAAGGTATCGCGCAGCTGCACAGAATTCATTTCCCGCTCCTCAAGAGCAGCCCCGCCGCGATCATCGCATCGGCGACTTTCATTGGCAGCACCGGATAGTAGCCTTGCTCGATCGCCTTGCGGATCTCGGCAACGCGCTCGGCATTGACCGGAGCCTCGCCCGGATCGAGCGCCGCGCTGCGCTGCACCGCCGATTGCGGCGCGGCATGCGCCCGGGCGCTATCGCTGGCCACCGGTCCGGTAGGCTTGCCTTTTGCCACCGGGCCAGGGCCGCGGGGCGTCTGGGGACCCAAGGGTCCAAGTTCGATGGGGGGCATGGTGCCGCTCCTTGGCTGTTTGTCAGACCCAAGGACGGCAGGTGCGCCGCAGCTTTAAGGGGCAGCGGCAGGCCTGTGCCGGGTCACGGCAATTCGATGCCGACCAGACCGGGGCGGATCACCCGTGCGCGCAAGGCCGGGGCACTGGGATTGGCAGTGCGGACCTTGATCCAGGTACCTACAGCGCCGCTCTCCAGCGCCTCGCCGCTTTGCGCGACGGTAAAGCCATCACCGCTGACCGCGATCGAAACCGCATCGCCGCGGGTAATCGCTGGCGGAGCCGCCTCGCCCCGGGTCATGCCCGCCAGCGGCACGAACAAGCGCCAGCCGCCCGGCATGGGGCAACTGACTTCGACGGTATCCTGCCGCGCGCCGTACCATCCGGTTGCGAGTGCAGCCCGGCACGGGGTCAGCCGCAAGCGCCGGTCCACCGGCAGCGCCGCCCCGCCCGGCTGGCCTTGCAGCACCCCGGTAAAGGAAGCGACCGCGCGATCGACTTCGGCCAGGTCGGCGTGGGTCTGGGCCTGGGCTGGCAAGGCAAGTGTCAGCGCAGCAGCAGCAAGAAGTGGGCGGATCATAGCGTTGGATCTTTCGGTTGTTGCTGTGCCCCACTCTGCAAACCTTGTGCCAGCAGGGCCTGATCGTAAGTAAGCGTGGCGAGCGGCGGGCCGCTGGCCTCAGGCTCAATCAGCACCCGCGCCGGTCGCCCGGCCCCGGCGGCGAGCCGCAGCGCGGTCTGGGCCTCGGCGGGCGAAGCAAGAATGGTCAGCCGCAAACGCGAGTCCTGTGCGGTCTGGGCGAGCCAGTCCGTCAGCGCCGGACCGCCGGGCGCACCGCTCCACACCGCGACCGGCTCGCCCAGCGCGGGCAAATTCGGAGCAGCGCGCGGCGGCGGCGCTGGCGGCGCTGGCGATTCGGCCACCACGGCGGCGGTGGTCATGAACAGGATCAGCGACAGGTCGGCCAGCACGGTCTGCCAGCCGCTGCCGGCGCGCGCGATCATATCGCCTCGGCGCGCAGCGCGCGCGGGCCCGTTGGAACCGAACCGGCGACTTGCACGGCCAGCCAGTCGATCACTTTCTGGCGCTCGACCTCCTCAGCCGCGGCCTTGCGTTCGATCACCCGCGCCAGCGGAGCAAGCAGCAGGTTGGCGCCAAGCAGCCCGTAAAGCGTGGTCACCACCGCCATCGAGATCGCCGCAGTGAACGATCCGCGCGCGATCCCATCAACCGGCAGCTGGCTGAGCGAGATCAGTGTGCCCGCAAGGCCAAAGACCGGCGAAAGCTCGGCCGCCTGGGACAGCGTGCGCACCGCGCGGTCAGCCTCGCCCAGCCGCCGCGCCTTGTGCGCCTCGTGGGCTTCCATCAGCGCAGGCAGCGAGCGACGGGTAATCAGCGCGTCGGTCGCCTCGTCAAATTCGCGGTCGCCGAAATGGTGCGGCTGGGCGCGCAGCAGGCCGTCGCGCTGGATCTCCTGGATCTGCTGGGCCAGCTCGGCGCGGGTGGTTTCAGGATCAAACTGCTCGTCGCCAAGGCCGCGCAGCTTGCGCAAGGTCATCCGGCAATCGCTCCAGCCGCTGCGCAGCACGGTCGCCAGCGCCGTCCCGCCAAAGACGATCAGTGCCGATGGGCCATCGATCAGGTTCATCAGGTTCATGGCGGCTCCCTTCGCACGCGGTCAGTCCGTTAGAACGGCAGCCCCGCGCAGCTTTCAGTCAGCGGAACCAATTTGCCGCTTGCGGCAGGGTCTTGCCGCCCCACCCCGCCCGGCTCCCACGCATTTGCGCCATTTTCCGAACTGGCACGGCGCTTGCTGAGCATTGGCACGCACAGATGCGAAGGAGCATGTCATGGCTGGCCGCCTGTTTGGAATTCACGGAGATGCCCTCCTGCTGCGCTCGCAGCGGATGGGGATGATCACGTCCAACATCGCCAATGCCGGGACCCCCGGATACAAGGCGCGCGACATCGATTTCGCCGCGGCGCTCAAAGCCCGCCAGCAAGGCGCCTCGCTCGATCAGGCAGCGGGCGGTGCGGTGCAATACCGCGTGCCGGTGATGCCCGCGCTCGATGGCAACACGGTCGAAATGGCGACCGAGCAGACCGCCTTTGCCGAAAACGCAGTCGCCTATCAGGCGACGCTCAGCTTCATTCGCGGGCGGATCGAATCGCTAACCCGCGCGCTGAAAGGCGAATGAGCGTGGCCGGCACCCCTCCACCGCTCACCCTGTTCGGTGTCGCCCAGCGCGGCATGTCGGCCCAGCTGGTGCGGATGAACGCGGCCAGCTCAAACCTGGCCAATGCCGGATCGGTCGCACCCAGCGAAGGCGAGGCTTATCGCCCGATCCGCGCAGTCTTTGCCGAGCAGTACGACCGCGCCTCCGGGCTTTCGACCGTGAACGTCGCAGGCGTGATGCGCACCAGCGCCGCGCCGATGAAGGAATACAACCCCAACCACCCGTTAGCCGACAGCGAAGGCTACATTTTTACCGCCCCGGTCGATGAGAACGCCGAGATGGTCGAGATGCTCGACGCCTCGCGCCAGTACGCAAACCTGGTCGAGGCCATTTCCACCGCCAAGCAGCTGATGCTCGACACCATGAGGATGAAATAATGTCTGTATCTTCAGTAACGTCCGCCGGAACGCCGGTGGCCCCAAAACCCCAGTCCCAGAATCTGGGTCAGGCCGATTTCATCCGCCTGATGACCACCCAGATGAAAATGCAGGACCCGACCGATCCGGTCGATAACAAGGAGATGATCGCCCAGATGGCGCAGTTCTCCTCGCTGAGCGGGATCGAGAACGTCAATTCCACCCTCAAGGCCATCTCGGCCCAGCTTGACCGCGTCCTCAGCACCCAAAACGCACCCACACCGGAGTAACACCCATGTCCTTCTACACCTCTTTGAACGGCCTCAAGAACGCCCAGACCGAACTGTCGGTGATCGCCAACAACCTGGCCAATGCCGAAACCACCGGCTTCAAGAAAAGCCGGATCAACTTTGCCGATATCGTCTCCAGCTCGGCCTCGACCAATCCGAAGCTGGTCAAAGGGATCGGCGCGACAGTGCAGTCGATCGACCAGAACTTTTCGCTGGGGCCCGTCCAGCAGACCGGCGCGGCGCTCGATCTGGCGATCGACGGCGAAGGCTTCTTCACCAAAGTCAACCCGGTCTCGGGCAAGACCTTTTACACCCGCAACGGCAATTTCAGCCTCGATGGCGGCGGTTTCATCACCGATGCCAGCGGCGACCGGCTGCAGGTCCTCCCGGTCGACGCCACCAACACCGTCACCTCGCTGACCCCGCAGGATGCCGTGGCCCCGCTGACCAATGGCGCGGGTTCGGACTTCATCGGGGTGACCGTCACCAACGACGGCTCGGTCATGGCCTCCTATGCCGATGGCACTGTCCAGTCGATCGGCAAGGTCGCGCTGGCGGCCTTCGTTGCGCCGGGCGGATTGCTGCAGCTGGGCAACCAGGACTGGTCTTCGACCGGCATTTCGGGCCCGGCCAATTACAACCAGCCGGGTGCCGCGCGGTTCGGCAACATCATGTCGGGCAGCCTTGAGCAGTCCAACGTCGATATCGCCGAGGAGATGGTCGGACTGATCACCGCCCAACGCTATTTCCAGGCCAACGCCAAGGCGATCGATACCGCCACCCAGCTGTCGCAAACCGTGATCAACCTGCGCAGCTAGGACTGAGAGATGGACCGCCTGATCTGGACCGCCGTCACCGGCATGAACGCCTCGATGGCGCGCGAGCGGATGATTGCCAGCAACATGGCCAATGCCCAGACCCCCGGCTTTCGCGCCGAGGTGATGGCCCACACGCCGATGACGCTGCAGGGTCCCAGCCTGGAAGTGCGTTCGATGACCGACGCCTCGGTCTATGGCGCGGCGATGGACCCGGGATCGCTGATCGAAACCGGGCGTCCGCTCGATCTTGCCATGCAAGGCCAGGCGCTGCTGACCGTCCAGGCCAGCGACGGAACCGAGGCCTATACCCGCCGCGGCGACCTGACCGTTTCGCCCGCCGGGCTGCTGGTCAACGGCGACGGAGTGCCGGTGCTGGGCGAAAGCGGGCCGATCAATGTCCCGCCCGGCAGCAATGTTGCGATCGGGCAGGACGGCGCGGTGCTGCTCCACGATCCGGCCAACCGCGAGGCTCCGCCGCAGCAGATTGGCCGGATCAAGCTGGCCAGCTGGCAAGGCACTAGAATCGAGAAAGGCCTTGATGGCCTGTTCCGGGTCCATGGCGGCGGGGTCTTGCCGCAAGACCCTGAGGCCCGCGTGATCCCCGGCGCGCTGGAACAGTCGAACGTCAAACCCGCGCAAGTCCTGATCGAAATGGTCGAGGCCCAGCGGCTCTACGACATGCGCACCAAGCTGGTCGCGACCGCCAAGGAACTCGACGAAGGCGGCGCCAGCCTGATGCGGCTCACCTAAAAATAGGGACTGTCCCTACTTTTTATCTTTCGGAGTTAGTTATGCCAACCTCAGCCCTCCACGTCGCCCGCACGGGCCTGGAAGCGCAGGACGCGCGGATGCGGGTGATTGCCAACAACCTGGCGAACATCGGCACCACCGGATACAAACGCGACCGCGCCAATTTCGCGACGCTTGCCTACCAGGATGACCGTGTTGCCGGGCAGCAAAGCTCCAACGAAACCGCCTATGCTACCGGGCTGAACCTGGGCACCGGGGTATCGGTCCAGTCGACCACCTCGATCACCACGCAAGGCACGCTGAGCACCACCGGCAACGCGCTGGATCTCGCGCTTGATGGCGATGGCTATTTCCAGGTCCAGCTGCCCGGCGGCAAGCTCGGCTATACCCGCGCGGGCAATTTCAGTCGCTCGGCCGAAGGCCAGCTGGTCACCGCGCAGGGCTATCCGCTCCAGCCCGCGATCTCGGTGCCAGCAGATGCGGCCTCGCTCACGGTGGCCAACGACGGCACCGTTTCGGTCACGACCTCCGCCAGCGCGTTGCCGACAGAGATCGGCCAGATCACCATCGCCAGCTTCGCCAACCCGGCGGGCCTGCAGGCGCTGGGCGACAACTTCCTCAGCGAGACAGCCGCCAGCGGCGCGGCCCAGATTGGCCCGGCGGCCGACGGCATTCGCGGGGCGATTCGCCAGGGGATGCTCGAGGCCTCGAACGTCAATGTGGTCGAGGAACTGGTCGACATGATCGAATGCCAGCGCGCCTACGAAATCAATTCGAAGATGATCAGCGCGGTCGATGAAATGCTGCGCAACGCCAACCAGACCCTGTGAGGCCAAAATCTGTGAGAACCATGATGCAAATCAGACGCAAGATTGCCCTGCCACTCTGCGCGCTGGCCTTTGCCACCCAGGCCTGCGCCGGCCCCAAGCCGCAAGCCGGCTTCGAAGCCGCGCTGCCCCCGCCGCCGCCCGCACCCAGGCAGGCCGATGGTTCGATCTTCAACGCCGGGAATGGCTATGCCGCGCTCTATTCGGGGCACCGCGCCCGCGCGGTCGGCGATCCGCTGACGATCGTGCTGGTCGAGAACACCGCCACCACCAAGAGCGCGGGCTCCAAGAGCGCCAAAAGCGGCAGCTTCGGCGTGACCCCGCCCGCCACGGGGCCGCTGAGCTTCATCAAGCCCGAAAGCGTCAGCGCCAGCGGCAACACTTCGTTCAAGGGCGATGGCAGCGCCCAGCAGACCAGCTCGCTGTCGGGCGAAGTCTCAGTCACGATCGCCGAAGTGCGCCCCAACGGGACCGCCGTGGTGCGCGGGCAGAAGCGGCTGATGCTGAGCCAGGGCGAGGAATGGGTGCAGGTTTCGGGCATCGTCCGCCTCGCCGATCTCGATGCCAGTAACCGCATCGCCTCGACCCGGGTGGCCGACGCACGGATTGCCTATGTCGGCAACGGCCCGGTCAGCCGCGCCAGCCGCGAGGGCTGGCTGTCCAAATTTTTCAACCTGGTCAGCCCGTTTTGAGGAGCCCTGTGATGGTCCGGATCCTTGCGCGGATGCTGCTGATCGCGGCGCTGATCGCTCCCCTCCCCGCCCACGCCGAGCGCATCCGCGATCTCGGTGCGTTCCAGGGCGTGCGGACCAACCAGCTAACGGGATATGGCATTGTGGTCGGCCTGTCGGGCACTGGCGACGATAGCCTTGAGTACCTCACCCAGGCGATGCACGGCGTCTCGGGCCGGGTCGGGGTGCAATTGCCGCCTGGGGTCAATCCGGCGCTGAAGAACGCGGCGGCGGTGATTGTCACTGCGGAACTGCCCGCCTTCGCCAAGCCCGGCCAGCGGATCGACGTGACCGTCTCGGCAATCGGCAAGGCCAAGTCACTGCGCGGCGGCGCGCTGATCCTGGCGCCGCTGTATGGCGCAGACGGGCAGATCTACGCGATGGCGCAGGGCAACCTGGCAGTCGGCGGCCTGGGCATTTCCGGCGCGGACGGATCCAAGCTGACCGTGAATGTCGCCACCGTAGGCCGGATCGCCGATGGTGCCAGCGTGGAACGCGGGGTCGCCACCGGGTTCGATTCTGGCGAAGTGCTGCGCTGGAACCTCTACCAGTCCGATTTCCTCACCGCGACGCGGGTTCGCGATGCGATCAACCGGCGCTGGCCGGGCACCGCGACGATCGACGACGGAATCACCCTGGCATTGCGTCTGCCGGCCGGGCCCAATGATCGCGCCAGCATGATGGCCGCGATCGAGATGATCGAAGTCACCCCGGCCGAAGCCGCCGCCAAGGTTGTGGTCAACAGCCGCACCGGCACGGTGGTGATCAATTCGGCGGTCAAGCTGTACCCGGCGGCAATCAGCCACGGCAAATTGACCGTGCGGATCGACGAAAACCCGCAAGTTATCCAGCCCGCCCCTTTAAGCCGCGGCCAGACTGCCGTTCAGGAAGACAGCAAGCTTAGTGCCGAGGAAGAAAGGCGCAGCGTGATGCTGTTCAAACCCGGCGCCTCGCTGGCCAAGCTGGTCGATGCGCTGAACCTCTTGGGGGTCGGTCCGTCGGACCTGGTCGCGATCCTCGAGGCGCTGAAACAGGCCGGTGCGCTCAAGGCGGAGATCGAAGTGATATGATGCCGATCAGTTCCCCCCTCTTGGCAACTGGCAGCCTGACCCAAAGCCACGGCACGAACCGCGACCAGCTCGCCAAGGCGGCGCAGCAGTTCGAGGCGATCTTCGTGCGTCAGATGCTGGCCGCCGCGCGCAAGAGCGAGTTCGGCGGCGAGCTGCTGGGCGGGCAAGCGCTCGATACCTTTCGCCAGATGCAGGACGAACACTTCGCCGATCTCGCCGCAAAGCAGGGCTCGTTTGGGCTGGGAACAATGATCGAGACCCATCTGGCCGCGCAGCTTGCCCCCCTCCCGCCTGCGGGAGGGGTTGGGGGTGGGCCAGTCAGCCAATCCAGCGCTGTGCAGAAACTCACTCACCCACCCCTAACCCCTCCCGCAAGCGGGAGGGGGATTGATCGCTCTTCAACAGAGGGATCTGACTGATGTCCTCCGATCTCCTCAACATCGCTGCCAGCGGGGTCCGCGCGGCGCGGGCCGGGCTGGATGTGACCAGCCAGAACATCGCCAATGCCGCGACCGAAGGCTATGTCCGCCGAACTTTGCGGCAGAGCGAAGTAGCGCTGGCGGGCGGCTATGGCCGGGTTGGCGATCTCTCGCTCTCGGGGGTCCGGATCGACGGACTCCAGCGCAATGCTGATATGTTTCGTCAAGCCGAAGTGCGCCGGACCGGCGGCGATGCCGCGCGTGCCGCGAGCGAGCTTAACACCTGGCAGAACGTCGAAGCCGCACTCGAACAGGCGCGGGTCTTTCCCGCGCTGACCCAGTTCGAGAATGCCCTGCAACGCCTGGCGACCGATCCGGTCGATCCTTCGCTGCGCACCGCCGTGCTGGAAGATGCGCGCACCCTGACCCGGACTTTCGGGATCGCTGCCAACGGCCTTGATACCGTGGCCGCCGGGCTGCAATTCGATGCCGCTGCCGGGGTAGGGCAAGTCAACCTGTTTGCCGGTCAGCTGGCCCAGCTCAACGTTCAGCTGGCCCGCGCCACCCCGGGGTCCAGCGATCAGGTTTCGCTGCTCGACCGGCGCGATGCGCTGCTCGCCAACCTGTCGGACTATGCCGACATTTCCGCCAGCTTTGCCGCCGACCAGACCGTCACCGTGCGGATTGGCGGCAGTGCCGGGCCGGTCATGGTCAGCGGCAACAGCGCTGGAACCTTGTCTTCCACCACCGCCCCAGACGGGACGATTTCCTTCGCGCTGGGCGCCAGCCCGGTGACTTTGTCTTCGGGCACGCTGGCCGCCGCGCAGCAAGGGCTGGTGATGGTGCGCGACACCAGGATCAGCCTCGACACGGTCGCGGATGCACTGATCGCCACCGCCAACGGGGCGCAGGCCACCGGCGTCGCGCTCGATGGCACGCCGGGTCAGCCGATGTTCTCAGGCTCTGGCGCGGCCGGGATCGCCTTGGCGCTGACCAGCGGATCGCAGCTCGCCACCGCGCCTGCTGGAGCGCCTGCAAGTAGCCGCGATCCCGCCAACCTTGTCGCGATGCGCGCTGCCTTCGACACCGCAGACATTTCCGGCCAGGCCAGCGGCCTGTTGTTCCAGGTCGCCAGTGCGACGCAGGGCCGCAAACTGACCAGCGAAGCGCTCGATTCAATCGCCAGTGGGGCCAAGCTCGCGCTCGACAGCCAGGCCGGGGTCAACCTTGATGAAGAAGCGGTCAACCTGGTGCGTTTCCAGCAGGCTTTCCAGGCCAGTAGCAAGGCGATCCAGGTCGCTTCCGACATGTTCGATACCCTTTTGGCGATCCGCTAGCGGGCAAGGAGACCGGCGATGACCTCTGTCAGTACCAGCGCCTTTTACGAGCGGTCGAACCAGGACCTCGCGACGCTGCGCGCCCGCGCCACCGCGCTGCAAGGCTCGATCAGCAGCGGGCAGCGGCTGACCACCGGGTCGGACGATCCGGTCGCCGCCGCGCGAATGCGCACGCTGTCCCGGGCTGACAGCACCGCCGCGATTGACCAGGCCGTTGCTGCGCGGGCGACCTCTGACCTGACCCTGACCGATCAGGCGCTCTCAGCCTTCGCGGATTCGCTGATCCGGGTGCAAGAGCTGGCGACTCAGGCCGCCAACGGGGTGCTCACCGCCAGCCAGCGTGCCGGGATCGCGACCGAGATCGAGCAGATCCATGGCGAGCTGATCCGCCTGGCCAATACCCGCGACGGCGCCGGACACGCGCTGTTTGGCGGTAACACGTCGGGCGCGGCCTATACGATCGGCGCTGGCGGCGTGCCGACATATGCCGGGACTGCCACTGCCAGCGATTTGCCGCTGGGCGACGGCCAAAGCGTGACCCGCGGGCTGACCGGGCCGGAGTTCCTGAACTTCAACATCAATGGCTCGCCAACCGATCTGTTCGCGGTGGTCAAGACGCTGGCCGACGCCTTGCGCGGGGCGGTGGCCGATCCGGCGCAGGCCGCGCGCGATGCAATGGGCTCGCTCGATACCGGGTTGGAGACGATCACCACCCAGCAGACCGTAGTGGGCGCGCGGCTCAACTGGATTGACCTCAACACCGAGCGCCAGACCCAGATGGGCCAGCTGCGCGCCGAGGAAGAGGCCGAAGTTGGCGGCACCGATATCGCGCTGGCAGTCTCGCAGCTTCAACAGACCATGACCGTGCTGGAGGCCAGCCAGGCCTCGTTCGCCCGGCTCGCTTCGCTCTCGCTGTTCGAAATGCTGCGCTGACGCATAAAGACTTGATTTTCAGGGGGTAAGAATGTTCGCCGCAGTCGGTTTTGTCGTTTTGATCGTGATTGTCTTCGGGGGCTTTGTCCTGACCGGCGGCTCGCTGGGCCCGGTGCTGAAAGCCCTGCCAGGAGAAATGCTGATCATCGGCGGTGCCGCCATTGCTGCGCTGATCACCGGCAACAACGCGCATGGCCTCAAGGCCATCGGCGGCGGCTTTGCCAAGATCTTCAAAGGGCCCAAACATACCAAGCAGGACCATATCGACGCGATCATCCTGACCACCAAGCTGATGAAATTGCTGCGCGCCGAAGGCCCGGTCGCGCTGGAAAACCATGTGACCGAGCCGCAGAACAGCGCGATCTTTGCCGAATTTCCGCGGCTGCTCGCCAACAAGGCACTGACCGCGCTGATCTGCGACACGCTGACCCTGATCGTCGTTTCCTCCGGCACGCTGGAAGTCCACGCGGTCGAGGAAGTGATGGACAATGCGATGAAGCAGATCTTTCACGAATTTCACGAGCCGCAGCACGCCTTGCAGGGTCTGGCCGATGCCCTGCCCGCGCTGGGGATCGTCGCGGCGGTGCTGGGCGTGGTCAAGACCATGGGCTCGATCGACAAGCCGCCCTCGGTGCTGGGGGGCATGATCGGGGCGGCGCTGGTCGGAACCTTCCTGGGGGTTCTGCTGGCCTATGGTATTGTCGGGCCCATGGCCGGGCGGCTCAAGCAGATCGTCGAAGCCGATGAGCAGATCTTCCACGCGGTCAAGCAAGTGGTGATCGCCAGCCTCCACGGCTGGCCGCAGCCGCTGGTGGTCGAAGGCGCACGCTCGGGCCTGGGCCATGATTTCCGCCCGGGCCTGAGCGAACTGCTCGACGCACTGCGCGGCCGCTAAGCGATGGCTGCCAAGTCAAACGCCCGCGGCAAGAACGAGCCGCTGCCGCCGATCATCGTCAAGAAAGTGACGGTGGTGGCCGGCGGGCATCACGGCGGGGCCTGGAAAGTCGCCTATGCCGACTTTGTCACCGCAATGATGGCTTTCTTCCTGCTGCTGTGGCTGCTGGGCGCCACCACCGAGAAACAGCGCAAAGGCGTAGCGGATTACTTTACCCCCACCCTGGTCAAACTGCGTCAGGAAAGCGCCGGGTCCAACGGCATGCTCGGCGGCAGCTCGATCACCGATGTCGATAACTACCCCAACCGCGCCGGCCAGACCGGAACCAAATCGATGACGATCCCGCGCGACACCACCGGCGGCCCCAAGGAAGGTGCCGAAAAGATCAAGCAGATGAAGAAGATGCAGGAAAAACTGGCAGCCAAGCTGGAGGCCAACCAGCGCCTGGCCAAATTGGCCAAGCAGGTGCGGATGATCGACACCAGCGAGGGGATCCGGATCGATCTGGTCGACGACGCCGACTTCTCGATGTTCCAGCTGGGCACCACCGTGCTCACCCCCGACGCGGCGCAACTGCTGGCGGCGATTGCCGATATGCTCAGCAGCGAACTCGGCGGCATCTCGATCCGCGGCCACACCGATGCCTTGCCCTGGAACGGCGGCGCGGGTGCCAACAACTGGTCGCTTTCGGCCGGCCGCGCCGAAGCCACCCGCCAGGCGCTGATGCAGCGCGGGATCGGCGAGGCCCGCTTCCGCAAGATCGAAGGCGTGGCCGACCGCGAGCCGCTGGTAAGGGACAGGCCCGATGACCCAAGGAACCGGCGGATTTCGATTTTGCTGATGCGGTGAATTGGCTCCAAAATCGTGGAATTTAGCTTGCCCGCCCTTGACTGGAACAAGCTGAGAACATAGCCCTGATGCATCAGGGAGATTTCCATGCGATCGATCGAATTTTGTGCGGGTGCCGGCGGTCAGGCCCTTGGTCTGGAAATGGCTGGATTTAAGCACGAAGCGTTGGTTGAAATCGACTCAGATTGCACCAAGACGCTCTCGCTAAATCGGCCAACTTGGGACGTTCGCACTGCGGATATGAATACGTTTGACGGTCGTCCGTTCAAAGGTGTGGATCTGCTGGCCGGTGGTTTGCCTTGCCCGCCCTTTTCCGTTGCTGGCAAGCAGCTTGGCGAAAACGATGAGCGTAACCTGTTCCCGGCTGCACTTAGGCTAGTGGACGAGATTCAGCCCAAAGCCGTCATGATCGAAAACGTGCGGGGATTTCTCTCACCAGTTTTTGAAGATTATCGCCTCCATCTGAAAAGGGAATTCGCCAAACTCGGTTACACAGTCGATTGGCGTCCATTCTTTGCATCACACTATGGTGTGTCGCAGCTTCGCCCTCGGGTCGTAATCGTTGCACTACGCAATGAGCTACTGGACGCATTCGAATGGCCGGATGTTTTGCCGACCAATCCCCCCCCGGTTGGCCGTCTGCTTCACGATTTGATGGCTGCGAACGGCTGGAAAGGCGTCGATGCATGGGCCGAACGCGCCAATGATATTGCCCCAACTATTGTCGGTGGCTCAAAGAAGCATGGCGGTCCTGATTTGGGTCCGACCCGAGCGCGCAAAGCATGGGCAGCAATGGGAGTTGAGGGCCGTAGCATGGCAGATACAGCGCCCGAACCTGACTTTGTTGGAATGCCGCGTCTGACAGTCCGGATGGTCGCTCGCCTTCAGGGCTTTCCAGACGATTGGCAGTTCTTTGGCCGCAAGACCGCGGCTTATCGGCAAGTTGGAAATGCCTTCCCGCCGCCGGTGGCGCGGGCAGTGGCACAGCAGATCAGGATTGCTTTACGCGTCAATCGCGCTGTTCCGGTGCGAGCGGTGGCATGAGAGCAATCGGTAGCTCCGGTTATCAACCGCTCCCGGCAAACCATATCGACTTTGCCGACTTGAAAAAGCTCGAATCCGACCTGCTATCGGCCGCGGGCGGCTTGGAACTTTTTGAGGAAAAGCTGCGCTCGTTTTTTCGTTCAGCAATTGACGAAGTGATTGATACGGCCCGAACAGGAAGGTTCTTCCTTGCCGATTTGGAGAAGACCGAAAAGACCTATCTCGGCACAAAGTTTGAAATGCTCTTGCGGGATTGGCTTCAGGTGCCTCGCGGAGTGACGCTAGACCTCTTAATTGGGGGCGAAGAAGTGGATGTAAAATCCACAACCATTGGGAAATCCGGTTGGATGATCCCGCGCGAAGCAATCGACCAGCTTTGCATACTCTTGCGAGTGAACGAGAAAAGATCACAATGCGCAGTAGGTTTAGTTAGGGCCCGAACGCCATATCTGCGACTTGGGAAAAATCAGGATAAGAAAACGAGTCTATCCGCGGAAGGAACCCAGAACATCTGGTGGGTCGTAGAGGACTTTCCATATACGCCCAATTTTTGGTCGTTGATCGACAAATCACTGCGCGAAAAAATTATGGCATCAGGGGGCGGTAGTAGACGAATTGCGGCAATGTTTGAGCAATGCCTAGAAACACCTGTTTCAAGGGTCGTGATCGCCAGCATAGGTGCCCAAGACGACTTTATGAGGCGAATTCGGCGAGGAGGAGGCGCGCGCGACTTTCTGGCACCGAAAGGCATAGCGATTCTCTATTCTGAAAACGACCGGGAGTTAATGCGATCCCTGGGTATGAAGTTCGGGAAGCGCGAGTTTGTGTCATATCGATCCAAAAATATTGAGGAAGCTGCCTTGCTTCGCGCCAGCAAACACATCGACTAATCCACCCAGTCCCTGCTCCGCGCAACAGCCTTGTTCCACTTGGCATAGAGCGTGGCCCGGCGATCCTCCGCCATCCCCGGCTGCCAACGTCTATCGACGCCCCAATTGGTGGTGATGTCCTGGGTCGAAGCCCAGTAGCCCACCGCCAGGCCCGCGGCATAGGCGGCGCCGAGCGCAGTGGTTTCGATCACTTTGGGGCGCACGACCGGCACGCCCAGAATGTCGGACTGGAACTGCATCAGCAGTTCGTTGACCACCATGCCGCCGTCGGTCCTCAGCTCCTTGATCTCGACGCCCGAATCGCGGGTCATCGCGTCGATCACTTCGCGGGTCTGGAAAGCGACCGCTTCGAGCGCGGCGCGGGCGAAGTGGGCTTTGGTGGCAAACCGCGTCAGGCCCGCGACCACGCCGCGGGCCTTGTCGTCCCAGTGCGGGGCGTAGAGGCCCGAGAAGGCCGGGACGATATAGACGTCGCCGTTGTCCTCAACACTGCGGGCCAACGCCTCGATCTCGCTGGCATTGCTGACCAGCCCCAGGTTGTCGCGCAGCCACTGGACCAGCGCGCCCGCGATCGAGATCGAGCCTTCGAGCGCATAGACCGCCGGGGCATCGCCGAGCTTGTAGCCGAGCGTGGTGAGCAGGCCGGAGGTGGAAGGAAACGGCTTCTCTCCGGTGTTCATCAGCATGAAGCAGCCGGTGCCGTAAGTGTTCTTGGCCTCGCCCGGCGCCAGACAGGCCTGCCCGAACAGCGCGGCCTGCTGGTCGCCCAGGATCCCCGCGAGCGACACGCCTTCGAGCACGCCTTTGCAAGTGCCATAGACTTCGCTTGAGGAACGGATTTCGGGCAGGCAGGCGCGCGGGATCTGGAACAGGGCGAGCACTTCAGGGTCCCAATCGAGGCTCTCCAGCTCCATCAACTGCGTGCGCGAGGCATTGGTGACATCGGTGATGTGCAGCCCCGTCAGCTGCCAGGCGAGCCATGTGTCGATCGTCCCGAACAGCAGCTCGCCAGCCTCGGCGCGCGCCTGCGCTCCCGGCACGTTATCGAGCAGCCAGCGCAGCTTCAGCCCCGAGAAATAGGTCGCCAGCGGCAATCCGGTCTTGCCGCGCAGCTTGTCCTGCCCGCCATCTGCGGTATGCGCGGCGACCAGATCGGCGGTGCGGGTGTCCATCCAGACCAGCGCATTGTGGACCGGCTGGCCAGTGGCCTTGTCCCACAGCACAGTGGTTTCGCGCTGGTTGGTGATCCCCACGGCGGCAAGTTCAGCCGGGGTCAGCCCGCCCTTGGCCAATGCGCCGGCGATCACCTTTTGCGTGTTGGCCCAGATCTCGCCCGCATCATGCTCGACCCAGCCGGGCTGCGGCATGATCTGGGCATGCTCCATCTGATCGACCGCCACGGTATTGCCGGCATGGTCGAAAACGATGAAGCGGGTGCTGGTGGTCCCCTGGTCGATTGCGCCAACGTAACGAGTCATGGTCTCTCCCTCTTGGCACCTCGCTATTTCAGGTCGTTAGGCGGAGCAAGGTTGAAGCGCGATCTGATTTGGTCATACTGCACCCATGCACCTGGCCTTCCTGCTCTTCCCGAACGTCACCCAGTTGGACCTGACCGGCCCGGCGCAGTTCCTCTCGCGCCTGCCCGGTGCCAAAGTCGATCTGGTCTGGGAGAGCATCGCCCCGGTACCGACCGATGCCGGGTTCTCGATCCTGCCCACCGCAACCTTTGCCAATGTTCCCGCCGCCGATCTGATCTGCGTACCCGGCGGAATGGGGATCGCCGACGTGATCGACCATGCCCCGGCGCTCGATTGGGTGCGGCAAGTGGGTAGCGGGGCGCAATGGGTGACCAGCGTCTGCACCGGCGCGCTGGTGCTGGGCGCTGCGGGTTTGTTGGAAGGCTACAAGGCCACCACCCACTGGGCCTGGCATGACAAGCTGGCGCTGTTCGGGGCCGAGCCGGTTCAGGCCCGCCACGTGATCGACCGCAACCGCGCGACCGGCGGCGGGGTGACCGCGGGGATCGACTTTGCCCTGGCGCTGATGCGCGAAATCGCAGGTGAGGACCACGCCCGGATGGTCCAGCTCGCGCTCGAATACGATCCCGCCCCGCCGTTTGACAGCGGCAGCCCGGCCAAGGCCGGAGCCGAGCTGATCGCCGCCTATCAGGCCCGCGCCGCGCGGCTTGCGCCCGACCGGATGGCCCGGCTCGAGGCTTCGGCGCAGCGGCTGGGCTTTGTGGGCGGCGAGCGATGAGGTACCGGCGCAGCCTGGGCCTGGCCGCGCTGCTGCTGGCTGAAAGCGTTACGCAGGCCGCCCCCGCGCGGCCGCCGGTCATCGAAACGGTTGCTCCGGCCCCGGCTTCGGCCAAGAAAGCCGAACCCAAAATCCATGTCTCAGAAGATGGCGAGACTGTCTATTTCACCGGAATGCTCAGCGAAGGCAGCTTCCTGAAGTTCGAGGCGGTGCTGCGCGATGCGCCCAAGGCCAGGCGGCTCATCCTTGGCTCGATCGGCGGGCTGACCGTCGAAGGCCGCCTGATCGCCGCGCTGGTGCGCAAACGGCGGCTGGACACCCATGTCGAATTCTACTGCGCCTCGGCCTGCACCCAGGTCTTCGTATCCGGGCGCGAGCGGGTGATCGGTCCCAGGGCCAAGCTGGGCTTTCACCAGGCGGTGGTGGTGGACAAGGAAGGCCAGGCCAAGGGCGTGCGCCGCGCGACCGAGCGCAAGCTTCACCCGACGCTGATCTATGGCATCAACGGCAACGACACGCTGCGGCTGGCCTATGAACAAGCCGGGATCGATCCCGCCTTCATCGCCAAGGTGCTGGATACCCGCCATGCCGACATGTGGGCGCCCGAGGCCAAGGAACTTCTGGCCGCGCGGGTTGTCACGCGCCAGGCCGCAGCCGCTGAAGCAGCGCTGCCGGGCGGCGGCCCCGGCGAAAGCGAAGTCCGCGCGCTGCTGGGCGGCAAGGTGCTGTGGCGCCAGGCCGCGCTCAGCGTCCCGCGCGAACATGCCGAAGCCGTGGATGAGGTGTGGCTCTGGGCCAACAGCGGCGTCTCGCTCGACGCTGCGATAGCCGTCGCCCGTGCGCGGCTGATGACCGCTCTGACCCCGCGCCTGCTCAGTGCCAGCGATGCGCAGCTGGGCCGCCTGCTCGCGCTCAGGGGCCGCACCGCGCGAGAGCAGCGCGCGCTGGACTATCCCGAATGCAGCGCAGCCGATCCGCTCGAAACACAGCGCGATGCCGCATCAACCAGCAAGGCCGACAGCGCCGAAGACCGCTTGATCGCCGAAATAGTAGCCGCTCCGCCGGTGCAAAAGCCGCCCACCCGCGAAGAAGCGCAGGAGGTGTTCTGGAAAGAGGTCATGCCAGCTTTCGCCAAAGCCTATCGCCGCGGCGATACCGAAAGCGCCAGGGCCCTGTGCGGCTATTCGCACCGGGTGATCGAGACCATCGATGCGCTGCCCGCGGACAGACGGATCAAGGCTTTCCGGGCGATGCTGGCGCTGCCCGAGTGGTCCAAAGTCTAGCGCGTAGTCGCTGCGAACTTGCGGCGATCCATTTCAAGCTTGACCAGAGTATCGAGGTAGCTGCGGGCCAGCCGAAGCTCGCTGTCGTTCTCGCGGTCCCAGCCCTGTTCGGCCAGGTAATCGATGAAGGCGCGGTCCTGTTCGGCGCTGCGTTCGGCCTTGCGCGTCAGACTGGCACGGTTGCTGCCAAAATAGGCCTCGATCGGCGCGGCGCGGCGCGTGCCCTCGGCTTCGACCAGCTGGCCCATGGCTTCGACCGAGAGCGAATGAAAGGCATAGTCGCGCGCAATCCCGGCCCGGGCGAGCGTCCAGCGATGCGCCGTGCGGCAGCGGTTCCTGGCTTCGCTGAGCAGCCGTTCGGCCACCATCATGCCGCGCATCCAGTTGGCCCGGTCCTCGCCGGTATCGCCATAGCGCACGAACATCAGCACCAGCGCGATCTCGCGGTCCTCGCTGCTCAGCGCCTGTTCGACGCAGCGCACCGAATTGGCCGGAACCTCTTGCGCCAGCGCGGGCAGCGGCAGCAGCAGCGCCAGGGCGGCGATCCAGCGGGTAGAGAGGAAACGTGTCATGGCCCGCGCAATGTGCCGCGTGCGGCCTCGCTTGTCGAGCATGGCAAATCGACAAAAAAGTGGCCCGGCGGTCAGGGGGACCGCCGGGCCGTGCCTGGAAGGGACAGGCAGAGGAGTTGCTTTTAGCGCAGCAGCGACAGCACGTTCTGCTGGCTCTGGTTGGCCTGGGCGATCATCGCGGTCGAAGCCTGCGAGAGGATCTGGGCCTTGGCCATCGCGGTCGTTTCGGCCGAATAGTCGGCGTCTTCGATTCGGCTGCGCGCGTCAGACAGGTTGGTCGAAGTGTTGGTCAGGTTGTTGACCACCGATTCGAGCCGGTTCTGCCCCGCACCCAGCGAAGCCCGGGCCGAGTTGATCGTGTCGAGTTCGGTATCGATCGTGCCCAGCAGGGTGTTGGCGGCCGTGGCGGTCGAAACGTCGTAGGACCCGGCGGCACCGCCGCTGGCGGCCAGCGCAGTCAGGTCGGCCATGGCCAGATCGACCGTGTCGGCCCCATCGGCACCGGTCTGGACCGTGACAGTCGCGACCGAAGCGTCGAACAGGTTGACGCCGTTGAACTTGCTGTTGGTGATGACCTGGTCGATCTGCGCGGTCAGCTCGTCAACTTCGGTCTGCATATAGGCGCGGTCGGTGGCGTCCTGATAAGTGCCCGAGGCCGACTGGACCGCCAGTTCGCGCACGCGCTGCAGCATGTTGGTGACTTCGCTGAGCGAGCCTTCGGCGGTCTGCGCCAGCGCGATACCGTCGTTCGAGTTGCGGATCGCCTGGTTCATGCCGCGCACCTGTGCGGTCATGGAGGTGGCGATCGCGAGGCCGGCGGCATCGTCCTTGGCGCTGTTGAGGCGCTTGCCGGTGGACAGGCGTTCCATCGCCGTGCCCAGCATCTTGGCAGCCGAGTTCGAAGCATTGGCGGCGCGGATCGCGCCGATATTGGTGTTGATGACAGTCATGGATAACTCCCGTGGATAGTCCCGTAACGCCAGCCGGGCGGACCATCCGTCACGGCTTGCCCCACAAAGAGCGGATGATTGGCGGGAAAGTTAAGGGGGGCGGGAAGAGATCGACCAGAGCTCAGGACATTCCCCTAAGTAACTGACCTAGGCCTTAAATTACCAAACAGTTTGACGTTCTGCGCGCATTACAGGCCCCGAAGTATGGTTAATCAGGGGATCACGATGAACATTGGACTGGCAGCGAGCGAAAGCGCGGAACGGATGCACGCACCGCTGGTGCAGCGCGCTTCAGCGATCCTGGGTTCCTCCGCTCCGGGCTCCGCCCCGATGCTGCGCGGCAAGAGTGATCCGCAGCCCGTCGGCCCCGCACCTTGCGTCACACTGGAACGCGGCGCGGCGAATGCGCTGACCCGTGATGGTGCCCGCGGGCGCCATACCCTCACTTACCGCGACCCGGCGGGCGATGCTCCGCTGGCCGCACTGCTGGCGGCACTGGCCACGCCGGGCATGCCGATCGCCGCCGATCCTGAAACACTCTCGGTCCTCGCCCTGGCCGACCGGCTGGCCAGGAGCGAGATCCCTGTTCTCATCAATGGCCCGACCGGCACCGGCAAGGAAGTGCTGAGCCGCTTCATCCACGCACGCAGCCCGCGAGCGGACAAGGCGTTTGTGGCAGTCAACTGCGCGGCGATGCCCGAGACCATGCTCGAAGCGCTGCTGTTCGGCCACCGCAAGGGCGCTTTCACCGGCGCAAGCGAAGCCAACGAAGGCTTCTTCCGTGCGGCCGATGGCGGGACGCTGTTGCTCGACGAGATTGCCGAAATGCCGCTCTCGCTTCAGGCCAAGCTGCTGCGCGCCTTGCAAGAGGGCGAGGTGGTGCCGATCGGATCGACCCAGCCGATCAAGGTTGACGTCCGCGTGATCGCCTGCGCCAACCGCGATCTGCCGACCGAAGTGGCCGAGGGCCGGTTCCGCCCCGACCTCTATTACCGGCTCAACGTCTTCCCCTTGGCTTTGCGGCCCTTGCGCGAACGGGCAGAGGACATCGCCCCGCTGGCTTTCGCGATGGTGCTGCGCCACGCCGCGCCGGGCCGGGCCCTGCCGTGGATTTCCGAAGCCGCGCTGGCGATGCTGCGGCTGCACGGCTGGCCGGGCAATGTCCGCGAGCTGGAAAACGTGATGCGCCGCGCACTGCTCCTGGCCGATGGCCAGGGCGAGATCACTCCGGCGCACATTGCCTTCGATCAGCCCGCGCGGCTGGTGAGCGACAGCGCGGTCGTGCCGCAAAGCGAACCGCGCCGCCTCTCCAACATCGTCCAGATCCACGAAGCCAAGGCGATCATGGAAACCCTGGCGGCCTGCAATGGCAGCCGCGTCGCTGCTGCACGCCAGCTTGGCATTTCCGAACGCACCCTGCGCTACCGTCTCGCCTCCTTCCGTGACGCTGGCCTCGCTGTCGCTGGAGCCGGACGATGAACGGCGTCGGCGGTATCGGAGGGGCAGGCGGGATCCAGCAGATCCTGGCGCTGCGCCAGCAAATCCTCGACCGGTCGAACCTGCTCCAGCAGGTCCACACCCAGGCCCAGGCCCCTGAAGGTCCGGCCGCCCCGCAAGGCCCGGCCGGGCAATTCGGCGATGCGCTGAAGAATGCCCTGAGCGACGTATCGGGGATTCAGGAGAAGGCCTCCAACCTCTCAGCCGCTTACGAACGCGGCGAGGTTACCGACATCGCTGCGGTGATGCTGGCGCGCCAGGAATCCGGAATCGCCTTTGAAGCCACGCTGCAAGTCAGGAACCGCCTGCTGTCCGCCTACCAGGACATCATGCGGATGGGAGTCTAATTGAATGAGCGAGCTTGTAGCCTCTCCCCAAACACCGCTGGCCTCGCAGGGCGCGGGCACGCCGCTGGAGCGCCTGCGCGGGCTGAGCGGCCAACCGCTGGTCAAGCGCACGCTGCCCTGGTTCCTGGGTGCGGCCGCGCTGGGCGGGGTTGCCTTGACCTGGTCGGTGCTGAGCCCGGCCCCGCAGCGGATCCTCTATTCCGAACTGGGCGACAACGAACGCGCCGGCGTGGTCTCCAGTCTGGAGAAGGCCGGGATCGCTTACCAGATCGACAACCAGACCGGCACGCTGACCGTGGGGGAAGACGATCTTTACCGCGCGCGGATGCTGGTGGCCCAGGATGGCGCCTTGGCTGTACCCGATGCCACCACCTCGCTTGACAGCCTGCCACTGGGGGCCAGCCGCACACTCGAAGGCGAGCGCCTGAAAGGCGCGCGCGAACATGAATTGCAGCTGACGATCCAGGAAATCGACGGGGTCGAAAGCGTCCGCGTGCATCTGGCCGAGGGCAACAAATCGGTCTTCGTGCGCGATGAAGCCGCGCCATCGGCCTCGGTGATGGTGCGCATGGCCAAGGGCCGCCAGCTTTCCGACAGCCAGGTCGCGGCGATCGTCAATCTGGTCGCCGGATCGGTGCCGGGCATGTCGGCCGATGCGGTGCGCGTCGTCGATCAGCGCGGGCGGCTGCTGTCCGAAGGCGGCGGCGCCGAGAGCGACCGGATCGAGCTGCAGGGACGGCTGGAAGAAAAGCTGCGCACGCAAGTCGATACCCTGCTGCTGCCGATGCTGGGGGCGGGCAATTTCTCCAGCGAGATCCAGGTTGAACTCGACATGGATCAGGTCACTTCGGCGCGCGAGCGTTATGACAAGGACGGCGTGGTCCGCAGCGAAACGCAGCAGAGCTCACAAGTTGCGGGCGTGCCCGGCCAGGCCGGCGGCGTGCCCGGACAGCTGTCCAACACGCCCCCGCCCGCTGCCACCGTCAACCCGGCGGCTCCGCTGGCTGGTCAGGCCAATCCGACGGCGGCAGCGGCGATGAACGGCGAAAGCTCGGCCAGCCGGACCTATGAGCTGGGCCGCGAAGTCTCGGTCGCCAACACTTCACCCGGCAAGCTCAAGCGGATTTCGGTCGCGGTGGCGATCAGCCAGGAAGCGATGAAGAAAGCCAAGCCCGGCGATATCGAACAGATCAAGGCGCTGGTCGCCGCCGCCACCGGGATCGATCCCCAGCGCGGCGATCAGATCCAGGTCCTGGTCCGCCCGTTCGAGCCGGTCCCCGAAGAGGCGCTGGCGTTCTACGAAGCGCCGTGGTTCGCGATGGTGGTGCGTTCGGTGGTCGCCTTGCTGGCGGTGCTGCTGGTGCTGCTGATGGGGGTACGCCCGCTGATCCGCGCGCTCAGGCGCGAACCCGGTAGTGCTCCGCTGGCCGACGATGCCGCCGATGGCGAAGTCGCCGCGCGGCCGGCAGTCAATCCGGCAACCGGTGAAGTCGATTCAGCATTGCTGGGACGCCAGGTCGGTCTTGCCCAGCGGATCGTCGCCGAAAAGCCCGATGAAGCGCTCGACGCGCTGCGCACGATGCTGGGCCAACCCAAGCCGGAGGCCGCACAATGAGCGAACAGTTGCTTGGCCTTGGCGATGCCGAACGCGCCGCGGTGATGATCATGCTGCTGGAAGAAGACCAGGCCGCGCAGATCCTGGGCCAGTTGGGCCCCGAGGAACTGCAGGTGCTGGGCGAGAAGATGTGCGCACTGGGCCAGATCGGTCCCGAGCAGATCACCCAGGCGATCAGCGGCTTCGTTAACAGCGCCCAGACCCAGAGGATCAGCGCACGCGGGCGCAACGATCATGTCCGCCGGATCATGACCGCCGCGGTGGGTGAGGTGAAGGGCGAAAACCTGATGCAGCGGATCCTGCCGCCCGGCACCGAGACCGGCCCGGCGATCGAACTGGCCCGCTGGCTGACCCCGCAGTCGTTGATCCCGCTGATCAAGGGCGAACACCCCCAGGCCGTGGCAGTGCTGCTGGTCCAGCTTGAACCCGATGTGGCCGCGCAGCTGCTCCATTCGCTGCCGGCAGACGAACAGACCGCCGTGGTCCACCGCGTCGCCACTCTGGGCAGCGTCTCGCCTGAGGCAATCGCCATGCTCGAGGCACTGCTCGAAAGCCGGATCGCCGAACGCCACGGCAAGGCCGCATTGGCGCTGGGCGGGGCCAAGCAGGCCGCCGACATTATCAACCAGGTGGGCAAGGCCGCCGAAAAGCGGATCATGCCCGAGATAAGCAAGCTCGACAAAGCGCTGGCGCGCGAAATCGAAGCCGAGATGTTCAAGTTCGAACACTTGTTCGCGCTTGATGCCCAGGCGATGGGCGCGCTGCTGCGCGAGGTCGAGAGCGAGGTGCTGATCGACGCGCTGAAAGGCACCGCAGAAGAGCAACGCGAGGTGTTCTTCCGCGCCATGTCGAGCCGCGCCGCCGACGGCGTCAAGGATGAGATCGCAGCGCGCGGCCGCCTCAAGATGGCCGAAGTGCTCGATGCGCAAAAGACCATGGTCGCGGTCGCCCGGCGGCTTGCAGCGGACGGAGTGATCCAGTTCGGCGCGGGCGGCGGGGACGACGAATATGTCTAAGTCCGCCGCCAAGCCTTCAAATCCGTTCGTCCCGAGCGAAGTCGAGGGATTGCCGCAAACGCGACCCCTCGACTTCGCTCGGGGCGAACGGGATTGGGGGGGCGCACTGCCATTTGCCGCGCTAGCGGGGTCGGCTGGCTTCACCAGCGACCCGCGTTTTGGCGGCGGCATGCCGATCCCCGAGCCGCTCGAGGCCGAAGACCCGCTGACGCGGGCCTGGCAGGACGGCCACGCCGCCGGTTTCGCGCAGGCCCACCAGGCTGCGCACGAACTGGCCGAGGCCGAGGCCAAAGGGCGAGCGGCCATCGAGCTGTCACTCGCCCGGCTCGATGCCGAATTGGCCGAGCAATTGCGGCAAAAGCTGTTCGCCACGGTCGAGGCGCTTTGCGCGGCAGCAATCGCTCCGTTAGCGCTAGACCAGGCGGCGCTGGCCGCGCGGGTCGAACGCGCCGCCGCGATGCTGGCCCGCGCCGACGATGACAAGCTGCTGCGGCTGAACCCCGATGACCTCAAGCTGGTCGGCAAACAACTACCCAAGGGACTGGAAGTCCAGGCCGACCCCGCGCTCGAACGCGGGGCGATTCGGATCGAAAGCCAATTGGGCGGGGTCGAGGACGGCCCGGCCCACTGGCGCCGCGCGATTGCCGAGGCACTGGCGCAGTGCTGAAACTGTTCGACCCACTGCTCAGCGACCTCTCGCAAGCCCGCATCGACTTGGCCCCGGGCCGCTTCGGCCTGCTGGCGGCCTGCGATGGCGGGCTGCTCGAAGTGACCGGCCTTGCCGCCCCGGTCGGCGCGCTGTGCCGGGTCGCGCATGGCCCGGGCGAGCCGCTGACCGCCGAAGTGATCGGCTTTCGCAACGGCCGGACGATGATGATGCTGCTGGGTGATACAGTGATGCTGCGCCCCGGTGCGCGGGTGCGGACCGAAGGACGGCCGGGGATGCTCCCCGTGGGTGAGGCATTCCTGGGCCGCGCGGTCGACGGGCAAGGCCTGCCGATCGACGGCGGTGCGCCGATCCACGCCCATGCGCAGTGGCCCGCCGGGGGCGTGCGCACTGGCGCGCTCGATCGCAGCGGCGTTCGCGAAACTTTCGATACCGGCGTGCGCGCGCTCAATGCCCTGACCACTTTCGGGGTCGGCCAGCGGATCGGGATCATGGCCGGATCGGGGGTCGGCAAATCGGTCCTGCTCGACATGATCGCAACCGGCGCCGAGGCCGAAGTGGTCGTCGTCGGCCTGATCGGCGAGCGTGCCCGCGAAGTGTCCGATTTCGTCGAACGCCATATGGCGGGGAGCAAACGCGAACGTACTGCAGTGATCGCGGTGCCCGCCGACCATGCCCCCAACCTGCGGCTGCGCGGGGCCTTGCTCGCCACGAGCCTGGCCGAACAGTTCCGCGCGCAGGGCCGCAAGGTGCTGCTGATCATGGACAGCCTGACCCGCGTGGCGCACGCCGCGCGCGAGATTGCGCTGCTGCTGGGCGAGCCCGGCGCCGCGCGCGGCTATCCGCCCTCCAGCTTGGCGGCAATCACCAAGCTGGTCGAGCGCGCGGGCAATTCGGCGCAAAGCGGCGGCTCGATCACCGGGCTCTACACAGTGCTGGCCGATGGCGACAACCAGGACGATCCGGTAGTCGATACCGCGCGCTCGATCCTGGATGGGCACGTGGTGCTCAGCCGCGAGCTGGCCCAGCGCGGGCAGTATCCGGCAATCGACATTGCCGCTTCGCTCAGCCGGGTGATGGACGATATCGTGCCCCCCGAACACGCCGCGCTGGCCCGCGAATTTCGCGCGCTTTCCGCCAGTTATGAGGCCAACCGCGACCTGGTGCTGATGGGCGCCTATCGCCAGGGCGCCGATCCGCAGCTCGACCGGGCGATTGCCATGCACGAGGCGCTGGCGCAGTTCCTCAGCCAGCCGGCGCGCAGCACTGTGCCGCTGGAGCCCAGTGTCGCGGCGCTGACCGCGCTGCTGACCCATGCACCCTGAAGCCCGCCGCCTGCACCGCCTGAGACGGCTCGAGAAAGTCCGCGCGATTGCCAAGCAGGCCGCCGCGCAGGAAGCAGCCGCGGCCGAAGGGACATTGGCGCAGCTGAGGGCGCTGGCCGACAAGACCCGCGCGATGGCCGATGACTATCGCACCCGCAGTGCGCTCCACGATGGGCAGGAGCTGCGCCAGCTCGGCCTGTTTGTGGCGGGCCTCACCAGCATTTCCACCACCACATTGCGCGATGCCGCACAGGCCCAGACCGTGGCCGACCGCAAGCAGGAAGAACTCGCGCTGGCCGAACGCCGCCGGGCGGCGGTGGAAGACCGCGCCACGGCCGGCCAGCGCGCGCTGGAACTGCGCCAGGCCAGCCCGATACTCGGCGCCCGCCGCGCGGTTGGCACGGTGCTTGAATAGTCTGTTCAAGACCCGCGCGCGAGGAGCCATGCCGATGATCCAGTCCCCTTCCCTGTCCGCCCTCAGCATGATCCCCGCCGCGGGCGACTTGCCTTTGCCCGCCATGCCTGAAGGCGCGGAACTGACGGATTTTAGCGCTTTGCTGGCGCTGACGACCGGCCAGGCCGCCCCCGCCGCCGCCGCTGGCACGGCACTTTCTGGCGAAGTCGCAACCCCGGCTGCAGCGCTTGCCGATGCGGCAACGCCCGGCAAGACTTTGCCGCCCGGCCTGCCGTTTGCCGTGCCGATTGCCGAACCCGAAAGCGTTGCGGCCAAGCCCAAGACCGACACCCCCGATCTCTGCACCCTGCCGCTGCCCGCCGTGCCGCTGGCCAAGACCGACGTGCCGATCCAGCGCGTTCCCGGCCAGGGCAAGGTGCTGCCCGAAATCGATGCCGTGCCGGTGATGGAACCCGCACCCGCGCTGCCGCAGGCAACGCTGCCCGCACTGCTTGAGGCTATTCCGACAGCGCCAGTCATCGCGGCCGCACCGCCGCTTCCGGGTCAGGTTCCGGTGATGGAGCAGCCCAGCGAACCCAAAGGTGATCGCCCGTCATCGGGCGGTGCGACGCCCCAACCCGCCCCCACCGCGCTGGCCCATGCCAATCCGCGTGCCGCCTTCCTGCGCGCCGAAGCGCCGGGCCCGCGCGGGACCGAACAGGGCGTTCCGTCCGCCGCCCAGGCCCCCGCAGTGCAGCCTTCCGCCGCGCAGCCCGCTGGCGCCGCGCCGCAGCCGGTTGCTCCCCAACCCATCGCTCAGGTGCGGATCGAACTGGCCCCCGTTCCGCCAGTGATGCGCGCGCTGGCCAAGGACGACTTGCGCCCCGCCCCAGTTGCCGCACTACCCGAGCTCCCCGTCACTTCGGCAACCACCAGTGCGCCCACCGCTGCCAGCGCCGCACAGGTTCCACTGGCCCACCAGCCGCTGCCGCTGGCCGATCGCCCGCAGGATTTTTCCGCGCTGATCGACCGGCTGGTTGCCGCGCGCGAGGCGGCCGGGCCGCAAAGCGTGTCGGTTAGCGTGGCCCACGCCGAATTCGGCCAGGTCCACTTGCGCTTCCGCCAGGACGAGGCCGGGATTTCGGTGGCCATGGCCAGCGCCGATCCGGCCTTTGCCCGCGCCGCCAGCGCCATGCCGCCGGTCCTGCCAGTCAGCGATCCGCAGAGCGGCCAGTTCCAGAACGGCCAGCGCCAGGACAGCAGCGCGGCTTCCGGCCAGTCCGGTACCGGCCAGCAGCGCGGCTCCACAAGTGAGCGCCAGGGCGACCAGCCGAACAGCAACCACACGCCGCGCCACGCCCATCCGGAAAGGCAGCAGCGCCGCGCGGGCATCTTTGCCTGATCCAGCCATTCGAAGGGGTAACCAACAATGAGTGACAAGAGCGACAAGGACGACAAGCCCAAGAAGAAGAAGGGCAAGGGCCTGCTGATGAAAGCCCTGATCGGCCTGGTGCTGGTCGGGGCCGGAGGCGGCGGGACATTCGCGCTGGTTCAGGCCGGGATGATTGGCGAAGGCGAAAAGGCCGAGAAGAAAGAGAAAGACATTCCCAAGCTGGTCAAGAAGGGCGAGGAGGATCCCTATGCTCCCAAGACCGAGGCCAAGGAAGGCGAAGGGGCAGGACCCGAAATCGAAGGCGAAGGCGGCAGCGAGTACAAGACCAGCTATTACGCCTTCACCGAGGATTTCACTTCGAACCTCAAGAACTCCAGCGCCTTGGTGCAGATCAACCTGGCCTGCTCGACCCGCCGCGATGGCCGGGTGCTGCTGTGGCTCAAGAAGCACGAACTCGCGATCCGCAGCGCGGTGCTGGTGGTGCTGGCCGATACGCCCGAGGAAGATGCTTTCACGCCAGACGGCAAGGAGCGCCTGCAAAAGCGGCTGACCGCGGCGATCAACCAGGTCCTGACCGATACCGAAGGCTTCGGCGGGGTCGATCAGGTCTATTTCAAAAGCTTTCTGGTCCAGTGAGGCCCGAGCGCGCCTTTGTCGCCGAGCGGGTGGCTGCGCAGCACTGCGCCGAGCTGCTGCGCCGCGGCCCCGAACCGGCCGCGCTGCTGCCCGCGCTGCGCCGGCTGGGCGAAAAGATCGCCCGCCAGCTCGCCCCCGCGCTCGCCGCGCTGCTTGGCGGTGACGAACCGGCGGTGACCCCGCTTGCCCCGCTTGAGCAGAGCGAGGTCGAGCTGACCCAGGCAGTCGGCACGCTCGCCGCCAACAGCCTGCTTGCCACCTCCACGCCGGGGGTCACTCTGCTCGCCTCGGTCGATGGTCTGGCGATGTTGCGGCTGGTTGACCGTGCCTTCGGCGGCAAGGGCGAGGCCAGCGGGCCCTTGCCTGAACGCTTTCCGCATTCGGCCGAACTGATGATCGCCAAGGTCGAAGCCTTGTTGGCCAAAGTATTGGGCGCGGCGCTGGGCCAGGGCGAGCTGCGCGCGCTGCGCCGCGATCCGAGCCTCAGCGAGCTCGCGCCCTTTCCGGCCGGGGCCAAGCTGGCGGTGCTGCCGATCGAGGTGATGGAAGGGGCCAAGGCGCCGTGGAAACTGACCCTCGCGCTGCCGCTGGTGCAGTTGCCCAAGCTGCTGGGCGGCAGCGACACCGGCGGTGCGCCGCGCGGCCCAGGCGCTGCCGATCCCGCCGCCGCGCCTTTTGCCGATGTGCCGCTGCCGCTGACCGCGCGGCTGGTCGATATGAAAGTGCCGCTCTCGACCGTGGCCGCGCTCGAACCGGGCCAGGTGCTGCCGGTTGCGGTCGCCCGCGCGGTGCCGATTGCGATCGGCGAACAAGTGATCGCGCGCGGCACCGTGGGCACCCAGGACGATTGCGTCGCCCTCAAACTAACCCAGCTAGCCAATTGATTTCAGGGGAATTTGCATGACCATCCATACCCGCGGGTTCGACCTTTTAAGGGAAGTTGATGTCCGCCTGTCGGTCGAACTGGGCCGCACCGATATGAAGCTGAAAGACGTGCTCGCACTGGGCGAGGAAAGCGTTGTGATGCTCGAGCGGCTGACCGACGAACTGCTTGACGTTCACGTCAACGGCAAACTGATCGCGCGCGGCGAGATCGTTGCGCAGGGTAACCGCTTTGGCCTGAGGATCGTCGAGATGGCCGGCCAGCCGGCAGCGGAAGGTGACGCGGCATGATCTGGTATGTGATCAAGCTGATCGTGATCCTGCCCCTGATCGCTGCACTCGCCTGGGGCTGTCTCAAGCTGGCGCAGAAACTGCAAGGCAAGCTGGGCGTGAGCCCGGCGGGCACCAAGTCGGTCCGGATTATCGAGACCACGATGCTTTCGCCCACGCTCAAGCTGGCAGTGATCGAATTCCACGGCCGCGAGATTTTGGTTTCGGCCTCGCGCCAGGGGCTGACCCGACTGGCTGAAGCTCCGGCGCGGGAGGTGGGGGAATGAAACGCCTTACCGCCGCAATAGCTGCCCTCCCATTCCTGCTCCTCCCCGCCATAGCCCACGCCCAGACCGCGATCCCCGGCGCGCTGGACCGGGCCTTGGCGCAGACCAGCCCGGCCGCGGGCCCGGGCATGTCGCTGTCGCTGCAACTGCTGCTGGTCATGGGGCTGCTCACGCTGCTGCCCGGGCTGATCCTGATGATGACCAGCTTCACCCGGATCCTGGTGGTGATGTCGATCCTGCGCCAGGCGCTGGGGCTTCAGCAGAGCCCGCCCAACCAGGTGCTGATCGGGCTGGCGCTGTTCCTCTCGCTGTTCGTGATGGCCCCGACGCTCAGCCAGGTGAACTCCAAGGCAATCGAGCCTTATGCGGCCGGGACAATCAACGCCGAACAGGCCTTTGCCGCAGGTGGGGCCGAGTTCCACAAATTCATGATCCGCCAGACCCGGCAGAAGGACCTGCAAATGTTCGCTGAAATGGCCAAGGCCCCGCGCTTCGCCCGCGCCGAGGACGTGCCCTTCTCGATCCTGCTTCCGGCCTTTGTCACCAGCGAGCTCAAGACCGCGTTCCAGATCGGCTTCATGCTGTTCCTGCCATTCCTGGTGATCGACCTGGTGGTCGCCTCGGTCTTGATGAGTCTGGGGATGATGATGATGAGCCCGACCATCGTTTCCTTGCCGTTTAAGTTGTTGCTGTTCGTGCTGGTCGATGGCTGGGCGCTGCTGATGGGCAGCCTGGCGGCGAGTTTCGGGTGATGGATGACACCGCCTCGCTCCTTTCCCTCGCCGACCGGATGCTGTGGGTTACCGCGCTGGTCGCAGCGCCCGTGCTGCTCGCCAGTCTGGCAGTCGGCCTGGTGGTCGGGATCATCCAGGCCGCGACATCGGTTAACGAACAGACGCTGACTTTCGTGCCCAAGCTGGCCGCGATTGCGCTGGTGCTGGTGGTGTTCGGCGCCTCGATGCTGGGGCTGCTGGGCGATTTCACGGCTGAGATCTTCGCCCGGATCGCGAGCACCGCGCGGTGAATGCACTTTCGTTCGGCTATGGCGCGATCGAAGCCGACCTGTGGCGGCTGGTCTTTGCGATGACCCGGATCGGCACCGCGCTGGTCGCCGCACCGTTCTTCAGCGCGGCGGCGGTGCCGGTGCAATTGCGCGTGGCGATCGCCGGCGCGCTGGCGGTCATGGCGATCACCTGGCTGCCGGTAACGATTCCACCCGCTACCCTATCGCTGGCGGGAATGCTGGCACTTGCCGCCGAAGTGCTGATCGGGCTGAGCCTGGGCTTTGTCCTCCAGCTCTCGTTCGCCGCCCCGGTGCTGGCGGCCGAGCAGATCGGCGGGGCGATGGGGCTGAGCATCGCCAGTTCGGTCGATCCGGTCAGCGGGGCGCATTCGCCTGCCTTGGGGCAGTACTTTACAGTGCTTTTGACCGTTATCTTCCTGGGCCTCGGCGCGCATCTGACCTGGCTGCAACTGGTGCTCGAGAGCTATTCGGTATTTCCCCCCGGCGCGGCCTGGCTGGCACCCGAACGCCTGCATGAGATTGCCCTCTTCGGAACGCAGATGTTTGTCGCCGCCGTGGCGATTGCCTTGCCAGTGACGCTGATCCTGCTGCTCGTGCAGATGGTGACCGGCGTGCTGAGCCGCTCGGCCCCCTCGCTCAACCTCTTTGCGCTGGGTCTGCCTGCGGGTGTGCTGGCGGGGATCGCCGGACTGATCCTGGCCGCGCCGCTGCTGGCCGACCAGTTGACCGAGCTGTCAGGTGACGCGATCGAACAGGCGGGGGCAGTGCTGCGGCGATGAGCGAGGAAAAAACCTTTGCCCCAACCGAGAAGCGCAAACGCGACGCCGCGCTCAAAGGTGATGTCCTGCGTTCGGGCGACATGGCGACCGCGATCGCCATGCTGGTCGGGGCAGTCTGGCTGAAGTTTGCCGGGCCGTGGCTGTTCGCGCGGATGCAAAGCGGCGCGCGCGCCGGGCTCAGCTGGGATCGCGGCGCGATCGAGGATTTCAACCCCGCCGCGATGATCCTGCGGCTGGGGCTGGATGTGCTGCCGCCCTTGCTGCTGCTGGCGCTGAGCGTGCTGATCGCGGTGCTGGCGGTGCAGCTGGGCCCGGCCGACGGACGCTGGGTGGGCGCAAGCATGCTGCCCAAAGGCTCGCGGATCGACCCCTTGGCGGGGCTCAAGCGAATGTTCGGTCCGACCGGTTGGATCGAGGCTGGCAAAGGCATCCTGAAAGTGCTGGTGCTGGGCGCAATCGCCTGGTTCTGGGGCAAGGCGCATCTGGACGAATTGCTGGGCCTGGGCCGCGGGGCATCGCTGGGGCATGGCCTGGTGCTGGCTTGGCGGGCGCTGACCGATCTGCTGTTCCTGCTGGCGGGCGGACTCTTGCTGATCGCGCTGATCGACTGGCCGATCCAGTGGTGGCGCCGCATGCAGCGCCTCAAGATGAGCAGCCAAGAAATGCGCGACGAGCACAAGGAAAGCGACGGATCGCCCGAACGCAAGGCCGCCCAGCGCCAGCGCGCCCGCCAATATGCCACCGGCGCGGTCGCCAAGGCGATGAGCAGCGCGCAATTCGTGCTGACCAACCCGACGCATTTTGCGGTCGCGATGTCCTATGATCCGCTCAAAGCCGCCGCCCCGGTGGTGCTGGCCAAGGGCCGCGGCGACAAGGCCATGGCGATGAAGGACCTGGCCCGCGAGCTGGAGTTGCCGATGCTCGAAGTGCCCGCCCTGGCCCGCTCGGTCTATTTCACCACCCGCGAGAACCAGGTAATCCGCGAGGAGCTTTACGCCGCGGTCGCCACGGTCCTGGCCTTCGTGCTTTCGCTGCGCCGGGGCGAGACGCCGGTACTGCCCGCAATCGAGGTGCCGGCGGCGTTGCGCTTCGATCCCGATGGCCGCCAGGATCCTGCCGCCAGCGCTTAAGACCCGCCCGCAAATGCCGTCCTTCACATCATGCCGACCAATTCCGTCACCTCTTCGATCGTCCAGACGCTAGGCGGCGGCAGCGGGATCGACATGGCGGCGCTGGCGGAAAGTCTGGCCACTGCCCAGTTCGCCACGCGGATCGACCGGCTCACGCTGCAATCCGAAGTGCTCGACCGGCAGATCTCGGCAGTCTCAACCCTGCGCAGCCAGATCACCCAGCTGGCCAGCGCGGTGGGCGAACGCGTGCGCACCGGCGACCTTGCGGTCCAGCCGACGATTACCAATGGCTCGGTCGCGGCGGTGACCAAGGGCATTGCCAGCGGATCGGGCACTTACAGCCTCGAAGTCACCGAGCTGGCCGCTGCCCAGGTGCTGAGCAGCCCGGCGATTGCCAGCCCCGCCACGGTCATGGGTGCAGGCAGCCTGACCTTGCGCTTCGGGACGATTTCCGGCGGCACACTGACCGAAGACCTGGCCCACGCCCCGGTCACGGTCACTATCCCTAGCGGCTCGACGCTGGCCGATGTCGCCGTCGCGATCAACGGCGCGCGCGCCGGGGTGACCGCCTATGTGCTGAACGGCGCCAATGGCGCACACCTGATGCTGAAAGGCAGCACCGGCGCGGCCAATGCCTTTCAGATCGAGGCGACCGAGACCCCCGGCGAGGAAGGCCTGGCCGCACTGGCCTGGACCCCGGCTGCCGCCCCGGCCCAGCTGCTGACCCCGGCCGCCAGCGCGGTGTTCAAGCTCGACGGGCTGGAAATGACCAGCCAGTCGAACACGATTCCCGACATCGTACCGGGGCTGAACCTGACACTGACCGGGCGCAACCCGGCCGCACCCACCACGATCCGCTTCAGCGATCCATCGGGCGCGGTCACCACATTCATGAACGACCTGACCGGCGCGCTCAATGAGCTGGTTGCCGAGCTGAACAAGGGCGTCAATCCGCAGACCGGCGATCTCGCCCGCGACAGCGGCGCGCGTGCGCTGCGGCGGGGACTGACCCAGTTGGCCGGTAACATCGCCATGCCCACGGCTGCCAGCGGCGAGCCACGCACCCTGGCGGATCTGGGCCTGGCCACCAACCGCGATGGCACTTTCCGGCTCGATACCACCCGGCTGGCCGCCACGCTCCGATCGTCTCCATCGGGCGTGGCGGCAATGCTGACCAACGGGATCCACGGGGTCTATGCGAGCCTTGACCGGCTCAGCCGCTCGGTCACGGTTGCGACCGATCCGGGCACGCTGGGCGGATCGCTGGCGCGGTTCAATGCCCAGAAGGCCAAACTGGCCAGCGAACAGCTGGACCTGACCGAAGCGCAGGAAAAGCTGCGCAGCCAGCTGATCACCCGCTTTGCCCGAACCGATACCCGGGTCGGTGCCAGCCGCGCGACGCTCAGCTTCCTGCAGAACCAGATCGACGCCTGGAATGCGCCGAGGAACTAGGATCCAACCGATGCACGCGCTCCGCTCTCCCCATGAAGCCTACCGCCGGGTCGAATTCGATGCCCGCGTCGAAGGGGCCAATCCGCGCCAGCTGGTGCTGGTCTGCTATGACCAGTTGACCGCCGCGCTGGGCCGCGCGCTGCACGGCGCGAAGGCTGGCGACAATCGCCTCAAAAGCGAAGCGCTGACCCGCGCGCTGGCGGCAATCGCAGCCTTGCAGATGGGGATCGATCCCGCTGCGCCGGTCGCATCGGCGCTGACCCAGCTCCTGGGCGCGGCGCGGCGGGCGCTGCTCGATTGCGTGCTCGATTTTAAACCCGAATTGGTCAAGCAGTTGCAGAAAGACTTCTCCGAGATCAGAAATTCGCTCGAAAGGGCCGAATTTGCCTCCAGATCGGAGTGAATTCGTCGGTGCTCGCAGGCCGTTTAGAGGACTCACGCGCTGCAATTCGCTTCGTTTTCGATTCAACCCACCGCGCAACAATGAGCACTCCGCCATATCCCCTAAGCAATAACAACTAGGGGCAAATTCCGATGGAACAGGGGAACTCGATAGTACTGGTTGACTGCGAATTCCGCCGCCGGGCGGCAATCTCGCACAGCCTGGCGGGCACCGGCATCCACGTCGAACCGTTTGAAAGCGTCAGCGAGATGCTGCACCGCTGGCCGCGCGGCGATGTTGCGCTGGTCGCCGATGAGGATAACGCAATTCATGACCTGATTGGCGCCATGGCCCAGAACGGCAAGTGGATCCCGGTGGTGGCCTATGCCATTCAGCCCGCGATTCCCCGGGTGGTACGCGCGGTACTGGCCGGCGCGCTCGACTACCTCGACTGGCCGGTCGGCGAAGACCAGGTCCGCGCCGCGATTACCATGGCCCAGCAAAGCGGGGCATCGATCGGCAATGCCCGGCTGCGCGAAGCCATGGCTCGCAGCCGGATCCAGAAGCTGACCCGGCGCGAGCGCGAGGTGCTGGAAGGCGTGGCCGACGGCCTGTCCAACCGCCTGATCGGGCAGCGCCTGGAAATCAGCCCGCGCACGGTCGAAATCCACCGCGCCAACATGCTCAACAAGATGGGCGCCAGCCACACCAGCGAAGCGATCCGGATCGCGATTGAGGCATCGCTGGTGGCTTAGCTAGGTAGGTTCACTGAGCGCGGCCTAAGCCCACCGTTCACCACGTTGCCCTAGAAATGGCCTTGCACCCAAGGGTGCAATCCAACTCTGGAAGGAACCAAGACAGCAAAGCCTACCCGAAACTAGACCCCGGCCGCCCTAACCGTCCCGTTGCCAGGCCGGGGTCCATTTCGTCGGCATGGTTCTGCCAGTCACTGACCTCACCAAGAAAAAGGGGCCCCGCGCCGCAGCGCGAGGCCCCCCTTAAGCATCCCTCCCAGGATTGCTTAGAACTTCACGCCCGCGGTCATGCCGTAACGGCGCGGCTCAAGGGTGAAGACATTGGTGTAGTTACCCGACGACTGGTCGGTCACGTAGAGACCCGTGATCGAATCGTTGTCCTGGATGTTCTGGATCCAGAAGCGGGCGAACCACTTCTTGCCCGGACCATCAAGCTGCAGCTGGGCATTGACCTGGCTGAAGCTGGGCACGGTGTTCACTTCGCCACCGAAGATGTTGCCCACCGACTTGCCGGTGTAGATGTAGTCTGCACGCGGGGTCAGGGTCATCTCACCCAGCGGCATCGCATACTGCACGCCGGCCGAGAACTTGTAGTCCGGAGCGCCGGGCAGCTTGTTGCCCTTGATGTTGGTAGGAATGCCCGAAGAATAGACCGTCACACCGCCGAAGCCCGCGCCAATGAGCGGAGCCATCGCCGTCAATGCACCGCAGACACTGAACGCCCCGGTCGAATTGAGACCGCTACCCGAAGGGAAGGCGACCGTCGGCTGAAGCCCAGCGCCGGGCTTCAGACCCGGAATCGCGCCCGCGTTGATCATCGCGTTGACCTGGTTGACGAAACCGTTGACGCCGGTTGCGCCGCCAGCGCCACCCGACACGCCGGTGTTCGAGGCCACGGCGCAGTTTGCCCCGTTGGTCAGGTCCTTGATGATCACCGCATCGGCGCGGCCGCCACCAAAGTCACGCGGGTTGGCCAGGAACTTGTCACCCGACACTTCGGCGTGGAGATAGCTCGCACCGAAGTTCATCGTCAGTTCCGGGGTCGGCCGCAGCACGGCTTCGGCTTCGAGACCGTAGATCGTAGCATTCACGTTATCGTTGACCGAGGTACGGGCAACGATGCGGCTCAGCTGCAGACCCTTGTAGTCATAGTAGAAGCCGGTCAGGTTGAGAACAATCTTGCCACCGGCAAAGCTGTTCTTTGAGCCGATTTCAAAGGCATTGACGAATTCCGGAGCAAACGTATCCGAAACCGCGAAGACCGGCGAAAGCGGCGGGTTGATCCCGCCCGACTTGTAACCACGCGAGTACGAGACATAGACCATGTTGTCGTCGGTAAGCGCAAAGTCGAGCACCGCACGGCCAGTCATTTCGTCAAACTTCACCGTCCGGCGCTGCCAGTCATTGCAGCCCGGCACCGAGCCAATGGCCCCCGCAATGTTCGAACCGGCCGGCGTGCAGACGCTGGCCGGGTCGGCATCGAAGCCGGCGCCAAAAGGCGTCGTGAAGGCATTGGTCGAGGTGTAAGGGGTGATGAAGCTGGCCAGCGTGGTGCGTGCCACCACGTTCTTTTCATCGTTGTTGTAACGCAGCCCCGCCGTCAGCTTCAGCCGGTCGCTGAACTTGAAGTAGGCCTCACCGAACAGGCCGTAGGTGTTGACCGTCAGATCGTCGGTGTTGCTGCGGAAGAACGGAGTGCCAAGGTAGCTTGGCGGACGACCGGTCGAGAGCGAGGTGAACGAACCGAAGATCCCGGCGAAATAGTCAATCCCGAACGCGTTAACGTAGTAGCTGTTCTCGCTCAGGTGGTACTTGCCGTAAATCCCGCCCAGCAGGAAGTTGAACGGCCCGTCCCACTTGGAAGAGATGATCGCTTCGGCCGACCAACTGGACTGCTGCAGGTTCGAACGGTCGAAGTCCTGCGGGGTGTTCGAGCACGTCCGGTGGTTGCCAAACGCGCCAGTACCAGTTTCTTCAGGCAGCGAGGTGCAAAGCAGACCGTTGGGGCCGTTCGGGGTCAAGGCATTGTACAGCGGCAGGAACCAGGGCGCAGTGCCCGGCCCGACTGCGTTGGCCAGTGCCGCACCCTGCAGCGCAGTCAACGCGGGCAGGTAGTTGGCGCGGTTCTGGACCGACAGGTTGTAGTCCTGGCGCGAATCGAGCACGACGTTCTGGTAGTTACCGCCCAGGCTGAGCGACAGGCCGCCACCCAGATCCTGATCAATCGAGCCCTGGACTATCCATTCACGCGTGTAGTAGCTCGGCGTGAAATCGGTGTTGACCGTGCGGTAATCCGCCGGATTGGTGGCACCCGCCCAGTTATAGGGATCGCTGCCATAGATGCTGCCCAGCGCAAACGCGGTCGGCAGACCCTGGGTCGCGAAGAATTCACGGCTGGTCAGCACGCCAACGAACGAGGTGTTGGCATTGGTCATTTCGAACTGGCGCTGGCCAGCCAGACAGCCCAGCACGCCGGTCGGGTCGCGGTCGCACATCTGCTTCTGGATGCGCATGCGCTTGTCGTTTTCGCGGAAGTACTGGACCATCAGGTCAACCGTCGTGCCCGAAGTGGGCTCAAGCCGGATCGACCCGCGCAAGCCGAACATCTTGCGATCGTCGAGCTTCTGGTTGTCGAAGACGTTGAGGGTATAACCGTCGCGGTTGAGGTAGAAGCCGGCCACGCGAACCGCGGCGACATCGCCCATGGGCACGTTCATCATGCCCTTGACCTTGATGCTGTTATAGTTGCCGTATTCTACTTCGCCATTGGCCTCAAAATTGCTCAGCTTGGGACGGGCGGTCTTGATGTTGACCACGCCCGAAGTCGCGTTGCGGCCATACAGAGTGCCCTGCGGCCCGCGCAGCACTTCGATCTGGGCAAGGTCATAGAACTCACCTTCGAACAGGCGCGTGCCGAACAGCGGCGCGTCGTTCATGTGAATCGCGGTGGCCTGATCGCAAGTGGTACCCACGCACAGATCGCCGATCCCGCGGATCGTGAAGCTGGCGCCGGTGAAATTGGTCTTGGTGAAGGTCACGTTGGGCAGGCTGAGCTGCAAGTCCGACGTATTCTTGATCTGCTGCTTTTCAAGCGCTTCGGTGTTGAAGGCGCTAACCGCGATCGGAACATCCTGAAGCCGTTCCGACGTACGCTGTGCGGTAACGACGATCTCCGTGCTGTTTTCTTCTTCGGCCGCTGCATCTTGTGCATAGGCAGGAAACGCGATTGCACCGGCGCAGACACCGGCAAGCAGGGTCAATTTACCCCTCATTAGCCCACTCTCCTCATAAAGCCCGACCCTCTTTCGGGCGGTTTGCGTCGCCGAATAGACCATCCTCCGGCGCGCTTGACAACCGCTTTTAAGCGATTGGTTAGAACAGACGCAAACCGTAGCGTTCTTGCCACACCTGTGGAGTGGTCGAGCAAGGCCCGCGCGCGATTCGCCAGGCGCGCCCGGCGGCTCAAATCGGCACGGCTTCAACCCTTTGCCCTGTTGCATTCGCGCATGTGCTGTATCACTCTGCGCCAAACAGGTGGGGTCAATTGATGGGCGAAGAACCGGCCAAGGCTGAGCCTGCGCGCTATCGCGCGTTCATCAGCTACAGCCATGGCGACGCCAGATTTGCGCATTGGCTGCACTGCAAGCTGGAAAGCTGGCGGCTGCCCGACAAGAGCCGCCTGACCCCGGTTTTCATTGACCGCGCCGAGCTTGCCGCCGGGTCCGATTTGTCGGCCCAGGTCCGCGAAGCGCTGGAGCAAAGCGCCGCGCTGGTAGTGGTGTGCAGTCCCAACGCCCGCGCCAGCCGCTGGGTCGGGCAGGAGATCGAACTGTTCCGCGCGCTCCACCCGGATCGCCCGGTGCTGGCCGCGCTGATCGACGGCGAGCCGGATGAAGCTTTCCCGGCGCCCTTGCTCGGCACCGGCGATGCACCGCTCGAACCGCTCGCCGCCGATTTCCGCAAGGGCCACGATGGCCAGCGCCTCGGCCTGCTCAAGCTCGCCGCCGGGCTCACCGCGCTGCCGCTCGACCGACTGGTCCAGCGCGACGCGCAGGCCCGCCAGCGCCGCGTGATGGCCATCACGGCAGCGGCACTGGCGTTGGTCCTAGTGCTCTCCGCAGCCCTCGTCATAGCCCTGCGCGCCCGCGCCGAGGCAGAACGACAGAGATCTGAGGCGGAAGGCTTGGTTGAATTTATGCTGACGGATCTAAGGGATAAGCTGGAAGGCGTCGGCCGGCTCGAGATCATGGGCTCTGTCAACGAGCGCGTCATGGATCACTATTCGAAACAAGAGTTGCAGAGCCTGCCCGATGACAGTCTGCTGCGACGTGCCAAGTTGCTGCACGCGATGGGCAACGACGATATCCGCAAGGAGAAGTTCAACCTAGCTCGCGCCGAACTGGGTGAAGCAGCGCGAACCACGGCGGAATTGTTGGCTCGCAAGCCCGATCAGCCTGAGATCATTTTCGCCCACGCGCAAAGCCAGTATTGGCTTGGCCAACTCGAATTTGTGCGAAAGAACAAGAGTGGGGCCGGAGTCTTCTGGCTTGACTACGAGCGGCTTGCGGCCAGACTGATCGAAATCGACAGAGCGAACCCGGAGTGGCGACGCGAACTTGGCTATGCCGAGGCCAACTTGTGCGCCTTGGCACTGGCGAAACCAGCCGATGTCCGCTCTGCACTCGACCACTGCAACAAGGCGGCCGCGATTGTTGAGGAAATGGCCGCCAGGTCGCCTGGCGACCTGCAGGCAAGCATTGATCAAATGACGGCCCTCGCCTGGCTAGCCGATGCACATCTAGCGGCAAATCAGCTACCGCAAGCACTCAGCTTGCGCGAGCGACAGATCCGTCTGGCGAATGGCGTCAATCGCATTCATCCCAGTGATGCCAGGGCAAAGCAGGCCTTGCTGGTCGCAGAGATCGGGCTTGGAAAGGTTCAGCGAGCAGTTGGTCAGGACCGCCAGGTCAGGGATACGAAGGTACGAGCACGGACCATTGCACGTCAACTTGCTCTGAAGGACCCGAAGAATTTTCGATGGAGGGACTGGGCAAATCAGATCGAGAATATTTCCAGATAAATCGTATGTTCAAACCGAAAGGAACAATCATGTCCTCACTTGATACTTCAACCAGTAACGAAAGTGCTCGCACAAAAGCAGTAGGTGATCTATTCACTTCTGCAGACAATGTTGATGCTTTCGAGATTGAATTCAACATGGATCCCAGGGGCAGGCGCCTAACCTTCACACTGGAGGACTTTGATAGAACAAAGCCAGGCACTGGACGGAAGCTCGATGGAACAGCAACCTTGTCGGTTCCGGCGAATACCCGCCGGATTTTCAAGATCAACCTCTCAAATGACTGGGACTGGGAATTCGCAGCCGAGCCTGTCGAAGTTACCGCTGGCGACAATCGACACTACGGAGTTCGCACGAGCGCCAACAACAAATCGATCGAAATTCATGCCAGACCTACCGGCAAGAATCCGGGTCCAGGTGAGGACGGGCAGGATGACAAGCTCGATTTCGTCGTAGTCTTGAAACAACGCCAAGGGCGCGATGTGACCGTCCGGATTGATCCGATCACAGAAAATCCGCCTCCTGGCGGTAACCGCCCCCAACCAACTGGCGGTCCTGCACCACTCGCATAAGCGAATCATTTCGTGAATTGCGAGTTCTGGGGCTAACAACAGCCATGCAGTCGACCTTCCCCGCCCTGACCGCCTTGGCCCGTGCCGGTGCAGCAGGGCGGGCGTGGGAGCTGTTTGTTGCTGCCGGTTACCTTGAGCAGACCTCCGACCCCGCCGCGCTGGCGGTCAAGGGGCGGCTGCTCAAGGGGCGGGGGCGGCTGGCTTCCGGCGCGGAACGGTCCGCGTTGTTTGCCGAAGCGGCGCAGGCCTATGGCGCGGCGCATGGGCTTGATCCTGCGCCGTACCTGGCGATCAATGCGGCCAGCCTGAGCCTGCTGGCGGGGGATGCCGCCCGGGCTACCGAGGGCGCGCGGGCTGTGCTGGCCTTGCTCGATGCGCCGGACACGCCGGCCGATACCCCCTACTTCCTCGCCGCGACGCGGGCCGAGGCTTTGCTGATTTTGGGCGAACGGGCACAGGCCGAAGCGGCAATGGAAACTGCCGCCGCGCATGATCCCGATGGCTGGGCCGACCGCGCCGCCACGATCGCGCAATTGCGCGAGATTGCTGGCACGACTGGCGGCGATGCGAGCTGGATCGAACGCTTCGCTCCGCCTGCCAGCCTGCACTTTGCCGGGCATATGGGACTGGCCTCTGGCGACGCAAGCGAAGCCGCCCTGGCCAAGGAACTTGACGCGCTGTTCTCCCAGCACCGCTTCGGTTTTGCCTGGGGCGCGCTGGCTGCAGGGGCCGATATTGTCATCGCCGAAATGCTGCTAACCCGCGGCGCTGAGCTGCACGTAGTGCTGCCCTGCCCGCCCGATCAGTTCGAGGCCCAGTCGGTCGCCCCGGCAGGCAAGGACTGGACCGGGCGGTACCGGACTTTGCTGGGGGCTGCCACTTCGGTTCGCAGTGCAGCCGATAGCGCCACCTCGGTCCACGATCCGCTCGCCACGCTCCATGCCGGTGAGCTGGCGATCGGCGGGGCGCTGAACAATGCCGCCATGCTGGCCAGCTCTGCCGCGCAGCTGATCGTCACCGACGAGAACGGCGGCGGGATCAACACCGCGCGCCAGGCCGCGCTGTGGCGTGCATCAGCGGGGCCGCAGCACTGCCTGACCGCGCCGCGCGACGCGCAGGTCGAAAAGCTGTTCCCGCCCGAACAGCCCGATCCGGCGCGGGTGCTGGCGGTCCACCTGTCGGCCGGACTGGATGCACTGGCCGGTGACGGGACGCTTCATTCCGCTGCCATCGAACAGCTGACTGCGCCGGTTGCCGCTGCCCTTGCCCAGCTTCCCCCCGGATCGGTCCGCACCGCGCCGGGGCGCTGGGAAGCGGTGGTCGAGGACTTTGACCTGGCGCTGGCAACCGCCCGCAACCTTGCCGCACTGGGCAATGTCGCGGTTGGCGCGCATCTGGCAATCGGCCCGGTGCTGCGCGATGGGCCCAGCGAAACCCTGGTGCCCTACGGCCCCGCCCCAGCGCTCGCCCGGCACGTTGCGGCGCTGGCTCCGGCGGGCGTGGCCCTGGTCAGCGACGTTCTGGCGGTGACATTGGCCGCGCGTGGGTCGGACACCGTGCGCAGCGAACTCTACCACCCCGGCGAAAACGAAGCCGGCGGCGCGATTCACACCCTGGTTTCCCCCTAATCCGTTCGTCTCGAGCGAAGTCGAGGGATCGCTGCATACGCTGTCCCTCGACTTCGCTCGGGACGAACGGAGAAAAGGAAGTTTCCTAGTGTCTTTCTGACCTAGGATGAATCGCGAGGGATTCCCAGAGAGGTAAATTTGTGATTCAAGCTGTCCACTGGTGAGGAGGCCAGCATGGATGGGACCCTATTCGAAGGATTTGCGTGTTCTT